>WBZS01002057.1_pt1 | contig 13504 bp, 15 predicted proteins | sample 5204201 | NCBI WGS metagenome assembly WBZS01 (sample SAMN12344357, study PRJNA552823) | activated sludge metagenome | biome: Activated sludge suspended growth; feature: Nitrification reactor; material: Wastewater; isolation source: activated sludge from nitrification reactor of wastewater...
CCTCGGAGACCCGCACCGCAGCGCCACGCGGCCATCCCGCACACCCCGAATCTCGTTCAACCCCAACACGGCCCGACCACGCCCTCACACGGCCCGATCACGACCCCCATGAAAGAGGGAGGTTAGGTCGCTGTTGGTGAGGGTGGCCACATCGTCGGCGTCAACGAACACGGGACACCGCCTCAGCGGCGCGTCGACGGGCCAGCTCGTCCCGCAGCCGGTGGGGTGCTGGCTTGGTGGTGCCGCCGCGTTTGGCGGCTGACAGCGTGGCCTCCAGTTGCTTCACCAGGCGGGGCAGGGCGACCGGTGGGCAGCCGGGACCCATCGCCAGGGCCAGCTCGACGGCAGCCTGTCCAAGCGGGGTCTCCAGACAACCCGAGGCCTGCAGGTCGGCCCTGACGGCCTCCACGATGGCCGAAGCGGTGTCTGTGGCGTCGGGGTCGACGGCGGCGGACAGGACCACGAGGCGGCCCTGGTGAGCGGCGGACCTGCAGGTCGAGGAGCAGTAGCGAGCATCGGAGCGCTTCGCGGTGAACGACTTTCCGCAGGGGCAAGTCTTGGTCATCATCGGTCATCCTTCGGCTAAACGTTTGGAAAAACAGCGGAGAGAGAAAAGGTCGACTCCGGGATCAAGGGGCTGTTCGGGACGGACTTCTGAGGGGCATACCCCCTGTGTGCGCTCATCCGAGCGGTAGGCATGGCGCTCCGTAGTGGTCGGTGAGGTCGTGGCCCCATCGGGCGTGAACCTCGGGCGTGGTGTAGAGGGGTCCGGCGATGCGGATTCGTTCGGCTCTGGCCGTCCATTGCCAGTCGTCGTCCGGGGCGAACGCGCACACGCGCCCCCAGGCCAACACCTCACCGACGACCAGGGGCGTACTGAACCGGTGGGTCTGGTCGAGGATGAACGCTTGGAGCACGGTCAGCGATTGGACGATGCGGAAGCCGCAGCGGCAGAACCCTTCGGGGCTGGGGTGGTGTGGCACGCGAGCGCGGCATACCTCGTGAGAGGCCACGTTCACGCCGGGGTGGAACCGTGCCGGGGCGTAGGTCGGTTCGGGACGATACGGGGCCAGCAGACGCGGGCGACCTAGGCCAATGTCGTCGACTCCCCAGAACCTCCAGCCACGAATGGCCCGGTTGCGGGGCATGGCCGCGCCGGTCAGCTCTGGCCAGTCCCGCCAACCGTGGCCGCGTGGGTCACCGATCCGCTCGTCCTGGTAGCGGCGATAGATGGCGCGTGCGTCGGCGTCGAACGTCAGGTGATTCGTGGCGATGCTCAACGTGTCTGCGCAGGGTGGACGGGCGCCCTCTGCCAGCAGCCCGGCCAGCGCGAGCGCGAGCCGGTCGTGTGGGCTGGGGGTCACGCGACACCTGCCGGCGAAGGTGCGGAGAGGTCTAAGACAGAATCAAGAGAGCGGCCGCGTTTGTGCAGGTCAGGGCCTTGTGAGTAAGTCACTGGATGACAACCCGGTAAGTCACTGGATGACGTACTCGCGGCTGTGGGTAAGTCACTGGATGACGTACTCGCGGCCTTGCCCTTGCGCTTGTGCAGCGGGCAGACGACGGTACCGTTGCCACCGACACCGCCGTGTATCGCGTGCTGCGGAACGACCAGACACAGGCTGCCGGACTCCGGCGCCAACAGGCCGAACTCGACCGCCTTGGCGATGACGCGCTGGACGTTGGACTTGTGCAGGGTCCGCCATTCCCCGGTGCTGGTGTCGATGGTGCCCAGGATGAGCGCCAGTTCACCCGGCTTGAACCGGGCGTGTCCGGTGGCGTCGTGCCCTCCGTAGGCGAGCGCGGCGACGCGGAACCACAACGGGAACCGTGGGTCGCCGGCCCGCTCATGCCACACGTCGAGGTAGTGGCGCGACCAAGGTCGAATCCGGGTCACCGTGGCCCCCCGACTGTCGTCGAGGTCGTGCGCTCGACCAGCCGTGCCCCATGCAACTCGGCGAGCACCCGCAAGTCTGGCAAGCGGTCCCGGCGCAACCGTAGCCCGTGCTCAGCGGCCAACCACAAGGCGGGCAGACCCCAGGCCTTGAGTTGCGACCGGACACGCGGACCGGTGACCATCACGTGCCCGGCCGCGCCCAGGTCGGCGACGTAGATCGGAGATCGGAGGCTATCGGTCATGCCGACCGCCTCGAAGAACGACTCGATGACATCTCGCGCCGGATCTCCTCGAGCTCCGCGGCGACGCGCTCAGCCGCCCGCTCCATCCGGGCCATGCGATCAGCTCGCGTGCCCCACGGCGGCACCGACGCCAGGCCATGCACGACAGCCACGGCGCGCCTCTGCAGAGCGGCGACTTCCTCGCGCTCAGCGTCACGACCGCGTTCGTAACCACGGTCCAGCCCGAACTCGAATCCCGACGAGTAGCCGGACAACCAGACGTCCATCTGCTCGCGCGACAGGGCCGCCAAGTCCACACCCGCGCGAACGTCGCTCGGGTGTGGGACAATCGAGTCAGCCGCCACGCCGGGAGCCGCCTTCGGGCGGCTTCTGTGTTCGTAGGTCACGCGGCACCCCCCGTGGGGATGGGCGAGGCCATCGCGTCGAGCTCGTTCAGGTCGACGCGGACGAGCCGGGAACCGACTCGGTATCCGCGGACGTGTCCCGCGGCGATCATCCGCCGCAGGGTCTTCTGGCTGACTGCGAGATGGTCAGCGGCGACAGATAGCGACACCCAACGACGGGGCGATTGAGGAGACTTGGCGGGCACTTGGCACCTCCGGGGCAGGACGAACCTGCACCCGCGAAGATGCCTGACTGTCGACGTATCTCGCGCCGACTCGGAAGGTCTATCTGCCTCTAACTATAGCGCCAAGCGTGGACAGGGATACCGTCGACTTGCCGTGCCTGGTCAGCGTGTCGACGATTTCCCACAGACGCTCGCCGGGCACGGACACATCCAGGGTGCACAGCTTGCACCGGAACTTGTAGTGAGCCCGCGGCGGCTCTTGCCGAACGGTGCGACCGTCCGCGCCGAAGATGGCATCACGCAGCGTCGGGCGGGCGAGTGGCGCGTTGCCCTCTAGCAGCGTTGTCGCCGTGCTGGGCCGCGCCAGGGCAGAGAGGTGCAGAGTTTGTATCTTGGCAATCCGGTTGGCGTGTGACCGTTCGTCGCAGTAGATGAGGAACGTCCCGCCCTTCGTCATCTCCGTCATCACTCCGGATAGTCGTTCGCGCGACGCCTCCCACTCCTCGCGCGACATACCCAGTTCCGCGAACGCGGCTTCTTCCTGCTCGGGTGTCATCTCCGGCTCGTTCACGACTCCTCCACCATCTGCGAGAGCTTCCGGGCGATCTCGGCGTCTCGACCCTTCGCCGCGTGCTGGTAGCGCAGCGCCGCCTGCGGGGTCGAGTGGCCCAAGCGGCCCATGAGTTCGGCCAGCGTTGCGCCCGTCTGCGCTGCCAGAACCGCTCCGGTATGCCGCAGGTCGTGCCAGCGGAGATCGGGGCGACCAGCGGCCTTCCTGGCGGGGTAGAAGACGCGGTAGAGCGTCGACGGGGCGAGGTGGCTGGTCCCGTCAGCGGCGGGGAACAGCAGGGCGTCACGGCCGCGGACGGGCATTCGTTGAAGGTGCTCCTTGAGGACCGGGAGTAGGTGCGGCGGGATCGCTACGTCACGGGTGCCGGCGTCGCTCTTGGGGCTGCCGACGATGGCGGGGGAGCCTGCGACGTGGACTACGGCTCGGCGAACGTGGATCGTCGCGTTGTAGAGGTCGAGGTCGCGGCGTCGAAGCTCGGTGACCTCACCGAACCGCAGGGCGCACCATGCCGATAGCAGCAGCATCGGGCGGTACTTCGGGGGGAGTGCGGCTGCGATCGCCTCCAGCTCGTCGAGAGTCGCGGGCTTGACCTGCCTGGCGCGCTTGGTCGTGCCGGCCGCCCGGATATGCGCCGGGTTGGCCCAGATCTTCTCGTCCTCGACGGCCGTCGCCAGGATCGAGCGCAGAAGCCCGTAGGCGTGTGCCCGAAGCGTCGGCTTACGTCGGTCTAGGTCGGAGTGCCAGTCTCGGACGGCCTCGCTGGTGATGGCCTTGAGCGGCACGTCTGCGAACGTCGGGAGGATTTGCCGATCGAGCAGTGAGTGGTAGTGGGCGAGCGTGCGTGGCTTGAGGTCGCGCCGGGTGAGCCACCGTTCGGCATACGCACCGAAGGTCAGCGCGCGGGGCTGGTCGGACAGTTTCGTCGGGGGAGTCCAGCGGTCTTCGGAGATGGCGCGACGCTCGCGGGCCAGCCAGGCTTCGGCATCCTCGCGGGCGTCGAAGGTCACCGGGGCGTTGTGCAACGCACCGTCTGGACCGGTGTACCGAGCCCGGAACCGCCGGGACGGCAACCGCGTGATCTGCCCAAAGGACCGCTTCGCCACAGCATCCCCTCTGCCCTCGTCGTGTCGGATACGTGTCGGATAATTGGGTATCCGTGTCCACTTGTGGGCATCACTGTACCGCGCTACTGTGTGGAGTCGTAGCAGGTCAGAGAGCGTTTCTGCAGGTGGGTGCCAGATTCCACGACTTGTCGGGAATCAGATTCAAACCCAGTATCGCCCACCAGCACAGAACGGCCTTTCAGCGTGCGAAAACGCCCGCTGACAGGCCGTTTCGCGTTTCGACTCGGCGCCGGGGGTATGGTCCACACGTGGGGTGAGGTGCTCCCGCGCGCCGTGACTTGAGGTGGGTGGCCCAACGAAGAAGGCGTCGATGCGTCCGGACGAGATCGCCAGCGCGGTGCGCCGTGCCGTGTTGGAGCGTGTCATCAGCCCCGGGCAGGTCATCAACCAGGAGGAGCTCGCCAAGCGGTTTGGCGTGAGCCGCATCCCGTTGCGCGAGGCGCTGCGAACCTTGGTCGGCGAAGGCCTGATCATCATCAAACCTGGGCTCGGCGCGATCGTCACCGAGCTAGACCCGGATGCAGTCGACGAGCTCTACGGGCTGCGGTTGCGTCTAGAGCCCTCGCTCGCCAGCGACATCGTCGAGCACGTCCGTCGCTCTGACATTGCCGAGCTACGCCGGATGTCTGAGCGTCTGGTCGATGTCATGGAGGAGCAAAGCGAGTCCTGGTCGAGCACGGCTTATGCGTTCAACCGGCGCCTCTACGAGGTCTCAGCCCGACGGCCTACGGTGCGGTTGGTCGTGCAGGTGCTCAATCTCGTCGAGCCCTACGCACGGATGCACGCCCAGATCCCCGGGGCGCGCGACCACACGACGGAGGTCGCGGGCGCCTTGGTTCGGGCCCTGGAGAAGGGCGACGCCGGCAAGGTGGAGCGGCGGATCCAGGAGGGCATTGAGACGACCAGGGCCCTGTTGGTGAGCGCCATGGCGTCGGTCACCGGGCCCGGGATGGCCGCGGCGAGCGGGGAAACCAGCCGCTGAGCGGGGTCGAGCCACCGCTGGGCGCACCGCGGAACCCCCGGGATTCCTTGTCCTTGTTGGCATTCGAGCGCGCTGTATACAGTGAATAATCCGCTCGAACGGGCCGAAAGGTAATGTCGATGAAGACTTCCCGGATCCTCGCAACAGCAACGATCGCAGCGGTGAGCATCACGCTCACGGGGTGCGGCTCCAAAGGCGACGCCGGCGGCGACGCCGGTGCGAGCTCTGGCACCCTCACGATCGGAGCCTCGATCTCCTTGACGGGCAAGACGGCCCGAGAAGGCGTGCTCACCCAGGAGGGCTACCAGCTCTGCCAGGACAAGGTCAACGCCAAGGGCGGGGTGAAGGTCGGCGACAAGTCCCTCAAACTGGACATCAAATACCAAGACGACACGTCCAAGCCGGACACGGCCGCCCAGCTGGTCGACCAGTTCAACGACCAGGGCGTCAAGCTCATCCTGGGCTCCTACGGCTCGGCAAACACCGAGGCTCAGGCCGCGGTGGTGGAGCGCAACAACCAGGTGATGGTCGACTCCAGCGGCGCCGACAACAACATCTTCGCCAAGGGCTACAAGCGCACCTTCGGGGTGCTCTCGCCGGCGACCGAGTATGCCGCGTCGATCGTCAAGGCGATCGCCGAGTTGGCGACTCCCAAGCCCACGTCGCTCGTCGTGCTCTCGGCGGACGACGGCTTCTCCAAGCGGGCCGCTGACGGTGCTGCGAAGGCGGCCAAGGACCTGGGCTTCACCGTCCTGGAGACCCAATACTTCGCCAACGGAGCCACCGACGTGAGCGCCTCGCTCAACAAGGTCAAGGGCTCCAACCCCGAAGTCATCATCGGCTCGGTTCACCTCGCCGAGGGCGTCGCGATCATCAAGCAGTCCAAGGAACTGGGCGTCAAGCCCAAGATCTTCGGTGAGACGGTCGCCCCGCCCACGCCCGACTTCGTCACCACCCTCGGCAAGGACGCTGACGGTGTGCTCGGCTCAAGCCAGTGGACCAAGTCCGCGAGCGGGTCGGATGACTACTTTGGCACGGCCAAGCAGTACGACGCCGACATCCAGGCCAAGTTCAAGCACGAGGCGGGCTACCACAACGCCGAGGCCAGCGCCGCCTGCTTGGCCTTCGTCCTGGCCATTCAGAAGGCCGGCTCGACCGACGCCAACAAGGTGCGTGACGCGCTCGCGGCTCTGGACGCCCCGTCGTTCTTCGCCCAGCTCAAGTTCGACTCGGTCGGGATGAACTCCACCAAGCCGATGAGCGTCATCCAGATCCAGGGCGGCAAGCAGGTCACCGTGTGGCCGAAGTCTGCTGCTGAGGGCACCCTCATTTGGCCGGGCACCGGACAGTGACCGGCTTCCTCCAGGCAACGATCTACGGATTGTTGCAGGGGGGTCTGCTCGCCCTCGTGGCGGTGGGCTTCTCCTTGGTCTGGGGAGTGATGAACGTCGTCAACCTCTCCCACGGCGCCTTCGTGGTCCTCGGCGCCTATCTGGGGTGGCAGCTCAACTCCTCGTTGGGTCTGGACCCCTTCCTCGGCATGATCGTCGTCGCGCTCATCCTCTTTTGCATCGGGTATGCCGTGCAGCGCTTCCTCATCAACCTGGTCGTCAACGGGCCGATCTTCATCACCCTGCTGCTCACCTTCGGTTTGGAGTTGCTGCTCGTGCAGGGCATGAACATCGTCTTCACCGCGAACTACCAGAGCATCACGACCTCGTATGCCGGCAACGCGATCGTGCTGGGCGGCATACAGGTGCCGCTCGGGCGGCTGCTCGCGTTCCTGTTGGCGGTCGGGATCACCGTCGCCCTGGTGAAGGTCATGGCGAACACGCGCGTGGGGATGTCGATCATGGCCACGGGCATGGACCGTGGCGCGGCTCGCCTCATGGGGATCCGGGCGCGTCACGTCTACGCGCTGACGTTCGGCATCGCAACGGCCCTGGCCGGCATGGCCGGGACCATGGTCGGGACGGTCGGGACCTTCAACCCGGCGGCGGCGGGCGGTTTCACCCTGCTGTCCTTCGTCATCGCCGTCCTGGGCGGGCTGGGCAACATGTATGGCGCAATGGTCGGTGGGCTGCTCATGGGCCTGGTGCAAGCCTGGGGTGGCTATTACCTCTCCGGCACCTGGGTCAACGCGCTGGCCTTCCTCGTCCTGGTCATCGTCTTGATGTTCCGGCCGTCCGGGCTGGTCGGCAAGGCGTTCTACTCCGCACGGTTGGAGGTCTGATGGCCGCCGTCATTCCGGCCCCCTGGCGGCGTTGGCTGCCCTGGGCGCTGGGCGTCCTCGGCGTCCTGGCTGCTTTGGGGCTGCAGACCCAGCTCTACAGCGGTCAGGTTCGCACGGTGGCAACGATCTTCATGTTCGTTGCGCTGGCCCTGTCCTGGAACCTCATCGGTGGCTACACCGGCTATGCCTCGTTCGGTCAGGTGGTGTTCTTCGGGCTCGGTGGCTACTTCGCCGCGGTGACGATGACGCATCTGCACTGGAGCTTCTGGCTGGCGCTGCCGCTCGCGGGGCTGGCAGCGGCGGCATACGCGGCCCTCATTGGTGTCCCCCTGCTTCGGCTGCGTGGGCACTACTTCGCCATCGCAACCCTCGGCGTGGCCGAGGGCACCCGCGAGATCGTCATCAACCTTGACGGGTTGACCGGCGGTGGCGGCGGCATCACGGTGCCGACCGTCGGTGCGGCAGCAGCAACGAAGTACCTCGGCAACGACGGGTTCTACCTCGTCTACCTCGTGCTCGCGGTGCTCGCCCTGCTTGTCACCGGGCTGGTGTCGCGCAGCAAGTTCGGTTTCGCCATGCGGGCCATCCACCAGGACGAGGACGCGGCCGCGGCCGTCGGCATCAACACGACCCGGACCAAGGTGCTCACCTACGCCTTGTCCGGGCTGTTGACCGGGTTGGTCGGAGCGACCTATGCCTTCCAGCAGGTGACGATCTATCCGGAACGGCTCTTCGACGTCGAGATCACCGTGCTCATGGTCGTCATGGTCGTCATCGGTGGAAGCGGGACGGTGCTCGGCCCGATCATCGGCGCCGTCGCCCTGCAGTTCCTGTCCGAGTGGCTTCGGCAGAACTACACGACGGTCCACACCTTGTTGCTCGGCGCGATCATCATCATCGCCGTGGTCCTGCTGCCGCAGGGTTTGGTCAACTACCTGCGCGAGGCCCGCCGAAACCGGGACTACTCGCTGCTGGCCAACGTGAGGAGGTACCGGCTGTGAGCGCGGTGCCAGTCCTGGAGACCCGCGGTCTGGGGATCCGATTCGGTGGCCTCAAGGCCGTCGACGACGTGAGCCTCAGCGTCCCTGAGGGGTTGACGCTCGGTGTGATCGGCCCGAACGGCGCCGGGAAGAGCACCTTCATCAACCTCGTCACCGGGCATCTCAAGCCGACCTCTGGGTCGGTTCTCGTCGATGGCAAGGACGTCACCGGCGCCAAACCGTGGGTGATCGCCCAGTCCCGGGTGGCGCGGACCTTCCAGATCGTCAAACCGTTCCGAGGCATGACCGTCCGCGAGAACGTCGCGGTCGGGGTGCTCTACGGGCCCGACGGGACGGGGCGGATGTCGACAGCCCTCAAGCAGGCCGACGAGATCCTTGGCGAGGTCGGCATCGCCGACCTCGGCGACCGCCCACCGGGTGAGCTCTCGGTCGCTGACGCCCGGCGGCTGGAGTTCGCGAAGGCGCTTGCTCTCAAGCCGCGGTTGCTGTTGCTGGACGAGGTCATGGCCGGGTTGCGACCGGGGGAGATCGAACCCTCGCTGCAACTCATCCGCGACCTCAAGGCCCGGGGCATGACGATCATCGTCGTCGAGCACGTCATGAAGGCGATCCTGGCGGTGAGTGACCAAGTGCTCGTCCTCAACGCTGGGCAGCGGCTCATGCTCGGTCCGCCACGGGAGGTGCTGTCCGACCCGCAGGTCATCGAGGCTTACCTGGGTCACAAGTACGCCACCCGCCAGGCTCAACAGTCCGAGGCGGCAGCTGCGGCCGAAGCAGCGGAAGCTGCCGAGGCAGCCGCTGGTGAAGCCGCGACGGCATCCGCCCCCTCACTGTCATCAGCGGGAGGCTCGCAACCCGACCCCAACCCCACGGCCGGCGCTGTCGATGAGGAGGTGGCACCAGATGCTTGAGGTCAAGAACGTGTCGGCAGGCTATGGCCGGGTCCAGGTCCTCTGGGACGTCGACCTCACCGTGGCGGCCAACGAGATCGTCGCACTTGTTGGTCCCAACGGGGCTGGCAAGACGACGCTGCTACGGGCCTTGTCCGGGATGGTGCCCATCCGAGAAGGGTCAGTCTCCTTCCTCGGTCAGGACATCACCGGCCGTTCGATCGAACGCATCGTCGACCTAGGCATCTCCCACGTCCCCGAAGGACGGCGCTTGTTCCCCGGCCTGAGCGTCAAGGACAACCTGCGCCTAGGCGGGTGGCGGAATCGAAACGCCGATCTCGACCGGGTCATCGAGCTCTTCCCGAAGCTCGGCGACCGACTGAGCCAAGTGACCGGCAGCATGTCCGGCGGCGAGCAGCAGATGTGCGCCATCGCTCGCGGTCTCATGGGCAAGCCCGATCTCATCATGATCGACGAACTGTCCCTCGGTCTGGCACCTGTCGTCGTCGAGGAGATCATCGGTCGCCTCGCCGACATCGCTGCGTCGGGCACCGCCGTGCTGCTTGTCGAGCAGGACGTCGATGCAGCTCTCACGGTCGCCGAACGGGCCTACGTCATGGAGACCGGCCGGGTGGTCATGTCGGGCAATGCCGGCGAGTTGTTGGCCGATCCGCGGATCCAGCAGAGCTACCTCGGCATCGCCTGACGAGGAATAGTCCGGGTGTCAGGGGCCGTCCTTCGGGGCGGCCTCTGACACGCTGGACCCATGTCGGATCTGCCGCGCATCTGGGTCAACGGCCACCTCCTCGACGATCCCTCCCGCGGTGTGAGTCCCGTCGACCACGGCCTCGTCGTCGGCGACGGAGCCTTCGAGACGGTCGAGGTGGTCCACGGCCAGCCCTTCGCGCTGACCCGACACCACCGACGCCTGGACCGGTCGCTGGCCGGTTTGGGCTTGGCGCCGCTGGACTGGGACCGGATGAACCACGGCATCCGCGAGGTCCTCGCCGACGCGCCCCCCATCGAGTTTGGCAGGCTGCGCTACTTCGTCACCGGCGGCCCCGGCGCGCTCGGCTCCGAGCGGGTGGCCGACGCGCAGGCCACCTACGTCGTGGCCGCCGGCCCGCTCTCTCCCTATCCACCGTCCTACGTCTTGCACGTCGTCCCGTGGGTGCGCAACGAGCGCGCGGCCACCGCCGGTCTCAAGACCACGTCCTACGCTGAGAACGTCATCGCGTATGCCGCCGCGAAGCGCGCCGGAGCGGGGGAGGCCATCTTCGGCAACACCCGGGGTGAGCTATGTGAGGGCACCGGATCGAACATCTTCGTGGTCATCGACGGCCTGATCCGGACACCCCCGTTATCGTCCGGGGCGCTGTCCGGGGTCACCCGCGAGTTGCTGCTCGAGTGGGCCACCCAGGACGGGCTGACCATCCTTGAGGAGGATCTGCCGTTGTCGGTGCTGCAGACCGCCGATGAAGTCTTCATCACCAGCACCACCCGCGCGGTCATGCCGGTGCACCGGATCGACGGTCGAGAGATCCCCATCGGGCCAGTCACTCGACGGGCAGCCCAGTTGTTTGCGGCGCGGGCTGCCGAGGGCCTCGATCCCTGAGGGACGGCATACGAGGTCGTGCTCGGTGACCGGGCTGTGACGTGGGGTTGAATTGGCACAGGACGGGACGGGCCCGCTATCCTTGCCACTCGCGGCCGGCGACCCTGGCCGCATCCGGATGTGTAGCTCAGTTGGTTAGAGCGTTCGCTTCACACGCGAGAGGTCAGGGGTTCGAGTCCCTTCACATCCACCGCCTGGCGGCGTCGGCCGCGAAGGGGCCCACCGTTCACATCCACCCAACCTGAACCCCGCTGAGTCGGCGACCGCAGCAACCGCGTCGGTCGTGTTCGGGGGGATGCTGTTCGGGACTGCGGGAGTTGCCCAAGCCTTTGCTCCTGTCGGCGCACATCCGCTGACCGTCGGAGCCCTGCGGCTGTCCATCGGTGCGCTCGCCCTCTGCCTGTTCGTCCTCGCCCGGGGCGGTTCGCTGCCCTCGATCGTGCGTCCGTGGGGGACTCGGGCAGGAGTGCTGGCGGCAGCGGGGGCGGCGGCATACCAGCCCTTCTTCTTCGCCGGCGTCCAACGGGCGGGTGTTCCCCTCGGCACCTTGGTCGCAGTGGGGAGTGCGCCCATCTTCACGGGGTTGCTCAGTTGGGCCTGGCGGCGCGAACGGCCTTCGACCAGTTGGGCTTTCGCCACAGCAGTCTGCGTTGTGGGGCTGGCGTTGCTCACCGGCGCGGGTGCCGAGGGTGGGAGCCTGGACGGCATTGCGCTGACGGCCGGCGCGGGGCTCTCCATCGCGTGCTACACCCTGGCCGCGAAGTCGCTGCTCAACGCCGGCGCCGATGCCATCGGGGTATGCGCCTCGGCGTTCCTGCTGGGCAGCCTGGTCGTGGTGCCGTTCGCGCTCGCCCAGGGCGTTGGTTGGGCACTGACGGCGGGCGGCGCCCTCATCGCGGCCTATCTTGGGGTGGCGACCATGGGGGTGGCCAACATCCTCTATACCCGCGGGCTCTCGGGCCTGGCGGCCCCGACCGCCGCCACCCTGGGGCTGGCCGACCCGGTGACCGCGACAGCGCTGGGCGTCCTCGTGCTCGGCCAACAGGTGCCACCGCTGGGATGGCTGGGATTCCTCGGCGTCGTGCTGGGGCTGCTCCTGCAAGGAGTTTGGGCAGCTCGCGCCGGTGGCAGCGGCCGATTGCCGCTCGGCTGACCTGGCCGGGGAAACGCGCGCGCGGACGCTCCCGCGGGGCCGATACCCTGTCGTATGCCGCGTGGGGCCCGCCCACGCCACCTCACCTCAGGGAGCCTGCCGTGTCCGCCAGCATCACCGTGTCCGTCGCCGGAAGCGAGCGATCGGTCGCGGAGCGGACTACCGCGGCCGACCTGTTCGGGGAGGACCGGGCGATCGTCGTCGCCAGGGTGAACGGCGAGTTGCGCGACCTGGCCCACCCGTTGGCCGACGGCGACGTCGTCGAGCCGGTGCGGATCGACGAACCCGACGGGCTGCAGGTCCTGCGGCATTCGTGCGCGCACGTCCTCGCCCAGGCCGTCCAGCAGGTCAACCCCGACGCCAAGCTCGGGATCGGCCCGCCGATCCGCGACGGCTTCTACTACGACTTCGACGTTGCGACGCCGTTCACGCCCGATGACCTCAAAGAGCTCGAGAAGGTCATGCAGCGGATCATCAACGAAGGCCAGACCTTCGTGCGACGCGAAGTGAGCGACGAGGCCGCGCTGGCCGAGTTGGCCCACGAGCCGTTCAAGTGCGAGCTCATCGGGCTCAAGGGCGGGGCCGATGGTGACGTCGAGGACGCCGCCGAAGGAGCCGGCGTCGAGGTCGGCGGTGCGCAGCTGACGATCTACGACAACCTGCGCCGCGACGGCTCACGGGCCTGGGGCGACCTGTGCCGCGGCCCGCACATCCCATCGACCAAGCTGCTCGGCAACGCCTTCAAGGTGATGCGCAGCAGCGCGGCATACTGGCGCGGCGACCAGGCCAACCAGCAACTGCAGCGGGTCTACGGGACGGCGTGGCCGACCAAGGACGACCTCACGGCATACCTGCACCGACTGGCCGAGGCCGAGAAGCGCGACCACCGCAAGCTCGGTGTGGAGTTGGACCTCTTCTCCTTCCCCGACGAGATCGGCTCCGGGCTGCCGGTCTTCCACCCCAAGGGTGGGGTGCTCAAGCGGGAGATGGAGGACTACGTCCGTCGGCGGCACATCGAGGAGGGCTTCCTCTACGTCGGCACGCCCCACATCACCAAGGAGGGGCTGTTCCACACCTCCGGTCACCTGCCCTACTACGCCGACACGATGTTCCCGCCGATCGCCATGGAGGGGTCGGACTACTACCTCAAAGCGATGAACTGCCCGATGCACAACCTCATCTACCGGTCGCGCGGGCGGTCCTACCGCGACCTGCCGATGCGGCTGTT
>WBZS01002058.1_pt1 | contig 13503 bp, 13 predicted proteins | sample 5204201 | NCBI WGS metagenome assembly WBZS01 (sample SAMN12344357, study PRJNA552823) | activated sludge metagenome | biome: Activated sludge suspended growth; feature: Nitrification reactor; material: Wastewater; isolation source: activated sludge from nitrification reactor of wastewater...
TGGCGGCGTTTTCGGCCGGCAGGCCGAAGGCGTCCCAGCCCATCGGCATCAGCACGTTGAAGCCCTTCATGCGCAGGTAGCGCGCCATCATGTCGTTGATGGTGTAGTTGCGCACATGGCCCATGTGCAGCTTGCCGCTGGGGTAGGGCAGCATGCTGCAGGCATAGAACTTGGGCCGCGTCGTGTCCTCGGTGACGCGTGCGGCGCCGGTGGCGGCCCAGTGCGCCTGGGCCGCGGCTTCGACCTCGGCGGGCAGGTATTTCTCGTTCATCGCGCGATTGTAGGGATCGCACCGCGGCGCAGTGGGCGATCGCGCGATCCGCGCAAAAGCGCACGTTCGCGCGTGCTTTTCCCACTCAAGTCGGAGCCGCAGCCTCAAGTCCCCACGCCCGGCGTCGAAAACCGAACATCGCCGTCGGTGTGGCCACAAGCCCCGCCGAGCTTCGGCGCGACCCTTCGAAACCCGGGACGATATGAACCAGCGAAGAAGCCTCCTGCGGCAGATGGCCGCCACCGCAACCCTGCTGCTGGGCCTGGCCACCGGCTCCAGCTCGCAGACGCAGCCCGCCGCCGGCCTCAAACTGTCGGCCGACCTGCAGGCACAACTCGCCTGCAGTTCGTCCAGCTGCGCCCCCGTGCCCTGGGCCAAGTGGCTGGGCAGCCAGTTGCACCTCAAAGTGCTGATCAACGCCAACAGCACCGATGCCACGCTGGCCGCGCTGCGCCAGGACATCCTGGCCCGTGGGGGCTCCATCTTCTACAACTACCTGGCCGTGCGCGGGCTTTCGGCGATGGTGCCGGCCGCGGCCTTGCCAGCGTTGGCCGCGCGGGCCGATGTGGTGAGCATCGCCCCCAACCGCACCACCACGCGCCATGCCAGCCTGCTGCAGCTGGCCAGCGGCAGCGAAGCCGTGCGCGCCCCGGCCGGCGGCGGCCAGGGACTGGACGGCGCCGGTGTCGGCATCGCCATCCTGGATTCGGGCATCGACTGGCGGCACCAGAACACCTGGGATGCGGCGGGCAAGACGCGTGTGCGGGCGCTGGTGGATCTGGTGGCTTTCGGACGCGCCGCCAAAGACAGTTGGGCCAAGGGCCTGGACTATTCGCCCTCGGCGCGCTCGAGCCTGGACGGCGCCAAGTACAAGGCCGACAACAAGAAGTACGTGCCCATCACCGACCGGCCCGATCCCTACGGCCACGGCTCGCACGTGGCGGCGGTGGCGGCCGGGGCCGGCGCCTATCAGTCGCCGGATTCCAGCGGCGTGGCCCCCGCGGCCGACCTGTACGACGTGCGTGTGCTCGATGACCAGGGCATCGGCACGCTGGCCGATGTGCTGGCCGGCATCGATTGGGTGATCCAGCGCTCCAGGCTGGCCAACATCCGCGTGATGAACCTGAGCCTGGGCGCGGCATCCACCGATTCGTTCCTGCTGGACCCGCTGGCCCGCGCGGCGCGCAGTGCCACGGCGGCGGGCATCGTGGTGGTGGTGGCCGGCGGCAACGCCGGCAAGAACGCCGCCGGCCAGGCGCTGCTGGGCAGCATCACCTCGCCAGGGCACGAGCCTTCGGTGATCACGGTGGGGGCGGCCAACCTATTCGGCACCACCAGCCGCAGCGACGATGCGGTGACGCGCTTCAGCTCCCGCGGCCCCACCCGCGGCGCCTACACCTTCGCCAGCGGCCACCGCTGGACCGACAACCTGATCAAGCCCGATCTGGTAGCCCCGGGCAACCGCGTGGTGGCCATGCTGGGCGCCGAGAAGAGCGAGAGCCCGACGGCCTGGAACTTCCTGGCCCGCGCCTACCCGCAGTTGACCCAGGTGCCCGGTGCCGCCCAGACGCCGCGCCGCACGCTGATGGAACTCAGCGGCACCTCGGTGGCCGCGCCCGCGGTGGCCGGCACGGTGGCGCTGATGCTGCAGGCCAACCCGGGGCTGACGCCACCGCTGGTCAAGGCCATCCTGCAATACACCGCCCAGCCCTTGCCGCAAGGCGGCGTGGTGGAACAGGGCACGGGTCTGCTCAACGTGGAAGGCGCCGTGCACCTGGCCCGCGCCCTGCGCACCGACCTGGGCCCGGCGCTGGCCGCCGGCACGCTGAAGGCCGGCGACAACCTGCTGGCCGCGGGCCAGGTGTTGCCGGTGCCGGCATCTGTCCTCAACGGCCAGAGCATCCCCTGGAGCCGACTGGTGCTGGCCGGTGGCACGCATCTGGTCGGCGGCGACGCGCTGTTCACCCGCTGGCAGCCCATCTACGACCCGGGCCTGCTGTGGGCGCGCGGCATCGTGCTGCGCAGCACGGTGAACTACCTGCCCGCCAGCAAGGATCTGCCGGCCAACACCGTGCCGGCCAGCATCGTCGAACGCAGCGCACCGCTGCAGACCCTGCTGACGACCGGCGTCAAGGTGCTGGACAGCCTGGCGCTGTCGCCCAGCGGCGCAGCCGCCGCCTTGTTGACGCCCGTGCCCACGCTGGCCTCGCGCGCCGCCGCGGGCGGCGGTGTGACGCTGAAGATCGGATTCAGCGGCGGCCAGGGCTTCCTGCTCACCGAAGGCGTGACGCTGAGCCAGGGCTTTCTGCTGACCGAAGGCTTCCTGCTCACCGAAGGCTTTCTGCTCACCGAGGGCTTCCTGCTGACCGAAGGGTTCCTGTTGACAGAAGGCTTCCTGCTGACCGAAGGCTTTCTGCTCACCGAAGGCTTCCTGTTGACCGAGGGTTTCCTGCTCACCGAAGGCTTCCTGCTGACCGAATCGCTGGCCGACCCGGCCACGTCGCTGGACCGCAGCGTGCTGGGCGAATAGGCCCCCAGCTGTGAAGCAAGTCGGGTAGGGACCGGGTCCGGCCCCCGGCGGGGCGGTTCCGGCTCAAGTTCGGATCTGGATGGTCGAAGTCAGGGACCCGGACTGCGCCATCGAGGTGACGCCGATGCCGGCCACCACAGCCCGTTCGCCCGCCCGATGACCCCCGCGCCCTGCCGCCCCGTGTCCACCGTGTGCACTGCCCGGCGTTGGGCAGGCCCGTGGCTGCGTTTCCACGGCGAGCATCTGTTTGACTACCCGCCGGCCGCCACGGTGGCCTGGCTGGCGATCACGCTGCTGGGCTGGCTGGCTGGCGGCTGGGCCTTGTGGCAGCTCGCGGCGCTGCCCCTGCAGTCCGCACCGGCCGTCGTGCTGGCCGTATCGCTGGCAGCGCTGGCCTCGGTGTCCGCCACCAGGCTGCCGCGTTCCACCTACACCTTCACCGTCTCCGAGGTCTTCGTGCTGGCCGCGCTGGCCACCCTGGGCCCCGCCGTGGCGGTGCTGGCCACGGCGGCCGAATCGATCATCGCCACGCAACGCAACTCGCGGCGCCGCAGCAGCCACCTGAGCGGCCCTGCGGCGGCGATGGCGGCGATCTGGGTCGGCGGGCAGCTGTACGTGCTGGCACGCGACGCATTGGTGAGCGCAGGCCAGAGCCTGGAAGTGGCGTCGCTGGCTGCGCTGTGCGGCATTGCGCCGGTCTCATTCCTGCTCAGCACGCTGCCCCTGATGGCGATGATGGCACTCAAGCGCGGCGACCCCATGCAGCCGCGGCAGTGGGTGGCCGGCTCGGCGGGCCTGGCGGTGATCTACCTGGGTTCGTCCTTCATTGCCGGGCTGGTGCATCTGAACGCGCTGCGCTTCGGCGCTGCCGTGATCGTCATCTCGGCCGGCGTGATGCTGGCCCTGGTGGTCCTGCTGCGCGTGAACATCGCGCACCAGGAGGCCGAACGGCAGGTGCAGGAAGCGCGGGTCTCCGGCGCCCAGCGCGAGGCCGCGCTGAGCCAGCAACGCTTCATGGCGGCGTTCACGCACGCGGCCATCGGGATGGCCATCGTGCGCAAGGACGGTGTCATCCTGCAGGTCAACATGGCCCTTTGTTCGCTGGTCGCCCGCACCGGTGCGGAACTGGTCGGTCGCCCCTTCAACCAGTTGCTGCATGTCGGGGACATCGGCCTGTTCCAGCGCCAGGCGCGGGCGGTGCTGGACTCAACGGAAGAGTCCTTCTCGATGGAGGTGCGCGCCCTGGGCGTCGGGGGTGCCGAGTGCTGGGTGTCTGTGCACTGCAGCCGCTACGAGGATCCGGCCGGTGGTGGGGAGGGCCTCATCTACCAGCTGCACGACATCACATCGCGTCACCTGGCCGAGAGCCGGCTGCTGCACATTGCGTACCACGACGGCCTGACCGACCTGGCCAATCGCAACTGCTTCCATGAACGCCTGGAACTCGCGGTGGAGCGCTCGCGGCTGGATGCCGAGCAGCGGTTTGCAGTGCTGTTCCTGGACCTGGACCGCTTCAAGATGGTCAACGACAGCCTGGGCCACATGGCCGGCAACCAGTTGCTGCATTAAGTCGCCCAGCGCCTGCGCCACTGCGTGCGGCCGATCGACCTCGTGGCGCGGCTGGGCGGCGACGAGTTCGCGATCCTGATGGAGTCCTTGCACGACGCCGAGTCGGGGCTGCGCCTGGCCCAGCGTGTGCTGGATGCACTGGGCCAGCCGGTGTCGATCAACGGCACCGAGGTCCTGCCCGGCGCCAGCCTGGGCATCACCTTCAGCGACCTGGGCTACCGCACCGTCGACGAAGTCCTGCGCGATGCCGACCTGGCCATGTACGAGGCCAAGGCCGGCGGTCGCGGGCGCGTCGTGATGTTCGACGGCTCGATGCACGAAAAGGTGGCCGAGAAGCTGGCGCTGGAGAACGATCTGCGGCACGCCATTGGCGAGGGTCAGCTGTCGGTGCACTTCCAGCCGCTCTTCGAGCTGGAGCCCTACCGGCTGTGCGGCTTCGAGGCGTTGGCGCGCTGGATGCACCCGCAACGCGGAGCGGTGAGCCCGGCGGTCTTCATCTCCCTGGCCGAAGAGACCGGCCACATCGAGGCGCTGACCGACTGGATCGTCGACCACGCGGTGGGCCAGCTGGCCGAGTGGCGCCGCCTGCATCCGCAGGCCGGCCCGTTGGGCATGCACATCAACATCTCCGGGCGCGACCTGGAGCGCTCCAGTCTGGTCGACCAGGTGCGGCAGGTCCTGCAAACCCATGCCCTGCCGCCCTCTGCCCTGACGCTGGAAATCACCGAGACCACCCTGATGGGACGCCTGGAGGTGGCCCTGCACACCATGGGGCAGTTGCGTGAACTGGGCGTGGGCTTTTCGATCGACGACTTTGGCACCGGCTATTCGTCCTTGTCCTACCTCAGCACGCTGCCCATCGACAGCCTGAAGATCGACCGCAGCTTCGTGATGGGGCTGCACGAAAAGCCGCAGAACGTGGAGATCGTGCGTGCGGTGCTCAACCTGGGCCAGTCGCTAGGCCGGCGCGTGATCGCCGAAGGCATCGAGACGCCGCGGCAACTGAGCGCGCTGCGCGAACTGGGCGTGCCGGTGGGCCAGGGTTACCTGCTGTCGCGCCCTTTGCGGGCCGAGCAGGTGCAGGACCTGCTCACCGTGGGCACGGCGCTGCCCGGCTGATCAACGTAGGGCCGGCGATTCGGTGACCAGGCCGACGCGCGCCAGCCCGGCCTGCTGCACCCAGCCGATGAGTTCGGCGACGCGGCCATAGGGCACGCGGCTGTCGGCGCGCAGCTGGACTTCGGTGTCGGGGTCGCGGCGTGCGGCCTCTCGTACACGGGCCATCACCTGCTCGCCGGCCGTCGCATCGTCCAGCGCCTGTTCGCCGAGGAAAATGCGCCCCTGCGCGTCGATGGCCAGTGCCACGAAGGCCGGCGCGTCGCTGCTTGCCGTGCCCTGTGCGCGCGGCAGGTCCAGCTTGAGGCTCTTGGCAAGCAGCGGTGCCGTGATGATGAAGATCACCAGCAGCACCAGCATCACGTCGATAAGCGGCGTCATGTTGATGTCGCTCATGGGCTGCGAGCCCGGCGTGTGTTCAAGCCGCCCGAAAGCCATCTCAGCGAACGGCCGACGTATCGAGGACCAGCTCGCGCAGGTCCAGCGCAAATCCTTCGAGCTCAGCCTCGCAGGCCGCCACGCGCTTGCCGAAGCTGTTGTAGGCCAGCACCGCGGGCACGGCCACGGCGATGCCGGCAGCGGTCATGATCAGCGCTTCGCCGATCGGGCCGCTGACCTTGTCGATGCTCACGCCACCGGCGGCGGCCATTCCAACCAGGGCGTTGTAGACGCCCCAGACGGTGCCGAACAGGCCCACGAAGGGGGCTGTGCTGCCAATGCTGGCCAGCACCACCTGGCCGTATTGCAGGTGCACCAGGCTGCGGTGCAAGCCGTCGCGCAGCCGCCGGGTGAGCTGGGTCTGCAGCCGGGCCGCGGTCTCCAGCGTGCCGCCGGCCGGTGCCAGGGCCACAGCGTCCACCAGCGGCAGCAGCAGCCGTTCGCGGTCCAGACCCAGCAGACAGGTGCGCCCGGTCTCCAGCGTGGCGGCGTCCCAGAACGCCGGCACCGCCCGAGCGATGTCGGCGGCAACGCGCCGCAGCAGCCAGGCTTTCCAGAGGATCAGCACCCAGGCCGCCACCGACATCGCCAGCAGCAGCAAGGCCACGGTGCGGCCGACCGTGTCGCTCTGCGCCCAGAACTGGGCCAGGCCGTTCACGCCAGTCCCAGCACGTCGCCCATGCCGTACAGCCCCGGGCCACGCTCGGCCAGGAAGCGCGCGGCGCGCAGGCTGCCTTCGGCGTAATTGGCGCGGCTGCTGCTTTTGTGCGTGATCTCGATGCGTTCACCGGCGCCGGCAAACAGCACGCTGTGCTCGCCCACGATGTCGCCGCCACGCACGGTGGCAAAGCCGATGCTGCCGGGCACGCGTTCGCCGGTGTGGCCGTGCCGCGCGAACACGCCGCAGGCGGCCAGATCGACGCCGCGTGCGCGCGCCACGGCCTCGCCCATCGCCAGCGCGGTGCCGCTGGGCGCATCGACCTTGTGCTTGTGATGGGCTTCGATGACCTCGACGTCGTAGTCGCCGCCCAGCGCGCGCGCGGCCTGCTCCAGCAGGCGCAGCATGACGTTGACGCCAACACTCATATTCGGGGCAAAGACCACCCCCACGCGCTGCGCCGCTGCGGCGATCTGGGCCTTCTGCGGCGGCGTGAAACCAGTCGTGCCGACGACCGCACGCACGCCCAGCTCGGCGCACAGCGCCAGGTGGGACAGCGTGCCTTCGGGCCGCGTGAAGTCGATCAGCACGTCGGCCGCGGACAGCCCGGCCCGCAGGTCGGCCGTCACGCAGACACCCGTTTTGTGGCCGGCGAAGGCACCCGCGTCGTGGCCCAGCAGCGGGCTGGCCGGCACGTCCAGCGCGGCGGCAAGACGGCAATCGGGCGCGACCAGCACGGCTTCGATCAGCATGCGGCCCATGCGGCCGCCGGATCCGGCAATGGCGACTTGGATCATGCTCAGCTGGCCTCTAGCGGTGGGTAAGGGCGCACCGGGCCCGTGGGCTCCGCAACCGGCACCTCGCGCGCGGGTGGCAAGGGCAGCGCCTTGCGTTCGTCCTCGCTCAATTCGAGCTTGGGCGCGCGCGGGTTCTTGATGCGGCTGATCGAGGCCACGAAGTCGCGCTCAGAGGGCAGGTCGGGCGCTTCGATCGACTTGACCAGGTTGTTCTCGAACATCACGACTACGTTGCGCCGCTGCAGCTGGGTGTTGGGCCTGCGCAGTGCGAAGACGTAGTCCCAGCGGTTGGCATGAAAGGGATCGGCCACCAGGGGCGTGCCCAGGATCTCCCGCACCTGCAGGCGGTTCATGCCGGGCTTGATCTGCGCCGCCTGTTCGCGCGTCACCGCGTTGCCCTGCACGATGTCGATGCGGTAGGGCGTGATGCTGCCCAGCAGGCCATCGGTGCGCTGCAGCGATTCGCATCCGGCCAGCCACGCGGTGAAGACCAGGGAGCAGGCGAACAGTGCAAGTCGGCGCATGGGCGGGCGGTGCGGCAGGCCGGTTGGGCCCGTGGGAGGGTCCGGCAGTATGGCCGGCAGGGTCAAGCCGAACCGGCGGGGCTGCTGGCTATGATCGACGCATTCTAGCGGGGCCGTGCCCCGGCCGAACGGGCAGGAGAGGCGAGTGAAGCACGCCGACGAAATCAAGAGCAGCGGTCTGAAGGCGACCTTGCCGCGCATCAAGATCCTGGAGATCTTCCAGCGCGCGCAGCGCCGGCACATGACCGCCGAAGATGTCTACAAGGCCTTGCTCGGCGAAGACGCCGACATCGGCCTGGCCACCGTCTACCGGGTGCTGATGCAGTTCGAGCAGGCCGGCCTGCTTCAGCGCAGCAACTTCGAGTCGGGCAAAGCGGTCTTCGAACTCAATGAAGGCCGCCACCACGACCACCTCGTGTGCCTGGACTGCGGGCGCGTTGAGGAGTTCTACGACGCCGAGATCGAACTGCGCCAGCGCTCGGTGACCACCTCGCTGGGCTTCGAGCTGCAGGAGCACTCGCTGTCGCTGTACGCCCGCTGCACCAAGAGCGGCTGCGTGCATCGCGGCAAGTAGGCGCCCTGGCGACAGCCGTCAGATGTCGCCTTCGTTGTCCATCGCCTCCTGGTGGCGGCGGATGAACTCCTGGTAGGTGTCGATGCCGCGCAGCTGCAGCACCGTGTTGCGTACCGCCGCCTCGACCAGCACGGCCAGGTTGCGGCCGGCATCGACGGCGATCACCACCTTGCGCACCGGCAAGTCCAGGATCTCCTCGAACAGGGGTTCGTAAGGCAGGCGTTCGAAGTCGCGTTCCAGCGTTTCCTTGCGCACCAGGTGCACGATCAGCTTGAGCCGCATCTTGCGGCGCACGGCGGTCTCACCGAAGATGGCCTTGATGTCCAGCAAGCCGATGCCGCGCACCTCCAGCAGGTTCTGCAGCAGTTCCGGGCAACGCCCTTCCAGTGCGGTCTGGCTGATGCGATAGATGTCCACCGCGTCGTCGGCCACCAGCCCGTGCCCGCGCGAGACCAGCTCCAGGCCCAGTTCGCTCTTGCCCAGGCCGGATTCGCCGGTCAGCAACACGCCCAGGCCCAGTATGTCCATGTACACGCCGTGACGTGTCGTGCGGTCGGCGAAGTGCTCACCCAGGTAGCCGCGCATCAGGTCGATCACATGGCCGGCTGAGTCGTCGGTGACGAACAGCGGGATCTCGGCACGGTCGCACATGGCCACCAGGCGGTCAGGCGCCTTCTGCTGGTCAGCGACGATGATCACCGGGGGTTCCAGCGTCACGATGCGCGAAATGCGGCGTTCCTGGTCCTCCGGCGACGGCGCCGAGAGGTAACTCACCTCGCGCCGCCCGACGATCTGGACACGATAGGGGTGCATGTAGTTCAGGTAGCCGACGAGGTCTGCGGCCGAGCGTGCGTCTCGCACTGCGGCGTCGTCGAACTTGCGCTCCGGGTGCGCATGGCCGGCAATCCACTCCCAGCGCAGGGCCTCGCGATGCGCTTCGAAGAGGGCCTCGGCGCTGATCGTGGTTGGTTTCACGGGGCCATCAGGGGCTGGCAGGGCAGGCAGCAGCCAGCAACAGGTTCAGGCCACGGACTTGAGTGGTTCCCAGTCGGAAATCAGCTGGTGCACGACTGCCGCGTCGGGCTCGTTGCGCAGCCGTTCGCGCAGTTCGCGGTCGGACAGCATCTCGGCGATCTCGGACAGGATCTCCAGGTGCCGCTGGGTGGCCGCTTCTGGCACCAGCAGGAAGATCAGCAATACCACGGCTTCGTCGTCAGGGGCGTCGAAAGGGATGGGCTGCTGCACGCGCAACACGGCGGCCAGTGGGTTCTTCAAGCCCTTGATGCGCCCGTGCGGGATTGCCACCGCATGGCCCAGACCGGTGGATCCCAGGCGCTCACGGGCAAACAGGTTGTCGGTGACGATGCTGCGGGCAATCGCATGCTGGTTCTCGAACAGCAGGCCTGCCTGCTCGAAGACGCGCTTCTTACTGGTCGCATCCACATTCACCAGCACATTGCTGGCGGGAAGGATCGTGGCGAGACGGTTCATCGAAGCATTCCCCTGCGCAAGGCCTGACAGCTGGCCACGCGGTCGAAGCTGTTACAGAAGCGAACCATCATAGCAATGCACCTCGGACTGGGCACCGGACCCGGGACACTGAAGCGAGTGGGTTTGTGGATTTTGCGGCGCTGCAACAACATCAGCTTCCAGCATGCGAAACGGCCCCGAGGGGCCGTTGGCTGGCAGGGCCGTCGCGGCATCAGCCGACGTTGGCGCCTTGTCGCTTGGGCGAGGCGTGGTGATGATCCTGCAGTCGGTCCTTGTGGCGGACGACCTGCCGGTCAAGCTTGTCCATCAACTGGTCGATGGCGGCATAGAGGTCTTCGTGGGACTGTTCGACGAAGATGTCGCTGCCCTTCACGTGCAGCGTCACTTCGGCCTTCTGTCGGCGTTCCTTTTCCTTCAGCTTCTCAACGGTCAGCAACACGGTGACATCGACCACCTGGTCGAAATGTCGCGTCACCCGGTCCAGCTTGGTGAGCACATACTCTCTGAGCGCTGGCGTGACTTCAAGATGATGGCCACTGATCGTCAAGTTCATCAGAACCTCCTTAGCGAGGGGGGAACATGCGGCCGGCAGCCAGGCTGCCAGCCACGGGGAAACAGTGAGGAGACGGTGGGACAGGAAGGGGGTGTTGTCGTTGGGCCGTGGCTGGCACTTGCGACCCAGTGTGCACCCGATGCCGGGGGCTGACAAGCGGGTCGGCGCACAGCCATTGAGGGCATGCCGTGATCTGTTGCCGCCACCGGCCCGCCCGCGGTGCTGGCCGTATGCTGCGCGGCTGGATAAGCCCGCACCCGGAACGCCCGATGCACGCCACCGAAGATCTCTTCATCCAGCATGCCCGTCTGCCGGATGGCCGCGACGGCATCGGCCTCCTGGTCCTTGGCGGGCGGATTCAGGCCGTCGGCATCGGCTTGCAGCCGCCAGCCGGCATGCCGGTGGTGGATGCCCAGGGCTGGCTGCTGTGCCCGCCCTTCGTCGATGCGCACTTCCACATGGATGCCACGCTGAGCCAGGGTTTGCCGCGCGCCAACACCAGCGGCACGCTGCTGGAAGGCATCGCGCTGTGGGGCGAACTCAAGCCGCAGCTGACCGAAGAAGCCATCGCCGAACGCGCGCTGCGCTATTGCGACTGGGCCGTTGCGCGGGGCCTGCTGGCCATCCGCTCGCATGTCGACGTCTGCGACGACCGGCTGCTGGCCGTGCGCGCGCTGCTGGAGGTCAAGCGGCGCGTCGCACCCTATCTGGACCTGCAGCTCGTGGCCTTTCCGCAGGATGGCCTGCTGCGCTCGCCAGGCGCCTTGGCCAATCTGAAGCGCGCACTCGATCTGGGCGTGGAGGTTGTCGGCGGCATTCCGCACTTCGAACGCACGATGGCCGAGGGCACCCTCAGCGTGCAACTGCTGTGCGAACTGGCCGCCGAGCGCGGCTTGCGTGTGGACGTGCACTGCGACGAGAGCGACGACCCGCTGTCGCGCCACATCGAGACCTTGGCCTGGCACACGCAGCGCCTGGGCCTGCAGGGGCGTGTCACGGGTTCGCATCTCACGTCGATGCACTCGATGGACAACTACTACGTGAGCAAGCTGCTGCCACTGCTGGCGGAGGCCGACGTACAGGTGGTGGCCAATCCGCTGATCAACATCACGCTGCAGGGGCGGCATGACAGTTACCCCAAACGGCGTGGCATGACCCGGGTTCCGGAGCTGCTGGCGGCAGGCGTGAACGTGGCCTTCGGCCACGACTGCGTGCTCGACCCCTGGTACCCGCTGGGCTCGGCCGACATGCTGGAGGTCGCCGCCATGGGCCTGCATGTGGCGCAGATGACCTCCAGCGCCGGCCAGCGCCATTGTTTCGAGGCCGTCACCAGCCGTGCCGCACAGATCCTGGGGCTGCCAGGCTACGGGCTGGAAGCGGGCTGCCGTGCCGACTTCTGCTTGCTGCAAGCGCACAATCCGGAAGAGGCGATTCGCCTTCGGGCCCAGCGTTTGCTTGTCGTGCGTGGCGGTCAGGTGGTTTCGCGCATGGCCCCCGCCACCGCCCGGCTGAGCCTGCCCGCAAGGCCGGTCGAAGTGGACTTCACCCGATGACCTGCGTCAGCTGCGCCCGATGCCGTGCTCGCTAGAATGAATCCGACCCAGGGCGAGAAACGAACGACAACACATGAAACTGATCGGTTCCCTGACCAGCCCCTATGTGCGCAAGGTGCGCATCGTGATGGCTGAGAAGAAGCTCGACTTTCAGCTCGTTCTGGAAGATCCGTGGAATGGTGAGGTTGTCATCAAGAGCAACCCCTTGGGCCGTGTGCCCTGTCTGGTGATGGAAGCCGGCGAGGCGATCTTCGACTCGCGGGTGATCGTCGAATACCTGGACTCCATGTCGCCGGTGGGCAAGCTGATCCCGCCGACCGGGCGCGAACGCACCGAGGTGCGCACCTGGGAGGCCCTGGCCGACGGCCTGCTGGATGCCGCCGTGGCGGCGCGACTGGAAGCCACCTGGAGCGGCCGCATCGAAGGCCAGCGTTGCCAGGCCTGGATCGACCGCCAGATGCGCGCCGTGCATGCGGCACTCAAGGCGATGAGCCAAGGCCTGGCTGAAAAGCCCTACTGCACGGGCAACCACTTCTCGCTGGCGGACATAGCCGTCGGCTGTGCACTGGGCTACCTGGTTTTCCGGTTCCCGCAGATCGACTGGCGGGAGACCTATCCCAATCTCGCCCGGCACTTCGACAAGCTGGCGACCCGGCCCAGCTTCATCGACACGGCACCGCCCGCGGCCTGAATGGCCTGAATGGACGTAACGCGGGCCCGGCTCGCGCTGCCATCAGACGCCCGCTCCCACTGATTGGCCTATCCGGCGGTTCGGCATGTGCCTGCCTCCGAGCAAGCTGCACCGCTGGACCGGAGTGTTCAACGGGTAGTTGCAGCCGGAAATGACCATGAAGTCGTGATGCGACTGAATAGTATATATTGCGACCACTCAGGAACTAAACGCTGGACCCCGAGCGATCCAGCCGGGAGGAATCACATGCCACTTGCCCTGCCCACCCTGGCAATCACCGCGTCCTGGCGTTTCGTCGCGCGAGGGTCGGAACTTTCCCTCTTGCCTTCCGTCATAGCGGCATGTCCGGTCCCCGCGTGGGGCCGGACAATTCCAGTCTTTCTGTCGTGCGGTCGGCCGGGTCTTCCGGCTGCAATCCCGGGGCGCTTCTCCTCCTCCTCCCTCCCTCCCTCGTTCGCCAAGGGGCGCCGCACGACAGGTTCTATAGCGCCACGCGCCGCTGGCAGCGGCCGTTGGTCTTCCCGCCGGGGGGTAGCGTGAAGCGCGTTGCGGTGGTGGGCGCAGGCATCGCCGGGCTGGCCACGGCCCATGCCCTGGCTGGCGAAGCCCAGGTCACACTCTACGAAGCGAGTGACTACTTCGGTGGCCACGCCCACACAGTGGACGTGACCCTGGATGGAGTGACACACGGAGTCGATACCGGATTCCTGGTCTTCAACGAGCGTACCTATCCGAACC
>WBZS01002059.1_pt1 | contig 13500 bp, 13 predicted proteins | sample 5204201 | NCBI WGS metagenome assembly WBZS01 (sample SAMN12344357, study PRJNA552823) | activated sludge metagenome | biome: Activated sludge suspended growth; feature: Nitrification reactor; material: Wastewater; isolation source: activated sludge from nitrification reactor of wastewater...
GCCGGCAAACTGGGCGATGCTGTTAGTCTGGGCTTTCTGGCGGAGACTGAACGTCAGGTCGAAGCACATCTTGATCATCATTTATCGGAGTTGTCAGTGCAGGATGTGAAGTCCAGAGCGATCGTCAAGCAAATGAAACTGGATGAGATGGCTCACGCCGTTACGGCGGTTCGTCTTGGCGCGCGGGATCTGCCTGCCAACATCAAGACAGGCATGCGTCTGGTGGCAGGTGTCATGACACGCGCTGCTTACTACATCTGATTGGACGCCCCAAAGTTCATGCCCGATACATACGATTGGCCTTCCGTTACCGTTGAGGCAGACTAAAATCCTGACAATCATGAAACCACTATCAACGCTGATTCTTTGCTGTGTCTTGCTGATGGCGGGTTGCGCAGAACCGCCCGGCTTCAAATCAACCAATGTGACGGGTGCCGATTGGGGCAAAGACTTTGCCCTTGCCGACCACAACGGGACGCTTCGGCATCTGTCTGATTTTCGCGGCAAGGTGGTGGTCCTGTTCTTCGGTTATACCCAATGCCCAGATGTGTGCCCAACCACGCTCGCTTCGCTGCGAGACGTGCTCGCACTTCTGGGCGCTGACGCCGGCCGCGTACAGGTAGTCTTCGTCACCCTCGACCCGTCGCGTGACAGCGCAGAATTACTGTCACAATACGTTCCGGCATTTCACCCCAGCTTTCTCGGACTGCGGGGCGATGAAGCAAGTACGGCTGCGCTGGCTAAGGAGTTCAAGGTTTTCTATAGCAAGCAACCCGGTACGATGCCAGGCAGTTACAGCATCGATCACTCGACCGGCAGCTATGTTTTTGACCCCCAGGGCAGACTCAGGCTGCTGATACGCCATGGGGAAATCCCCGACAATGTTGCTGCCGATCTGAAATTGTTGCTCGACGGAAAATAGCCGTTCTGGAGATTCTTCATGAAACACATTCTTTTTCTGCTCATTCTTGTCTCGCAACTCGCCATGGCGGCGCCGGCAAGCGACCAAATCAATCTGGATATTGGAACTCCGCCGGTGATGGTCGCCCGGCACGCGTTGACTCAACGTTCATCCAGACTGGTGCGCTTCTATGAAGCGGGCGTTATCGGCCTGGGTTACGATGGCATGGTAAAGATGCACGATGGCAGCCGCTTAACCCTGGTTCAGCGACAAATTGCAGAAAAACTCATCGACCAGGAAAATCCGGATCGCAATTCCTTGATCTATGCGCTGGCCGAAGCACATGGAGGGCAGGACGCTCAACCGGTAGCCCGAGCAGCCCAGATCAAGCGGTGGAAGGACCAGTTTCACGCAGGTTGGTGGATTGAGGATGCCAGTGGGAATTGGAGCAAGAAGCCCTGACCTCCTCGAAACTCATTGGCAAATGGCATTGGATGTTTTGTCAACTCTGTATTCGGAAAGGAATCTTATGAAAACTCTTAGATCGGTCTTGTTTGTGGCCGTACTCGGCATATCGTCCAGCACGGCAATGGCAGTCGATGTTGACGTTCAAAGCGTCTGGGTTCGCGGTACCGTGCCGGGCCAGAAGGCTACCGGCGCCTTCATGGAAATCACCAGCAAAGCAGGAGCGACGCTCGTCGGGGCTTCTTCCCCGGTCGCCGGCGTCACGGAAATTCACGAGATGAAAATGGCTGGCGGCGTCATGCAGATGCGATCCATTCCGCGCCTGGAACTGCCCGCCGGTCAAGCCGTCAAGTTTGCCCCGGGAGGCTACCACCTCATGTTGCTGGACGTGAAACAAGCGCTGAAGGCGGGCGAGATCATACCGCTGGTCTTGAACATCGAGGGCAAGGACAAGAAGACGGAAAGCATCGAAGTCAAGGGGGAAGTACGTGACCTGACGGCGACGCCAAAGCCTGGCGAGCCGATGAAGCATTGAACCGCTTTGACTTTTTTGCGCTGAATGGGCGTAACGCGCCGACCATTCGGTACTGGTCAACTCAGGCTTGTCGGGGCTGTTCCGGCGGACACGGGTCAAGGCCTGTGCTTGACCCCGAAAATGCCCGATGGCCGGGGTTAAGCTGAAGCGACCGGCCGGATCGCGACCCGCAGTTCGTGGTTCAGCCAGAGCAGGGCAGCAAAAACCAGCATTGCGCCGCCTTGGTGTGCGGCACCCAGTGCGACAGGTACAGCCAGCAACAGCGTCGTGATGCCGAGCGTAATCTGGAGAATCAATGACAGCAGCAATACGTTGGCGGCTTGTCGAGCCCGTTTCGAAACATCGGCGGCCCGGACCTGAAAGACAAACCATGGTGCCAGGAAGGCCAGCAACCACGCGCCCATGCGATGGTCAAACTGAACCAGTGACATGTTGTTGAAGAAATTGAGGTACCACGGGTCAATGATGAAGCTTTCCGGCGGGAGGAAGTGGCCGTTCATCAACGGAAAGGTGTTGTACGCTTTACCGGCACGAATACCTGCCACAAAACCGCCGGTAACGACCGTATAAAAAGCCAGGATGGCCAACATGAACCCGTTTCGGTGCAATTTCTTCAACATCCGGTTTGTCGCGTCACGCTGTCGTGCTGCCAGCAAATCCAATGCCACCCACATCATCGAGGTGAATAGAAGGAAGGCCAGCGATAGATGGGCGGTCAAGCGAAATTGACTGACCCGCGGATCGTCGACCAAGCCGCTTTTGACCATATACCAGCCCATCGCGCCCTGAAGCCCGCCGAGGATAAAGATACCCAGAAGCTTGGGAATAAGGGACGAATCAATCTTCCGGCGCAACCAGAAGTAGAGGAACGGCACAAGAAATACGGCGCCTATCAGTCGTCCCAGTACACGATGCCAGTATTCCCAGTAGAAGATTCCCTTGAATTCGTCAATCGCCATCTGATGGTTAACCTTCTGATATTCGGGTGTTTTCTTGTACTTTTCAAAAGTTTCCGCCCACTCGGTCTGATTCAAGGGAGGAATCACTCCGACAATGGGTTGCCACTCGACAATCGACAGCCCGGAATGGGTAAGCCGTGTGACTCCGCCCACCACGAGAATGGCAAAGACCATGGCGCTACAAATAAACAACCATAGGGCAACCTGCCGCCTGGCGACACTATCCATGGTACGACTCCAAGGGATAAACGGTAAGCGTGGGATTATAGGGTTTTTCAAGAGCGAATTGTTTCCCACCGTGATGATTCCTAATGGATTTTCAAGTTCTTGACGTGGATCAAATCGCTAGTCGGCAAAGCCAAGTACTCTTCTCCGGATAGTCTATAATCTCTGGGCAGAACTAGACTGGCTGTACATAAGAAATCAACCGCGCGCTATGTGCGCCAATCGTAATGGAGGGTAGGAACATGGCCGAAAACAACGATGACGATGTCCCTTTCATGCAGAAGCTTCTGGATAATTCTTTCCTGCTGCTGTTTCTCGGAGTTGCCTCGCCTGGGCTGCTCTATATTCTGTGGGGCATCATCGACATCATGAACGTCCCCTTAGCCAAGTAAGTCGTTCAGTCAACTCTGGGAGAATCAAATGAGTGCAATTCTGCCGCCGTCGGAACGGCTCTGGTGGAAACAGCCCATCGATAAAGTCGAGTGGGCGTGGATTGGTATCGCTTTTGTCTGGGGCATGATCATGTTCGTGATGATGGTCTATTGGCACGTTTACGGTAAGCAGAACTTATCGAACGAGGCTTACAAGACCACCCCCGAAATGTTTGCCGCTAAGGCCGAAAAGTTCATTGCTGAGAATACCGTTCGCACTGAAACAGACTTGCAAATTCCGGTCGTCAAGGTGCCCGCCGGTGGCGATGGCTATCTCATCGCCCGTCTGTGGAACTGGTACCCGATCCTTGAGCTGGAAAAGGGGCAGACCTACAAGATCCATCTGTCCTCCATGGATTACCAACATGGCTTCTCGTTGCAACCGGTTAACATCAACATCCAGGTGTTGCCGGGCTATGAGCATGTGGTCAAGATGACACCGACCAAGTCGGGCACTTACGCCATCGTCTGCAACGAATACTGCGGCATCGGGCACCACACCATGCTTGGCCGCATTTACGTGAAATAAGGGGAGCATTTCGATGGCAACTACCTACCGTACCTGTCCGAGCTCAGGGCTGCAGTTTGAAAACAATGCCGAAAAACTGATGCGCTGGAATGCCGTCGTCGGCGTTCTCTGGCTGTTGGTTGGCGGCATCACGGCGCTACTCGTGATTCTAACCCGTTGGCCGGCCATCAAGCTGTTACCGGCCGATCAGTTCTATATGATTCTCACCGCCCACGGCATCGACATGATCATTATGTGGATCCTGCACTTTGAAATGGCGGTGCTCTACTTTGCTTCATCGACGCTGCTGCGCTGCCGACTGGCAACGCCCAAGCTGGCCTGGCTTGGCTTCTGGCTCATGGTCATCGGCGGGATCATGTGCAACATCGCTATATTCCAGGGCGAGTCCAGCGTGATGTTTACCTCCTACGTGCCGATGCAGGCCGCGCCGCACTTCTACCTCGGGATTATTCTGGTCGCCGTCGGCGCACTCGTTGGCCTCGGCGTATTTTTTGGAACTCTGGTCGTTGCCAAGAAGGACAAGACCTATCAAGGATCGATCCCGCTGGTCACCTTTGGCGCCATGACGGCGGCAATTATCGCCACGTTTACGATTCTCGCTGGTGCCGGCATCCTGATCCCGACATTTCTCTGGTCCGTCGGACTGATCAAGGAAATCGATGCCCAGTTGTACCGGATGGTCTGGTGGGCATTGGGCCATTCCTCGCAACAGATCAACGTGGCTGCCCATGTTTCCGTCTGGTATCTGACAGCGGCAGTAATCTTCGGTGCCAAGCCGCTGTCGGAGAAGGTGTCGCGTTTCGCCTTCCTGCTCTACATTCTCTTCCTGCAACTGGCCAGCGCGCACCACCTGCTGTCAGATCCGGGAATGAGCGCCGAATGGAAAGTGCTGAACACGTCCTACTTCATGTATTTTGCTGTCATGGCGTCAATGATCCATGGCTTTACCGTACCTGGTGCTATCGAGGCGGCGCAGCGTAAAAAAGGCTATACCAATGGTCTTTTCGAGTGGCTACGCAAGGCACCTTGGGGCAACCCGGCCTTTTCCGGCATGTTCATTTCGCTGGTCGGTTTCGGTTTCCTCGGCGGCATTTCCGGCGTGGTGCTGGGTACCGAACAAATCAACATGCTCATGCACAACACCTTCTATGTTCCAGGTCACTTCCATACCACCGTCGTGGTTGGTACAACCCTGGCTTTCATGTCGATTACCTATATCCTGGTTCCGACGCTGTTCCGACGTGAAATGATCCTGCCCAAACTTTGCCAAATCCAGCCTTACCTGTACGGCATCAGCATGTCGGTTCTGGGCCTGGTGATGATGGGTGCGGGAACACTGGGCGTTTCCCGTCGCCACTGGGACATGGCTTTTTCCGGCGCGCCGTTCCAGTATGAGTGGCCGGGTGCGGCTTACCTGATGATGGGTCTGACCGGCATCTTCGGTGTTATTGCGGTTTTGGGCGGTGCGCTTTGGATCGTTTTGGTCGTCGGCTCTTTGCTGTTCGGCAAGAAACTTGATGGCGGCACGGTTTCGGATAAGCCGACCCCGATACCGTCGAATACTAAAGCCGCTTCGGCCGTGTCCCATACGGACAAGGACGACCATGTTGCCGTTCCGGGAACAGTGGTGCTGGCGCTGACCCTGCTGGTTACATTCGTTCTTTACTACTTCGTGAACTGGAAGTATCTGTCCGAGGTCTGGTTGTTAAGTTAGTCCTGAGGTATTCCCCCGCGCCAGCGGCGTGGGGGGCTGCCTGAGTCGGATTTGGCAATCGGTTTTGCTTCAAGCGCGTTGTCCGCACCAGCTCTTGGCCAGGAATTGCACGGCGGTACCTAGTTTACTTCGGCACGTTTTCTATCTCACTTATTACAATGCAATCGACGCCTTCCGCCAATCACGCAAATGGCATTTCAGTACGCACCATTTTGAGCCTGTTCAAACTGCGTATTGGCGTTGTCATTATGTTCACCGCTCTGGCCGGACTCGCCGTTACGCCGGGTGCCGGACTCAGTTGGTGGCAGACGATCGTTTTGGCGCTTTCGGTGCTTGTTTCATCGGCCAGCGCCGGCGCCTTCAACCAGTACTACGAGCGCGATCTCGACCCATTGATGGCGCGTACCAGCAAACGCCCCTTCGCGACCGGTGAACTCAGACACGGCCCGCTCTGGTTGCTGATCATCGGTGCGCTTTCGCTGCTTTCCGTGGGAGCGGCATGGATCGCGCTTAATGCCTGGTCAGCCCTCTATGTGTTTCTCGGCGCATTCTTTTACGCTATCGTCTATACCGTCTGGTTAAAACGCCATACTTGGCTGAACATCGTTTTTGGTGGACTTGCCGGCAGTTGGGCCGTGCTGGCCGGCGCCGCTGCGGCCGACCCGCATATTGGCGCGGTACCCCTGGCGCTGGCTTTTATCCTTTTTCTGTGGACCCCGCCGCATTTCTGGAGTCTGGCCATCGCCTTTCAGGCGGACTATGCGGCCATCGGCGTCCCCATGCTTCCCGTGGTCGTTGGGGACAAACGCGCTGCGCGGGTGATATTCGTCAGTACCCTGGCGCTGGTGGCGGCTTCGTTCTTGCCCTTGGCCTTCGGCCTCGGCGTCCTCTACTTTGCAGGAGCCGCTGCGGGCGGCTTGTTGTTCGTTCAGAAAGCCTGGTTGTTGGCCCGGGACACCAACCGCAAGACGGCCATGACCTGTTTTCACGCTTCGCTGATCCAGTTGACCCTGGTGCTCCTCGGTGCCATCTTCGACGCCCAGTTTTAACCGACGCAAGCGTTTCCTGGCGATCATTCAAACTCTCGTCACGCTTGTTGCGACGGTGTCGATCTGTTTGCCCGCCCGGCTTGTTGCCGCCGAAAGCACGCCCGATTCCCCCAAACTGACTGCGCGACCGCAAGGATTCAATACGGGAGTGTCGTTGAGCACGCTGGACGAAAAAACAGCGTTTGCGTTTTCGCAAAGCGTCATCGGCAAGCCGGTCGGCGACTTCGCCCTGCTTGATCGACAGGGAAGACCTGTTGAACTTTCGCGCTATCGTGGTAAGCCACTGCTGGTCAGTTTCATCTATACGGCCTGCTTTCAGGTGTGCCCGACGACGACACGGAATCTCCAGAAAGCGGTACAGAATACGGTCAGCGTTCTCGGTGCAGACCGATTCAATGTGATCAGCATAGGCTTCAATCAGCCGTTCGACTCGCCCCAGGCGCTCAAGGACTTTGCGGCACAGAACGGGATCAGCCTTCCCAACTGGGAGTTTCTAAGCCCATCGTCGGCAATACTTGGCGAATTGACGCAAAATTTTGGTTTCAGCTATGTGGCGACACCCGCAGGTTTCGATCACCTGAATCAAGTTACCCTGGTCGATGCGCAAGGCAAGATCGTCAGACAGGTCTATGGAGAAAAATTTACCGCCGAAGACCTGGCGGAGCCACTCAAAATCATGATTGCCGGATCGGCAATTCCATCGCATGTCAGCGCTTTGCAGGAGATCATGGCGCGGGTCAGGATCATCTGCTCGGTCTACGACCCGGTGACTGGACGCTACCGTACCAATTATTCCCTTTATTTTCAGTTCGCCGGGTTTCTGAGCTTTGTCGGGTTCATGATTTACCTGAGCATCAATTTCTGGAAAAATCGTCGCAGGAACGAAGATAAAGCGCCCTGAATTCGTCTTCGACGATCGTTAGAACTTCTGCCTGGCCTCCGGCAATAACCCGGAACCGCCGCTTCATAGGGCCGCATTCCGCATCGGTGCCGAATTTGACACGAGTCAAGTCGTACTGCGCCGCATGGTTATATAATCACCGGCTAATGGTCATTTGCCATTGCTATACGGATGCATCACACGTGAGCTTTCATGCCTCCTTGCGCTCTGCGGCGCAAATGCTTTTCCAGCGCATCGAAGAGTTTTTCGATCGCTTCTTTGGAGGGAGCAGCAATCCGTTACGCCATCTTGGCGCCATGGGCTTATATTTTCTCTGGATCATTGTGGGAACGGGTCTCTATCTCTACTCGGTGCTCGACACCAGCATTAACGGCGTTTACAACTCGATCGGCCATCTGACTCGCGAGCAATGGTACCTCGGAGGCGTATTGCGCAGCCTGCACCGTTACGCGTCGGACGCCTTTATCCTGGTCATGGCTCTGCACCTGGTGCGCGAATGGGCTTACGGACGTTATTACGGTTTCCGCTTCTATTCCTGGGTCACCGGTGTTCCCATCCTGTGGCTGAGCTACGTTTCCGGCATCAGCGGCTACTGGATCGTCTGGGATCGGCTGGCCCAGTTCTCAGCCATCGCCAGCACCGAGTTGCTCGACTGGCTGCCCATCTTCAGCGAACCTGCCGCGCGTAACTTTCTGACGCCGGATTCGATCAGCGATCGATTTTTCACGATGCTTGTTTTTATTCACCTGGGCATACCCTTGATGCTCATTTTGGGTCTTTGGGCTCATGTCCATCGCATCAGCCGGGTCGATTATCTACCGTCGCGACAGATGATGCTGGGCACCCTGGCGACGCTCCTGGCGCTGGCGCTGATCAAGCCGGCGCTTAGCGATGCTCCGGCCGATCTGGCCATGGTTTCCACACAACTTCGCCTGGACTGGTTCCTGTTGTTCATTCATCCGCTAACCGATGTCACCTCGCCGGCCATGGTCTGGTCGATGCTTATTGCCGCAACGGCACTGCTGTTCATCCTGCCGTTTCTGCCCCATCCCAAAGCTGAACCCGTTGCCTTGGTCGATCAAGCCAACTGCAATGGTTGCAGCCGTTGTCTGGCCGACTGCCCGTTCGCCGCGATAACCATGGCACCGCATCCCAGCCGCCCAGGCTACAAAATTGCCATCGTTGCCGCCGATCTCTGCGCCGGTTGCGGCATCTGCGCCGGATCATGCCCGTCATCAACCCCTTTCCGCAGCCAGGAACGGCTGGTGACCGGAATCGATATGCCACAGCTGTCGGTCAATGATTTACGCCAACAACTCGAAGCGAAACTGTCCCGGCTGGGCGGCCGCAGCAGGATCGTCGTCTTCGGCTGCAGCCATGGCGCCAAGATCAACGCGCTGTCATCAACTGATACAGCCGTGATCAGTCTTGCCTGCACCGCAGCGCTGCCCCCTGCCTTTGTAGAGTACGCCTTGCGCGGCGGAGCCGATGGCGTCATGCTGGCCAGTTGCCGTAGTGGCGGATGTCATTATCGACTCGGCGAACGCTGGACTGATGAACGGCTGAATGGGCGGCGTGAGCCGCGCCTGCGCAGCAAGGTGCCTTTGTCCCGAGTACACCATCTATTCGCTTCGGACAATGACAATAAGCTATTGGCCGAGGCCTTGAAGACATTCAGAAACAGGATCGAGAACCAGCAGGCGGATGACGATCCTTTGCCACCTTACTTCCGGAGAAACTCCTATCATGCCTAAAGCTGTCGCCATCGTCGGCCAGATCGTTCTCTATGGCGCATTCGCTGCATTCATCGGCTACTTTGCCACCTATCCCCGTTACCGGCCGATTCCTGACGACGCCGCGCTGATCAAACTGTCGATGAGCCATCTGGGCGGTCGTGAATGCCGCAAACGCACACCTGAAGAGCTGGAGAATATGCCGCGCAACATGCGCGCGCCACTGGATTGCCCGCGGCATCGCTCGGACATCAAACTGGAAGTCGATCTCGATGGGCAACCGTTGTTCAGCACGATAATGCAACCTACCGGCCTGTCCAAGGACGGCGTTTCAACCGTGTACAAACGGTTTCAATTGAAGGCGGGCTCTTATCGGCTATCCGTGCGCATGAATGACAATCTGATAAATCCCGGTTACAACCATGTCAAGGAAGAACAAATCACGCTCAAGCCAGCGCAAGTACTGGTGATCGATTTCAATCCCGACAAAGGCGGCCTCTTCTTCAGACAGTAAATCGGTGACGACCTGCTCTCAATCCGGCCTGTCCAAAATTACCTCGAATTATCTTTTCTTTCCCTCCTGCATTCCTCTGAGCGGATAACAACAATGGTCAAACTTCTACAACAAATCATTCGCTGGTTTTTCATACGCATTGAAAACGTTTTCAATAGGGCGTTCGGCGAGAAACTCAACCCCTTCTACCATCTCGGCACGCTCAGTTTCTGGCAGTTCTGGTTACTGGTAGGCTCCGGGCTCTACCTGTATATCTTTGCCGATACCGGGATTGATCATGCCTTTGAATCGGTCGAGCGTATCACCCATGACCAGTGGTGGGCAGGGGGCATTCTGCGCAGCATCCACCGCTATGCCACCGATGGAATGATCCTTACCATGTTGCTGCACATGCTGCGTCACTTCGCCTATGACCGGTATCGCGGATTCAGGTCATTTTCATGGCTGACCGGCGTCGCCCTGCTGTGGATGATCTATGTTGCCGGCATCAACGGTTTCATGCTGGTCTGGGACAAGCTGGCGCAGTTCGTCGTCATCGCCACGGCGGAATGGTTTGATGCCCTGCCGATGTTTGGGGGCACCCTCATCCGCAACTTCATCTACCTTGAAAACGTCGGCAGCCGGCTGTTCACCCTGCTGGCGTTCATGCACATTGGCGTACCGCTGATCGTGGTCATCATCATGTGGGTCCATGTGCAGCGTGTGCCGCGTGCGCACATCAACCCGCCCCGCCCGATCGCCATTGCCATCACGCTGATGTTTATCGCACTCGCTCTGATCAAACCCATATTCAGCCAGGGTGGCCAGGCCGATATGGCGGTCGTACCTACCAATATTGAATTCGACTGGTTCCAGTTGCCCGTTCTGGCCCTGGTTTATGTTTACGACCCGCTGCATTTGTGGCTCGGCGTCATGGGACTCACCGGCCTGCTCTTTCTCACGCCGTGGCTGCCGCCCAAACGACGTGGTACGGCCCAGCTCACGACACGGATAACCTTTCGTCCCGATGGCAAGTCCGTAACGGCCAGATTTGGCGAAACGCTGCTCGACGCCGGGTTGCGTCAGGACGTCAACCTGCCCTACGAATGCCGCAATGGCGGCTGCGGCGTATGCAAATGCACGGTATTGCAAGGTCAGGTCGATCCCGGCTTGTACCAGCCCAGCGCGCTTTCCGCTGAGGAGTTGTCGCAGGGGAAAGTCCTGCTCTGCTCCGCCACGGCGATCAACGACGTCGAAATAGAGTATGCCGCGAGTACGGTTGAAAAAGCCTTCCGGGAATATGTTGCCAAGGTCATAAGACTTGAGAAACTGACGCACGATGTCATGCTTGTTCTTCTCAAATTGCCTAAAGAACAGAAGGTCTCTTTCAAGGCCGGACAGTACATCAACGTCATTCTTGATGATGGCCAGCGTCGCGCATTTTCCTTTGCCAATCCGCCGCACCAGCCCGAATACATCGAACTTCAGATTCGCCTGGTTGAAGGCGGCCGCTTTACAACCCAGGTATTCGAACAGATGAAGGTGGGCGATGAAATCCGTTTTGAGGGTCCTCTCGGCGATTTTGCCTTGCGCGAGTCGGAGCGGCCGATCGTTTTCGTGGCCGGCGCAACCGGATTTGCTCCGGTCAAAAGCATGGTCGAGGATGCTTTCGAGCGCGGCCTGAAACGCCCGATCTACCTCTACTGGGGCGTCAAGCAGTTACGCGACCTCTACCTTCCGGAACTGCCGCAGCGCTGGGCCAGCGAGCATCCCAATTTCCACTTCATCCCGGTGCTGTCCGATCCGGCACCGGAAGATCAATGGAATGGCCGAACCGGCCTCGTCCATGAAGCCATCCTGGCCGATTTTCCGGAACTCAAGGGGCACGAAATATATGCTTGCGGATCGGTAAAGATGGTCGAAGCCATTTTCCCCTTCCTCAAGCAGCAGGGCGCTGAGGACGGGGCGTGCTTTTCCGACGCATTCTCGGTATCGGCACGCTCGATGGCTTTTCAGCCGAAATAAACCCCGGCTCATCCGAGCGGTGGGGGTTACGGCCCAATCAGCCTTTTGAGCACAGGTTCGAGCGTGGCTTCATCGAGCGGTCCGAGATGGGTCATTTCGAGGTGCCCATCGCGACCGATCACCAGGGTCAAGGGCAGACCCTTGATTTCCAGCACGCTGCTCTGACTGGAAAAATCCGAGACCAGCAGCGGGTAGGAGACGGGCGTCGACTTGGCGAAGGCCCGTATCTTCTCGGCATCATCCAGGCCGATGCCAACGAACTGTACGCCCCAGCCCGAATAGTGCGCGTGCATCCGGGAAAAGACCGGCATTTCCTTGACACAGGGCGCGCACCAACTGGCCCAGTAATTGACTACCAGAACCTTGCCGCGCCACTGGGCGATCGCCTGCGGCTGACCTGCAAGATCGGGAAGGGTCAGGGAAAAGAGTCGATCGACCGCCTTCTGCGCTCCTTCCGGTGAGAGTTGTTGCGAAGCCAGCAGCCCCGGCGGGATGCCGCTGCTGGCCGGTGGCTGGGCCGTAACCCACAAGCGATAGACCAGCAGCGCGACGGTGGCCAGCGTCGCGACGCCGGTGAGCAACGCCAGCGCGAGCATTCGCGACGATTTCATGAGCGCTTGCGGGCAGCCATGATTTTCAGACAGACCAGCACAAACATCAGGCCGCCGACAATGGCGATCAGCCCTCCCAGACCCATCATGCCCATGCCGATTTTCTGCGGCAGTGTGGTCAGCGCCTGCTCCGCGCCGGCTACCTTGCGCTGTACGCCATAACCCCCCGACCAAGCCAGACCGAGCACATGAATCAACTGTCCGGCGCCATAGACATAGGGTTGCCAGAGCGCCATACAGCTTTCTGCTTTGGCGTATCCGAGTTCAGGCAAGAGCACATATACGAGGCCCATGAAGGACAGAGTGACGCCGACCGTCGAGCCATGATAGTGAGCGGGGATGACGACATTCACCCCTTCGATCATGTAGCCGAGCACGCCACCGAGCGCAAACAGGGTGAAGGAGGCAATAAACGCTGACTTGGCCGGGCTGCTGGCCACGCGGCGAGCACTCCAGAGCGACCAGGCACCCAGCAGGATCAACGGACCCATGTAGGGATGCCCCCAGATCATCAACTTGGCAAAAAGCTCCATATGCGCCAGGGAACCGGGCGGCACGATCAGATAAAACAGGGGAACGACCAGCAAAGGCAGTGCGGCGACAAAAAACAGAACGGAAAGCGCGCGTGGCGAGGCCACGGGCGGGCAGCTGAGTGCGTCGGCTATCCACAGCCAGGCCAGGACCATCAGCAACGCGTGCTGAAATTGCAATACGTGGCCGCCGCCCCAGAACATGACCTCGTAATATATCTTCTCTTCGATCCGGGGTACGACTGCCCACGACCACAAAAACGCGGCCAGCGCGAAAAAGGCCGCCAGGGCGCCCAGGAATGCTCCCAGCCGAAGCGGTTCGGCAAGCCAGCGGTTCGGCCAGGTGGTGATCAGCGCGCGCAGGACGGCGAGGGCGAAACCGGCGCCACTTATCCACAG
>WBZS01002061.1_pt1 | contig 13489 bp, 18 predicted proteins | sample 5204201 | NCBI WGS metagenome assembly WBZS01 (sample SAMN12344357, study PRJNA552823) | activated sludge metagenome | biome: Activated sludge suspended growth; feature: Nitrification reactor; material: Wastewater; isolation source: activated sludge from nitrification reactor of wastewater...
ATAGCGGGCCGCGGACGAGGAGCGTGATTGTCGTTTCGGGTGGGATCCGCTGTCACCGTCGGCATACGACCGCGTTGCACATGCGCCAACAGCGCCGGAATGGCTCTAGGCGAAGACATCGACGGCCTCCATAGGGGCGGGCTCCATCAACGTGTCCGCCTGGTCACACGCCCCAACGGCCCGAACCCCTGAAGCGATCTCGGCCGCCACACGCCGATAGCTCTGCGCCGTGGCCGACTCTGGACGGGCCAGCACCAGGATGCGCTTACGCACCTCCGCGGCGGCCGTGATCGTATCGAGCAGGAACGAATGCCGGATTGGGCTCAGACACGGGATGCCGCTTTGAGCGAGCTCCGCCACAAACCGACGAGGCAGCTCACCCTGACGGGCCCCGACGGGCAAGATCCCGATGAGCTCCGGACGATCGCCCTGCTCCGCTTGAACCTGCGCCGTGAGTTCGAGGCCGAATAGCGCCCCGACCAGCCCGCTGACCGAAGGCAGGCTGGGCAACACCACGTCATCGGACGCGCGCAAAGCCTGCCGCGTCAAACGCGCGTCGCCGCCCGGACAATCGATCAGCACAATATCGAAATAGCCGTCCGGGATCGTCCGGACGTCGATCGCCAGACGATCCGGCTCGAGCGCGTCCGTGGCCAGCGTCGCGATCTGGGGCGAGCTGGGCAGGAGCCACAGGTTCTCGATACCGGTTTCGCAGATCGCGCTCAACAGCGGCACCTGTCCTCGCAAGACTCCCTCGACGCCACCGCCGGCTTCCGCCTGCGCCTCCAACGTGGTCGAGGTGTGCGACAACCAATCCAGGTCGACGATCAAGACCCGGCGGCCTTCCACAGCCCAGGCGGCGGCGATGTTCAAGACGCTGGTGGTTTTGCCGACGCCGCCTTTGGGGCTGGCGACGCTGATCACGCGCATGAGAGCCTCCTCGCGTTGTGCCATCCCGTGTCGGGCACGTCTTCAGCCTACGGGTGGCGAGGCCGCTCAAGGTCAACAATCGGTCCTCAGCAACAGCCGGAAACAAAGAGTTGTCACCAGTCTTTCGCTTTGGCCATCGCGCGATTGATCCGAGAATCCAGGCCGATCCAAAAAAGCGAAAGTTTAAGCGCGGGCCGCGATAGGAACTAATTCGGTGCCGTGTTGTTGGCCGGTTTGGCCCTTGCTCGATGGGCTTGACCTGCCCCACCGGATCGTTTGGGTGCGCGAGCCAGGGCCAGGTCGGTGGTGTGACGGATCGTCGACCATTGTGCGGCGTACAAGCCCGGACACGGTCCAGGTTGCTTTGAGGCAACGGCTTACAGAAGCCTACCGATACGGTCGGGGTGTATCCCGTCACCGGAACTCGTTCCGGTTTTGCGCAACGGCGATTTCTCTCAACCCAGGCGAGCGTTACATCACCGAAACGAGTTCCGGTGGCTGTTCGGCTCGCGACACGGGCGCCGCCAGCGGTGAGAGTCGTGACCGGTGTCGTCGCACGGTGAAAGGCCTCGTGGTACCGAAGCCCGAGTGAGACGTGCGAGGAACGAGTTTTCGTGGAAAGGCCGACTTGTCTTGACACCGTTTTTTCAGAGTGCTAGGTTGAGCGCACTTTCTTGCCTTGCGTCGACGTCATCACCCGACTTTCTGATCGGTTGACGCCTGACACCCTCGCGGCCCCGACTTTCTGATCGGACCACGAGCCACCGTCTACGCTCATCGGTATTCGCACGTCAGGAGTACGTCGTTCGCCATACGCACATCGATCATGTGAAGGTTGTCTCTGACTCGGATCTCTTGATGGACTCGGCTCTGATGTCCCGGCTTCATCGTCGTTGATGGAGGCTCAGGAACGTCAGGTCGTCGGTCGTCTCATCGTATCCGCCGCCCCGCCCTCACTCAGTCTCTCCCTGACTGACGTGAGCCAGGCGCGGTCAGACGGGGTTCTCGACTCATGGCAGATCGAGATCCTTTCCTCGCGGCGTTCAACTGCATCATTTCATATCCAAACGCCTGGGCGCTTCGTCCGGGCGTTTCGCGTTTCCACGAGTTCCGTCTATCCCTCGTGAGATCCGAGCCTCTGGATAGACTCATCGGCACGCGTCGCCCCCGCACCGATGACCACAGTTCAGGGCACACAGGAGACGCGTCGGGCAACCGTCGCACGACCATCATGATTCTCTCGACACGCACCCGAACGCTCTGGTCCGTCATCAGTGTCCTGCCTGTCTTGGCGTTCATCCTTTGGGATGGACCCACCTGGCTGACGCTGGTCCTCATGATTATCGCCCCGCTGCTGATGGCCATCCCGCATGAAGGTTTGCATGTGCTGGGTCATCGGCTGTATGGTGTTCGCGCACGACTGGGGCAAATCAAGAGCGTTTTCGGTTGGCCGACTCTGGCGGTCCAGGCGCTCGAACCCCAGTCGCTGCGCAGCTACCGGCTCGCGCTCCTCCTGCCGGCGCTGGTCCTGGGTCTTGTGCCCCTGGTGCTGGGCGTCTCGCTGGGATCGCGGCCCGTCCTCCTGATCGGATGGGTGGGCGTGTCGATGGCCAGCAGCGATCTCGCCGTGTGGTTCCATCTCCGACACTGGCCCGGCCAGACACTCGTACGCGATCACCCCGGCGAGGTCGGGGTGATCCGCCTCGACGCCTGACAGCTCCCTCTCTTCATCACCTGACCCTCACATCCCCAATGACTTCGACCCCTTCGCCCGTAGGTCAAGATCGCCCCAACGAGCATCCACTCGTGCCCGTGAGTCGCGCAACCTGACGTCCTCCATTCGTCATGCAACGAAAAGGCCACCCCGAGGGGCGGCCTTTTCGTTGCTCTTGTGGGCCTGCCGAACGCGCGAGCTTCAACGCGCCGCGCGCACCAGCGCATAGAACCCCACCACGAGATTGAACCAGAGCCCGAAAGCCAGGGCCGCCTCTAGGGTCAGGGGTTTGCGTCCCAACATCCAGGCCGCGGCATCCGCCAGGTGATTGAAGTACTTCGAAAGGAGATCAGCCATGCCTCCACCCTAAAGCCACTCGTTTGCCAAGTCAATACGCTCCCCCATCTCGCTGCCGCCCGCCTTCGCGCGGGCGGTTTTGATTCCAGGAGGAACCATGTCCCACGACGAAGACTTCAACCGGAAGGTCGAAAAACTCAAGGCCGATGACTGGGAGGTCGTCTTCAAGTTCGCCAACTGGTTGCGCAAGCATCCACGCGCGGTGCTGTACCTGGTCATCGGACCCGCCGGGAGTTGGGTCCTCTGGCCCATGATCCTGGGCACCGATCCCCGGATCAGCCGCGAAATGATGGACATCATCCAGATGGCCTCCGCGCTCGGCATCCCCTTTCTCATCGACTTACTCAGCGGCCTGCTGCGCCCGTATGCCGATCGCCGCGGTAATCAGCGCGGCGGTCTAACCCTCGGCCACACCGGCATCACGCCGGAAGAAGCCGAAGAGGACAACCGCCGCGGGGGCCGCTGAAAGGAGCATCCATGCAACTCCATGAACTCGCCACGCGCCTGGCCACCCGGCGCGGCGTCGTCCTCTCGGCTGCGCGGACCCGCGCCGGGTGGAGCCTGACCGTGTTGCGCCCGTCTCTGCCGCGCGCCGAGCGTCATGCGCTGGCCGCGCTCGGCTCTCAGCTCGGGCTGAGGGGCGCCGTCGCGGCGCTGGTGGCTGCGGCTCGCCCCTGGGCCACCAAAGCCGGCGACCTGCGCGGGGGAATCGCCGAAGACGCCTCGGTGGACTGGGCCGCGCTTGATGCTCAGAACACCGTCGACGCCTGCCCCGAACCCGAGAAAGTCGGTGCGTCATGAGCGCCCTGACCCTGGATGGCGCGCAGGACGCAGCCGTGCGCCACGCCGGTGGACCCGCCTTCCTCATGGCCGGACCCGGCACCGGCAAGACCCGCACGCTGGTGGAGCGCGCCCGCTATCTCGCCGAGAGCGGCGCGATCTGGATCCACGACTGTCTCTTCCTCACCTTCTCACGCAAAGCCGCGGCCGAGATCCGCGAGCGCCTCGCCGAGACCCTCGACGAGGGCGCGGATCGGTTGCCGATCCGCACCTTCCACGGTCTGTGCTGGCACATCTTGCGTCGGCATGCGGCCGGCCACACCGATCGGCCGCCGCGCCTGTACCTCCCGGGCATGGCCCGCTCGATCCTGACCCGCGCGATGGCCGAGGTCGCGGCTAGGGATCCAGCAGGCCCGCGAGTCTCAGAGCAACGCGAGGGCCAGGCCGAAAGCCCGTGGGGCGCGGCCGAGCTTTGGGATCTCATCGCGCCGGCGCGCGAGGCCGGCGTCTCACCCGAGGCCTTCGCGCAGAGCGGGAGTGCCGGCGAGCGCTTCGTCGCCGAGGTCTATGCTCGCTACGTTGCGCTGCTCGAGGCCGACCACGCCTATGACTTTCCGGGCCTGCTGGCCAGCACGTTGACGCTCCTCGAGACCGAGCCCGGCTTGCTCGCGCGTCTGCAGGCCCAGCACAGTGTCATCCTGGTCGACGAGGGCCAGGACACGTCGCTGACTCAATGGCGTCTGGTGCGTCTGCTCGCGGGATTGAAACGCCAGGTGATGGTGGTGGCCGCGCCGGCGCAGGAGATCTATCGCTGGCGCGGCACCGACTGGCGCGCGCTCGAGGCCGAGGTGCGCGACGCCTGGCCCGAGACCGGCACGCTCGCGCTCGATCAGAACTATCGCTCGAGCGCCCAGATCCTGCGCTGCGCCACCGCGCTGCTCGACGAGGCGCGTTATCCCGACCTGCACGTGCGCGCCGCGCGCGAACGGGGCGCGCCCGTTTCAGTGGTACGCCTGGCCAGCGACGCCGAGGAGGCGCCCTGGGTGGTGGCTCAGATCCAGGCCTGGCTGAAAGAGGATCGAACGCCACGCGAGATCGCGGTACTCGCGCGCACTGGACGGCAACTCGCGCCGATCGCGCAGGCCCTCGAACTCGCCGGCGTGCCGCGCGACCTCGTCGGGCGGCACGGCCTGCTCGAACAGGCCGAGGTCCGTCACGTCCTGGCCTATCTGGCCCTCGCAACTCTGGAGGAGGACGCGGCGGCGCGCCACCTCGGGACCGTGCTCAACATCCCGCCGCGCGGCATCGGCCAGGTGGCGCAACAGGCGCTGCGCGGCGATGGAAATAGACCCATCACCTGGATGCAGCTGCGCCGAGCCGCCGCCGGGGAGCTCGATGGCCTCAAGCCCGCCGCCCGCGAAGGCGTTCAGGCCTTCCTTGAGCAGGTCGCGACCTTGCGCACGCACGCTGCTCAGCCGCCGGCGACCCTCATCGATCTCGTCCTGCAACTCACGGGCTACTACCGCTGGCTCTCGGGCCAGGACGAAGACGCCGGCGTCCTGGCGAATCTGGACGTGCTCCGCGAGCAGGCGACGGGGCATGAGACCACGCGCGGCTTTCTCGACGCGATCGATCGTCGCCTCCTTGCCCAGGAGCAGGCGCTGCCCGGTGACGGCGTGCAACTGGCGACCTTCCACGCGGCCAAAGGCCTGGAGTTCGACGCCGTGCTCGTGATCGGCTGCGAGGAAGGTCTGGTCCCGCATGCGCGGGCCATCAGCGAGGCCGAGCTCGAAGCTGAGCGGCGCAGCTTCTACGTCGCGCTCACGCGGGCCCGGGACCACGAGGTCCTGCTCTCGTGCGCGGAGCGCGGCGGACGGCGCACGCCGCCCAGTCGCTTTCTGCGCGATCTACCACCCGATGCGATCCACACCGAAAGGCGAGTCACCTATGGCTGACATCGACCTCGTCGCGCTGGCGCCACGGTACGGCCTCGTCTTGCAGCGGCGCGGCGCTCACTATGTCGCGTGTTGTCCCTTTCACGCCGAGAAGACGCCAAGTTTCAAGATCCGGGTCGATCGTCCGACGCGCTGGCGCTGCTATGGCGCCTGCGCAGCGGGCGGCGATGCGATCGACCTGGTCGGGCGGCTGCGCTTCGGCGCCGCCTGGAACGCGCGCGATCGCGATCAGTTCCGCGCCGTGCGAGACGAGCTGGCGCCCGACCTTGGACCACTGAACCCCGCACGAGGGCCGCGCCCCACCCTGCCGCAGCCGACCCGCGCGGCGCCGCTCACCGAGGCCGCGTCGCTGTCGGCTCAAGCGCTCTATGTGCTGGACAAGGCCCTCGGCCTTTACGAGACCGAGCTCTGGGGCCTGGGCGGCGGACGCGCAACGCCGCTGCGCTATCTCCGCACCCGTGGCTTCACGGAGGACACGCTGCGCCGCCAGCGGATCGGTTACTGCAGCGGCACACAGCTCCTGACCACGCTCGAATCGATCGGCTTCCCGGTGGAGGTCGCACGCGCCCTCGGGCTCCTCCATCCGCGCCATGAGGGGGCGCGCGATCAATGCGAGCGCGACCTGGTCGAGCACCTGCGCGGCCGGATCGTGTTCGCGGACCTCGACGGGTGTGGGCGCGCCCGCTATCTCACCGGCCGCAAATGGGCGCCCTGGCTCGGGCGGGCGAGCAAGTATCTGTGCCAGCGAGATGTCCCGCCGCCCCTCTATGGCCTCGACCAGTTGCCGCTCGGGCAAAGCCCGGTGCTGGTGACGGAGTCGCTGGCCGATTGGCTGACCCTGCGCCAATGGGGCAACAACGCGCTGGGCACCAGCGGCACCGGCCTGTCTCACGCGAACGCCCGCGTGTTGCGCGGCCTCGGCCGCCCGCTCGTGTACGTCGTGCAGAACGACGCCGCGGGTCGCGCGGCCGGCGAACGCTGGCTAAAGGCCGTGGGCCGCGGCCGTGTGCTGAACCCGCCCGGCGCGGTCAAGGACGTGAACGACCTGCTCGTCGCCGGGCGGGAGTTTATGTTTCGAGATGCGCTTGAGGCGCTGCTCAGAAAGGAGGCCCTATTGATGGTGTAGGAACGCGAAGCGGACACAACGATACGCGACGATCAGGCCCATCGCCGATGGGCGACCTCACTGCGACCGCGCCTCACAGTTCTCAAGGCGCGGTCGCTTGTATTCAAGGAGAAACCATGCACACCTTCAACCGCATCCTTCGCGCGCTGCTCTACGTCGTCCTGGGCGCGATCTTCGTCGGCGGGCTGTACGGGGGAAGTCAGACGCTGTGCTGCCAACTGGATGTCGGTCTGCTACGAGACCAACTGCTCCTCGCGGCGCTCGTGCACACGACACTTGCCACGATCGTGGGCCGCGACAAGTTCAAAGGCGCGCTGGCCGCGCGGCTGCTCATGACCGCCGTCCTGGCGATCGTGCTGGCGATCATTTGGGCGCTGGCCTATTGGGCGTTGCGGGTGGTGGGGCTGGATCAGGCTGTGGCCGCGATTCTCGCCTATCTGCTTTCGCTCGTGAACGCTGGCATCACGGCCTCGGTCAAATCGGAGGAGGCCCGTGCACCAGAGGCACCGAGCAAACCGGCCCGACGGCGCCGGCGCTAACGCCGAAGCAGGCACCCGGCTGCTGCGCTGAGCCGATCAGAGACGCTGGGAGTCAGCCAGGCTAGGAAGCCCGAGCGCCTCAGGCGGTTGAGGCGTAGCCGGAGGGGCGGTTGGGGAACCTTCATCGCCTGCCTCGTCAAGGCCAGGCGGCCCCGTGATTGATGCGCGCCGCGCACACCGGCTAGTGGGTCAGGAGGTAGTGCACGATCGCGTAGACTGTGATGGCAGCCATCAGGATCGGATAGACCACGGCGAAGACGCGATCCACTTGTTCGATTTTGGTTGGACGTCGCATCGGACGACCTCCTTCAGTCCCAGGGCGGCGGCAGGCGCCTTCGCGCACCGCTCGCGGGGTCCGTTACCACAGGCCGTAGGTGAGGATGTCGCGCACGACCAGGGCCAAGATCCCCAGGATACACAACCCCAGCAATACGTCAAAGAACAACCGGAGACCGCGGTTGAGCCATCTTACCCAGCGCGGAAAAGGCGCTTGCGTCGGCATCCCGTCCTCCTGAACGCGCTCCAGCGCGATCGAAGCCGCAAACCGCTCCCTCGTCGCGCACCCCTTCTGTCAGCGTAGCACCGCCACATCCCTTCGTCAACGTGCATGCGCATGCGTGCGCGTCCACCCGTCTGCGGCTGCGTCCACACGCCAACGCAGGCGTTTCACTCATCGCTTTGGAGGTTCCAATGACCCAGATGATCCCGGTTCCCACCCGTGGGTGCGGTCGCCGCAAGCAAGGCGGTCTGTACCTATGCACGCGGTTCGGCGACAACGGCCGGCCGCTGTCCGACTTCCTCCTCGACCCCACCCGCCCCATCCCGGCCGAGATCCGCGCGACGCTCTCGCCGCTCGGGCTGCATCCGATCCATGAGACGACCGACACGCCCGACGCGACCCGCGTGGTCGGCTGCTTCGATTGGATCGGCAGCGAACACTATCCGTACTTCCCGTGCTGGTTTGAGGAAGCCCGGCGCTTCGGGATCTCGCGTCGCATCGCGGCCCAGGAGCCGCTGTTGCGCCAGCTCAAGCCCGATGGCCTGCTGGTGTTCCTGCACGCTCGCGGTCATCTGAACAACGCCGCGGCCTTTCATGCGCAGCGCGCCCGACTCACCTGCCCGCGCGACCTTCGCGAGCATCTGGAACCGGATGGGGTGATGCGCAAGCAGACCTGCACGTCGCTGCTCTGGGAGGCCATGGCGCCGGGAATACCGGCGGCGCCGGCCGCCCAAAACAGCGAGGCGCGCGCCTTCGCCTACCGCATGCCCGGCGACTTCAGCTTCACGGCCTACGCCTGCCCGCCCAGCGTGACACCGGACTGGCAGCTGGCGGCCTGTCTGGCGCTACCCATCTCGTATCTGCATCTGGAAGTCGTGCGCGACCCCGCGGCCGGCACGCATGCGCGGGTGGCCGAACTTGCCGCCACGCATTGCCCGGGCCTGGCGATCGAGGAGGTGGACGCATGACCGACCCCGTTCTCATGCTGCCCCTGGTGGAGGCGTTTCCCAGCGAGCGGCGCGACGTCGACCTGGCCGACTTACCCCCGGACGACGAGATCCCGGGGCCGCCGCCCACAGCCGGCTTCGTGGCCGAGATCCGCGCCAACGGCCAGCTGGAGCCGGTGGTCCTGGCCAGGTTGGCGGGATGCGGCCGGTGGTTCGTGGTCTCCGGCGGACGCCGGATCAAGACCCGGCGGCGGCTGAACGCCGCGACCGTGGACGCCATCGTCCGCCACGACGTACCGCGCGCCGTGGCCCTGGTCTGGCGCCAGAAGGCCAATACGCGGTCGCCCAATCCACTGGCGGTGCTGGATGCGATCCGGGCGCTGGCGCTCGAACACGGGTCGCTCGCGCAGATCGCGGCCGCGCTCGACCTCACCCAGGCTGAGGTCAAGCAGGCCTTGCCGCTCCTCGCGCTGCCAGCGGCGGTGCTCGGCGGCGTGCAGGCCGGCACGGTGGCGCTGGGCGTGGCCCGGGCGGTGGCCCGCCTGCCCTCAAGGGCGTTGCGCGCCCAGGCCGCCGAACGTCTGGCCGAACAGGGCCGCCTCACAGCCCGCGATGTCCAGGACCTGCGCGCCGTGCGCTCCACAGCTCCACTGCAGACGCTAGGCCTCACCGATCCGGCCCCGCCGCCTCCGCCAGCGCCCCCGACGCCGTACTTCATCTGGCGGCCGGGAACCGCGCCCGAGGTGGCGACCGACCTCGACCTGGCCGACCAGGCCGCGGCAGCCTCGGGCTGCCGCGTGTACCGCGGCGTGCGCGTCTGAGTGCGCCGCGGGTCAATCCCACACAACTCATCTCAAGGAGACTCCCATGTCGATCACGGATCAGGAACTATCACTGGGTTCGGTTCCGGCTTCTGAAGACTGCGCCCAGATCCCGGCCGAGACCGCGCGCAACCGGGCCGAATGCGCCATCCTTGTGCGCCAGCTGGAGCGCGCCTTTCCCATCCCGGCGGGACTGTCGGCGCGCTTCGCGATCAAGGCCTGCCCCCATGACTTCGGCACGTACCGCGAGGTCGTGGTGCGTTATCGCGCCGAGGACCCGGACGCGCTCGCCTTTGCCCTCGATGTCGAGGCGCGCTTCCCCGAGCACTGGGACCTGGAGGCCGCCGGCGAACTGGTGGACTGGGCCCGGGTGCAGGCGCGATCGTGAGGTGCCATGGCCACCCCTTATTCGCCGGAACCGCGGCGGGCGTGGCGCTTCCGTCGCTCCGGGATCTTGCCCGAGCCGATCCCGAACGCCCATGACGGCGGCGACCACGTCTGCGTGGCCTTGACGCCCACTGACTTCTATCTCGTCCTGGTGGCCAGCGGTAAGGCCGCCGAACTCGGCCTGACGCTGCCCGCGATCCGCGCCTGGTATGCGGACGGCCTGCCCGATGCGCCGCGCCGCGCCCGCCGCGACCTGTGTGCCGGATGCCCGTTCGCCGCAGCGGTGACCTCTGGTCCCCCACCCGAGACGGACGTCGTCGCGGCGACCGCGGGCATTGCGCCCGCCGGCACAGACGGCATCGCGGCAACACCGGCCGCGTCAGCGCCCGGCGCTGAAGCCATCGCGGCGAAAGCTGAAGCTATCGCTGTGCCGAACTGGCCCACCCGCCACACACCCATCGATCGCCCCAAAGGAGAAACCACATGAACATCAACGTCGCTCAGCACGACCTGCAGGATCGTCTGGCCTTTCTCGCCAGAGGCATCTCCAGAAGCCGGCCGGCCGTGCTCGTCGAGGCGCATGCGGATGGTCGCGTCGAGCTCACCGCCGATCACGGCGACCTGTTCGCGCGCGCCGCGATCGAGGCTGCGGTGGTGGAGCCGGGCCGCTGTCTGCTGCCCGCCGCCACCGCGCTCGACATTGTCGCCACGTTTCCGAAGGACACGTTGGCGCTGCGCTACACGGAGGCGAAAGGCAAGATCGAGCTGCGCTGCGGACGCATCCGCTCCACCCTGACGCCCCTTGCCCTGGCCGAAGACTTCCCCGAGATCGGGTTCGCAACCGAGGCGCCGTCATACACGGTTCCGTCCGAGGCGCTGCAGCGGCTCATCGCGGCCGCCGGCTATGCCAACGCCCCTGACGACAAACGCGTGGAACTCACCGGCGCGCAGCTCAAGCTGGCGGGAAACGCGATCGGGCTGGTGACGACGGACGGCCTGCGTCTGGCCGTGGCGCAGATCACGTGCCGCGGACTGAAGGCTGCCCGCTCCGCCTCCCTCGTGCCCGGGTCCTTCATCCGCGACCTGGCCACGATGCTCGGGGAAGACAAGCAGGTGTCGCTCTGGGTCACGGCCAATCGCGTCATCGCGCGCTGCGGCAACCTGACGCTCGTGGCCCTGCCCCTCTCCGGGACGTATCCCGTCTACGACGCGATCGTGCCGCTCCCGACCGAGCAGACGCCGGCGCTGGTCTGCGACCGTGTGACGCTCTCGGACGCGCTGCGGGCCGTGGCCGTCATCGCCCGCGAGAACGAGCAAACCGTGGCGGTGTGTTGGGCGGAGGGTGAGGTCCAACTCGCCGCGAAGGCGGCCGAGACCGGACACGCGAACGGCGGCCTCAAGGGCCAGACTGTGGGCGAGATTGACGCCCTGGTGAACGCGAGGTTTTTCGCGGATGCCGTGGCGGCCACCCACGGTGAGCAAGTCCGGATCTCGATCGCCGACCCGAAGCGCCCCATCCGCGTCGAGCCGGAACCGACACCCAAGGATTGGCAGCAAGTGGCGGTGATCATGCCCGTGATCCCGAAATAGTGATGGGGGGACCGGACACGAGCCGGCCAGAAGAAAGGAGCACATCTTGGGAAGGAATTCCCCGCCGGCCAACTGCGCCACATGACCGTTGGTGTAGGTGGGAAGAAATCGGCTCCGCCAGCCTGACGATTGCTTCCCATATTTCGACACTTTCATGTGGCGCATGTTTTCACCCGACCCTGACTCGGCACCGCCCTGGCCAACCTGCCAGGGCGGTGCGTTTTTGGAGGCCCATATGCCCAAGCCACTCCCGCGAAGTCCGCGTCGGCTGCGCGCGACGGTGCGCAGCCTGGACTTCCTGATTGCGCATTACACCGCGCGTCTCGGCCAGGCGGCGCCGCCAGAACGCGCCCGCCTGCTCGTCTGGCGGCGCGAGGCGCGCCTCGAACGTCACCGCGCGCGCGTGGCGCTGCTGCGCCTGGAGGCCGCATGAGACCGCCCCGCCGCCGGGCCCGGGTGCCCACCGGTCCGCGTCTGAAGGATCCCGCGCTGCGGCTGGCCGAAGAGCGAACCGCGCGCCAGCTCCCGCTGTTCGATGCGGCCACGCTGGACGCCATCGTGGCCGCGGCCCGGCGCACCTGCGTCGACTGCGCGGCCAACCCGTTCGAGCGTCGCCAGCCCCAACGCGCCGGCCCCGCCCTCGCCTTGCTGGCCGAACGGTCCACGCACCGAGTCGCCGCGGAGATGACACCCGAGGTCGCCGTGCGCTGGCAGTCGTTTCAGCTCGCGGCCCGCGAGACCTGCGCGGACTGCCCGCTCGAGCGCGTGCGCGCGACATGTGGCGCCTGTCCGCTGGTGGCCTTCCTGAGCACGTTGGCCGCCGATGCCTAATCCCATCCGCTTGCACCGCCGGAAGGACGCGGTCGTCCATCCGGCGGTGCGTCCAGGAGGAACCATGTTGTTCGATTTCTTCAGCTCGCCCGAGCGACCCACACCCGAGCCCGTCGTTCCAGAAGCCGCTCACGCCGTCGGCGAGGCCTCGCCAACGCCCCCCACGTCTCCGGCCAACGATGGGCTGCCCGAGGCCGCTGAGACGGACCCCGACCCGCCAGCTGCAGAAGAACGGCACGACCCGCTCCCCGATGAGACCGAGGCCTCGGCGTCGACGATCGCGGCCACAGAGACTCCGGCTGCCGTGAGCGATCTGATCAAAAAGCCTTCGGCCGACTCTGCGATACCTGCCGAACCCACGGCCGAGGAGACCGAGGACTCAACAGCCACCGACGAAGCCGATCCCCCTGACGTTGCTCCCGAGAAGAAGGCGACCACGGCCGTCTCGAAGGCCGCGACAGGCGAGGAGGAGGTGGTTGACCTGCCGGATTTCTCGCACGAGCCGACCGAGCCGGGCCAGTACACGCTGCGCATCGTCTTCACCTTTCGCCCGGGCGATCAGACCGTGCTCCTGTCCACCCAAAGCCATGACGTCCTGGCGATCGTGGGCGAGCTCGATCCAGAGGGCGCCCGGGCCCTGCTCGCGCCGTTCATCGCCGCGCATGACGCGCGACTGAGCGAGATCAAGCAGGCGCTCACCCAGTCTACGGCCAAGGCCCCGGCGCGAAGTAACGCGGCCCGGAGTACCGGGGCGCGCCGCGCTACTGCGCGCAGTACCGCGGCCAAGAAGGCGTCGCCCGCCCCATCCACCTCCACCAAGACCACGGCTGCCAAGAAAGAGAAGGCGACCAGGGTCGTCAAGCCAGCATCGCCTGCGCCGCTGCCGCAGACCAACCTCTTCAACGATTGAAAGGACTCGCCATGACCACGACACCCGCCACCCCGATCGATCCCAAAGCCAAGGTTCTGGTGCGCATCGCCGGCCACAAGAGCCTGCCGCTCGAGTACGCGAT
>WBZS01001189.1_pt2 | contig 13487 bp, 12 predicted proteins | sample 5204201 | NCBI WGS metagenome assembly WBZS01 (sample SAMN12344357, study PRJNA552823) | activated sludge metagenome | biome: Activated sludge suspended growth; feature: Nitrification reactor; material: Wastewater; isolation source: activated sludge from nitrification reactor of wastewater...
AATCCGTCTGCTTGAGCCATTGCCGGGACTGCGAGGGCAAGTCCAGCGATAACAAGCGTCCGGATATGAAAGATGTTCTCGGCCGTTAGGCCGCGTACATTAACGAGTTGCATAAGATGAAGCTCCCTTTTGCCGATTGTCGAAGTGGTGAGACAACCTAGCAGATGTCTTGGCATGGTTATTATACGACGGTCTGCCTCAGGAGCCAAATACTTTTTGGAATAGATAAGAAAAACGAAAGAACACGGGATAATTGCGGGGGGATTCTGCAGGAATTCCCGCTTTTTAGCGAGGCAGACAAAGATCGTTAGACGGCGACGTTCTGCCTCGCGTGCAGTCCAAGACTGGGAGAGCACTCGTTTTAGGGGCAAATACCACTTCGCCCCGTTCTGAAAGGGTTGACGCGATAGATTTCCGTTGCGTTCGACTAAATAGGCAAATTCTTAGAAAATTCTTATGCTGGTCGTCCATGAATCTCTGGACGGAACGTTACAGGAATCCGGTACTTGTATAATTCCCTTGTGGTTTCAAACCAAATCCTTGCCGATCTAGTCCATATGAGCCGAGTGCTTGGAGAACCTGAGCACGACCTAGTCATTCTTGCCGAAGGGAATACAAGTGTACGAACGGGAGAGACCTTTTGGGTGAAAGCGAGCGGAAAATCGCTGAAAAATATAGGTGAAAACGCTTTCGTTGAGGTCAATCTGGGCAAGGTTCTCCATATTTTCGAGGAACCGCTTGATGATCACGGTGTGAGATCGGCGCTTGAGGCGAGCCGGGTGGACCCAAATCAGACTCTAATGCCTTCAATCGAGACCTTCATGCATGCGGATTTACTTAGCTTGCCCGAGGTGAACTATGTTTGCCATACCCATCCAACCGTGCTGAACAGCTTGCTCGTGACTTCGGATTGCGCCGCTCTGGCTCAAACGAGGTTGTTTCCAGATGAAGTAGTTCTCTGTGGCCCAGCGACCTGCTTGGTCCCATACGCTGATCCTGGTATGCCGCTGTCGCGGGCGATACGGAATGCCGTGCGTATATATATTGAGCGCTATGAAGCAACCCCGAAAGTGCTCTGGCTATTGAACCACGGGCTGATTACCCTTGGCAAGTCAAGTCAGGAAGCCCTCAGCGGGACCTTAATGGCCGTTAAAGCCGCACGCATCTTATGGGGTGCGCTTTGTACGGGACGTGAGTTGGCCCGCTTAAGCCCAGAGGATATAGCTCGGATTCACAACCGGCCCGACGAGCACTATCGCCAGAAGCTGCTTTGGGAATCAAGTCGAAGCTAGCGAGCGAGGAAGTCGCTCGCTCCTACAGGAAGCTTGGCATTGAGCCCAAGGGAATCGAGAAGGCGAGGACGATAAGGAAAGGCTCGCTTCACCAAAAATGCAGTGTGGCCATCCCGATCCTGCGCTTGCCCTATCAGCGTGACGTAGGGGGAGCAAACAATCGCGTGCCCGTCGCGCTGATAAACAGCATCAAAGCAAGTCACGTTCAACAGCCCGGTTTCATCTTCCAGATCAAAGAAAACAACCCGCTTGCCACTTGGAGTGGGAGGGAAACGCAGCCGTATTGGATTCCCTACAACGATTGCCTTGCGCCTGTTGGGTAGGTTCTTAGCTTCAAGTGTGGTTAATCCACCCTTGCGAGAGACAGTCTCTCGTTCCCACGCCATGAGATGCTGCTCTACATCAAGCCCTAATATCCTTCGTTCGTGAACCACTTTTTCTGAGTGGCTGAAGTCATTGACAGGCTCAAGTTGAGGCTCAGGAACAACCATCGGCAAGGTTGCATTGCGGACCGATGCCGCATAAGTATAAGCCTCGGGGATTGCCCAGAGCAAGGAACGCCGATTCGAATTCAATCGATCGAATGCTCCGCACAAAATAAGCTTCTCCAACTCATCCCGTGCCGGATTTACCCTGCGAACGAAGTCAAACATCCCCTGTATCGATTGCTCTAGTCGAACCTGTAGCAATCGTTTCTTAAGGTCTTTTGACAAACCATCGATTTGATTCAGCGCCACCCGAACCCCACCGCTCGGGACCACCAGATCACACTCTTTAACATCCTCAACCTCGAAGTCGAGCCCGCTGAGGTTTACATCAGGTGGCAAGATCCGCACCCCCCTAATCCTAGCCTCATTAACAAGTGTGCAGGGACCGTAATATCCCGCCGGTTGCGCGCTGAGAATCGACGCGAAGTATGGCGCGGGATAATTCTGCTGACAAATCACCGAACGAATCGAGATATCGGCAAAGGCAAGCGCGTGCCCCTGCGCAAAGCCATACCCCTTGAACGCGGCAACCAATTCGAATACATGATTCGCAATGCTGGTCGTAAACCCTCGCGAAACAACCCGCTGGATCAGTTCCTCGCGAATGACTTCTCCATAGTCTTCCCGTCGCCGCTTGTGAATCTTGTCCCTTATGTCCTCTGCTTCTCCCGACGAGTAGCCACAGAAGGCCTGGAGTAACTGATCAATCTGCTCCTGAAAAACCACGATCCCATACGTCAGCCCCAGAATCCGTTCCAACTCTGGATGCTCAAACTCATACGGCTCAAGCCCACGCCGCCGAGCGATGAGCGTGTTGATCTTTACCGACCCTCCCACACCCGGACGAATCCCTGCCTGAACCAAACTCGCATCATGCAGATTCGCGGTTCTCAGGCGGATATGGGCTTGGCGCATTGCGGGTGATGCCGACTGCGGAATCCCGATGAGTTCGCCCGAGCGCATCGCTCGGTAGCTTTCTTCGTCATTCAGGGGCAGAGTCTCCGAGTTGAAATCCGGCTCGCTTTGCCGAATCCGACTCTCAGTCCCACTCAGGACATCTTGCCCGCGCAAGCATAGGATGTCGAACTTATCAAAGTAATGTTTCGCGCTGCGCTTGTCCCACTGGATAATCCGTAGATTCTCCTCGTCATCTCCCCCCGCCGCAGACCATTGCAGCGGAACGGTCTCCGATAATGGCGCCGCCGAGATCACGACTCCGGATGAGTGCGCCCGCATGTTGCGCGGAAGATCGGCCATCATCCCAGCGAAGCGAAACACCCACTTGAACCTCTCAGAAGGCACCCCACTTTCTCGGAGTTCTGGACGCGACAAGAGCGCGGATTCAATTTTTTCGGGAGAGACTCCCCCGTGCACTCTTTTGGTTAAGAGGTCAACCACCGGTTGACTAAGCCCGAGTGCCTTGCCGACCTCCCGAATAATCCCTCGCGTGCTATATGCCCCAACGGCCGCGACCCCGGCGACGTGGTCCTTCCCATACTTCTGGACAAGATAGTTGCGGACATCATCCCTGCGCTTAGCCTCAAAATCTAGGTCGATGTCCGGGCGTTTGCTCCCGTCTTCGGGCAGAAACCGGTCGAAGTGGAGGTTGTGAGCGAACGCATCGATTCGCGACAAACCCAAACAATATGCAACCGCCGAATCCACCACCGACCCCCGGCCCGAGAGCATGATGCCCTGCTCCTGCGACCACCGACAGAAATCCCACGCCACCACAAAGTGGCTCGCAAAGTTCAGCTTGATCATGCGCGTCAGCTCATGGTCGAGGCGGCGCTTCAGCTTGTGGTTTAGCTTTGCGCCATGGAGCCTCTGTGCTCCTGCGAGGGTGAGTTCTCGAAGCATTCGTGAGTCATCGCCGGATAGCGAGGGCATCTGCGACCGAGCAGGCAGGACGTCGTCATCCACGCGATCTGCGAGCCTGAGCGTGTTGGCTAGGAGTTCCGGCGCATCGGAAAACCGCGCCGCCATCTCGGCGGGATCGGCAAAGATTCTTTCAGCATTGAGCGCCCTCACCGGTCGGTCGCCGGGGTCGAATTGCAGCGGATGCCTTGGTGGCTTGCGTCCGATTACCTCATCGACTTGGCACAGAGTGTCCGCGCAAACGAGGATGTCCTGAACCGGAAAATCCTCTCTGCGCCGATGCGTGACCATGCCCCCGGCTACTGCCAAGAGATTGTGCTTCTGGGCAAGCTCCATCAGTTGAGCATTCACCCCTCGCTCCCAAGGGAGATAGCTCCGCTCTATCTCGACGGCTACATTTGGCTGACCATACACCGCCATCAGGCGCAAAACTAGAGCCTCTGCCGAGGCACTTTCCCCCCGAACAAGAAGTCGATTCACCGGCCCTGTGTCTCCACCGGTCAAGCAGATCAGTCCACGAGCATGCCGCTGCAGCCGATCCCAATTTGCTAATGGGAAAAGCCTCGGCTCGGACAAGTGGCATTCCGTGATAAGTTGCGACAGGCTCACATACCCCCGCTTATCTCGGGCAATCAGCACAATCGAGCCGCCTTCAGCAAGTTCAAACGAAGCTCCAATCAAAGGCTTGACCCCACACTTTTTTGCCTCCAAAGCAAACTCAATGGAGCCCACCATGGAAAACGGATCAGCCAGCGCCACCGCCGCAAGCCCCATTTCTGCGGCATGCCGAGGAATCTCCTCAGCAAACAGAGTGCTCCGCCCAAACGCATATCCACTAAGCACATGAAGAGCGGCATAGCTCTGAACTTTTGTCCCGCCGCGAAGGGCCTGATACATAGCATCTGGAGTCTGGGGGGCGTAGCCACAGGCTATCGCAACCTTCTCATCCCGGACCTTGCGCGGGCGCAAGGCGATCTCCTCGCGGTGATCCTCTTCGTAAGGTTTCGGAGGTGCTTGCGATTGAATCAAGCCAGGCAACTCAGCGACCTGCTCGCGCCGAATTCCTTGCGCATCCACATAGCGCACCACCTCAAGCGGAGCCTCATGCGACCACCACTCGCCCGCTTCGCGCCACTGGGCGAGAACTTTAGAGCCAGCCGGTAGCTTCACGCCACACCCTCAAGACCCGCTTCCGCCTGAGTTCGGGGATCGACGAGGCCGGGCGGATCGCGCGGTCGCCAAACCGGTCGCCGACAGCAAAGATCACCGGCTCAAGCTCGCGGGCCTTGGCATTCAAATCCATCGTCGACAAGATGCCCATCTGCCCCTGCTTGCGCCGAGCCAGGTACGGCATGATCAGCTTCACTCTTACTAGAGGCTGTGTGAACGGCTGCTTGAGCAGCATCTGACCAAGCGAAACCAGGATCAAGCTGGGGGAATGCAAAGCTCGCGGCGATTGCCGGCGCAGGGTATTGAGTGACCCATCTTCCCATTCCAGCACCAAAACCAAATGCCGCCCCAGCTTTTCATCGTGAGCCAGCCGTACCGACATTCGATGCGCCATGACCTTGAGGCATTCATCGAGTTCCAGCCGGTTGCTTAGGCCATCGACAAATCTCCTTTCAAAAGATATTGAAGCTTCAGGATAAACAGCTTTAACAGGCTCGTGCAACCGACCCGCGGCCGCTTCTTGAATCCGAAATGCTGCTGATCCGAACTGAGTCTTGAGCACTCTGATCGGCGCATTCGCCACGGAACCGATTGTCGGGTAACCGAGGAACTCCAGCCTTTCTCGATGCAATGGGTCAACGGGGGTTAGTGCCTTGGTAGGCAGAGTCTGAAGAAGTTCATGCGGCTCAATATGTTTCTCGCCATTCCAGGGTCGATACTTCGCCGACACCTGCGCGATCCATTTGACCGACGACAACCCAAACTTCGCCTGATATCCCTGCACTGTCATTCGCTCTTTTAAGGATTGAACAACATAGTTCGGATCGGGGTGCAAGCCCAGATCAACCCAGGCTTGGTGAGGCTCCAGCGGCTCAATCGCATTTCCGACCTCAACCAGAAGATCAAGCCAAGCTTCCCGCGCTGCGGCATAGTCGGTGGCAAGATACTCAACCCGCTTAGCCTCAGGCATAATCGCCCGCGCCTCGCTAAGGCTCATCCCAATCCGAATGCCCCTGGCAAGCGCAGCTAATGTGGCATCAAGAACTCGATCCGAGTTCATCACCAGAACCGGCTCGGCATCGTCAACCCCTAACGCCCGAACATAAAACCGCTCAAGCTCAACAAACAGAATACTCCTCATGCGTCTACTATTATATGGCAATAACGTAGACGGCGCAAGGCTTTTTTACAGTTTTTATCCCCTCAGCATCGACAGGATATCTTTCATCAAGAAGTACAGGTGAAACGGATTAGTCGGGCACTCCAACATCCCGAAATGCTGGTACATCGCCCTCGCCTCTTCATCCTTAGCGTGCACCATAAACGCCCGAACTCCAGCTTCGTGAGAAACATTGAGTGTGCGCTTCAGCGCATCTTTAAACAGACCCGAGCCCACTCCCTTTCCTTGATAGCTCTTGTCCACGGCGAACCTAGCCATCAGAAGAACCGGAATCGGATGACGCGCCAATCCCTTTGCCATTCGCTCAGGAGCTTCGGCATAGTTAACCGAGCTAACAGCCAGGCTGTAATAGCCAACAACAAGATTTCCATCTAGTCCGACAAACGTTCTCGCGCTATCGTTTGCCTGATTGGCCAGAGCGTGGCGAGTTAGAAAGGTATTGAGCGGCTCCTTACCGCAGTCAAACTCTAGGTAATCGTGAGTCTTCGCCAGGAGGACTGGCCCTTGGAAGTTCATGCTTCAAAGACACTGGGTTTGGAGAACAGCTCCCGTAGCTTCGGAAGATCCCTCGGAGGCTCCTCCAGTTTGCTCAGAAGCCAGTCGTACTCCTCAAGCGAAACGCTAATGGTGCGATGCTCGGTAACAACCTCTTCCGCCGCCCGCAAGGATTTGCTTAACACGAATTGACTTACGTTCATATTTTCGAGTTGAGCAGCTTTTGCCAACAATGCCTTCTGCACTGCAGAGGCGCGGATGTTCACCGTTTCACTCTTGGACTGTGGCTTCACACTAAAGATAGTACCACATGTAAGGACAATGTGCGCACATTATTCAAAGTACTCCGCTCCAACATACACCTGCTGATCATCCCAGCAAGTCTGGAGATAGTCGATCTGCCCCGCATGAAGGGTCGCGTGCCAGCCGGCCAGGCCCATCAACTGCTTCATCGACATCGACCATCCTTGGCCCGACTCGAGTGACATTTCCAGTTCTTCAGGCATCAAGGTGTCCAGGGATGCGAGAACTTCGGCGGTGCCTTCGCGGAAAATCTTCACCATCTCCTCGCGGCTAATGATGGCGACCTCCTCGGCCTCTCGCGCCGCCAGCCACACCGCCAGGTTATCGGGAGCAGGGAGCCGCCGATCACGAATCATGCTCGCGAAGCGCCCGGCATAGAGAGCAGTGTGCGCCGCAATGCGGATTGGCGACTTCGACGTAGGAGTCGGCGTCCACATGAGCCTGTCGTCGGGTACGTGGGAGAAGTTCCGCAGGAAATAGTTCATCCCACTCACTGCATCCTGCTTCGAAGATTCAATCAAACTCATCTGTGCAATTCTTGCATAGTCGCGGTCCGTCACGGCGGCTGCTTGATCGGGTTAAACTTAGGGAAGGTTCCAAGCGTGACCTTGGCGAACCAGGCGCCAGGGCCAAAGTGAATAATGAACATAGAAGAACAAATCAAAGCGTATATTGCTAGCCAACCAGAGCCAAAGCGGGGTGAAATGCAAGCGCTGCACGAGCTCACACTTCAAGTGTTTCCAGCATGCAAACTATGGTTCACCGATGGTAAGAACAACGAAGGTAAAATTGTTGCTAATCCTAATATAGGTTATGGGTCCTACACCATAAAATATGCTGATGGAACAACAAAAGAGTTCTATCGAATTGGCTTAAGCGCAAACAAAACCGGAATCTCTGTTTACATTCTAGGTTTAGAAGATAAGACATACTTGGCCAAAACTTTCGGCGAACCAATAGGCAAGGCGAGCGTGAGCGGGTACTGCATCAAGTTCAAGTCCATAAAAGATATAAACCTTGATATTCTTCACGCGGCAATTCGATATGGGTTTGAGGCTCAGGAGTGAGCTATTGAAGTAAAAATCTACACTTCCTTGAACTAATCGCAGTCCCATTGACACTAACGGTAAGCAATGAAGAGATCATGGTGGTGGATAGCTGGGCTGGCGTGGTTGCTCCTGGTTGCCTGTTCCTCTGGCCAACGCCCTGGGAATACGGCGTCGAATACTGGGGCATAAAAACTGTGGACAAACACGGAAAGTTCCTTGGCGAGCGCGTTCCGGTGCGCGTACGCACCAACCGGTTCACCGGCGAGAAGCAGAATCAAGGGGGACCCGAAGGAGAGTGGGGACATTTCGTTTGGTAACTGCAGACGATGGCTAGCAACAAACCCAGGGCTTATGTTTGCGACCATGTCGGTGTTTAGCATGACCGAGGGGCTAGGCTGGAAATGCCGCGCTCGCAAAAGTTGGGAGGCGGTCCCACCACAATACAATTATGGTGGGAAGAAGTCGAGGAGTGGACGATGATAAGAGAAAGCAAAATGTGGTGGGAAGGATACCACAAGAGATATAAACCTTGATGTTCTTCAATCAGCAATCCGATATGGGTTTGAGGCTCAGAGTGAAGGATCGTGAGATCACCAGAGGCTCGGAACTCTGGCATGCCATGATCCAGTACGCTGCCCTTGCTATAACCTCTCAGCCTGTTGGGCCGACTGGGTTTTGCATAAACAGACAAATTTACAAATCGAATAAGGCGATGGAATCACCTCCCAAATTTGCGCCCTTTATCTGCAATGTCATATCTCAACAACAGGCCCAAAGGGCCGGGAAGATTATAGCGAAGGGCAACGCCCTGGAAAGAAGAAATCACCCCGCCCGGCTTAGCCCTGTAGGGGCGAAACAGTCGTTGGGTGTGTGTCGCCCATTCAGGGCTTAGATTTTCGGGGTGTGCCACGTTCCAGGGCGTTGCCCTTCGCTATAATCTCTCGGCCCGTTGGGCCGACTGGTTTGCGTGATCCTTGATCCCTTCCCCCACAATTGCATTGTGGTGGGCCTCCAGCGGCTACCGCCTCGACTCAACTGAACATCGCCTTAGAAAGCCGCTCTCCGATCGCGTCAGCGAATCCTACAAAATAGTCAACTACTTCAGGACTTGGGGCTGTCTCTAAGAGCGTTTGTTCAAAGAGGCTCCGCCAGATTGCGAAGTGTTCTGGCTTCGCGCTGGTTAAGGCTTTGTGAACAAGCATCGGGTTGCCTTTGTAGGTTCCGGTCCGCAACGCTACGGAGTTCCAGAACAGCTTCATCTGCTGCATGTGGCGGGGCCAATCCTCTTGGATGGTGTCATTGAACACAGGCCCGAGTTCGGCATGCGTCCGAACCCTGGCGTAGAAGGCGTCGACCAGAAGGGAAATGTACTCCTCAGAAACGCCGATGGCTCGTGCTTCTTTCTGGAGCTGCTCCCGAGTTTCCTGCGCCACTTGCGCAGCCATTTCGATTCTCATCGTTCCTCCGAAAAGCAGAACCCTTGGCGGATGAGCATCAACAATGCCTACGTTGCGAAGGTTCTGCACGTTCAAGTTCAACCCAGAAAAGGTATCCTGTTCCTTATGCCCAGCCTGATTCGAAACGTCGGCATTATCGCGCACGTTGACCATGGAAAAACCACCTTGGTCGATGCGCTTTTTCGCCAAGCCGGGACCTTCCGCGAGAATCAGCACATGAACGAGCGGGTCATGGACAGCAATGACCTTGAGCGAGAGAAGGGCATCACCATCCTCAGCAAGGTTGCTAGCGTTCGCTACAAAGACTACAAAATTAACATCGTCGACACCCCGGGTCACGCCGACTTTGGCGGCGAGGTCGAGCGGGTGCTTAGCATGGTGGACGGGGTTCTGCTGATTGTCGACGCCTTCGAAGGCCCAATGCCTCAAACCCGATTCGTGCTTCGCAAAGCTTTTATGCACGGGCTCAAGCCGATTGTCTGCATCAACAAAATCGACCGCCCCGGTGCCCGACCTCTCTACGCCTACGATCGAACAATAGACCTCTTCATCGATCTTGGCGCCAGCGAGGACGACCTCTTTTTCCCGCACATCTACACGAGCGGCGCAAGCGCATTCGCCCGGATCTCGCCCGACGGAAGCGAGACCGACATGCGCGAGCTGTTTGAGATGATCGTAAACGCAATCCCTCCTCCGAGCGTCAACATCGAAGGTCCGTTCCAGCTCCAAGTTAACAACCTGGATTACAATGACTATGTCGGACGCATGTTCGGCGGAAAGATTCTCCGAGGAAGCATCAAAGTCGGTGACCGCCTAACTCACGCCGCCAGCAACGGCGAGCGCGCGGTTGGGTTCAACGTGACCAAGCTCTGGTCATACGAAGGAATCCAGCTTAAAGAAGTCGCCGAGGCATCAGCAGGCGAGATCATCATGCTCGCGGGTCTGAGCAACGTAATGCTCTTCGACACCATCGCCCACCCCGATGACGCCGCTCCGATCCCTGCAATCGAGATCGAGCCGAGCACTCTGACGATGAATTTCTTTGCCAACAACTCGCCCTTGTCCGGGCGAGACGGCGGCAAGTTCCTCACCATCCACAAGATTCGCGAGCGAATTGAGAAAGAAGAAGCCGTCAGCGTCAGCGTAAAAATCGACCCCGAATCGCAAGGCGACTTCGTCAAGGTCCAGGCGCGGGGCGAGCTTCAGCTTGCGATCCTGATCGAGACCATGCGCCGCGAGGGTTTTGAAATGCAGATTTCTAGGCCGCAGGTTATCTTCAAGCGAAACGCCGAAGAGAAGATTGAGGAGCCTTTCGAGATTCTGACTCTAGAGCTTCCCGAAGACTCGGTCGGCTTTGTCATGGAAGAGCTTGCTCGCCGAAAAGGCGACATGACCGACATGAAGCAGATGGAAAACGGGATGACCCACCTCACCTATTCCATCCCGACGCGCGGCCTCATCGGCTTCCGGTCCAACTACCTCACCATGACCCGCGGCCTCGGAATCCTCGGCACGATCTACGACGGATACAAGCCATACAAGGGCGAAGTCCAAGGCCGAACCCAAGGCTCGCTCATCGCCAAAGATCCGGGCAAGCTCACGCGCTATGCCTATGAAGATGTGCAAGAACGCGGACAGCTTTTCTTCGAAGTCGGAGTGGATGTCTACGGAGGCATGATCGTCGGCGCGTGCTCGCGGGATGAGGACTTGGTCGTCAACGCAACCAAGCAAAAGCACGCCACCAACATCCGAAGCGCAACCGCCGAGCACACAGTGCCGCTCGATCCACACAAGGATTTTTCTTTGGAGCAAGCTTTGGCATGGCTACGCGATGATGAGCTGTTAGAGGTAACGCCAAAGCAACTAAGATTCAGAAAAAAAATCCTCGACCACTCCGAGCGTCGGGTGCAGGAACGCCGTAGCGAAGTGCCCGTCGCGTGAAACTCGCCTAGAAAGCTTGCACCGTCAGATGGTCAAATCAATTCTCATTCTTGAGTGACGGCAAAATGACGAGCATCCATAGCCTTACATGATCGACCTTCTCTATCTCCGAGACTTCAATGGCTTAGACGAATGTCTTCTAATCGACGTGCCTAGGTTATGTGTCATATGCGGAAAGAACAGCTCGGGCAAATCAACCGTTGTTAATGCAATTCAAGAACTACACAACAATCCTTCCTCATATCGACTGCGGCTCTCACGTGAGATTTGCCTTGCTGTATTAGACTTTGCTGAGCCAATGCGGCAACAAGAGGATGAGCGGCAGAATGGGCAAATTGATACGTTGCTCAGCCTGCACAAAGATGAGATAGCTATTTCTTCACTGGTGAGCTCAATGAGGAACACGCTTCATGGCATAAGCAACAAAAGCAGGGAGGAACTTGAAGATTTCCTGGGCAGATTCTGCCAGCGCTCAAGCTCCTGTGTAACCATACCTCCCCAGCGAATGGTGGATTGCGAAACGCATCTCGCCACCAATGTTGTACCGAGCCCAAACGGTAAGGGAATAGTCGAAAGGCTATTCGCTCTAAAGAATGCTGATCCTCAGACTAAGAGTCATGCAAGTTGGCAGAAAATTGATGAAGTGTTCAAAGAGATTTCTGAGGGCTATTCCTTCCACATTAATATAGATGTGGCCCGAAATGATAATAAGCTATTCTTAAGGTTTGAGGACAAAAATGGCTATGCAAGCTATGCCGAAAACACCGGCCTTGGATTGCGAGATCTGTTGACTATCATCTTCTTTCTCTTAGATGATCAATGCGACTTGCTCCTCATTGAAGAGCCTGAGAATCATTTACACCCTATCTGGCAGCGACGTCTCCTTACATACCTGCGAGACAAAACTTCCAAACAAATCATAATGACCTCGCATTCGAACATCTTCGTAAATCCATTCATTGTAGACAAGATCTACCGGACGTATCATGATGGCAAGGTCCATGTCGAAGATTCTTCAAGCCGTGCATTGCTGTTAGGAGAACTTGGATATGACGTTACAGATAATTTGATTTCAGACCTCGTAATTCTTGTTGAGGGCCTCTTCGACAAGTATGTTGTCCTAGAGTTTCTGCATAAGATGGGGATTGACAAGCAATACGAGATTAAGGTCTGGCTGCTCGGAGGCGACATCATGGCAGATCAGGACTTGTCAGTTTTCGTTAGCAATTACAACGTGATTGCACTTGTCGATAAAGACGACAAAGACAAAAATACACGCAAGGTACGGGAGAAATTTGTGGAGAATTGCAATAAGGCGGCTATTCCGATAACCCGCTTGAAACGATATTCACTTGAAAGCTATTTCTCTATAGATGCGCTTAAATCAGTTTTCAAATCACAGATTCCTGCTGAATTTAAGCCCGATGTCGGCACTAAACTCTGGGACCAGTTAGGCTTCAATGGCAAGTCGCAAAATCTAGCTTTGGCCAGAGCAACTACGTTAGAGGACATAGCTGGCACTGACTTAATGGATTTCTTGGAGAGCGTTGAAACGAGTATCAAATCAGTAATCGAAACGCTTCCAGCATAATGCTCATTCTCAGGAGTTTAGCCGCAATCAGTTGTCGGCTCGACGGGTTCAATTGGGTCGCCCACGATAAATTGCTCGGACATTCTATCGCTTGCATCGAGCGCATTTATTGCATTTTGTTTACTATTCTTACTCTGTTTGTTTCAATTGCAGATCAGTTTATCAAGAGGTCAAAACCTGCCACCACTTCAACATTAGATTAGTCTGGCGTGCGCGAGAATCAGGTTAAGTTCAGCATTTGGTACGAGATGGTCTTCGACAACATCGACTGGTCTATTAAGGTGCTCCTCAAGCTCTTGCTGAAATGCAATCAGTGGGATCAAGCCTCCGCCGGGTGGGAACTTCAGAAGCAAATCTATGTCGCTCTTCGCTGTAGCGTTGCCTTTGGCAAACGAACCGAACACACGAACATCGGAGACTCCGAATTGCTTCGAAATCTCTTGGATGATTCGGATTTGATCTGGCGTGAGTTCGACCATTTCAGGATTGAGGATACATCAAAGTTCTAGGAACCAGCGGTGCATGCGCGTATCGTCGGTTAATTCCGGATGGAAGGAGGTGCCTACTAGATTGCCTTGACACACGCTCACGATCTGCCCGTCCCAATGAGCAATAGCCTCAACCCCAGGCCCCATCGCCGTCA
>WBZS01001784.1_pt2 | contig 13479 bp, 11 predicted proteins | sample 5204201 | NCBI WGS metagenome assembly WBZS01 (sample SAMN12344357, study PRJNA552823) | activated sludge metagenome | biome: Activated sludge suspended growth; feature: Nitrification reactor; material: Wastewater; isolation source: activated sludge from nitrification reactor of wastewater...
TCCTGCAGGGTCTTCTTGAACTGGTTGACCGGCAGCTTCAGCACCGACAGCGCGGTCGGCTTCAGCGGCAGGTTGTAGGTGTCGGGGAAGATGAAGCCCTCGTTGCTCTTGCCGATCCAGCTCGGCAGCGCCAGCGACTTGCGGTCCTTGAGTTGCGCGTTGAGTGCCTTCTCGGACACCTTGGTCGACTGCGCCAGCGAGGTGATCACCTCCGACAGCCGCAACCCCTCGCGGATCTGGAACTGGTTCTTGATCTGGTTCGCCGGGTCGAGCAGCATCTGCAACGCCGTCTTGGCGGGAATCTGGGTGCGCAGCTTGTACAGGCCGTACTGGATCTTCCGCACGTTCGGGTCGGCCGCCGCGGCGCGGTCGAACGCCTTGCCGGTGCGGATGACGTCGGCGGCGAGCAGGATGTCGGCGATCTTGTTGGTGGACGCCCCCTGCGGGATCTCGACCACCACGTCGGCGACGCCGGCCGGGTCGATGTAGTCCTCGACGGTGCGGTAGGCGATCCAGGCGTCGTGCACCTTGCCGTAGACGAACCAGCCGCCGCCGGCCAGGACACCCAGCGAGAGCACCACGGCGATCGCGCCGCGGACCCGGTACCAGACCTCCTTGGGCAGCCAGCGGCCGGTCTCCGGGTCGCGCAGTTCGCGGAAGAGGTTCGCCATAACGTCAGTGTCCTTTGTTCATCACGCCGGTTCGCCGGGCGCCCGGCCGGTTGCTCGCTCCACGGCCAGCGCCTGTTCCAAGATTGCCACGGCTGCCGCCTGGTCGATGATGGCGCGCTGGCGCCGGGCGTCCTTGCCTGCGGATCGCAGCCGGCGTCCGGCGTCCACCGTGGTGAGTCGTTCGTCGGCGAAACGCCAGCCGATCGCGGGGTGCGCGGCGATCAGCGACGCCACCTGGGCCCGGACGTACCCGGCGGCCGGGCCCTCGTCGCCGGCCAGGGTGCGGGGCAGCCCGACGATCACCTCGAACGGCTCGTATTCGGCCAGCAGTTGCGGCAGCCGGCGTCCGGACGCCTGGGTGGGGACGGTCTCGACCGGGTAGGCCAGCGTGCCGTCCGGGTCGCAGGCGGCGACCCCGATCCGGGCCTTGCCCCAGTCGAGCGCCAGCCGGACGCCGCGCCGGAACGCCGGGGCGGTCAAAGGGCAGCCACCGCGTCCACCACGGCGCGCACCGCGTCGCCGGCAGCCGCCCCGTTCGAGCCGCCGCCCTGGGCGAAGTCGTCCTTGCCGCCGCCGCGTCCGCCGAGCTTCGCCGCACCGACCGCGACCAGCGCTCCTGCCTTCGCGCCGCGGGAACGCGCCGCCTCGTTGGTGGCCACCGCGATCACCGGCTTGGCCTCGGTGCCGCCCACCAGGGCGACCACGGCGGCGTCCGAGCCGAGGGCGGAACGGATGTCGAGCGCCATCGTCCGCAGGTCTCCCCCGCCGACGCCGGCCACCTGTTCGGCGACCACCCGGACGCCGGCCACGGTGACCGCCTTTTCGGCGAGCTTCGCCGCACCGGCCAGCAGCTCCCGGGTCCGGTAGGTCTCGATCTGCTTCTCGGCCGCCTTCAGCTGGGCCAGCAGCCGCTCGACCCGGTCGGTGAGCTGTTCGGGCTGGGTCTTCAGGGTGTCGGACAGCGTCGCGACCAGGGCCCGCTCGGCGGCGAACTTCTCGAACGCCTCGGTGCTGACCAACGCCTCCACCCGGCGGATGCCGGAGCCGACGGACTGCTCGCCGAGCAGGTTGACCAGCCCGATCTGGGACGTCCGGGCGACGTGCGTGCCGCCGCACAGCTCGCGTGACCAGGGGCCGGCCAGCTCGACCATCCGGACGACGTTGCCGTACTTCTCGCCGAACATCGCCTGCGCGCCGAGCGCCTTCGCCTCGTCCAGCGGGAGTTCGCGGTCGGTGACCTCGAAGTCGTCGCGGATCGCGGCGTTCACCACGCCCTCGAGCTCGCTGCGCAGCGCCGGCGACAGCGCCTGGCTGGCGTTGAAGTCGAAGCGCAGGTAGCCGGGCTTGTTGTACGAGCCGGCCTGGTGGGTGCCCTGGCCGAGCAGCTGCCGCAGCGCCGCGTTCACGATGTGCGTGGAGGTGTGCGCCTGGCAGGCCGCGAACCGGGCCGGGGCGTCCACCTGGGCGAGCACCCGCGCACCGGTGGCGAGCTCGCCCTCGTTGACCAGCACCTTGTGCACCACCAGGCCCTGGATCGGCCGCTGCACGTCGAGGACGTCCAGCGCCAGGCCGTTGCCGGTGAGCACGCCGGAGTCGGCGTCCTGGCCGCCGGCCTCGGCGTAGAACGGGGTCTCGTCGAGCACCACCTCGACGACGTCGCCTGGCCTCGCGCTCTGCACCAGCTGCCCGTCGGCGACGATGCCGCGCACCCGGGAGTCGACGCTGAGGTCGGTGAAGCCCAGGAACGGGGTCTCGCCCGGGGCCCGCAGGCTCCGGTACGCCTCGGTGTTGACCGTGCCGCCCTTCTTGGCCCGGGCGTCCGCCTTGGCGCGGTTCTTCTGCTCCTGCATCAGGACGCGGAAGCGGTCCTGATCGACCTCCAGGCCGGCCTCGGACGCCATCTCCAGCGTCAGGTCGATCGGGAAGCCGTAGGTGTCGTGCAGCTGGAACGCCTTGTCGCCGCCGAGCACGCCGGAGTTCCCCCGCTTGGCCTCGGACGCCGCCAGGTCGAAGATCTGGGTGCCGGCCGCGAGCGTGCGCCGGAACGCCTCCTCCTCGCCGTAGGCGACCTGGGAGACCCGCGGCCACTGGCTGGCGACCTCGGGGTAGGACTGCTCCATCAGCGTCTTGGACAGCGGCAGCAGCTCGGGCAGCACCGGGTCGTTGACGCCGAGCAGCCGCATCGAGCGGATCGAGCGGCGCAGCAGCCGGCGCAGCACGTAGCCGCGCGCCTCGTTGCCGGGGGTGACGCCGTCGGTCATCAGCATCAGCGCCGAGCGGACGTGGTCGCCGACCACCCGCAGCCGGACGTCGTTGCGGGCGTCCGCACCGTAGCGGGTGCCGGCCAGTTCGGCCGCCGCGGTGATCACCGGGAAGATCTCGTCGATCTCGTACATGTTCGCCACGCCCTGCAACAGGTACGCGGTGCGCTCCAGGCCCATGCCGGTGTCGATGTTCTTGCTGGGCAGCGGGCCGAGGACGTCGAAGTCGTCCTTGGCCCGGACGGCCGACAGCTCCTCGGTCTGGAAGACCAGGTTCCAGATCTCCAGGAACCGGTCCTCGTCGACGATCGGGCCGCCGTCCGGGCCGAACTCGGGGCCGCGGTCGATGTAGATCTCGCTGCACGGCCCACCCGGGCCGGGAACGCCCATGTGCCAGTAGTTGTCCTTCAGCCCGCGGCGCTGGATGCGCTCGTCGGGGACGCCGACCCCGCGCCACAGCGCGGCCGCCTCGTCGTCGTCCAGGTAGACGGTGACCCAGACCTTCTCGGGGTCGAAGCCATAGTTGCCGTCGTCCTGGCTGCCGGTGACCAGCTCCCAGGCGTACTCGATGGCGCCGGCCTTGAAGTAGTCGCCGAAGGAGAAGTTGCCGTTCATCTGGAAGAACGTGCCGTGCCGGGTGGTCTTGCCCACCTCCTCAATGTCGAGGGTGCGGACGCACTTCTGCACGCTGACGGCGCGGCTGAACGGGGCGTCCTCGGCGCCGGTGAAGTACGGCTTGAACGGCACCATGCCGGCGTTGACGAACAGCAGGGTGGGATCGTTGTAGACCAGCGGCGCGGAGGGCACCTCGACGTGGCCGTTGCGCACGAAGAAGTCGATGTAGCGACGCCGGATCTCGGCGGTTTTCATGTGTGTGTCCGATCGGATGTGCCGGCGATCGCGGCCGGCGGGATGGTCAGTTGCGGGTGCTCTCCTGGACGGGGACGCCCTCCGTTGCGGGAAGGCTGGCTCCGTCCAGGCCGAGAGCCTCGCGCAGCTCGTGCTCGCGCTCGTCCATGGCGCTGGTCATGGTGTGCAGGAAGTCGTCGACCCAGCCCTGGGCGTTGTGAGCCGTCTTCTCGACCTGCTGGGTGATGCCCTTGGGGGTGAAGCGCTCGTAGTACTCGCGGCCCTTCAACACCAGCCACACCGTGACGCCGGCGCCGACGGCGAACCAGAACAGCCGGCGTCCCATCAGTTGGCCGCTTTCCGCTTGCCCTTGACGGCCTGCCGGACGCCGTGGGCGAAGGCCGCGGTCTTCACCAGCGGGCCGCCCAGGGTCGCCGAGAACAGCGTGGACAGCTGGGCGGCGTTCTCGCTCACCACGACCGCATGCCGGCTGACCCGGGAGACGTCCTCGGTGACCAGGCTGAGCTTGCTCAGCTCGTCGTTGGTGGCGGTCACGGTGCCCTTCAGCTCTTGCAGGATCGGCACCGAGGAATGCCCCACGTCGCGCACGGCCAGCCGGAGCTCTTCGAGCACCCGGCCGAGCTTGAGCAGCGGAACCGCGCAGAAGGCGACCAGGGCGACGGCGGCGATGGCCGCGATCAGGCCGGCGATCTCTCCAACGGACATGGGCGTTCCTCACATGGGTGACGGTGACGCAGGCAGCCTAACGCACCGGGCTGGGGCGGGATTCCACCCTCAGCGGCCCGACTTGGCCAGGGCGAGGCGTTCCAGGGCGACGGCGCGCTGCTCGGCATGGTCGACGATCCGCTCGGGATAGCCGTGGGCGTGTCCGTCGGCCCGCTTCCACGGCTCGTGGACGGCAGCGCCCGCCAGGTGCCGCAGTTCGGGCACCCAGCGGCGGACGTAGTCGCCGTCCGGGTCGAATTTCCGGCCCTGGCCGACCGGGTTGAAGATCCGGAAGTAGGGCGCCGCGTCGGTGCCGGTGCCGGCCACCCACTGCCAGCCGTGATTGTTGGACGCCGGGTCGCCGTCGATCAGGTGCTGCAGGAAGTGCCGGGCGCCCGCCGGCCACCACTGGTGCAGGTCCTTGACCAGGAAGCTGGCGGTGACCATCCGGACCCGGTTGTGCATCCAGCCGGTGGCGAGCAGTTGGCGCATGCCGGCGTCCACGAACGGGTAGCCGGTGCGGCCGGCGCGCCAGGCGTCCAGCGATTCGGGGTCGTCGTCGTAGGCCAGCCGGGCCAGCTCGGGGCGCAGGTCGCGCCACAGCGAGCCCGGGTGGTGATGGACGACGTCGGCATAGAACTCGCGCCAGGCCAGCTCGGTGCCGAACGCGTCCGCGCCGCGCGGTGGGCGTCCGGGGATGTCGGCGAGCAGGGTGCGCGGGTGCAGCACGCCGAACTTCAGGTAGGGCGAGAGCCGCGAGGTGCCGTCCAGGTCGGGGCGGTCCCGGTCGGTGGCGTAGCGGGTGAGCCCGTCGTCGAGGAAGGCCCGCCAGCGTGCCCGGGCGGCCGGCTCGCCGGCCTCCGGCAGCGTGGGCAGGCCGGACGCCGCGGTGGCCGCGTCGAGCTCCCGCCAGGCGGCGGCGTCGGAGTCGGCGCGGGCGAGGCTGAGGTGCCTGGGTTCGGATGCCGGACGCCGCCAGCCGTGTTCGCGCCAGGCCCGCGAGAAGGGGGTGAACACCCGGTACGGGTTGCCCTGCTGGTTGCGGATCCGTCCGGGGGTGACCGCGTAGGGGCTGCCGGTGGCCACCCAGGCCACACCGAACCGCGCCAATGCCTCGCGGACCCGGCCGTCGCGGGCGGCGCCGTCCGGTTCGGTCTCGGTGGAGACGTGCACCGAGATCGCGCCGATCTCCTTCGCCACCCGCGGCAGGACCTGCTCGGGAGCGCCGCGGCGCAGGCACAGGCGTCCGTCGTAGGCGTCGTCGAGCGCGCGCAGGCTGTGCGCCAGCCAGGCCTGCCGGGCCGGGCCGGCGTCGTCGAAGAAGGCCGGGTCGAGCACGAACAGCGGCAGCACCGGCCCGTCCTGGTGCGCCGCCACCAGCGCCGGATGATCGGCCCGGCGCAGGTCGCGGCGCAGCCACAGGATGCTGGTCATGTCGGCATGGTCGCACGCCGAACCCGCCCGCGGCCTGCCCGTTTGGGGTGAGCCGGGCAGCCGGGGACGGTTCTTTTCGGTCCATTCTTGGGGTGAGCTGGGCATCCGGGGACGGTTCTTTTCGTTCCGTTCTCGGACCTCGCGGACGGACCTCGGCCGGGCATCCGGGGACGGTTCTTTTCGGTCCATTCTGGAACGCCGGGGACGGACCTCGACCGGGAGGAACCGTCCCCGACGTACGAACTTCGAACCGGAAGAACCGTCCCCGGCGTGCGAACTTCGAACCGGAAGAACCGTCCCCGGCGTGCGAACTTCGAACCGGAAGAACCGTCCCCGACGTCCTAGGCTGACGGGGTGAAGCTGACCATCGTCGGGGGCGGCGGGTTCCGGGTGCCGCTGGTGCATGCCGCGCTGCTGGCGGACGACCTGATCGACCACGTCGCGCTGTTCGACGTCGACCCCGGACGGCTGGCCGTGATCGACCGGGTGCTGAGCGGGCAGACGGCCGGGGCGTCGTCCCGGCTCAGGCACACCGTGCACACGGACGCCGCCGAGGCGCTGGACGGCGCCGACTTCGTCTTCTCGGCGCTGCGCGCCGGCGGAACCGCGGCCAGGGTGCTGGACGAGCGGATCGCCGCCGACCACGGCCTGATCGGCCAGGAGACGGTCGGCGCCGGCGGGATCGCCTACGCGCTGCGCAGCATTCCGGCCTCACTCGAACTGGCCCGCACCGTCGCACGGGTGGCTCCCCGGGCCTGGCTGATCAACTTCACCAACCCGGCCGGCATGGTCACCGAGGCGCTCGCCGCCGTGCACCCGCGGGTGGTCGGCATCTGCGACTCCCCCGTCGCCCTGGCCCGCCGCGCCGCGGCGGCGCTCGGGCTCGATCCGGCGTCCGTCGAGCCGGACTACGTCGGCCTCAATCACCTCGGCTGGCTGCGCGGGCTCCGCGCGGACGGCGTCGACCGGCTGCCGGAGCTGATCGGCGATCTAGGTCTGCTGAGCACCGTCGAGGAGGGGCGGCTGTTCGGCCCGCGGCTGATCGGTGACCTGGGTGCGCTGCCGAACGAGTACCTGCACTGGTTCTACTTCCGCCGCGAGGGCGGCACCGGCGGCGCCCGCGGGGCGTTCCTCGCCGAGCAGCAGGACCGCTTCTACCGCTGCTGCCCCGCCGATCCGGACGCCGCGCTGGCCGCCTGGGACGCCGTCCGCCGCGAGCGGGAGGAGACCTACGGCGCCGCCAACCGGGAGGCGGCCGGCGGCTTCGAGCGGGCCGCCACCGATCTGGTCTCCGGCGGCTACGAGGGGGTCGCGCTGGCGATCATGCGGGCGATCGGACGCGACGAGCCGGCGACCCTGATCCTCAACCTGCCCAACGCCGGACGGCTCACCGAGCTGTCCGACGACGCCGTCATCGAGGCGCCCTGCGACGTGGACGGCCGGGGCCTGCATCCGCGGCCGCTGGCACCGCTGCCCGACTACGCCCGCGGCCTGGTCGCCACGATCAAGCAGGTGGAGCGCTGGACGATCGAGGCGGCCACCACCGGGTCGGCCCGGGCGGCGCGGCTGGCGTTGATGCACCATCCGCTGGTCGACTCGGCGACGATCGCGGCGCGGCTGCTGGACGACTACCGGGCCGCCCTCCCCCAGCTCGGCTATCTGCGCTGACGCTCCCCTACCTGCGCCGACGCCCCCGGGCGGCTCAGCGCCGGCCGGCCTGCTCCTCGTCGTCGTCGGCGTCCAGGTCGTCCCAGCCGTGCCAGACGTGGTCGGGCAGGGTGGCCCCGCCGGGCAGCCACGGCTGGGCGAGCACCGGCCAGCCCTCACGGTTGGCGAGGGCGGCGGCCACCGACTGGCCGAACTCGTGGGTCTTGGTGAAGTCGTCGCTCCAGAACGCGTAGCCCAGCACGATGTTGTGGAAGAACTCCTCGCGGGTCGGGAAGATCGTCCGCGCCCAGGCCGAGGCGCGCGACATGTCGCGCCACGCCTCGTGTTCGTCGATCAGGCCGGCACCGTAGGCCCCGCGGGCGATGATCGCGACGCGACCGAGATCCCATCCCCACAACCGGGGCGGCGGACGCTGCCCGCGATCCCGCACCGAGCCGTGGATGCAGTATTCGACGTAGTCGAGCGGCAGGTCGGAGACCCCGGCGAGATGATCCATGAACGACCGGGCGTCCGCGCTGTGCAGATAGGCGGCGTCCAGGTTGCGGGAGTGCAGGCCGCCGAGGAGCCGCTCCACCATCTCGCGGTAGGACGCCGTGGTGCCGATCGACCACCACTCCATCAACGCGGCCCGATGGTCGGCGATCGTCCCCGGGTCGATCATCGCGAACCTCTGCTGCCAGCCGGGCAGCCGGCCGACCTCCCGTTCGCACGGGAATTTGGCCAGCGAGTGCCCCCATGCCCGGTCGTGGAAGTCCCAGGCCGTCCCGAGCTGCAGCGCCTGCAACTGTTCCGCGGTGGGTGCCTGCCGGCCGACCGCCTGGTTGTAGTCCCGCTGCGTCCGCCACAGGCCGGACCGGGCGGCGTCCCAGCGCCGCCACGCCCAGGCCCCGAGCACGACGCCGACCACGGCGACGCCGGCCATGAAGACCAGCAGCCCGGGGCGTCCGCGTTCCGGCGTGCCGCCGAGATTGGCCAGGCACATCGCGAACACCAGTGCGCAGATCGTCGTGCCGAAGACCACCCAGGTGGTCACGGCCTTGGTTCGCCCAGCGATTCGCTGCTGCGCCCAGGCCGGGTTGAAATGCTTGTCACCGGGGAATTGCAGGTCGCCGATGTGGTTCTGCAGGAAGGTCATCCGGGGTCTTTCGTTCAGTCGTGGGGGCGGCCGAGGAGTTCGTCGAGCGTATCCATACGATCGGCCATGCCGGCCTCGTTGCCGTGGTCGGTGGGCACGTAGTAGCGGGCGTCGGCCAGCTCATCGGGCAGGTACTGCTGGGCCGCGACCCCGTGCGGATGGTCGTGGGCGTACTTGTAGCCCTTGCCGTGGCCGAGCGCCTTGGCGCCCGCGTAGTGCGCGTCGCGCAGGTGCGGTGGCACCTGCCCGATCCGCCCGGCCCGGACGTCGGCGAGCGCCCCGTCGATGCCCAGGGTGACCGCGTTCGACTTGGGCGCCAGCGCGCAGGCAACCACCGCGTGGGCCAGGTTGAGCCGAGCCTCGGGCATGCCGATCAGCTGGACGGCCTGCGCCGCGGCCACGCAGGTCTGCAGCACCGACGGGGCGGCCATGCCGATGTCCTCGCTGGCCAGGATGACCAGCCGGCGGGCGATGAACCGGGGATCCTCCCCCGCCTCGATCATCCGAGCCAGATAGTGCAGGGACGCCTGCACGTCCGAGCCGCGCAGCGACTTGATGAAGGCGCTGATCACGTCGTAGTGCTGGTCGCCGTCCTTGTCGTAGCGGACAGCGGCGCGGTCGACCGCCCGGCTGATCGCCTCGGGCGTGATCGTGTCAGTGCCGGCGGACGCCGTGCCCGCCGCCGACTCCTCCAGGTAGGTGAGCACCCGGCGAGCATCCCCGCCGGCCAGCCGGAGCAGGTCGGCGCGGGCCTCGTCGGTGAGCGTGAAGACGCCGCCGAGGCCGCGCTGGTCGGTCAGCGCGCGGTCGATCAGGACGCCCAGGTCGGCGTCCGTGAGCGGCTTCAGGGTGAGCAGCAGCGAGCGGGACAGCAGCGGCGCGATCACCGAGAAGGACGGATTCTCGGTGGTGGCGGCGATCAGCGTGACCAGCCGGTTCTCGACCGCGGGCAATAGCACGTCCTGTTGTGCCTTGGAGAACCGGTGCACCTCGTCCACGAACAGCACCGTGGAGCGGCCGCGGGCCAGTTCGCGACGGGCGGTCTCCAACTCGGCGCGGACCTCGCGGACGCCGGCGGTGACCGCGCTCAGTTCGACGAAGCGGCGCTTGGCCGACTGGGAGACGACCGCGGCGATGGTGGTCTTGCCGACTCCCGGCGGGCCCCACAGGAAGACCGACATGGCGGCGTCGCCCTCGGCCAGCCGGCGCAGCGGCGAGCCCGGCCCGAGCAGGTGCTGCTGCCCGACGATCTCGTCCACGGTCCGCGGCCGCATCCGGACGGCGAGCGGGGCGTCCGCGGACGGCATGCTCAGCGATCCGCCCGGCGCCGGCGTCTCGGGGACGGTGTTTCCGAAGAGGTCCTCCACTGCGCCGAGTCTACGAGTGGACGCCGACAGTCCGCATCGGAGCCCCTCGGCGCCGGTCGAGCCGTCGAGACCCCCTTCGTGGTTGCTGCGCATCGCGACTTGCGTTGCGAACACTCTCGATATATCGTTGATGCAACGAGATGCACACGAAAGGAGTCCACCCATGTGGAACCAGGATTTTGAGCCGCGGGACTTCCGCGGCGGACACGATGATCGCCGACCCCGTCGCGGCCCCCGCGGCGAGGGTCATCGCCGGGGGCCCCAGGCCTTCGGCACCGACGGAGTCTTCGGCCCGGCAGGGCCCTTCGGTGCGGCCGGCCCGTTCGGCCCGCATGGACCGTTCGGTCCCGGTGGCCCCTTCGGGCCGCGCGGCCCGCTCGGTGGCCGCGGACGGGGTCGCGCCCGGCGCGGCGACGTCCGGCAGGCCGTGCTGGCGCTGCTGGCCGAGGAGCCGATGAACGGCTACCAGGCGATCCAGGCGATGGCCGAGCGCACCGGCGGCGGCTGGAGGCCGTCCCCCGGGGCGATCTACCCGGCCGTCTCCCAGCTGGAGGACGAGGGGCTGATCGAGCCGTTCGACAACAACGGCGCCAAGGCGTACCGGCTGACCGAGGCCGGCCAGCTCGTGGCGTCCGAGATCGACCCGAAGCCGTGGGACGCGTTCAACGCCGACAACGCGCCGGAGCACCCCGAGGTGCTGCGGAGCATGTGGAAGGAGTTCAGCTCGCTGGCGATGGCGGCCCAGGAGATCACCCGCTCCGGCAGCCGGGCCCAGCAGCAGCAGGCGGCGCAGATTCTCGCCGAGACCCGGCGCAGCCTGTACGGCCTGCTGGCCAGCGACTCCGACGAGGACGACCAGGACCTGGCGAACCCCGACGACCTCCGCTGACCCACCGGCCCGACTGGGCCCTCCCTAATCAGTTCTGCCCTCCCGTATTCGGGAGGGCAGAACTGATTAGGGAGGGCCCAGTCGGCGTGCGCGGGCGTCAGCCGGGCGGCTGGTCGGTCACCTCGGAGTCGCGGAAGACCAGCCCGACGACGCCCGACGGGTGGCCGTCCGGGTCGTCGATCCGCCACTCCAGCAGTTCCCAGGTCTGGGGGTCGTAGCGGTACACGTGCTCGACGGTCCGGTCGCCGACCTGGGCGGGCAGCCGCAGTTCGCGCGCGGGGCGTCCCAGGCGATCGGCGAGGGGCGTGTCCGTGGCGGCCTCGACGCGCGCGATGGCGGCGATCGCCCACTGCCGGCGGGTGGCGTCCAGGTTGCCCAGCATCAGGGCGTCGGCGCGCGCCAACAGGCATTCGCCACACTCCGGCTTCAGCCCGCTCGCGAACCAGTCGTCGATCCCGTCGGACCGCGCCGGCATCGCCGCCAGGTACTCCGCCACGGTCTTTCCGCGGGGCACCGGCAACTCGACCGGCCCCGACACCCGGCCGCCCGAGCCGAGCCAGCGGCGCTGCCCGGAGTCCACCCACTGGCTGCCGTCGGTCGACGAGCCGTCCGCGGTCTCGACGGTCACGAAACGCCGCAAGTACTGTCCGGGGGCGACCGGCCGGTTCAGCTGCGCGGTTGCCCGCGGGGTCGAGCCCGGGACGACCGGGTCGAACGGCGGGACGGGCGCCGCGGGGCGCACCTCTCCGACCAGCACCGACCGCCCGATCTCGGACGCCCCGCCCCCGGCACCGAGGGTGCGCACCTCGAGAACCTCCGAGGTGGCCGGGTCGAAGTAGAACCGCAGCACGGTGCCCGCCCGGCCGGGGGTCTCGATCACGGTGGCGTGCCTGGAGAGCGTGTCGGCGCCGTCCGCGAGTCGCTTCGCCCCGTTCAGCCGGAGCAGCACCTGCTGCAGCGTGCGGTACTGCAGGGGGGACAGGTTCGCTTCGACCGCCTCCCGCACCGAGTCGGCGACCCCGGACGCCCGGGCGGCGAGAAGCTTCTCGGCCGCCTCGGGATCGTCGCCGATCGCCCCGGTGAAGCTCAGCGGATTGGCGGCGTCGCCCGCGGCGAGGGGACCGCCGCTCCGGGTGCTGCCGTCCGGTTCGGCGTTGAACGACCACATCGTGCCCCGCTCGTCGAACCACACCGCCCGCTGGTAGGACTGCACCCCCTGGCCGGTGTCGACGGTCGTCGTGGTCCGCCGCAGGAAGTACTCCCCCGGCCCCACCCGATGGACCGGCAGCGCCGGGTCCACCGTCGGCGCGGTGGCCGACTGGATGGGCTGGGGCACCACCCGCTGACCCGTCTGAAGGGCGGCGCCGACGATCACCACGATCACCGCGGCGGCCGCCGCGGCCAGCACGAGCAGGGTCCGGCGACGCCGGGAGCCGTACCTCGGCGCGCGCGAGCCGGCCTTCGGCTCATCCGCCTGCGGCCCAGCCATCGACCCATCCGTCGGCTGCCCGGCCACCCGCTCGCCCAGTTCCGCCAGCAGCCGCTCGCGGCGGACGTCCCACCCGGGCGCCGCGCGGTCCAGTGCCGTCGGCCGGGCCTGGGCCAGTTCCTCGAGAATGTCGCTCATCATGCACCCCGCACTGCGGTCTCATCGGCTGCCGCTTCGAGGCGCTTGCGCGCCCGGTGCAGCCGGACGTTGAACGTGGCCGTCGAACAGCCCAACACCTGGGCGGCCTGAGCGGCGGTCAAGCCGTCCCAGGCGATCATCAGCAGGGTCTCGCGGTCGTCGGCGCTGAGCGTGCCCAGTGCCCGGACGAGGGTCTGCCGCCGCGACACCTCCTCGCCCACGGCGTCCGTCGCGGCCAGGCTGAGCAGCCTGGCCACCTGCGCGTCGCCCGCGACGGCCCGGGCGTAGCGCCGCCGGGAGTCGGCGATCAGGTTGCGCGCCGTGACCAGCAGCCACGGCAGCGGTGGCTCGGGAAGGACGTGACGCCGGCGCCAGGCGATCAGGAACGCCTCGGACACGACGTCCTCGGCATCGCTGGGACCCACCTGCCGCAGGCAGTACGCCATCACCCGATCGGCGTTGGCCCGATACAACCGCGCGAACGCCGCGTCGGTCGAGGGTGTACTGGTGCTCACAATCCGTAGTCGTCCGGGCGGACCGATTATTACAGGCGAATCCGCCGCGACCCGGTGCTGCGGCCGGCGATCAGCCGGCCGCCTGCTTCACCGTGGGCTTGGCGTCCACGCCGGCCTCCTTGCGCTGGGCGACGGAGATCGGGGCCGGGGCGCCGGTGAGGGGGTCGTAGCCGCCGCCGCTCTTCGGGAAGGCGATGACGTCGCGGATCGAGTCCGAGCCGGACAGCAGGGCGACGATCCGGTCCCAGCCGAAGGCGATGCCGCCGTGCGGCGGGGCGCCGAACTTGAAGGCGTCCAGCAGGAAGCCGAACTTCTCCTGCGACTCCTCCTCGGACAG
>WBZS01002062.1_pt1 | contig 13470 bp, 7 predicted proteins | sample 5204201 | NCBI WGS metagenome assembly WBZS01 (sample SAMN12344357, study PRJNA552823) | activated sludge metagenome | biome: Activated sludge suspended growth; feature: Nitrification reactor; material: Wastewater; isolation source: activated sludge from nitrification reactor of wastewater treatment...
GTGGGCGATGGCGGTAATGACGCTCGCGGCACTGCCGCTGATCAGGGTGGTGTCCCGTCCGGTCGACCCGGTACATCAGCCGACCGGTACGGCCGAAATCGGGCTGCGACGCAGCGTTCAGGAAGCGCTGGCTGACCGTAGCTATCTGCTCCTGCACGCCGGATTCTTCACCTGCGGTTTTCACATCGCCTTTCTCGTTACGCATCTGCCCGGTGAAGTCAATCTGTGCGGCTTGCCGCCCTCGGTGGCCAGTTGGTCGCTGGCCATTATCGGCCTGGCCAATATCTTCGGCAGCCTATTCGCCGGCACGTGCGTTTCCCGGTATCGCAGCAAATATGTGCTGTTCTGGATGTATGGCTCGCGCGCGATCTTGATCGCACTGTACCTGGCCGCGCCAAGAACCGATCTGACCTTTTACCTCTTTGCCGCGGGCCTCGGTTTTACCTGGCTGGCCACCGTGCCGCCGACCGCCGCCATCGTCGGCAAGCTGTTTGGCGTGCGTTACCTCGGAACGCTGTTCGGCTTGACCCTGCTCTCGCATCAGGTCGGCGGCTTTCTCGGCGCCTGGCTGGGCGGTTTGTCGATCACGCATTTCGGCGACTATCGTTGGATGTGGTATGCCGACATGCTGTTGGCCAGCGGCGCCGCGTTGGTGAATCTGCCGATTCGCGAGGCACCGGTGCTCAGACCGGGTGTCGTGGCGGCCTGACGCATGCGCCGTTTCCGCTCCGAATTCATTCCACTGCGCGAGAGACGCCATCACGTGCGTATCTGGGGCGATGACGCGGCGCCGACGGTTTTTTTTCTGCACGGATGGGGCGATGTCAGCGCCTCGTTCCAATTCGTTGTCGATGCGTTGCAAAAGAACTGGCGCGTCGTCGCGCTGGACTGGCGCGGATTTGGCCTGTCGCAATGGAACGAAGGCGCTTACTTTTTCAACGACTACATCGCCGACCTTGATGCGCTGCTCGAGCATTATTCACCCCGACAGCCAGCGCAGATCGTCGGGCACAGCCTGGGCGGGATCGTGGCCAGCCTGTACGCCGGCATCCGTCCGGAACGGGTATCCCGCTTCGCCAATCTGGAGGGTTTCGGCCTCTGGGTCTCGCCTCCCGGAGAAACCCCCGGCCGTTTCGGAACATGGCTGCAACAGATCCGGGACAACAATGCGGCGTTCCGCGCTTATGCCCATTCCGGAGAATATGCCGATAGATTATGCGCGGACAATCCGCGCCTGACGTCCGAGCGTGCGGCATTTCTTGCCGAGCATTCCTTGCGCCGTGTCGACAAGGATGCCACTCTTGTGTTTGCCGCCGACCCGCGCCACCGCTGGATCAGCCCCGTGCTCTACCCGCTTGAGGAAGCCAAGGCCTGCTGGCGTCGCGTCAGCGCACACACGCTCTGGGTTGCCGGCGGCGACTCGAAAATCATGAGGCAGTTTGCCGAGCACCCGGAGGATTACCGCGAACGCATGGCCTGCTTTGCCCAGGTCGAAGAACACCGGGTCGAAAACTGCGGACACAATCTGCACCACGACCAGCCCAATGTCATTGCCGGCCTGGTGGACGGTTTTTTCAACCAAATTTGACGGCAATGCGTTGTGTACCTGGTGCAACAGAGGCACTGTTCTGGTGCGGCCTAAAGATTTGTAGGGCTGATGATTCGAGATATACTTGCGGGTCGTCCATAAAATTCATGAGCAGCTTTCGCCTGGTGATTTTTGAAGTTTTATCAATCGTATTTCGAGGATTCGAACGTGATGGATTCGGCTGTACCTGAGCGGCAAGGGCTATATGACCCGGCCAACGAGCACGACGCCTGCGGTGTCGGTTTTGTAGCGCACATCAAGGGCCAAAAAAGCCACTCGATCATCGAGCAGGGCTTGTTGATTCTGAAGAACCTGAATCACCGGGGCGCTGTCGGCGCCGATCCGCTGATGGGCGACGGTGCCGGCATCCTGATCCAGATCCCCGACGAGTTCTTCCGCAAGGAAATGGCCAACCAGGGTGTTGTCCTGCCGCGTATCGGCGACTATGGTGTTGGCATGGTATTTCTGCCCAAGGAATCGGCTTCGCGACTGGCCTGTCAGGAGGCCATCGAGCGCGCGGTGCGTTCCGAAGGGCAGGAGATTCTCGGCTGGCGCGACGTGCCGGTCGATCATGACATGCCGATGTCGCCTGCAGTGCGTAAGCGGGAACCGGTCATCCGGCAGATCTTCATCGGCTGCGGCCCTGACGTGATGGTGACCGACGCGCTCGAGCGCAAGCTGTACGTGATCCGCCGCCGCGCTGCCAACGCCATCCGTGCGCTGGGACTTGAGCACAGCCGGGAGTTCTATCAACCGTCGATGTCGGCCCGAACAATCGTGTACAAGGGCTTGTTGTTGGCCGGCCAAGTGGGCGAGTACTACACCGATCTCAAGGATCCGAGTTGTGTCTCGGCGCTTGCGCTCGTGCATCAACGCTTTTCGACCAACACCTTCCCGACCTGGCCGCTGGCCCATCCGTTCCGCATGATCGCGCACAACGGCGAAATCAATACGCTGCGCGGCAACTACAATTGGATGCGGGCGCGCGAAAAGGGCACGTCCTCGCCGCTGATGGGCGCCGATCTGGAAAAAATCTGGCCGGTGATTTATCCCAACCAGTCCGATTCGGCTTCATTCGACAACGCCCTTGAGTTGCTGGTGATGGGGGGCTATTCGCTGGCCCACGCCATGATGCTGTTGATTCCCGAGGCGTGGGAGTCGCACACCCTGATGGACGAAAAACGCCGCGCCTTCTACGAATACCATGCTGCGATGATGGAGCCGTGGGATGGCCCAGCCGCCGTGGCCTTTACCGATGGCTGCCAGATTGGCGCGACGCTCGACCGCAATGGCCTGCGCCCGGCGCGCTATCTGGTGACCGACGACGATCTGGTTGTCATGTCGTCGGAATCCGGCGTATTGCCGATACCCGAAGAAAGAATCATCAAGAAATGGCGTCTGCAACCCGGCAAAATGTTCCTCATCGATCTCGATCAGGGGCGCATCATTGACGACCTCGAACTGAAGGAAACGCTGTCGCGGCAGAAACCCTATCGGGACTGGGTAGCGCGCATCAACGTCAAGCTCAGCGGCCTGGACCTCGGTACGCATGTGACCGCGCCGGAGTACGCGGTGCCCTTGCTGAAACGCCAGCAGGCGTTCGGCTTCAACCAGGAAGATCTCAAGTTCATCCTGGAGCCCCTGGCCAGGACCGGCGAGGAAGCCACTGGCTCGATGGGTAACGACACACCGCTGGCGGTGCTCTCGAATCAGAACAAATCGCTGTTCATGTATTTCCGGCAACTGTTCGCGCAGGTAACCAACCCGCCCATCGATTCGATTCGCGAGCAACTGGTCATGTCGCTGGTTTCCTTCATCGGCCCCAAGCCCAACCTGCTTGGCATCAACGAAATCAACCCCCCCTACCGGCTTGAGGTGTCGCAGCCGGTGCTGAACTTTGCCGACATGGTCAGGTTGCGCAACATCGCCGCCTGCACCGAGGACAAGTTCCAGGCTGCCGAGCTCGATATCTGCTACCCGCTGGCCTGGGGCAATGAGGGCGTCGAAGCCCGTCTCGCTTCGTTATGCGCCGAAGCAGAGGATGCCGTGCATCGTGGCTGCGGTATCCTGATCGTTTCGGATCGCCATATGAACCAGGACAACGTGGCCATCCCGGCCCTGCTTGCCACTTCGGCGGTGCATCAGCATCTGGTGACCCGTGGCTTGCGCACCCGGGTCGGCCTTGTTGTCGAGACCGGTTCCGTTCGCGAGACCCATCACTTTGCCGTGCTGGCCGCTTATGGCGCCGAAGCGGTGCATCCCTACCTGGTGCTCGAAACCTTGCAGCAACTGGTGGGCGATGACGAGGACGAGCGCGACAAGGCCATCAAGCATTACGTCAAAGGCATCGGCAAGGGGCTGCTCAAGGTGATGTCCAAAATGGGCATTTCGACCTACATGTCCTATACCGGCGCCCAGATCTTCGAGGCCATCGGCCTGCAAAAGAAGATGGTTGACAAGTACTTTACCGGCACCGAAACGCAGATCGAAGGGATCGGCATATTCGAAGTGATGGAGGAGGCCATCCGGCAGCACCGGCACGCCTTCAGCGCCGATCCCGTGCTGACCAACATGCTGGATGCCGGTGGGGAATATGCTTTCCGCATTCGAGGCGAAGAGCACATGTGGACGCCTGAGGCCATTGCCAAACTCCAGTATTCTACGCGCACCGGAAAGTACGACAGCTACAAGGAATACGCCAGGATCATCAACGACCAGACGAAACGGCACATGACGCTGCGCGGCCTGTTTGAGGTCAAGCCGGCCGGGCCGGCGGTGCCGCTCGAAGAAGTCGAGCCGGCCACGGAGATCGTCAAGCGTTTTGCCACCGGCGCGATGTCGCTCGGCTCGATCTCGACCGAGGCGCACAGCACCCTGGCGATTGCCATGAACCGCATCGGCGGCAAATCGAACACCGGTGAAGGCGGAGAGGATCCGGCACGTTTCAAGAAGGTCAAGGCCGGCCAGATGGTTTCCGAAATCATCGGCAAGGGTCGAATCGAGCGTGACCTGCAGCTCAAGGAAGGCGACAGCCTGCGCTCGTCGATCAAACAGGTAGCTTCCGGCCGCTTTGGCGTGACGACGGAATATCTGGTCAATGCCGACCAGATTCAGATCAAGATGGCGCAAGGCGCCAAGCCGGGGGAAGGTGGCCAGCTTCCGGGGCACAAGGTTTCCGAATACATCGGCTTCCTGCGGCACTCGGTACCGGGCGTCGGACTCATTTCGCCGCCGCCGCATCACGATATTTATTCCATTGAGGATCTGGCACAGCTCATCCACGACCTGAAGAACGCCAACGCGCAGGCTTCGATCAGCGTCAAGCTCGTTTCCGAAATCGGTGTTGGCACCGTTGCTGCCGGCGTCACCAAGGCCAAGGCGGATCATCTGGTGATCGCCGGTCATGACGGAGGCACCGGCGCCAGCCCGCTGTCGTCGATCAAATACGCGGGGTCGCCGTGGGAACTGGGCCTGGCCGAGACACAGCAGACGCTGGTGCTCAACCGCTTGCGCGGCCGCGTGCGCGTGCAGGCCGACGGCCAGATGAAGACCGGTCGCGACGTGCTGATCGGCGCGCTGCTGGGCGCCGATGAATTCGGTTTTGCTACGGCGCCGCTGGTGGTCGAAGGCTGCATCATGATGCGCAAGTGCCACCTCAACACCTGTCCGGTGGGCGTGGCGACGCAGGATCCGGTCCTGCGCAGAAGGTTTTCCGGGCAGCCCGAGCATGTCGTGAACTATTTCTTCTTTGTTGCCGAAGAGCTGCGCGAGTTGATGGCGCAGATAGGCATCCGCAAGTTCAACGAACTGATCGGACGCGCCGATTTGCTGGACATGCGCAAGGGGGTCGATCACTGGAAAGCGCATGGCCTCGACTGCAGCCGTATTTTTCATCGCCCCGAAAACAGTGCGGGCGAGCCCGTTTATCACTGCGACACGCAGGATCATGGCCTGGCCAATGCGCTCGACAATCAACTGATCGAGTTGGCCAAGCCGGCGATCGAGGAAGCCAAGCCCGTCCGCATCGAACTGCCCATCCGCAACGTCAATCGGACAGTAGGTACCATGCTGTCCGGTCGGATCGCCACAAAATACGGCCATGCCGGCTTGCCGGATAGCACGATCCATGTCACCTTTAACGGCACCGCAGGACAAAGCTTTGGCGCCATGCTGGCGCGCGGGATAACCCTGGACCTTATCGGCGAAGGCAATGATTACGCCGGCAAGGGGCTTTCCGGCGGCCGTATCATCGTTCGCCCGAACGCCGGATTTCGCGGTGATTCGGCTTCCAACATCATTATCGGCAATACCGTGCTGTATGGCGCGATCGCCGGCGAGGCGTTCTTTGCCGGTGTCGCCGGAGAACGCTTCGCCGTGCGCAATTCGGGCGCTGTTGCCGTGGTCGAAGGCGTTGGGGATCACGGATGCGAATACATGACGGGCGGTGTCGTCGTTGTGCTCGGCATGACCGGGCGGAACTTCGCCGCCGGCATGTCAGGCGGCGTGGCCTACGTTCTGGACGAGGAGGGTAGCTTTGCGTCGCGCTGCAACATGGCCCAGGTCGCCCTGGAACCGGTTGAGGAAGAAATTGCCGCACGCAAGGGCAGCGAGGCCGGAGACGATCTCGAAAGCCACGGCAAGGTCGATGTGCATCATCTCGGCATGGACGACGAACTGTTGCTCAAGGGGCTGATCGTCCAGCACGCCGGGCACACGGGCAGCCGGCGCGCCAAGAGAATTCTCGATGACTGGGCGGTATGCCGCGCACGATTCGTCAAGGTCATGCCGCATGAATACAAGCGCGCACTTAAGGAAATGGCCATTCAGAAGGCCGAGAATCATCAACAGGAGGCGGCATAAATGGGTAAGCCGACTGGTTTCATGGAGTATCAACGTCTGTCGGAGGCTTATGAAGCCGTCGACGTACGGCTGAAGCATTACCGCGAGTTCATCGTCACGCTGAGCGATGCGCAGGCCGGCGTGGAAGGCGCGCGTTGCATGGATTGCGGCATTCCTTTCTGCAACAACGGTTGTCCGGTCAACAATATCATTCCCGACTGGAACGATCTGGTGTATCGCGGCAACTGGAAGCAGGCGCTGGAAGTGCTGCACTCGACCAATAATTTCCCGGATTTTACCGGACGCATTTGTCCTGCGCCCTGCGAAGCCGCCTGCACGCTCAATATCAACAATGACCCGGTAGGCATCAAGTCGATCGAACATGCCATTGTCGATAAGGGCTGGCAGATGGGTTGGATCGTTCCGCTGCCGGCGAAAGCCAAAACGGGCAAACGGGTCGCCATCGTCGGTTCCGGTCCCGCCGGTCTGGCGGCGGCCCAACAACTGGCGCGGGTGGGTCACGACGTCACGGTGTTCGAGAAGAACGATCGCCTCGGCGGACTGCTGGCCTACGGCATCCCCGATTTCAAACTCGACAAATTGCTTGTCGATCGTCGCGTCCAGCAGATGGAAGCCGAAGGCGTCCGCTTCCGTACCCGGGTGAATGTCGGGTGCAAGGCGTTGCCGCCAGGGATTGTGAACGATTCCAGCGAATTCGTTTCGGCTGAACAGCTCACTCAGGATTTCGACGCGGTGATCCTTGCGGCCGGAGCGGAAGTGCCGCGCGAGTTGCCCATTCCGGGGCGCGAACTGCAAGGCGTCTACGCGGCACTTGAGTTTCTGGTGCCGCAGAACAAGGAGGTCGGCGGTGGCCCGGTCAATCCGATCAGCGCCAGGGGCAAGCATGTTGTCGTCATCGGCGGTGGGGATACCGGGTCCGACTGCGTGGGAACGAGTTATCGCCACGGCGCGGCATCGGTGACCCAGTTCGAGTTGATGCCACAGCCGCCAGAGCAGGAAAACAAGCCACTGACCTGGCCCAACTGGCCGATCAAGCTGCGCACTTCCTCGTCGCATCAGGAAGGGGATACGCAGCGTCGCTTTGCCATTTCCACCAAAGAATTTCTTGGGGAGCAAGGCGTCCTAAAGTCGCTGAAAACCGTCGAACTGGATTGGCATGACGGAAGGATGAGCGAGATAGCCGGCAGCGAAAAAATCGTTCAGGCCGATCTCGTTTTTCTGGCCATGGGTTTTCTCGGGCCAGTCGGTGGATTGCTCGATGCCTTCGGTGTCGACAAGGACGCCCGCGGGAATGCCAAGGCGACAACCGATGGCGAGGGTTGTTACGCGACCAACGCCGCCAGGGTATTTGCCGCCGGCGATACCCGCCGCGGGCAGTCGCTGGTGGTTTGGGCGATCCGCGAGGGCCGCCAGTGCGCTCGCGAAGTTGACGCCTTCCTGATGGGGACGAGCACGCTACCGCGCTGATTGGCCAACCGGAGTTGGGTGAGCGCTTGACCTTGCCTGTGAACCCTTGCCCGACGCCGGCGCAAGGGTTTTTCTCCAGCTGCGGGCAAGGCTATGGCATAGTAGCGACTGCTTAACCGCAGGAGCGACCAATGAATCCGGAATTGCAAAAATCCTTGCAGGTAACCGCGCTCGCTAACACCCTGGACAGCTACATGCTGATGGTTCTGCTGATCATGGTCGTGGCCGGCGTTCTGGGCGGCGTTGCCAATTTCTTCCTCAGCGATCGCCAAAATGACCGTCAGCGCGATTACAGCCGTCGCGATTGGGGAAAGTATCTGATCCTCGGCGTCATTGCCGCACTGACTGTTCCCCTTTTCCTGAACATGCTTTCGAGCAACCTGCTTGAAGCGGCACGCACCCGACCGGTCGATTTCTTTGTCTTCGCCGGGTTTTGCCTGATCTATGTCGTTGCTTCGCGCCGATTTTTCGAAAATGTGGCGAACAAGCTGATGAACCAGATGGACCAGATGAAACGCGATATGGTGCAGATCAAACAGCAGCGACAGGATGTGGCGGCACCCGCGCTGCGTGAAGAGCCCGCGTCCCCTGGGGAGAACCATGCCGCGACCGCGCGACCCGAAGTGGTCAGAGAGTCGCTCTCCTACAACGATATCGAGATCCTGCGCGCGCTGTCCGAAGAATGCTACGTTTATGGCAATCTCGTAGGACTGACCGACAAGACCGGACTGGCGCGCGATTTGGTCAGCACCCGCCTGGCGGTCCTCAAGAACCTAGGTATCATCGAGACGCGCATCAATGAAAAGAATGTCCTGCACTGGTATGTTTCTCTCAAGGGCAAACAGATGCTGGGCGAAATACTCTCCGGACAGGAAGATCACTAGCCGATTTCCGACCTGAGAAGTCGAGACGGGTCAAGTGAATAATCGCTATGTTCGCCCTGAAAGATTGGTGAAAATAGGCCGACTTTCGATTCTTGTACCCGGCTCGGCCTGCTTCGGTAGGCGGGCGGATCGTCGGTTAGTTTTGTTGAGAACCCATAATGAATATTGTCATTCTCGCCGCAGGACAAGGAAAGCGCATGCATTCCAACCTGCCCAAAGTACTGCACCCAGTGGCTGGCAAGGCGCTGGTTTCGCGGGTCATCGATAGCGCACGTTGCCTGTCGCCGCAAACGCTGTGCCTGGTCTATGGACATGGCGGCGATGTCTTGCGGACAACGCTAGACGAACCTGACCTGGCCTGGGCATTACAGGAGCCCCAGCTCGGCACCGGGCACGCCGTGCAACAAGCCTTGCCGCATCTGAAAAACGAGGGAACGACGCTCATCCTCTATGGCGACGTGCCGCTGATTCGAGCAGAGACGCTGAAGCGGCTGGTCGATGCGGCGCGGGACACACTGGCCATTCTGACGGTCGAGTTGAGCGACCCCAGCGGCTATGGCCGTATCGTTCGCGACGATGCCGGTCGGGTGATGCGCATCGTGGAACAGAAAGACTCAAGCGCCGCCGAACGCGAAATACGCGAGATCAATACCGGTATCATGGCCATGCCGACGGCGCTGCTCGGGGAATGGCTGGGTCGCTTGTCCAACAACAATGCGCAGCAGGAGTATTACCTGACCGACATTGTCGGCATGGCTGTCGAAGCCGGGTTGACCATCCGTACGACCTGTCCGGAAAACGAATGGGAAGTGCTCGGGGTGAATAGCAAGGTGCAGCTTGCCGAACTGGAGCGCATCGCACAACGTTGCACCGCGGAGCAGTTGATGGAGCAGGGCGTGCGTCTGGCCGACCCGGCGCGCATCGACGTTCGCGGCGAGCTCGTTTGCGGGCGTGATGTGTTCATCGACGTCAATTGTGTTTTCGAGGGGAAAGTCGTGCTCGACGATGCCGTCGAAATCGGTCCCAACTGCGTACTCTCCAATGCCCGTATCGGCGCCGGCACACGAATTGCCGCCTTTACGCACATTGACGATGCCAGCGTCGGGCCGGCCAATAAAATCGGCCCCTTTGCGCGTTTGCGCCCGGGGACCGAACTGGCCGAGGATGTGCACATCGGCAATTTTGTTGAAATCAAGAAGAGCGGGATTGCGGCGCATTCCAAAGTCAATCATCTGGCTTATATCGGCGACGCCACTATTGGTCGCCGGGTCAATGTGGGCGCCGGAACGATCACCTGCAACTACGATGGAGTAAACAAATTCCAGACCATCATAGAGGACGATGCGTTCATCGGTTCGGACACGCAGTTGGTTGCGCCGGTGACCGTTGGGCGTGGCGCAACCCTGGGCGCCGGCACCACGCTGAGTGAAAATGCCCCCCCCGACACGCTGACGCTGACCCGCGCCCGGCAAATATCCATCAACGGTTGGAAACGGCCGGTCAAAATCAAAAAGTGAGCTAGTTCATGTGTGGCATCGTTGCGGCGGTCGCAGATCGCAATGTAGTTTCCGTTTTACTCGAAGGCTTGCGCAGGCTCGAATATCGGGGCTATGACTCGGCTGGTTTGGCGCTGATCAATGGCTCAGGTTTGCATCGCTTGCGTGCCGTCGGCCGGGTGGCCGAACTCACCGCACAGGCCGACGAAAACCACGCTTCCGGTAACACGGGAATTGCCCATACCCGCTGGGCAACGCACGGTGCGCCGTCCGAACGCAATGCCCATCCGCATATCTCGGAAGGCCTGGCCGTTGTGCATAACGGCATCATCGAAAACCACGAATTCCTGCGTGCCCGGCTGAAGTCCGAAGGCTATCAATTCACGTCGGATACCGACACCGAGGTCGTCGGCCACCTGATTGCTTCCGAACTGAAAAAATGCCCGGACTTCTTTGACGCGACGCGCGCAGCGATCGCCCAACTGCAAGGAGCGTATGCTCTCGCCGTCCTGTGCGAAGCCGACCCCGAGCGCATCGTCGTTGCCCGTGAAGGCTCGCCCCTGTTGCTTGGCCTGGCCGACGACGGCAACTATGCCGCATCCGACGCGTCGGCCCTGCTGCAAGTCACGCGGCGCATCGTCTACCTGGAAAACGGCGATTGCGCCGAATTGAAGCGCGGCAGTTATCGCATCACGCGCATTGACGGCTCGCCGGTCGAGCGTGCCGAGACCGAGTCGCAGCTCTCCGCCGATGCGGTGGAGCTCGGCCAGTATCGCCACTACATGCAGAAGGAAATCTTCGAGCAACCGGTGGCGCTCTCCAACACGCTGGAAATGCTCGGCGCGGCGCGCAGCATTCAGCCCGGCCTGTTTGGCGCCAACACCGAGGCGGTCTTCAAGGAAATCCGCCAGGTACTGATCATCGCCTGCGGCACCAGCTATCATGCGGGTCTGGTGGCGCGTTACTGGCTGGAAGAAATCGCCGGCATTGCGTGCAACGTCGAAGTGGCCAGCGAATACCGCTATCGCGAATCGGTTCCCGATCCCCGGACGCTGGTCGTCACGCTGTCGCAGTCGGGCGAAACGGCCGACACGCTGGCCGCGCTGCACCACGCCAAAGCGCTTGGCATGACGCACACCTTATGCATCTGCAATGTGCCCGAGTCTTCGCTGGTCCGCGAGAATGCGCTGCGCTTCATCACCCGCGCCGGCCCGGAAATCGGCGTCGCTTCTACCAAGGCATTCACCACGCAACTGGCCGCGTTGTACCTGATGACCCTGATATTCGCCAAGCTGCGCGGTCGTTTATCCGAGCAGCGTGAGGCCGCTGAGCTGCAAGCCTTGCGCCATCTGCCGATTGCGCTTGCCAAAGTGCTAGAGCTTGAACCACAGATCCGCGAATGGTCCGAACACTTTGCCATGAAACAGGATGCGCTGTTCCTCGGTCGCGGCCGGCATTATCCAATCGCGCTCGAAGGCGCCCTCAAGCTCAAGGAAATCAGCTACATCCACGCCGAAGCCTATCCGGCCGGCGAGCTAAAGCACGGACCGCTGGCCCTGGTCGACAAGAATATGCCGGTGATCGCCGTGGCGCCCAACGATGCACTGCTGGAAAAGTTGAAGTCGAACCTGCAGGAGGTTCGCGCGCGTGGCGGCGAACTCTATGTCTTTGCCGACGCGGATGGCGAAATGGTCGCCTCGGACGGCTTGCATGTCATGCATCTGCCCGAGCATTACGGCCAGCTTTCCGCGCTGCTGCACGTTGTTCCTCTGCAATTGCTGGCCTATCACGTCGCGCTGGTACGCGGGACAGATGTCGACAAGCCACGCAATTTGGCCAAGTCAGTCACTGTTGAGTAGGCTGTTTTCAATAAGGGCTTTTTGGTTCTTGGGAATTGAGCAATGAACTCAGACACCCAGGCGTGGAATTGAGTGGCGAACTGTAGAGGGGCCACTCTTTGGTCACCAGGTGCCGTCTTCGGTACTCTCGCATGGGCGACATGCGCGTAGCATTCTCCTTGCAGCTAAATCCATAGCGGCGACACCTCCTCGGCGGCCAGTACCGCCGTTGGCGATTGGTCCTCGTTCGGTCACCTATGTGGCTTGGGGTGCCCATGGGACCAGCTAGGAAGGAGCACTCTATACGAGTGAGCCGTGCAGATTTGAAGGCAGGTAGCAGTTAAGGAAATAGCCCCAGAATACCGCTTGCTCAGGGGCAGAAGTTGGTCCGCATAAGCCATTTTCTCCAAGTGCCAGGACTAACCGTTGTGGGTTGCTTATTGATTCGGCTCTAGCGTATGCCTCAAGTGGCCGCGTCAACGTTTGGAGGCGAGCAAGAGAACACCGCCAGCGACCATCGCAATGCCCGACCACTCGCGAAGTGATGGCCGTTCGCCCAGAAATGCGAACGCGAACACGGCCACCAGAACTAGACTGAACTTGTCAACTGGCGCTACCTTGGACGCATCTCCTATCTTGAGTGCCCGGAAGTAACATACCCAAGACGCGCCGGTGGCTAGGCCGGACAAGCCAAGGAACGACCAGGTCTTCGGCGAAAGCTCGAAGGGGTTGGACCACTTGCCCGTGTAAGCCACGAACACCGACAGTACGACAATAATAATTGCCGTTCGGATCAAGGTGGCCAGATCGGAATCGACGCCCTGAATGCCTATTTTGGCAAAAATGGCTGTCAGTGCCGCAAATATGGCGGACAGAATTGCCCAATAGAACCAGCCGGTTGATGTCGCCATATATTTCCTTTGGTGAATTCCTGAATTTTCAGTGATTACGAGTTTTCGGTCATACAAATTCAATCGGCGTCTTGAGGCAAGGGGCGCTGATTCTCCGTTTTTTGAGGTGCCCTTAAAGTGGATTGGCCATCGGCACGAGCACACTGACACAAAGGCCGGAATGCATCACTTCGTCTGAGAACTCCAGTTGAATTTCGGCACCAATCCGGTCGGTGACTGCCTTGACGATTGAAAGGCCCAGACCCGACCCGACTTGATCGCTCCCAAGGGCGCGATAGAACGGGTCGAATACCCGCGCCCGCTCGACAATTTGAATACCTGGCCCTGAGTCTTGAATGCTCAATATCGCGCGGCCTTCCTCCGTGGTGACGGAAAGATTGATCGCCCCACCATCTGGCGTATAGCGAATGGCGTTATCGACCAAGT
>WBZS01002063.1_pt1 | contig 13466 bp, 8 predicted proteins | sample 5204201 | NCBI WGS metagenome assembly WBZS01 (sample SAMN12344357, study PRJNA552823) | activated sludge metagenome | biome: Activated sludge suspended growth; feature: Nitrification reactor; material: Wastewater; isolation source: activated sludge from nitrification reactor of wastewater treatment...
AGCATAAAACGGAGACCTTAATATCACCACGGGCGGCGAGACCCGATCTGTCAGCCCAATCTGTAGAGATTATCGAACGTTGTTTGGCGAAATCACCGCAAGATCGTTTCTCATCCTTCGGTGAAATGCTCACCCAACTACGTGCAGATCTCAATGCACCGTCTCCATGGTCTGTATCAGACGATATTGAACTTGCAACCTATTTTTCCAGATATCAATCCCAACGGTGCAATTACCTAGTAAAGAAGGGCCCCGTTCTCGAGAGCCATCCAAAGGAAAGTGTTGTGCTAGATACGTTCACGTTTCCAAACGGACAGACTCTGCAGATCAAACGAGGCGACATCACATTCGAAAAAGTTGACGCGGTTGCCAGCTCCGACACTTGTAGATTGGGAATGAACGGTGGCGTATCTTTAGCTCTTTGCAGGGCAGCTGGTTTTCAGGTTTCCGAAGAAGCAATGCGGCAAGCCCCGGTTCGCCCCGGCCGGGTAGCAGTCACTTCAGGGGGTAAACTTCCAGCGCGGTTGATATTTCACGGAGTATGCGTTGGCATATTCAATGATCAGGTCATACGGCCCAGCAGAGATCTCATCACGGAAATCTTAGCGAGTTGCTTTTACCAGGCCGATTCCCACAATGTTCAATCCATCGCGTTCCCGTTATTTGGAACAGGGGCGCAGCGGTTTCCGCTAGATGTTAGCCTCGATACGATGTTCCGCTTTCTCGCACGCACCTTCCTTCGAGGTTTAACGTCGGTTCGAGATGCAAGAATAGTGATATTTGAAGATGATTGGCTACCTCCGCCATGATTAAAAGTGTTGAAGATAAAGTGATCCGCGAAGTGCACGGCGACCGCATCAAAATCTGCCTGAATTGGGAGGCATAAAAAGGGGTCGGAAGTGAATGGCACTGCACAGGCCCCACCAATCAACGAGATTTAAGGACTTACGTCGAGAAATCGGGCCGAGAGTCCGAAAAGGGGACAGGCACGTTTGCTTTCGGAAAGGATTCGCCCCGTAGGCGGCCTCCTCATAATAAACGTGCCCGTCCCCTTTTCCGCTTATATTGTCAATTTCCACGCGATTGGCGGCGCAGCTGTCGGTAAGGCCGATGGTCGTGTCATAGCGCCGGTAAGAAACGGCGCATTCTCTCAAAAAACGAGACGTCCCTATATATTACGTCCTCAACTTCCACATCAAAAACACAATTCTCTTTGAAGAAGATAGTTACACCCGTTCCTTCGAATCCAATCCATTGTTCTTTTTTTATTTTTTCAAGGCGAAGAAAAATTGGCTCCGTTGTAAGTCCTCCACTCCAAATAATGGCCTCGCCGTTAGTTTCATCTCTAGGTGGTCCCAAAATATTGTATACCTCGGCTTTGCTCATTCCTTTCCTGACAGCCTGAATGGTAGCAAACGAAACACGAACGCCAGGCCGGAATGATTGATTAACGCCAAGCGTCCCAATTCCGATTAAACAAACAAGAAGAATCCAATATCGATTCTCGATGAAAAAAACGCCGAAACCTCTCATCTTCTCCCTCGCAAGCAAATTTCATTCTCTTATCCAGAGCTTCCCCTCAGCACTCCCGCTGCCAAAAGGAGTCCGAAAAGGGGACAGGCACGTTTGCTTTCGGAAAGGATTCGCCCCGTAGGCGGCCTCCTCATAATAAACGTGCTCGTCCCGAATGCCATGAACTTAAGCATTAAAGTTCTAATGTGTAATTGTTTGCGTTGCAAAAGGGAATCTCCAAATCTCCGACCTGCAGCAAGCCGGTGAGCAACAAGTATTGGAAAAAATGGGATACTGCCTTCACGGTACTTCCAAGTGTTGCAAAACCATTTAGCAAACTGGTGCCGTAAGGTTCTTCCTCAAAATGGCTTACGCTTAAGTTCATGGCATTCGGGTCGGGAGTCGTTTTCTGATCGAAAAGACTCCCGACCGTTTTTGTCAGCTCTTTTGGGTCAGCCCCTGAGTTTTTTCTGAAATTCGCGTTGGGTTATCGCTCGACGAGTTTCGTGTTCAAGCCTGGGCCATCGTTCGTGTAGGAAGGCACCACTTTGTAAAGTTTGCGGTTGAACGCATCTTGCTCAGCTTTTGTGTTGAACGTTCTCTCGTGCCAGTTGTCGGCCTTGGCATAGGCATAGGTTCGGTAAGCGTTGGCGCCGACGACATAAGGCGTCATGTCGGTCTTCCGCTTCGTCGCAAAGCCAAGCGCCTTCGCCTCCGCGATTTTGTCGTTCACGCCCTGGCCAATCAACTCGCTTGTCGTCCGTTGGTACTGATAATCGATCTGCACCCAACCCTGCGTTTTGTACCGGACCACGTAAACGCGCTTGGCGTGCATCTTCAGCTCTTTGGCGACGGAAATATGACCGGGTGCGGAAACTTCCAAGCGCACGCGCTGCGCTTCATTGGTTCGTGGCACGACGAAAAATTGGTTGTCTCTGCCCTTCGCGGGGATCGTTATGGTGCGCGTTTTCAACGTGGACCATGCACTGCCGTTCCACTTGGAGAGCGTGTAGGTTGCTTGGACATTCGTCGCCCCCTTGTTGGTAAGCGGAAAGTCGATTCGTCCCAACTCATTCACCTTCATTTCGGCAATATCGATGATGCCGGTGATCTTGGGGCTCGGTCCAACTCCCCCGGCGAAAACCGGAGTTTGCGAAGTCAGCGCTACGACGCCAACCAGGCTCGCCAAGAAGAGGTTGCTGAACGTTTTCAGGGCTTGGGCGACGTTGATATTTGATCGTTTCATTTTGGTTCTCCTGCAGTTGTCTCGGCGTTTGAATCGTCTCTACCTAACGAAGCGTGAACGCCGAGCCGATGTTACAGGAATTCCAAAAAGGCTCGAATGGGTGGAAATTGGCATCTCTGTTTGAGTGAGCCCAGCGACGCGAAGACGGAAACGAGGACAGGGACGTTGTTTCGATAGCACGGGGCCTGAAACAAGCATGCCTGTCCGCTTTTCGACTCTGATCGATGGAGTTCATCGTCTATTTCGTCACATAAACCTTTCGACCGACTGCTTGTTGGCCACCATAAACCATGTCGGCGATCGCTTTCACTTCTCGATCCGATCGCTCGGTGGGTGAGGTATTTGCCGTTCTGGATACTTTCGTCAGTCGCGCGAACAATTGCAACTTGACGGAGCCTCCCGTTCCTTTCACGCCTCGGTACTGCGTCTCGAAGCCATGTTTCCTGAGCATGGCCGTCAACGAGTCTTTGGTCTCCGGGACCTCTCTCAACCCGGGAACGTCGCGCCCAAACCAGCCCAACCCGGCATCCAGATTGACCTGCACCCAGTCGACAGGTTTGCAAACAATGAGGCGCGACGCGGAGGCGGACTTCGTGGGCTCGACCTTGAGTTCGCTGATCTTCATCGTGGAGTCTGCCAATGCTGGGCCGAACGTGCCGACCCAGATGTCGTACCGGCCCGATTGCGGCTTGGCAAAGGTGATTTGCGGGTTCGGGCCCCCGTAGCCGTCATCGTTGGCGACCCAGGTTCCGTCCGGCAGGTTGATGAGCAGGGTCGTATCCGCTCGGGATAACACGTAGATTCGCAAGGGAGAGTTGCCCGCAGTGTAGTAGAGCTTGAAGTTGGGCGCCTTACCAACGTATTGCATCACCCCGCCGAGCTTCGTCCTGATGGATCCGCCGGCAACAAAACTCTTGGTAAATGGATCCGGCGTGAAACCGAACTTCAGCGTCGCGGAACCAAAAATCGGCGCCAGGGTGCGATCCGGCTCGTCGGCCTGGGCGCGCCCCACGCCAAGAACCGAGCCAACAGCCAACAGGCTGGTGAGGTAAACGAACAAATGGATGCGTCCGAGACATGACGTATTGTACAGTGACCACTTGATACTTTTGATGATGAATTGTTTCATTGTCGTTCTCCTGCCGCGCTCGCTTGGATATTTTTGTGCTTGAAACTGTTGTTCGTTTCTAACCGAGCCATTCGCACGAACGTCTCTACCTGTCTAAGCGGGAGTGCCGGGCAGAAGTTACAAAAATTCTGAAATAGTGAAAATTGAAGGGGGTCGGGAGTCGTTTTCTGATCGAAACGACTCCCGACCCCTTTTATCTCTTCTCGGCAGAGAACGAGTACGAGTCTGACTCGTGAAATAAACGCGGGCCTTGGTTCCTTGGTTTGTCCTAATTCACTTTGCAAACCCATGGATGCCAAGTCGCCTCGGCAAGAATACCGGTCTTATCGGAAGGTTTGTAATTGTTGATGGTCTTGCCCGATAGCGTGGCATATTGCAGCCCGTAGAATGGATCAAGAATGACGAGCTTGTCGCCCGCCTTGGTCTTGCCGGCAACGACGACATAGTGAAGCCCGCCGCCCGTCCAGGCGACGACGGCGATGGCAGGCTTGGAACGCGAGGTCTGAAGAAGGGGCGCGAGATCGGCCCCTTTGGTATTGGGGATTTTGGCGGCGGCTAATGCCGCGGGAACCATCCAGGTGCCTCCGCCAGAGGGATCCCAATCATGCGCGCCCCCGGTGACGACGACGCCCCCCTGTCCGAGCGAGCCGCCGTAAGCCGAATCACCTTCCTCGATCAATTCCACCAAATCGCGCAGATAGTCTTCGCCGACGTCCTCATTTTTCACAAGTTGGATGACCGTGCGGATACTGCACGGGCCGCACGAGTTTTCCTTATTCTGCACGATCAGATCGTAATGGTGGCCGTCGACATCCTTATGATGGTTCTTTGCCCCGTGCTGCATGAGCGGTTCGCGATTCACCGGGGCGGATTGCGCCAGGTATTTGCCCGCAGCCATATTGAACTGGGGATTGAGGGCCACGATCTCACGTAGCAACGTTTCCACCGTTCCTTTGCCGCTGGTTTCAATCTTGGAATTTCGCGTGCTGTTTTTCCAGTCGGCTCCCTTCTTGTCGATCCAGGCGATCACCGCATCCAGCAGTTTCTTCAATGCCACGGTGGTTCCTTGCTTGGCTTTCACCGCGTTTTCGTAAGCCAGCAGGGCGTTATCAATCGCGACGAGTTTCTTGCTGCGTGGCGTGAGGATGCCTCGTTTCGTTTGCGTCATCCAGTGGTTATGCGTCATCATGGGTTTCAAATTCCAATTTTGTGATTTTGAAGGTTGCCAAAAAGGGTCCGCTGCACGCGACCAAAGGGACCGGTTCGAACAGCGGGTGGCGGGATCGTGAGTTGCCCCACAAACACAATGCGGATTTGTTGGCCGTCCCGGACAGCCCTACGAAAAAAAGACGGAGCCGTGAGTATTGAATGCGTGAAGTCCTCCCAAATGTTACAAGAATTCTCAAGATTCCGATGCATCCTGAAATGGCACAAAAAAGGGGGAGGGAGCGTATGCCATGAACTTAGGCTTTAAAGTTCTATCGCGTAATTGTTTGCGTTGCAATAGGGATTCTTCAACCCTCCGATCGACAGCAAGCCGGTGAGCAACAAGCATTGGAAAAAACGGAATGCTGCCTTCGCATCCCTTCCAAGCGATGCAAAACCATTTAGCAAGCTGGTGCCGTGAGGTTCTTCCTGGAGCGTTTAACGAACGGATCGCCTACGGACAAGTGAGTGGCCGTAAGGGGTGAGTGAATGTTACTCGTGTAAGGCGAGCGGCGAATAATAATCTACCGGAACCCCGCTTGTCGTTTCGCGCTCGCCTTATCCCAAGAAATCCCATGAACCCACAAACCTCCGCAAGATTTCGAGCGAGCGCAAAACGACAAGCGGGGCCTCCGAAGCTGGGACGAGCGTCAGCAAACTACCTTAATAAACGATGACGTCTTCCTTCAAACCAAGGCCGTAGAGCGTGCCTTGGGCCGCGCGGCCGGTGCCGGTGAAGAAGTTTCCCCACCGCCATCGGGTTTTAAATTCTTGGCACGTGTACGAATCGATGAAGTTGTCGGTATCGGTGAAATCGATCACCTTCGAAATGGGATTGTATCCGCGAATCACCGCCCAGTGAAGTAATGCGTATTGGCCGCCCACGATCGATTTCTTGGCGCTCGCATGAAGGAAGATGACCGGCTTCCCCTTCGAGACGAGACTCAGAATTCGACTGAGGGACGCATCGGATTCCATCTTCGCGTCGGGTTTCCACTTCTTGAGCGTGGCGAGAAGGGCCTTGGGGAGCGTTCCTAATTCAAACTTGGCGATTTGGCTGTTCTCTTTGACTTTGGAGCGAACCGTGGCGTAACTAACGTTGGTCCCCAGGGCTTGCAACATGCGGGCGATCGAATTGGGGCCACAACTCCAGCCATCGTTCTGGGCTTCGGTGCCATGGATACGCAATTCGAAGATCTCGCCGCCCATCGAAAACTCATGGCCAGCTTGTACAACGATTTTATCCCTATCCCCGGCGCCGCCGTCGACAATGTCATCGCGGGAGTCGCTGTAGATGGTGTCATTTCCCGCGTCGCCTTTAAGCGTGTCGGTACCTCCGCGGTCTTCATAGACCTTGGTTCCATCTCGGCTGAAAGCAAGAGAATAATTCGCATAGATGGCGTCGTTGCCGGCTCGGCCTTCGATTTTATTGTCCGCGGCGCTGCCGATCAGAACGTCGTCTTTTCCGGAGCCGATGATGTTCTCGATATTCTTGACTGTCTTGGGACTATAATCCGAACCGCTAATGAATTTGAGTGTCCCAGCGTTCAGGTCCACGCGGCCGCCTGTCGAACTCAGGGAGAGATCCACGGTGTCGCTGCCCTTGCCGCCATCGATACTCTCGAAGTAATGGTCGGCACCGACAAAGAATTTATCAGCGACGATCCCTCCCACCAAATGATCCATGTTGCTCCAACGGATCGGCGTTTTCGACGTGAGAAGAAGTGAATGCGTGATTTCGAAGGTTGTTGGAATATCCGGCCCTTCAATGCTATCGCCACCGTCTGCACCCCCATCGAACGACACTTGGCCGGAGTCGGCCAACCAAAGAGGGTTCAGCACGTCCAATCGGTCGCTACCGGGACCCGTCTTAAACGAGAGTTTGTAGAGCCACCCCAACTTTGTCGCTCCTTTGAGGGTGACGATATCGCTGTTGGGGGATGGGGTACCTATATAGGTGTCACCCACACTGAGGTCGACGTTGACGTTTGCCACCGTATTCAGGGTTACCTGGTGGGCGAGAGCAGAACCGGCGAAGATTTTCAATTTTCCCGTGGAAAGTGCTTCGGCAGTCAGAAACGTCAGGCGATGCAGCGTCGTCACGTCCAATGTCTTCATGCGGGAAATCGAAATCTCGGTGGACGAACCTGTCACGAAGAACGTATGCGGCCCCATGTACACTTGCGTAAGTTCGGAGGTGCCCCCGAGTTTGCCGGTCATCGCCGGCGTGCCGCTCACGCGCAATTCGCCCGATTTCGGATCGTTGAAATGAATCAACGGCAGCTTGGCCGACCCAATCGTTTCTAGATTGACGTTCAGAATGTCTTTTCGGGAAGATTGGCCGTTGATCTCGACCACGGCAACCAGGGATTCCTTTTGCTTCATCAATTCCCGGCCAGCTGCGTCGCGTAGGACCAGCGAATCGCCCGACCGAATCAGCGTCATCTGAAATTCGCTCGTGCCTGCTGGCGTGGTATAACGGAACGCTCCGGGATCCGCCGTCACTTCGATAGTACTGATCGCGCCGCCGCCAAAGGGGCTGGGGTGATGGTGTTCGCGCACGAGTTGCAAGTAATGCATTCCCGGAGCAAGGTTGCCAAAGTTCAACGAGTACTCGCCCAGCGTTGCAGGGCCCTCTTCATCCGCGCCAAATTTGTAGACACCATCGAGATAAACGAAGATGCCGTTCTCGGCCCCAAAACGCATGTTGACGTTGTTCAGGCCCGTCGCCCCCGCGTCGAGGGGATAAATCACGATATCGCCGCCCGAAATCCCCTGCGGAAGCGGACCTACGAAACCTCCAGGAGGCGTCACATCCCAAACCCCACCCACCGGAGGCCCAGGTCGCAGCCAGGTTCCAAGCCCACCGACCTCGCGAAGTACGGGTTGCGGCAGACCACGGCCGATCGCGGGTGGCGGGTCAAATAAGGTGGTACTACCGATACCTCCCGAGTAGTAGCCCTTGCTGGAGTCATTCAGAATCACCGTCGAAGGCGTATCACGCGATTCCAGGGCTTCAAAGATTGGGCGACGATGAATTTTGCCTGATTTAATTCGGGATTGCGAGAATCGTAACACTGACAGATCCAAGATAGAAGGGGTGAGTAGTCTGGGGAGATGAGTCTAACATAAGGGTGGATCCCAATCAATCGTTTTTATAAAAGCCACTATGGAACTTTTGTTCAGATCTGTGAGCAAAAGGCGGCTACCAAACGAACGATATGGATCCCCGCAACTTCACCCTAAACCTGTTGGTATCGGCAACAGTGCAAACCACGGTTCTTCCACCAACTCACACGCTCTTGCCTCGAAAACACGTCAAACTCAAAAAGATGAAAAGGGGACGAGCGTACGCCTTTTCACCCCCATTTTCGTTTCTCGACGGTTTCAGACTTCCTCTCGGCTTCAAGATCGCTTGCTAGCCCATCGTTTCCTCTTGCCGAACGAACTTGGCCCGCACCGGAACGCTCTCGACATCATGCAACACCGTCAACCAGTGTTCGTCGGTGACGATGGGAAACGCTTTGAACGGCCCTTTTAATGTAGCCGCTGCTTTGACCGTGTTGATGGTCGCGGCAGACGTGGGTATCCTGAAGCCAGTGCATCCATTGGCTCGGATCGCCGACTTGGTTTGGGCGAACCACCGAGTGAGAATGATTCGGCATATCAAGCAGCACGCGAAAACAGAAATGGGAATTTGAATGCAGGCATGACGAAGGGTTGGAGAAAGGCTTGGTAGTCGTCGTCTGTGTGGAAAACCCGGCCGTTGCCTCGGTTGAGAACTTGAAAACATTCCCCGCCGACGGAGGCCGGAATAAGATGCGGCATACGAGAAAGAAATCCGCCCAAGTGCCCAGACGTCAATAAAAAACGTGCCCGTCCTTTCTTGTGATTCTTTCAGGAGCGTCAACATGTTTCAGAATTTGTTCGCCAAATCCCTGGCACGTCGGCGTCCTTCGCAATTTCGCCCAGGATTTGAATCTTTGGAATCTCGCGTCACGCCCGTTTTGGATACCTTTGGCTTCCACGTAAACACGACGACCGCGTTGGCCCAAACGGAAGCCGTGTCGGCTTCGTCCACCAATGGTTGGCATGTCGTGGTCTGGACGCATCAAGCCAGCGCGACCAACACCGACATTCGTGCCCAGGTTTACACCACGCGGGGGACGAAGTTCGGCGGCGAACTCCGAATCGCCAGTTCCCGTCTCCCGGAACTCCAGCCCTCCGTCACCATGGATGGCCAAGACCGATTCTACGTCTCCTACACTCAGCAAACGACGAGCAGGAACAAGGATATTATCGTTACAAACTTCACGCGCGAAGGGGCTCGCCTCGGAACCACAAAAGTCGCAACTTCCACCAAGAACGAATACGATTCCAGCATCGCCAGCAACCGCTTTGGAGAATTTATCGTTACCTACACGGTCGACACCTCGGCATCCAATCAGGACATCCTCGGTAAACGCTACACGAAAACCGGCTTGTTACTTTCTTCGTTCAGCGTTGCGAATTCGCCGACGGCGGACGAAACGGCTTCGTCGGCTGCGCGAAGCGTTAGCTTCAACTTGGTCCAACACGATTTCCAATCGAATCATTACGCGGTCGCGTACGTCGTGAACGGCAAAGATGTCTTCCTGAGGCGTTACAACGGTCTTGGTGCCGCGCTCGGGACGCACGCCATCGCGACCACCTCCTCCATCGAGACCAACCCCAGTGTCGCACTCACTTACTACGGCAATTGTGTCGTGTCATTCCAAAGGCTCAACGGTTCCCAGTGGGACATTTTCGCCCGCCGAGTTTCGTCGAGCGGGACTCTCTCGGCCAATATCACGGTCCGTGTCGGCACCAGTCAGGACACAGACGCGACGATCGACATGAAGCACAGCGATGGAAGTTTCGCAGTGGTTTACCAATCACGTAAAGGAAATTCGAATTCGGTCCTCGTCTCCGAGTTCAGTCCAACGGGCGTGGCGCGGGGCGGCCCATTTGTTGTCGCCAACGTGAAATCCCTGGCTGCCAAACCGAGCGTATCGGTCGGCAACCTCGCAACCTACATTATTGCATTTACGGAACTAAACGGTCCCTCCGACCCCAGTTACGGAGTCTTCGCGCGTCGCGGCGCCCTAGGATTTGTTCGAGCCTAGTGAATGGTATTCCGTGTCATTTTTCCGCGATCGGCCACAATAGGGCGAAGCGTTTTGCAGCCACCGTGGTCTCGATCGAATAAGACGATGAAAAGGGGACGGGCACGAACGCCATGAACTTAAGCTTAAGGCGAGCGGGAAATAATAATCTACCGGAACCCCGCTTGTCGTTTCGCGCTCGCCCTATCCCAAGAAATCCCATGAACCCACAAACCTCCGCAAGATTTCGAGCGAGCGCGAAACGACAAGCGGGGTACTTGGTATTTTTTCTCTCGCCGCTCGCCTTAGAAGTTCGCGGCGTGAGGTTTCGGCCAAATGACGATAATTCGCCAACAGGTCAAGAAAATTCGTCAACTGCTATTATTCCAGGCCTTATCTGCCTTCCGATCCTTGAACATTAATTCGTTCTTGACTGATAGTCGTCACAAGCCAATATTTTGAGGGTATTTTGGCTTAAGTTCATGGCATTCGACTCCGGCACCTTTTGCCTCACCGATTCTCTCCACGAAGCTCGGTCCAGATAGAATTTCCATGTAACGGTGCGAAGGTCTTCATTTTCTGCGCGGTCACGGGTAAGGAGCTCCAGAGGCGAAGTTACGGCCATCACCTTTCCGATGAACGAAATCACTCAACTATTGAAAGCGTGCGAACTCGGCGAACGGCAAGCCGCGGAGAAATTGTTGCCCCTCGTCTACGACGAGCTGAGGCGGTTGGCGGCCAACTATTTGAACCATGAAAATCCCGGCCAATCGCTCCAGGCCACGGCGCTCGTGCATGAAGCGTACCTGCGATTGGTTGGAGCCGACGCCGACCCACGTTGGCAGGGGCGGAACCATTTTCTCGCTGCGGCGGCGCGAGCCATGCGGCACATTCTCGTCGACCACGCCCGGCGCCGGCGGCGCGAGAAGCACGGGGGCGGTCTCCATCGCGTTCCGCTCGAAGACCAAGCCGATCCGAAGCAGCGCGATGCCAATCATCTCCTCGCTCTCGACCAGGCGCTCACCCAGTTGGCGGCGGTGGACGCCCAGGCGGCCGAGATCGTCCAGTTGCACACCTTCGCAGGCTTGTCCGTCGAGGAAGCAGGCGTTCAGCTCGGCCTGTCTCGAGCGGCCGCGTACCGCCAATGGGCGTTCGCACGGGCTTGGCTTCGCTGTAAACTCCAAGAAAATCTGGAAGTTTCTTGAGACACTTCGGACAGAAAAAACGCTACCGTGGTAGGCGAAGATTCCCCTCGTTCTTGCGAAAGGCCGGCGCCATGCCGCTTGATCCATCCCAGACGAAATCGTTGTTCTTGGCCGTCTTGGAAAAGCCGTTGGGCGAACGGGCGTCCTTTTTGGACCAGGCGTGCCCCGACAATCCAGAGCTTCGAACACGCATCGAGGCCATGCTCAAGGCCCACGACGTGTCGGGCGAACTGCTTCCCGAGTCCGCCAAGGTTCTGTTCGAAAATTCGACCGAAGTGAACGCGACGCAGGCTTTCGAAACGCCTCATTCCGATGCCCGAACACATGTCGAATCGAATCCGAGCGAACGCGAAAGCTTGGCGTTTCTTCGACCCGCGACCAAGCCTGGCCATCTTGGTCGGTTGAGCCATTACGAAGTGGAAACGGAACTTGGCAAAGGCGGCTTCGGTACGGTTTTCAAGGGTTCCGATGAACGCTTGCACCGCGCCGTCGCCATCAAGGTGCTCGCACCGGCGTATGCCGCCATTGGTTCGGCACGCAAACGTTTCATCCGCGAGGCGCGGGCGGCGGCAGCCGTCAAAAACGAACACGTCGTCGGAATCTACGACGTCCAGGAAGACGCCGATCCGCCTTTCCTCGTCATGGAGCTGATCGACGGTCCTTCGCTGCAAGAAAAGATCGAAAAAGTCGGCACACTTGGCTTGAAGGAAATCCTTCGCATCGGCATTCAAATCGCCGAGGGGTTGGCAGCGGCCCACAAACAAGGACTCGTCCATCGCGACATTAAACCGGCGAATATCTTGCTGGAAAACGGCGTGGAACGGGTCAAAATTACCGATTTCGGTTTGGCCCGGGCTGTCGATGATGCGAGCGTTTCCCAATCGGGCGTTGTGGCCGGGACACCGATGTACATGTCTCCGGAACAAGCGGAAGGTGTGCCTATAGATCACCGGAGCGATCTATTCAGTTTGGGCACGGTGCTTTATGCAATGTGCACTGGGCATTCCCCTTTTCGGGCGGCAGGAACTCATGCTGTTTTAAAACGGGTAATTGAAGCATCGCCGAGGCCGATTCGTGAAATAAACACTGAAATTCCGGACTGGTTGTGCAATATCATTTCAAAGCTCCATGCGAAGAAGCCGGCGGAACGCTTTCAATCGGCAAAAGAGGTAGCGGAATTGCTTGGTCAGCATTTGGCCCATATCCAACAACCCCATTCCGTCCCCCTTCCTGCAACAATACCAGCTCCACTTAGTAGTCCAATAACCGGAATTTCTGAAACTTTATTAGAAGCTAACGATTCGATCAAACGTATTATTCAGCATGGAATCCTTTTCATTGCTCTCCCATTAATTGTTACCGGTTTCCTTTTGCCAATAATCCATCCCGATCGACTTCTATTTGGTTTAATCCTCGGCCTGATGGGATGTATTTTGATCTATTTGGTCAGTCAGATCAAACAACAATGGTCGGTCAATTATCTCGAGCATGAGGTTCGATTTGAAAATAGTTGCATCACTGGTGAATCCTTGTTTATTGATAATGTCCGGATCGCACGAGGTGGGGTGGGACTTCGGGGCGAGCTTCGAGGGGCCATTCCGGAAGGAGAAGGTAAAGGGAAGGAGATCGTGGCTTATGCGGAAACCGGATTATTGAGTGTCCATTGTCGAATCACCGTGGAACATACTTCATCGCCGAATCGAACTGCTCGGTTGTCTAAATCTGCCAAATTGCAACGGGTCGCTCTGGTCATTGGAGTGATCGTGGCGATTGGCTTATTCATCTGGATGGGTATTGTTCTCAACCAAAGAAACTAACAAGCCAACCTGGGCCGACTTTTAGTAGAGACTCATGAGCCAGGGGTGAAGATTGAAATCTTCGCAACCGGGAAACCGGAGACGAAGCAAGTTCTTCCGTCAGAGTCTGTGCGAAAACATCTCAAGCTGCATAATTGAAGTTCTGGGCTTGAGTTCTGGCCGATGGCTTGAGGCGATTTAACATATGTTGAATCATACAGATCTTGATCATCGCTTCGCTCGATGCAG
>WBZS01002064.1_pt1 | contig 13450 bp, 17 predicted proteins | sample 5204201 | NCBI WGS metagenome assembly WBZS01 (sample SAMN12344357, study PRJNA552823) | activated sludge metagenome | biome: Activated sludge suspended growth; feature: Nitrification reactor; material: Wastewater; isolation source: activated sludge from nitrification reactor of wastewater...
TTGCATTTCGATACTACTATTTGGCATAAGTTCACATCGCACTGTGGATCTGGTTAAAGCGGACTTCGTCGGCATCCGAGATATCTTTCAAGACGTACACCGGCGCGTGCGTGATCCCCACGGCCTGCATGTTCTTGGTTCTCTGGTGACCGGCAACAATCGTACGGTCGTCGCGAGCGATCACGGCTTTGACTGGTCCGAGGGTCTTGAGGCTCTCTTGCAAACGCTGGATCGCCTCGGGGCCAATCCGGCGCGGGTTATACGAGGCTGGCCTCAGATCCGATAGGGGAAAGTTCTGGTGAAACATCGGGAACACTTGGGGGAGAGGATTGGGAAAGAGAAGCTCGCTCGAGCAACGCGGCGATGAAGCCGAACCGGGTTCCGGTCTGTTGCTCGTGCTGGGTGAGGAGGGAAACGAGTTTGCCAAACTCGGCATCGTCCAGGGGAACGGAGTATTTGCCGAATTTCAGGCTGAGCTGCTGGGTGCCGCCTTCGGTTTTCTTGGAGATCTCGGCCGAGACTTGCTCGCCCAGTCCGTCCAGGAACGACTGCTCGAAGCCCAGCGCCGTCAGATCGATGTCGGACTCGGTCAGGGCCATGATCTCTTGGGCCAGCAGGTCGTTGTCCCAGCCGGCCAGCTCGGCGGTCTTGTTGTCGGCCAGCCGGTAGGCACGGACCTGGTCGGCGGTTAGATCCTTGGCGACATGGACCGGGACCTTGTCGATCCCCAACCGAACGGCGGCAAAGTATCGGGCATGACCGGCGATGATGACGTTGTTCTGGTCGACGACGATGGGCTGGCGAAAGCCAAACTGTTTGATGGATTCGGCGACGGCATCAACCGCGGCATCTGAGTTCCGGGGGTTGCGATCGTAGGGAATGATCGATTCAATGGGCGAAAGGGTGGTTTTCATGGAAAACGGGGGGGATTTGGAGGAGGGAAAAGGCGGGAATGTGCGTGTTTCGCACGGTTTTGATTGTACAGAATTTTTTTTCCGCAGACAACCAACTGTGTCTAGTTTCGCGACTTCATCGTCTGCCGTCACCGAATGGAACTGGCGGGAAGGACCCTCAGAAAGTCAGCTGGATTTCCGTTGCAAAAATCCTTGACAACGTTGCTGATTCTCACCAAAATCAGAACAACGCAGCCGCCAGAATATCCAGCGCACTGCATAATAATTGTTCTTTCGCTAAACCTAGCTCGGTCAACATAGGCATTCGCCAGAAAAAACTGAAAGAAAAAACATGGCTAATAATCGACACCGATTGCTTTTGCTCGCATTTTTTACGCTTTTCGGGTGTTCAAACTTAAATGAAAAGGCACCAAAGGGGGCGGAAAAGATCACCGCTACCACTGAAAAAGCACAGAAAAGCAGCAATTCCATCTCAGCGTTCAAACACGAAAAAGGACGGTTTGAGAAGCAGGGAGAAAATTGGGTGGAATTCCATGATGACACTGATGTCACGTATACCTTCCGTGAAACTGGTCGCGACAACACGTGGGTGTATGCGCATGACGACACCCGAAACTATGAAATAAAGCTTCCTGTCAAAGATGGTCAAATGATGTTACGTACGGATACTAGTCGCGATGATGCGTGGGGTCCCTATTACATTCTGACTCCGGTCATAAAATGAAGTTGGACAAAAGGTTTGCAGGGACTGTTGAGCGGTGACCGAGTGCGGCGGTATCTTGAGGGTACGACTTGCTGACCGACTCCATGATGAGTATCAAAGCGGTCAACCGTTGCCGCCGATGACGCTGGTTCTGAAATGAACGTTTTTTGGCGGCGACCAACTGAAGCGATTCGGTCAACACCCTCGAACAATCTCACCTTGCTAACTGGCGGCGAAAGCTCTCCGGAGGCGGCAACGACGCTGACCCGCCGTCGATCAAAGCTTGGACCTGTTGTTCCGTGTAGCCTCTGGTCCGAGCGTCCTTCACCATCGCGGCGATCTGGAGCTCACGTTTGACCGCAGGATCGATCTGCGACTTACCCTCACGCATGATCCCCCGCAGCTCGCCAACGGTGGGCAATCGCCGATACGGTTCGTCATAGGTCGCAACAAATTGGAATCGGCGGTGGGAAACTCTTGCAAAAACCTTGACATCGTTGCTTGTTCTCACCAAAATCAGAACAATATAGCCGCCAGAATATCAAACGCGCGCTTTATAATAATTGTTCGGCTAAAGACTCTCTGGAGGTGGATAATGATTTGTGGTCGATACGCGTTCATGTTTGGTGCCATTATCTTCGTGGCCTCGCTGGGCTGCAATCGGAAGGTAGAGACTCCACCGCCGACACGTGCCGAAGAGCCATCCCAATCCACCCAGAAGCAGACGGTCGATGCTCTGGCCGGGGCGTGGAAAATTACCTACACCAACGACTATGTTCGCGACTACACCACCGAGGCGAACGGACGCGTCGCATTCCCCGGAGAGGGCCGCCAGGGAGAGATCACATCGAAGGACGGCGTGCTGTTACTGGTCTTTGAAGGCGACGACAGGTTGGAAACGCTGAGGCTGGACACGAACGGCCGCTTATTGATCGAACACTACAACCCGAAGGCCGACTTCCCCAGCAAGAAGCCTGCAGTATCCGGAATGGGCATCCGCCAGAAGTAACCACCAGCCGAGGTCGGGCCGGCCCGCCATAGCACCATCCAATAGCTGTGGGAAATGGTACGAGCCGATAGTGCCGAATCAGGTAAGAGTCACCCTTGCGGGTGACCCTCCCCACACCACCGGACGTCTCGTTGTTCCACACAAGTCAGCTTGAAGAAAATTTTTTCGCGCCAGGGCCGAATGCGTTCCAACCGTTGGACAGGTCATAGCATCTTTGTAATCCCGTCCACACCGTTTGAGTTCCTGGTTCATTTTCGGAGCGGTCGATGAAACCTCCAAGCGTTGCGATTGCACGGACAACCTCCTGCAATTTGGGACAACCGCGGTCGGGGATTTTCCGATTCAGAACAGTAAATACACTTTTCCACTCACAAGGTTCGAAAACTGCTTCGCAACTCATATCTGGACAGGTTCGGCCCAAATACGTGACGAAGGCTACTCGCCATGCGACCACCATCATTATTGCAACGCAATTCATTATTCGATCAAGTGTTTCCAGTCGCCGCTGCTCGATTCGACAGCCGGATTTGAGCGTTCGGAAATACACCTCGATTTGCCATCGAACGCAATAATGACCTATTACTGCCTGAATTTGTTTGTCGTTGTCGATGGGTAGAGTTGTAATCAAAAGCCACCGGATAGCAGGCTCGTCGAGAGGTGGGTTCGGCTCTTCTACAAGTACCACATTCACAACTACCGATTTTGGCGCTCCCGATATGTAGTCAGGACAAACGACAGTTGTTTTACATGCACGAACACCTACTTCGGCAGTTCTTGCGGTTCTCGATTTAGCTCGCTCCGACGTCACTAAACCCATTTTCGCTTTTCGCTCTCGGACAAAAACACTTTGCGTTGCTATTAGCGGTGTCTTTCGAACAACAGCAGTCCATCGATCTCCTTCTTTCGTTGCACGATCTTGAGCAGCACGAACTAGAAAATGTAGGTTTTGAGATTGGGAACGGAGACGTAGGGCGGTTGTGAAGAACTCATAAATATCCGACTCGCTGTCTCCGATACAAATACAATTCGTTTGCGGGCAGGCTGCTGCTGTTTCCTGCGCTTGCTGAAGTCCGACTAGCCATCGAAAACTTTCCTTCTCCTCGATTGGCTTGGCCTCGCGTTTTGTTCTTCCGATGCGTGGTCCATCCTGACGTAATTTGTCTCGTGCCCAGCACTGCATTCCGACCAATCCTAGAGGAACTCCGTCTGAACTGAATGCAACTAGAGGATGAACAAACGCTCCACGACGACTGGATGCGTTCATTGGGCCTGCTCCGATCACCTGCTGATTTGGCCTCGTAAGGTCAAGCTCAGTCGTATCTTGAACTAACAGAGCCACAGGGATATCGCTCACACGTTCGCGGGTGGCTTCGATATGAGGCTTAATGATCGCGGAGGGTGTTACCTGGTCATTATCAAAGAATCGATAACAAGCTTCCCAATCTGAACGTGTTACAAACGCAGCTGGTATGCTTCGTTCGGGGTTGTTTTCAAATGCGTCCGCCAATTTCAAAATGCGTTTTGAAAGCCGCTCGTCGCCGAAATCGCATCCAACAAACTCATCACGCAAACTACTGTGACTCATCGAACCCTTCCATGAACGATACATACGAAATCAGTTCACGACACCAGCATGAACTCATAGCACGCAAACAACATCTTAAGCGTCAAGCACTCAACGGAGGGCAATCATTCGAGGACACATTCAAGACGTCTAGTAGCACAGCAGAAATAATCTGCATCGCGAAAGCTAGCAAATCATGCGACTTGTGTGGAACAACGAGACCGGACGTGCGGGTCCGCATCCGGCGGTTCAACGAAGTTGGGCAAGCGCTGCCCAGTGAGTCTTGAGGCTCAGTAACCCCTGTTCGCCTAGCCACGCGTTGGTCAGGCCGACTCCACTGGCAATGGTTTTCGCCATATGCCATGGGCCCTTGCGGCTGCGGGCGTGACGAATGGCTTGACGACGTGGCACGCGCAAACGAATGAGCATCGCTCGCCTCCGCTATGATCAGTCGCCCGCCGCAACCGCCTGAACACCCCGTATTTTTCTTTCTCATCCATGACTATTAACCAAACTCCTGAAACCTCTCGACCGTTTCGCCTCGTGACGTGAATGCAATTGTTTTTAATTCGGGTTCGACAAACCGCGTTTTCTGCGCGTCGAATTCAACCGGAAATTCCACGTTATGCCTGCCGCTTCGTTGCTTGGCAACGATCAGGCTAAACGTGTTTTTTCTTTGCGATATGGAAAGAGAACCACGTCCGCGTCTTGCTCGATGGACCCTGACTCTCTGAGGTGGCTGAGCCGTGGTTCAACGCCGTCCGCCTGTCGGCTTAACTGGCAAAGCAACAGGACAGGCACCTCCAGTTCCTTGGCCAATGATTTCAACTTCCGTGTGATGTCAGCAATTTCTAAATCCCGGCGTTCGAATTTTCCTATTGGGGTAACGAGCTGCAAATAATCTACTACCAGCAAATCCAATTCATGCCGATTCTTTTGCAGTTTCGCGAACCCCGCAAGTTGCCGAATCGTGATCGATGGTGGATCGTGGATTGTCAACCGCGAGGCGTCCAGGTCTGTGATTGTGCTGCGGACTTTTTCAATGTCTGACTTATTTCGGGGCTTTTTTACACCGCAGGGCGTCAAAACGCGGCGGGAGGACCAACAAGCCTGGGGGTGCCTGTTCATCGCTCGCGATTCCTAGGGCATCCTCGGTGATGTAAACGCATTGGATGAAGAACACTCGGCCCAGATACTTCAACGCCGCACGCAACCGCCGGATGGCTGCGGCCTGATCAGGGGCACTGATGGTGACACGTAGCATGTAGGTCTGTCTGATTTTGGCTTGCTCGTTGTGTTCCATGACTTCCTTCGTTGTCGTTTCGATCCTCGTTATGTTGCTTTTAACGAGAACCCTATTTTCTGCTGTTCGGTTTTGGCTGTTTCGTGGTGGTCGTTGTTCTCGTTACCTAAAGGTAAACGAGTAACGACAACAACACCCCCAACGCCAACGGTCCTCGTTAAGGTCCTCGTTAACGAGTATCAACGAGAACACGAGAACCCCCTAAAACCAGTCCAGTCTTTTCCCTTTTTTGAGAATCAAGATAGGTCTGTTCCTTCAATGCCCCTACGGTCAACAGGTCCCCGATAGCCGCTCTGACATGGGTCTGTGGCAATCCTGCCCGGACCTCAATCCATGACTTAGGACGTGGCGTCGTTTCATTCGCCATGATGTTCTTGACTTTGGCCTTTGCCTCGTTCAACTTGGCTTGAAGTTCCTTTTCTCGGCGGTCCTCACGTTCCTTGTCCCGAACGGTTTTCAGGTCTTGGCCGTTTGTCACCTCAAATGACCAATCGGCCTCATTGAACACGATACGTTTGATTCCAGACTGTTCATCGCGTCCGCCGTATTGCACAACCAGATCGTGCATACGGTTGAACTGGTAAGGCTCATTGCGACCTAACAGCCACCAGTTGCCGCACGATTCAGCCAACCCGGCCCCGCTTAGGTCCTCGAGGCTTGGCGGCCCTGTCATATCTCTGGCCGATGTTTTTGTGACGTGGTGACTGATTATCAGGCTCGCTGGTTGAACTGCTTTGGTGAACTCCACGATGGCCGAACCTACCTCTGCCATTCTGTGAGTATCCAAGCCCGCCAACCCACGATAGAGCGGGTCAATGATTACTACCTCGATCTCGTGTTCTTTAACATCGGCGGCAATCTGCATTTGATGCCGAACATCTGGAAGTTGCGGAAACTCGACAGCTTCGATTCGCAGCCAACCTTTAACATCAACGAACGTCATGAAATGGCTTCCCAATGCTCTTGCGACTCGTTTCGCACATGCCCGATAATTAGATTCGCCGGTGATGAAAAGAACCTTTCGCCTACGTGGAATATGGAACGCACCGAGCCAAGGTCTTTCAGCCGCCAACGCTACGGCCAAATCCGTCAACTGTGTCGTTTTCGTCGCTTTCGAAGCTGCTCCGAAGACCGTGGGCTGATCGGCTGAAAAGATTCCCTCCACTAGCCAATCGGGTTCAACAGCTTGGAAACGCTCTAAGTCGCATACATCGATACCGGCAAAAGATTTTGGTCGCACTACTTCGGCAACATCGGGAGCGTGTTTTTCAATTGCGACTCCGTTCACTCTGTTTATCATCGCACGCCCTCCAAGATGGCCCGAGTAGCTTGGCGGAAGTCGCCACCGAACCTTGAATGAGCAAGGTAGGACGATGCTGAATAAGTCGCTGGCGGCAGTTGTGCATTGCTGCTGAACACGACCAGCACGAAGTCACCACCAGACGCCTCCCTCAAAGTCGCAGATGTTCCAGATGACTTGCCTGGCCTCGTCCAATGAATGCCGTCGAATGATGACCAGCCATCTGCACGCAACATGGACCCCCAGTCCGCCTGGCTATCAAATTGTTTCCAAGGCTCACGGCCTGTGATCGGCATTACCCGAACAGGTTTCGGCGTAGCTTTGGCAATTTCTTTTCGCAGCAACTCGGCTCTGTCAAACGTCCGTGCCGCTTTCCACAACGCCAGACGTTCATTTCTTGTGATCGCGGGAATCTCTGGCAGAACTGGCCCCGCAACTTGAACGTAGGGATAGCCTGCTGAATGAACTCGATCCGGACTAGCGACTCCGACGACATAGCCGCCTTCACCGCGCGTCTCAATCAGCGTCTCTTTCGCCGCCGTCGAATCTGATGCGATTTTTTGGTTGCCGGAAATCGTCGAACATCGCCAGTAGACGTGTACGCCCCCGCTTGGAGTCTCAACGATTGGTAGCCTTGCGGCGATTGCCTCTACCGTTCTGTACCAGGCTGGAAAGATACTGTCGGCCTCGCCGTCAAAATCAAGAACCTCAAGCCCACCGGAAACCGCGCCGCAAATCACGCCCATTCCAACGCGACCGTAAAACCAGCTTTCGACCTCGGTGGATGTTGGCAGTCTCGTTTGAAATTCTTTCCAGCTTACGATTGCAGGACGTTTTGATCCGTCCAATTTTAACGGCACAATTGAGACACCAGCCTCGATATAATCGATGGCGATTTCAATTTGCCGTTTCACTGTTCGTGTTGTAAAATCCATCGTGAAAGATCCCTTTTTTGCCGGTAGGGTTTGACGACCCAGTGACCCGGCAATTTTTATTCCCCAAAAAAGGTTAAAACTGCTTAGAAAGAGGTGGCATCTCTCCGGATGCCATCACTCGCCCCGACATAGATCAGATTCCAAGTTCTTTTGCCTCGGCGTCGAGTTTTCGGTCACGGATTAGGCGAGCGCGTTTGATCCCTTGTTTCGTCGCGTTGGAAAGCTTCCCTTGCTTGGCCAAGGCTGATTGCTGGAAAAAGGAATTCAAGGCCGACAGTGAGGTAAACGGCTTGCCGCCCACAAGAACGGTTTCGAGGTAGATTCCGGCGATACCGCGTTGCCGCCACCGGTATACCGTCGCCAAATTCAGACGTTTTCCAATCCGCTTTTCGAGAAAGATTGGGACCTTGGAGAGTTCGATCAATTGGTCGGCATTGATGTCAATGGGCATATTAAGCCTTTGCAAAAACGTGCGAGTAAAGTCAACACGTGCAAAGGTATCTGCAAAAACCAATCTGGTCGTCCAGCATTTGCTAGTAAATACTTAGCGTTTACTTACCGTGGAAACAATTTGCATTTTTTGGTTCGCGCTCGTAATTGAAAGGCGAACAGCATTGAGCTTGTTGTTTGTCTCGTACCTGAGAATATCTAGTGATTTAGGCTGCACGGCTCTGCCTCTGTAAAGATGCTCAAATACATCTTTCCGATTTCTACCGTCCTTACCACCGTTATGAACAAATTGGAATAAGTTCAATTGCATTGGCGAAAGTTTTGAAGTTTGTTGGAACCCGTCTCGTGCAACGGTTGTTCCTGTTACTTTGACGTCATTATGCGAAATCGAATCAGTAGGTTTGACGGACTCGGATTCAATAGCGAGGCACGTTAGCAAATACAAGCAGTCTCCCGATTTTACAAATTTTTTTGCCCAATCCTTAGCGGGCATAAAGTCAATTTGGCTTGCAAAGGAACAAAGCAAGTTCCATTCGTTTGCCCCTTTCTCATCACGATAAGCTGGAAATAGCCCTTTTTTTCCCTGAACAGACTTCAAGAATTTCTCAAAGAACGAAACGCTTGGATTCTGGTCCCACCATTCACTTTCGAATTTCAAAACCTTTTCTTTTCGCAAGCGCATTGCCTTTCGAGGTTTTTTCCGAGAAGTGTATCGCTGCATCAGCGCGTCAAAAGCTGAATCGAAAGCGAAGGATCCAATAGATAGGACCAACTCTAGATAAGACGTGGCACACAAACTGGCGTAGCGAACCGGAAATTTGGGAGTCTGGCAGTTTTTGTAAAGCCGTGATTTTACGTTTTCAAAATCGTTCACGATGGTTGCAAAATGCCAAGCATTACACATTGAGTCGTCTTGCGAAGATTCCCAAAGCTCCTGGTTCCGTTCGAATCCGTCGAAGGAATGCTGTAGGTGCTGAATACAATCAATCGCGTTCCAGCCTAAATCAAAAACGACTTGGTCAATTGGCACGTTGCGGTTCCTTTTTTTGTCGGCGTAAACCGGCGAGCATCGAGGAACCGCTTCGACAATGCCCACCGGTCTACTGTGCGGGGATCAGCCGCGAACCGACTTGTTTTCTATGCGTTCAAATTTATCCAATCTTGCGGGCCACTTCCACAGCGGCAGCAATGTCAGGGTCGGCGTAGTAGGCTTCGGTAACGGCTTTGCTGGAATGCCCGAGGATGACTTGGGCCGCTTCAAGGTCGCAAACCTTGCGGATATTCGTTGCCGCCAGCTTGCGCAGTTGATTAGGGGCCCAGGTCGGTAGATTGTGACGTTTGCAGACTTCCCGAATGCAGCGAGCATAGACGCGACTGTCGTACATGTTTCGAGGCGTCTTTTTAGGCTTTGACTTACGATTCGTTCCCGGTCGATTTCCGCAGGACATGGGCGTCTTGCGGTCAATGGTTCGGCGGCGGCGCACCTGCTCCAAAGTTTCAGCAGGAGAAAAACAGTAGGCCTCGGCGGATCGCAACAGATATGGGGCAATGACCGCTTGAGCTTCCCGGCCAATCGGGATGATTCGCGGTCGACCGTGGTGCTCGGTCTTGTGACTGGCGGGAATGTAGATCCAAATGTCGCCAGTTCGGTCTACGTCGCAGGGTCGCAGGTTGCAGATTTCCGAAGGACGCATCGCCGTTAGACGTTGCAGTCGGACCATATCGGCGATGATCGGCGGCAGGTGCGGCAGGGTTCGGTCGACGAGATCGGTATCGACCGCCAAGACTCGGCGGCTTTCCTTGGCTTCTGTGCGGCCCTTCCGCAGGGGCTCAACAGCTTTTAGCGATTGGTAAACGTGAGGCAGTAACTTCTCATTCTCGACTGCGAAACGAAACGTGTTGACGACATGGCGCAAGTAGTGATTGATCGTAGTTCGCCGCAGGCCTCGGTCGATTAGGCGTTGCCGGAAGGCTTTGAAGGCTATCGGGCCAAACTCGGCGGCGTTCGTAGCACCGTAAACGGCGCGTAAGTCCTTCAGGACGGCTTTGGCGTTGTCGTACTCGTTGGTTAGCTTCCCGTTCTTGCGGTAATAGCCATTAGCCTTTTTGACGTAATCAATGCAAATCTCGGTAACAGTGACAATGGCCGATTCACTGGCTATTGTTCCACCACCAGCAAGCCATTCACCAACGAGACGAGAATATTCCCGTTTGGACTCAGCAGAATTGTGGCGACCTAGATAGAAATCCTTGCCATTGAGAATAACGACCGCTTGGCCGCTGGCTTTGTGCTTGGAGTACTTCGGGACGAAATTTGACTGGCGGGGCATTGGTGCGGTTCCTCACTTTGTGTGCGAAAACCGTAATTACGGTTTTTAGCCATCACGTAAGTGCCGCACTGCCGAACGTCGACAGGTAAGAATGAAGCGTAAATTCGGCGAGATTTAAAAAGTGGAGACGAGGGGGGTCGAACCCCTAACCCCCTGCTTGCAAAGCAGGAACGAGACGCCAGAGAAAACCCAAAAAATGCGGGATAAAACGCAAGTGACGAAGAACGGTTGCACCAATGGTTGCACCTGCGAACGCTGTTTGATGCAACTGGCCGACGAACTGCGGCAATGGCTGACCGCCAAAGAATTGGCGCGGTTGGTTGAGCTATTGGGTTGAAGGGCGTAACCACTGTTTTATTCGCCGTGACAAATATCACAATTTGGAAGCGCCTTTTGTAATTCGGAAACCCCGCTTTTTGTGGCTTTTGTCCCCCGAAGATTCAAATATCCAAGTTGTGCTAAACCCTTGAGATGCTCCAGCCCAGCGTCTGTGATTGCGGTGCCATTGAGAAACAGATATTCGAGTTTCGGAAAATCCTTGAGATGCGCTAAACCTGAGTCCGTGATTGCGGTGTTGTGGAGATACAGAGAGTTGAGATTCGTCAAACCTTTGAAATGCACCAAACCTGTATCCGTGATTGTGCTATCGTCGCAGAACACACCGTCAATTCTGAAATCATTCCGGTCCAACAACCAATCAAAACGACTAGGCCGAAAAGAATTGCCTTCAAGGACACCAAAGCTACAGCCGAATCTTTCAAGGGCATCGAGATCTGCTTGAATTCTTGCATTCTTTCGTCGCTCGTTCATCACCCAACCAAGCCCAGAACCGATTACGAGCGTCAAAACCAACAACGTCCGCAGGTTGAATTGCAACCATCGGCGCTTTGGACTTGGCGTCGGCGATTCGGGGGACTGTTGCGCGGGTGTTTCTGTCATCGGTAGCCGGGCACTTGAACCGGGGATTGAAACTAAAACATCCTAGCATGTCCAACGACGACTTGCGGCAATGGCTGAACGCCGAGGAACTGGCACGGTTGGTTGAGCTGTTGGTTTGATTCGAACCACAATCAGTTTTTCGATGAGTGAAAAATCTCGCAATTTGGAAGCGCCTTTTGCAGTTCGGCGACTCCATCTCTTGTGACATTTGTCCTTTCAAGATACAGGGTTGAAAGATCTAAACCCTTGAGATGCTCCAGCCCATCATCTGTGATTACGGTGTCGTTGAACGAAAGGAATGTGAAGTTCGTCAATCCCTTGAGATAAACCATTCCAGAATCTGAGAATGCGGTGCCATCAAGAGACAATACTCTGAGTTTCGTTAACCCGTTGAGATGACCTAACCCGGCGTCTGTAATTGCTGTATCGTTGAGATCCAAACTTTCGAGCTTCGACAATCCTTTTAGGTGCACCAACCCGGCGTCTGTGACTTTTGTGTTTCTGAGACTAAGAACCTCTAGTTTCATCAATCCCTTTAGAAATACTAACCCGGCGTCTGTGACTGATGTGCCGTCGAGATACAAACTTCTGAGGTTCGTAAATCCCTTGAGATGCTCCAACCCGCCGTCGGTAATTGCTGTGCGGGCGAGAAGCAGTTCACTGAGGTCCCTAAATCCCTTTAGATGTACCAATTCGGTGTCATTGATTGAATTACCGCTTAAGCTCACATATGTAACTATTATTGGATTACGGTTGAACAACCAATCAAATGGCGATGGCTGAGATGGCCCATCAACATTATTTCCAAATCTCTCAAGAGCTTCGATATCCGTTTGGATTCTGGAGTTTTTTCGCCGTTCGTTCATCACCCACCCAAGTCCAGAACCGAAAACGAGCGTCAAGACCAACAAAGTCCGCAGGTTGAATTGCAGCCAAACGCGTTTTGTTCTTGGCGTCGTGGATTCGGATGATTGTTGGTTGGGTGTTTCTGTCATCTATAGCAGGGCAATTGAACGAGAGATTGAAACTAAAACATCCTAGCATGTCCAACGACGAACTGCGGCAATGGTTGAACGCCGACGAACTGGCTCGGTTGGTAATGTTGCTGAGCCGGTAGAATAATCTGGCTGGCGTTTTGGCTGAAACCGAGCGGGAAGCGTTACTCATCGATGGGGTTAGTTTATGAAAACTAAGGTGACCGGCGGGCGGTATCGAATTCTGGCGGCAGTGATTATCAAAACCGACCTTGCAGCGTTACACTTCCCGAAGGTTAAAATGAGGCGATCGACTTTGGCCCCCCCGGTTTCGGGTCCTAGGTTTTAAAATCCTACGCCTTGCGGTCGTCGGGAGTCCCGACATCTCTAAAGACAGTCCGGCGTTTTGTCTTCTGGGGGATGAGGGCCGTCTCGAACCGTTTCGGGGGGTCTGAATCGATATTAAAAAAAGCAAATTTTTTGGCCGCTTTTTGGTTGGCGAAAACGGGGCCGACGGACTTGGAACCGATATTGTTGCCCCCCGTAAAATTCGACATGCGCCGGGAATCCGCATTGCTTCGACCTGCGGGCATTCGAACCCGCAAAAGAGTACCTAAAGGGGGTAGCCCCCTAGTTTTTGAGGCGTGGCAAAAAACGCAGACCGTACCCCAACCGTACGGATTTTTTCGCAAGTTTTTGGGGTCCCCCCTTAAAGGTACTGATTGGCCAATCGAACTGCAGCGCGGGGCAAAGCATCGTGGTCTTTTGGCGCATCGCAAAAATTTCAATTGCGTGGTTTTTGGGGCGGGTCCTTCCTGCGGTTTTTGGCCGTTCCGGCAAGGGGCGACCCCGGCGAACCCGAACGCCTGAAATTTGAATTTCGGAGTTACGGCACCAACTACAAAAATCGGTATAATCAAGCTGCACGGCGACGGTTGCAACCGTTAGCCGATTCTCAATGCCTTGCGTTCGGCGTGCCGTGCTTTTCTGTTTTTCTGCAAGGCAAAAGCGCAAGGCAACTAATGGAAT
>WBZS01002066.1_pt1 | contig 13430 bp, 14 predicted proteins | sample 5204201 | NCBI WGS metagenome assembly WBZS01 (sample SAMN12344357, study PRJNA552823) | activated sludge metagenome | biome: Activated sludge suspended growth; feature: Nitrification reactor; material: Wastewater; isolation source: activated sludge from nitrification reactor of wastewater...
CCGCGACGCTCCAACCCACATAAATTATAGCAAACGAGTGCCGGACAGAAAGCCGACTCGCCACAAAAAACCCTTGTCAACCCAAGACAGCCACACCAACACGCTCGACCATGTCAGGAGCCCTGGAGCTGGACGCTGCTTTCTTCACGCGAAACCGGCTCTGTGACGAGGAAGTCGGCGAAGTTGGGCCGGATGCGAATGTCCTCGACGTGCAGGCCGTTGGCCTGGTAGGCGCTGCGGAGACGCTGGACTGCCGCAGCGAAGTCGTCCGGATCGGGGTTGTTGGTGAAATAGGTCTACGTCTTCGGAGGGACGGTCGCCCATCCCGTTAGCAGAGATGGCGTATCCGCCTGCGAGGACGAACCCAAACTCGGACACCGCTGCCAGTCCGATCTGGGCCAGCCGCCTATGAAAGGGCCGCACCTACGAAACCCTCAACCGCGAAAGCTTCGCGAGTTCGGGAAACCTACCTTCCCAGACCGCTCTGCAGCGCGCTGGCAGGTTCAGATCAGCCCAGAGCGCGAGCAGGATGTCCTTGTTCAAGAGATCCGCCTGCTCACTCGGCAATCCGTCGCGCACAACTGCGCTGTACAAGCTCCACTGCTGGGACGGCTTGGCCAGGTCGTAGACAGGGTCAGGGCTGGTGTTGATGTGAGGGCGCACTCGCACCGATCCCGTCGTCGGGCCGTGCAAGTCGTCCAGGGACTCTGGGGTGTCGTAGGGAATGGTGTGCTCGAAACGGAAGTCCGGCGAAACCGTCGCTCCCATGTCGACCCTCCTTCCCAGCCAACCTTTCCTTAGTCCAGGCTACCGGTCGGGTTCGACCCGGGACAGTGGTACCCCCAGTTCGGCCAGGTCGGCGCGCAGCTGGCCGGCGCTGGTGAAGTGCACAGTGGCCAGGCCGACGCGAGCAGCGGCGTCCAGGTTGGCGACGGTGTCGTCGATCATCACGGTGGTGGCGGGGTCGAGGCCGAAGCGGTCCACGGCGAGGGCGAAGATGGCCTCGTCCGGCTTGGCCAGCCCGACCTCGCCGGACACGATCACGTCAGCCAGCCGGTCGATCACGGGCGCGGCGGCGCGGGCCACGGCGAAGTTCTCCGCCGACCAGTTGGACAGCCCGTAGGCCGGGACCCCGGCGTCCAGCAACTCCTCCACGACGGCGGACGTGCCCTCGACGGGCCCGGGCACGGACAGGGTGAAGCGGTCCAGGTAGAGCCCGAACGCCTCGGCCTGGCCGGGCACCTCGGCCTCGACGCGGGCTCGGGTCTCGGCCAGCGGCAGGCCGGCGTCCGAGTGGGCGTTGATGGCCCAGAGTGCCTCCGAGCCCAGGAAGGCGGCCACCCGGTCGGCGTCAAGGACGCCGTGGAGGGGCAGCGCCGGGTCCCAGTGCACGAGCACGTTCGCGACGTCGAAGATGACGGCGCGCACGTCAGACATGCTCGGGAGCCTCCTCGCAGGTGACCACCATGCGCGTCAGGTTCGGCTGGCCGAAGCTCGTGATCATGGCCACGTCGGCGGCGTCGCGGCCGTGGGCGATGACGACGTGGCCCTTGCGGCGCTCGTTGTGGCGGGGGTCGAACGTCCACCAGCGGTCGCCGAGCCAGACCTGGGCCCAGGCGTGGAAGTCCATGGGGGTCGGGAGGGGCACCACGTCCATGTCGGGCAGGTAGCCCGAGATGTACCGCGCAGGGATGTTGAGCGCCCGGCAGAACGTGACGAACAGGTGGGCCAGGTCGCGGCACACGCCGTAGCCGTGGGTGAACGCGTCGAGCGCAGTCCAGTCGGGCGTGGTGCTGCCGACCCGGTAGGCGACGTGGCCGTGCACGTAGTCGGAGATGTCCACCACGCGCTGGTAGTCGGGGGACTTGGTGCCGAACAGCCGCCACGCGTCGCCCATGAGCAGGTCGGACTGGCAGTACCGGCTCGGCCACAAGAAGCTCAGCGCCTCGTCGGGCAGTTCGTCCGGGCTGATCTGGGGCGCGGACGGGTCGGCGGCGTCCAGCTCGTCGTCGACCAGCACGGTGGCGGAGTACTCGAACACCGAGCGGCCGGCGGGGATCACCAGCCGCTGGCCCTCGTTGCCGAACACGTCGGTGAACTGCCGCAGCGGGAAGTGCGGATCGGTCGACCAGGCGCTCTCCAGCACCGAGATGGACGGGTCGCGGGGCTCGATCAGCACCAGCGCCGGGGCGGAGACGTCCGACTCGTGGGTGAAGCGGCCGCCGAGGCGAAGGGTGCGCGTGTCCATGGGGCTCCAAAGGGGCTGAAACGTGGGCGATGGGGGCAAAGGCATACCTTAGCGGCCCCGGGGTGCGCGGCGGTCGGGCGGCCCGCCATCATGGGGCCATGACCGCCATCAGCGACGTTCCCACCCCGTCCGGGCCCGGACGACTGCACGCCGACGTTCCCGCCGGCGCCGTCGCCGTCCTGGTGCTGGGCGGCGGGGCGTCCGGCGTGATCGACAGCGCGGACCTGCTCGCCCTCGCCCGCGAACTGCCCGGACGCGGCATCGGCGTGGTGCGCTACGAGCTGCCGTGGCGGGTCGCCGGCGCGCGGGTCGCGCCGAGGCCGCCGGCGTCCGACCCCTTGTGGGACGCCGGTCTGGACGCCGTGCGCGCCGCCCACCCGGGGATGCCGGTGCTCACCGGCGGGCGCAGCGCCGGCGCCCGCATCGCGTGCCGCACGCACGCCCTGGACGTGATGGGGGTGGTCGCGTTGGCGTTCCCGCTGCACCCGCCGGGCAAGCCGGAGGCGTCCCGGGCCGGCGAGCTGGCCGGGGTGGCGGGCCCGGTGCTGCTGGTGTCCGGGGCGCGCGACCCCTTCGGGTCGCCGGACGAGCTGCGCGCCGCGGTGGCGTCCGGGCAGGCCGGCGAGCGGGAGTTGGTGATCGTGGCCGGGGCGACGCACTCGTTCCCGGCCCGCACCACGGGCGCGGTGGTCGACGCGGTTGAAGCGTTCGTGCTCCGGCTCACCAGCCCGCGCCGAGGCAGGTGAAGGCGGCCCGCAGTTGGCCCGCCGACTCCAGCGCGGAGGCCAGCGCGTCAGCCGGGGGATCGCCGGACGCCAGGCGCGCGTGCAGGGCGGGCATCAGGTCGGCAGCCGCGGCGTCCGAGACGGGCGCGGTCGCGGCGATGACGGCCCGGGCGCCCGCGTGCTGCCAGGCGACGGCCAGGCCGAGGGGCTCGTTGCCGGCGGCGTGGGTGCTACGGCCGACGTCGCACGCGGAGAGCACGACGGTCGACGGCCCGGTGTCCAGGTCGGCGAGGTCGTGGCCGAACCACGGCCCGTCCGCCAGCCGGACCTGGGAGAACAGCGGGTTGTCGCCGGCGTGGGTGCCGTGGGCCGCCACGTGCAGCAGCGCGGACGCCTCGGTGAGGGCGCGGACGGCCGCGACCGTGGCGGCGGGTCCGGTCAGCGTGCGGGCCTTCGGCCAGTGCGCGGCCGCGGCGTGCACCTCGTCGGCCGCCCGCTCGAGCCCGGGCCCGGCGACCAGCCCTGGGGGGCCGGACGCCCACCCGCGACTGCGGGCCGCCAGCCAGCCCGCCGCGCTCGCCGCGACGGTCACGGGCCGGCCGCGCAGCCCGGGCAGCGACGTCCACGGCAGCGCCCGGAGCGGGTTCGACGGCACGAGGACCACCCGCCGGTCGCCCATCAGGCGCGCCACCGGCCGCAGCAGGTAGTCGTCGAGGGCGGCCAGGCGCGCCGCGAGCCCGGACCGGACCACGGTCGCCAGCGACGCCGGCAGCGTCGTGGCCAGCACCTCCAGCTCGGCGGCCAGCCCGTCGGTCAGCTCGGCGAGCCGGGACGCCGACCCGAGGGTGACGAGCCGCGCGGTCGCGCCCGTCACGACGAGGGCGTCCAGCCGGTCGCGGTCCACGAGGTGCGCGACGAGCGCGCCGTCGGCACTCGTCAGCTCGTCCCGGACGCGGGCGAGCGTCGGTACCGCCAGCACGTCCCCGGACCCCGACTGCAGCCAGCGGCGCTCCGACACCTGGGCCATCAGTTCGAATCGGCGCCGTTCGGAGCCCGCCGCCGCGGCCAGCACCCGCAGTTCGGCGAGGTCGGCGCGCGCGTCCGGGTCGTCGGGTGGGCGCACCGGCACCACCCGGGACGCCAGCCCCCGCGCCCGCTCGGCCCACTCGAACGCCACGGTCACCCGGCCGTCCGCGAGCGCGCTGGACAGGGCCGACTCGCACAGCTCTTCGGCGATCGCCGAGGTGGACGCCGTCAGCTCGACGCTGCCGAATGTCGCCTGCCAGCGCTGGAAGTCGTCCAGCGCGGACGCCGCGTACCGCCGGGCCAGCCACTCGCGGCCCTCAGCGCGGGCGAGCACGAACCGCGCGCCTGCCACGAGCAGCCGGCCGGCCGGGTCGGCGGGCAACTCGACGAGCCGCAGCCGGGAGCGGGCGGCGTCGAGGCGTCCGCGCTCCACCAGGGCGTGGACGAGCCGCTGGTCCACCCACACCTGCTCGCGCCGGTAGCCGCGCCGGCGCAGGTCGTCGGCGAGGGTGGCGGCGTCGGTGAGTCCGGACGCCGTGAGGTGCGGCGTGCACGCCACCACCAGGGCTTGGGCGCGCAGCGAGGCCACGTCGAGCCCCAGGCGGGCGTAGCGGCGGGCCGCGGACGCCGCAAGCGCCCGCGCTCCCGAGAGGTCGTAGGCGGCCCGGTGCCGGGCGAGGGCCAGCTCGGCGTCCGCCAGGGGGCGGCGAGCCCGGGCGGCCTGCAGCGCGGCGATGGACTGCTCGAACAGCGCCCGGCCGTGGTCACGGCGTCCGGCGGCGAAGAGGGCCTCGGCGCGGTCCATGCGGCAGACGGCGGCGGCCAGCGGGGACAGCGTGGAGATGCGCGGCGCGACGCGGGCGAACAGCGCCAGCGCGGAGACCAGGTCGCCGCGGAGCAGGTTTGCGTAGGCGAGATTGTGGAGGGCCTTGGCCTGCTGGACGGGCAGGGCGGCGCGGGCGAACTCGTCGCCGGCGGCCTCCAGGTCGGCGATGGCGGACTCGACCTGGCCGGCGTCGAGGTGGAGGTTGCTGCGGTTCAGCAGCGCCCGGCCGCGCTGCTGCGGGTCGGTCAGCACCGCGAGCGCGGCCCGGAAGTCGGCCAGCGCGCCGGCCCGGTCGCCGTGGCGGTAGCGGACGGTCGCCCGTTGCGCGGTGACGACGCCGGCCAGCTCCGGCGCGAGGCCCGGGCGGTTGAGCGCGGAGTCGCAGAGGTCGAGTGCAGCGCGGGTGTCGCCCTGCTCGGCCAGAACGTACGCCAGCGTGGCCTCGATCGCCGCCAGCTCGGCGTCCTGGGTCGAGCGCGCGGCCGCGCGCAGCAGCAGCGAGCGGGCCACGCGATGCCGTCCCGCGTTGGTGGCCTCCTTCGCGCGGGCCTGAAGCGTGGCGGGGTCGAGCACGCCTCAGCCTTGCACGCTCCAGCCCCGGAACCTAGACGGCTAGGCGTCCGTCGTGTCGGGCTCAGGGCCGCCGTGGTGTTGGACATGTGAACACCATCCGGTGTCGGAGACAGGGTGCGCGCAGGAGCGTCGGCCTGGCGATCACCGGGGACCGAGAGGCCGCGTGTTCCATCGGTTTCCCTCGACCGCTTCGGTGACGGTCGACCACCTTGTCACGCCCCCGCCTGTTCGCGCACTGAAAAGCTGCATCTCGATCGCCCCAGCTGGCCGTGAGGGCCCATCGGGCCGATCGAGATGTCACTTTTCAGTTCCTGGGCCCGCCACCACCCACGCCGTCGGCCGGAGGCGCGGCCGTCCGCGCGCAGCTACGCCGTCGGGCGATCCAGGTCGGTCCAGCGGGCGACGGCGGCCCAGCCGCGGTCGACGGCGTGCTTGGGGTCCGGGTCGGACGCCAGCAGCTTCACCAGCGACGCGGCGATCCGCCCGGCGAGCAGGGGTGCGGCGAACGACGTGCCGCTCCAGACCCCGAAGCCGCCGGTGAAGTCGTCCGGGTCCAGGCCGGCGCGGGGGCGGCCGTCGGCGGTGGTGCGGGCGGTGGGCTCAAGGCCCCCCTGGAACCCCGGCATGGTGCTCACGACCGCGGCGCCGGGGGCCCAGGCGCGCACCCAGGGGCCGGTGTTGCTGAACAGGGCGTCGGTGGTCTGGTTGGGGTTGAGGGCGCCGACCGACACCACCGGCACGCGGTCGGCGAGCGGCGCGCGCGACCCGGTGCCATAACTCCAGGGCGAGAACGCTGCCGGGAACCGCGGCCGGGCGGTCGCGTCGTTGCCGGCCGCGCAGACGACGACCACCCCGAGGTCTCCCAGCTCGTCCAGCAGGGCGGCGACGGTGGGGTCGGTGAGGGCGTCGTCCGGGGTCTCGTGGTAGTAACCCAGCGAGAGCGCCAGCACGTCGACGGCGTGCCCGCCCGTGTCGCCGTTCGCGTGACGCCGCACCAGCTCGACCACCTGGGCCAGCGGCGGGATCCACGCCGACTCCAGCACCGGACCCTCCGCCGGCACCACCCGCCACGACAGGATGTCGGCGTCCGGGCACGCCTGGAACACCAGCCCGGCCATGAACGTGCCGTGCCCCGCGTTCTTGTCGAGGCTGCCGTCCAGCGGACCCATCAGGTCGCCGTGCAGCTCGGGGTTGGTGTCGGGGTCGTGCGCGCCGATGGGCTGCCCGTCCAGCCGGACGCCGGTCTCCACCACCCCGTTCAACCACGGGTGGTTGCCGCAGCCCGAGTCCATGAGGGCGACGACCGGACGCCGCCCCTCCACCTCCTCGTCGGGCCGCCGCTGGGGCGCGGCGCCGACGAAGGCGACGGGCTGGCGTCCGCCCGAGCCGCGCCGGGCGTAGGCCGCCACCGGCGCGGAGTCGGTGAAGGGTGCCGAGTCCGTGAACGGGGCCGAGTCGGTGAAGGGCGCCGAGTCGGTGAAGGGGGCGTCCGAGGTGAGCACGTGGTCGAGCCCGAAGGGCCGGACTGCCGTCACCCCAAGGTCGGCACGGGCGCGCTGCAGGATCACCCAGGCGTCCGGGTGGGGCGCGGCCCGGCCCGCGATCACCGTCAGCTCGACCACCGACGTGATCGCCGACCGCAGCTTCACCCCGTCCGGGACCAGCGGACGCGGCTCCTCCAGCCGCCAGCCATCGGCCTCGGCGTATCCCTGCATGCGAGCCAGGACCTCGGCCGTCCCCGCCTGCTCCCGGACCAGCAGCCGGTTACCGACGTACGCCGTCGGACGCGGGCTGACCCCCTCGACGGACAGGGCCGTCGCCGGGTCGAGGAGTCTGGCCCCGACCAGGTCGAGGAAGCGCTTCTGCGGAAAGACCGGGTCTCGGTCGAGCGGCGTGCGGGCGTTGGGATCCATGAGCACCTCTACAGGTCGAAGGCGACGGTGACGAAAGCGGTTCCCTCAGCGCCGGCCAGCGGTTCGACGCGCAGGCGGTACCGGCCGTGGGGGAGCGAGTCCAGGGTGAAGCGTCCCAGCCCGGAGCTGGCGGACGCCACCGTTTCGGGCCCTTCGAGGTAGATCGCCATCGCCCGGGCCGGGCTCAGCCAGCCGTCCAGGCGCAGGCCATCCTCCCCCGGGGAGGCCCGCAGGAGGATCTTCAGCTCTCCCGCCCCGAACTGCAGCGTGAGCGATTCGACCTGGGCGGTGCGGCTGCCGACCGCCTCGGTCGAGCGCTCCAGTAGCTCCAGCAGGGCCATGTCGGTGTCGAGCTGATCGAACACCACCCGGGCGATCACCTTGTCGGCGAGGTCGGACGGCGCGGGGTCGATTGCCTCGAACAGCGCTCGGACGGCGTCCAGCTCGAACGCGGGATCATGCGGAGGCGTGGTCATGACAGCCCCGCGGCGAGCGAGGCGCGCAGCTTGTCGAGGCAGCGGCGGCGCGTCGGGCCGATCGACCCGATGGGCATGCCGAGGTCGGCGGCGAGCCGCGCGTAGTCGGGACGCTCGTCGAACGCCACGACCCGCAGCAGCCGCTGGCAGCGGGCGGTGAGCGCGGCCACGGCGTCCCAGACGGCGCCGGCGTCCAGGCCGGCCAGCGCCTCGCCCTCCACGTCGGCGCGGTCGGGGCGGCGCTCGAGTGCCTCCTGGGTGCCCGGGACGGGACGCGGCGATCGCGCCACCTCGCGCCACGCGGCGCGCCGGGTGGTGGTCACGAGCCAACCGCCCACCGCCTGGGGGTCGCTGACGGAATCGGCCGAACGAACCAGCGCCAGCCAGGACGACTGCACGACGTCTTCGGCGGCCTCGCGCGACAGGCCGTAGGCGCGCGCGACGTGCCACAGGGTCGAGGTCAGCGCGCGGACGAGGTCGTCGAACGCGGCGGCGTCTCCGCCGCGCCAGGCGGCGAAGGCACGTGCGGCGACGTCCCACGGGGACGCTGCCGCCGGCGGCGGGGGAGCCATGCCCGATTGTTGCGCAGGATTGGGTTTCACGACCAGCAGGAGCCGGGGCGTCGTCGTCCTGATACATGCGGCGCCCGGCGTGGTCGGTTTGACCCTGCCGGGCCGTCCCCCGTATTCTCTTCCTTCGGTGCCTGCGCGGGCGTGCGTTCGTCGTCGCCTCCGGCACCACCGAGAAGGGCGGACGTCTTGCGTCCGGCGTTCACCCAACAGCAAGAGTTTCGCAGAGAGTAGGTCAGGCGTGTACGCGATCGTGCGCAGTGGCGGACGCCAGCACAAGGTTGCCGTCGGCGACGTCCTCGAGGTCGACAAGCTCGACGTCCAGGTCGGTTCGACCGTCAACCTCACCCCGCTGATGCTGGTCGACGGCGAAGCCGTGACCACCGAGGCCGACCAGCTGGACAAGGTGTCCGTCACGGCCGAGGTTCTGGCCGAGACCAAGGGCCCGAAGATCCGCATCATCAAGTTCAAGAACAAGACCGGCTACAAGAAGCGCCAGGGGCACCGTCAGCGGTACACCCAGGTCAAGGTCACCGGGATCAAGGGCTGAGGGAGGCACCGACATGGCACACAAGAAGGGCGCATCCAGCTCTCGTAACGGCCGCGACAGCAACGCACAGCGCCTCGGCGTGAAGCGGTTCGGCGGCCAGGTCGTCAACGCCGGCGAGATCATCGTCCGTCAGCGCGGCACCCACTTCCACCCCGGCGACAACGTCGGACGCGGCAGCGACGACACCCTGTTCGCACTGCAGCCCGGCACGGTCGAGTTCGGCACCCGGCGCGGGCGCCGCGTCGTCAACATCGCGCTGGCCGAGCAGGCCTAGTCTCTTCCTCCGGGGGCCGGTCGTTTTGGGCCCCTGGTGAAGGGCGCAGGAGGAACGTACCCTGGGGCGCATGCCCGAGCGCCTGCGCCGGATCGTCCGCGCGGCGGCCGTCGCGATCGCCGCCGTGGGTCTGGTGGGGTGCGTGGCCGTGGACGCCGAGCTCGAGGTCCTCGCCGATGACAGCGTCCGCGTCGACGCCACCTATTGGCTCGCCCCCGAACTCAGCACCGGCGACTCCTGCCGGTGGTTCACGCGCGTGGCCCCCGTCGACCTCGACGTCGTCCGGCTGGCGTCCGACGGCGGACGCGTCGGTTGCCGCATGCTCGGCACCACCACCTTGGAGAAGATGGCCAACCGGCACCTCGTCGCCATCCGCGACGACGGTACCTACTCGTTCACGTTCCTGCCCGTCACGTCGCGCTGGCCGGTGGGGGCCGTCGACACCGCCGTGCCCGACTTCGACGTGCGCGTGACGTTCCCGGGCGAGGTCGTCCAGGCCGACCGCAACGCTCTGGTCGAGGGCCGCACCGTGCGCTGGACGCGGGCGTCCTCCATGCTCGGCACCGGCATGCGCGCCACGGCGCTGGACGCGCCGCCCTTGGACGCGTGGCCGATGGTCGCGGGGCTCGGCGTCCCGGGGGCGCTGCTGGTGGGCCTGGTCGCCGGGATGGTCGTCGGACGCCGGCGTCCGGCGCCGGTCGTGGCAACGGACCCCCTCGCCGCCCTGGCGGCCGAGCCGGAGCCGCTGACGACGGCCGCGCCGCCCCCCGACTTCTGGGTGCGTCCGCCCGAGCCGGAGGACCCGTCCGTGTGGGCGCCCGACCCCGGCGTCTGGGCGCCCGGGCCCGGTGAGCGCTGATGGGTCGTCTCGACGCCTGGCTGTGGTCGGTGCGGCTGTTCCGCACGCGTTCCGAGGCGACCGCGGGCGTCCGGGGCGGGCGGGTCAAGGTCAACGACAAGCCGGCCAAGGCCGCCCAGGTGGTGGCCGAGGGCGACGTGGTTCGCGTGCGGCGCGAGGGCGACGAGCGCATCATCTCGGTGATCGACCCGACGCTGGTCAAGCGCGTCGGCGCCGCCGTCGCCCAGCAGGCCTACCTCGACCTGACCCCGGCGAAGCCGCCGCGGATCCCCGCCATGGCCGGACGCGTCGCCGTCCGCGACCGGGGCGCCGGGCGCCCGACGAAGAAGCAGCGCCGCGACCTCGACGAGCTGCGCGGCCACCCTTGACGCCCGGACGCCGCGCGGTCGCCGATCGCCACCCGAGCGGGCCGACAGCCTAGACTCCGGCTCATGGCAAAGCTGGCCGCGGTCGTGGTGGCGGCGGCGGCCGTGGTGGCCGTCTCCGGCTGCACGCTGGACGCGACGCTCTTCGTCCATAGCCCGACGTCGGTGGACGTCCGGGCGACCGCCACGGCCACGATCTACCCCGACGCGCCGGCGATCGACCAGTACTGCGCCCAGTTCGCGCCGGGCATGAAGGTGACCCGCGCCGAGCTCAACGGCGACCAGGCCACGTGCGCCATCGAGGGCACCACCACTTTCGACACGCTCAACGCGGTCGGGCTGGGGCGATTCGCCGAGGCCGGGGAGTACCTGTCGATGCGCGTGGGCGACCCGTCTGGGGACTTGGGCGCCTCCTGGTTCGGCGAGGGTCTGACCGCCGTCGACGTCACCATGACCTTCCCGGGGGCGGTGACCGAGCACGTCGGCGGCGAGGTGAGCGGGTCCACCATCCGCTGGACCGACGCCGCCGAGTTCTCCCGCAACCGCGGCCTGGAGGTCCACGCGCTCAACCACCCCGGCGTCTCGAACGTCGTTCTCGCCGGTGGGCTGGGCGTGCTCGTCGGCGTTGGAGCCGGCGCCGCGGGCATGGCGTGGTGGCTGCGGCGTCGCGGGTCGGACGCCGCGCCCGCGGCCCACGCGGCCCCGAAGTCCGGTGCCACAAGCGCCGACGCTACCGCCTCGCCGCTGGCCGCCTCCGCACCCACGGCCCAGCGCGCCCCCACGCCCTCGCCCGTTCTCGCGCCCCCGCCCGCGCCCGAGGACCCGGAGGTGTGGGCCCCATGACCCGCCGCGCCGCCGCGGGCCCCCGCGCGGCGCTGGCGGCGGCGGCGCTGGCCGCCCTGCTGGCCCTGTCGGGCTGCTCGCTCGCGGGCACGGTCGTGATCTCCGGCCCCCACCGCGTCGACGTCGACCTCACCTACACCCCCGAGCCGAGCGACGACCTGGTCCGCAACGGGGTGGCCGGCTGCCTGCTGGACAGCACCACCGTCACCACGCTCGACTTCACCCGCCAGCTCGACCCCAATGGCGCGTCGGTGTGCCGCGTCACCGGGTTCGCCACGGCCGCCGAGGTGCAGCGCTACTTCGGGCTCGTCCGCGCGGTTGGGGACCGCTACCAGGTCGAGTTCTTCCCCGCCGGACGGGTCCCGGACGCCGTCGCCGCCTACACGCTGGCCCGCTTCGACACCATCGACGTGTCCGTCACGTTCCCCGGCACGGTCGAGGAACACCTCGGCGGGCAGGTCTCCGGCACGACCATCCGCTGGACCGACGAGGCCGAGTTCGTGCGCAACCGCGGCCTGGCGGCGTCCGGCATGAACCGCATCGGCCAGGCGCCGCTGGAGGGCGTGGCCTGGCTGGCCGGCGGCGCCGCGCTGGCCGTCGGGCTGGCCGGGGGCGCGTGGGCGGGGCTGCGGGTCGGACGCCGGCACCTCCGCCACGTCATCGCCGGGCATCGCGAGACCGTGCACGAGCTCAACCGGCTGCGCGCTGTCCACCCACAGGGCGCCGACCCGGCCGCACCCACGGCGTCCGAGCGCACCCCCCAACCCGGCGACGACGACTGGTCGCACGACTGACCCGGTAGACTCCCCGGGTCCGGCAACGCCCACCAACCAGGGAGCCCCATGGCCATTCCGTCCTTCGTCGACAGCGCGACCCTGCGCGTCGCGGGCGGCAACGGCGGGCACGGGTGCGTGTCGGTCCACCGCGAGAAGTTCAAGCCGCTGGGAGGCCCGGACGGCGGTAACGGCGGGCACGGCGGCTCGGTGATCCTGCGCGTCCGCGAGGGGCTGACCACGCTCGTCGACTACCACCGCCAGTCGCAGCGACGCGCCACGAACGGCCAGCCGGGCGAGGGCGACCACAAGGCGGGGGCCAACGGCGACGACATCGTGCTCGGCGTCCCGGACGGCACGGTGGTGTCCGACGCCGACACCGGCGAGGTGCTGGCCGACCTGGTCGGCGCGGACGCCCAGGTGGTCGTCGCCGCCGGCGGACGCGGCGGGCTCGGCAACGCGTCGCTGGCGACGTCCGCGCGCAAGGCTCCGGGCTTCGCGTTGCTGGGCGAGGAGGGAGAGCAGCGCACGATCACCCTCGAGCTCAAGGTGCTCGCCGACGTGGGCCTGGTCGGGTTCCCCAGCGCCGGCAAGTCGAGCCTGATCGCGGCGATCAGCCGCGCCCGGCCCAAGATCGCCGACTACCCGTTCACCACGCTGGTGCCGCACCTGGGCGTCGTGGTCGCGGGCGATGTGACGTTCACCGTCGCCGACGTGCCCGGCCTGATCGAGGGCGCCAGCGAGGGCCGCGGGCTGGGCCACGACTTCCTGCGACACATAGAGCGTTGTCAGGCCATCGTTCACGTGATCGACTGCGCCACCTACGAGCCCGGCCGCGACCCGGTCAGCGACCTCGACGTCATCGAGGGCGAGCTGGCCGCGCACGGCGGCCTGGAGGACCGGCCGCGGATGGTCGCCCTCAACAAGGTCGACATCCCGGACGCCGCCGAGCTCGCCGACCTGGTCGCCCCCGACCTCCAGGCCCGCGGCCTGCGCACGTTCCGCATCTCCACGAAGACGGGCGAGGGCCTGCCCGCGCTGCAGTTCGCGATGGCCGAGCTCGTGGAGGAGCGCCGTGCGGCCGCTCCGCCGCCCGCGCAGCCGCGCATCGTGCTGCGTCCGGCGCCGGTGGCCGGGGGTCCCGAGTTCAGCATCCGGCGCATGGGCGACGGCGAGGGCGGCGAGGTGTGGCGTGTGCGGGGCGACAAGCCCGAACGCTGGGTGCGGCAGACCGACTTCTCCAACCCGGAGGCGGTGGGCTACCTCGCCGACCGGTTCACCCGCATCGGCATCGAGGAGGAGCTGCTCCGGCTCGGCGCCCAGACCGGCGACGCCGTGGCGATCGGCGCCGGCGAACACCCGGTCGTGTTCGACTTCGCGCCGCAGGTGGCCTCGGGCGCCGAGATCTTG
>WBZS01002067.1_pt1 | contig 13428 bp, 14 predicted proteins | sample 5204201 | NCBI WGS metagenome assembly WBZS01 (sample SAMN12344357, study PRJNA552823) | activated sludge metagenome | biome: Activated sludge suspended growth; feature: Nitrification reactor; material: Wastewater; isolation source: activated sludge from nitrification reactor of wastewater...
GGACCCGGAGGCATTCGACACTAGGCTATTTGACACCTCACGAATACGAGCTAGGATTTAGACACATCCACGAACTCGCGGCATAAATACCGCCTCCACTCTTTCGGGAACACTCCAAACCCGCCCACCCCCATCCCCGCCCACATCCTCACCCTGTACCGGCAGGCTGCCGACCGCTACCGGGTGCCCTGGCCGCTGCTCGCCGGCGTCGGGATGGCCGAAACCAACCACGGACGCCTAGAGGCCACCTCGAGCGCCGGCGCCCAAGGGCTCATGCAATTCCTGCCCGCCACCTTCGCCGCCTACGGCGTCGACGCAGACGGCGACGGACGCGTTGCGATCAACAGCGACGCGGACAGCATCCACTCCGCCGCCCGCTATCTCGCCGCCAGCGGAGCCACCCGCACCGACGGCATCCGCCGCGCCCTGTACGCCTACAACCACGCCACCTGGTACCTCAACGACGTCCTCCACTACGCCCACCACTACCAAACCGACGCCTGCAACCCGACCGGGGACGACCCCGCCGCCGCGCCCACGCCCGGGGGTCCCGGGCTGCCAGGGGCGTGCCCGCCCACCGGCAGCGCCGCCGAACGCGGCCTACGACCGACCACCCTCCGCGCGCTGCGCTGCACCAAGAAGCAGTTCCCCTGGATCCGCAACATGGGCGGCGTTGGCTACCGACCCAACACCTCCGACCACCCCGCCGGCCGCGCCGTCGACTTCATGATCCCGGCCTGGAACACCCGCACCGGCAACGCCCGAGGCTGGCAACTCGCCCGCTGGCTCCAACACAACGCCAAGGCCCTCCGGGTGAAGTACGTCATCTACGACGACAAGGTCTGGCGCGCCTACCGCCCCGGCGCCGGCTGGACCCGCTACACCCACCCCAACGGCTCCACCAACCCCACCGTCCGACACCTCGACCACGTCCACCTCAGCACCTATTCTGACCATTATTCGATCAGATGAGAGATTCGCTCATCTGGCGAATGGCTGTGGCTAGCCAGATCAGGGTTCGGTGCGTGCCGGGGCGCTGCGGTCAGCCTATCGGGTACCTCTGTCCGACTACGCGATTTGACGGCCGCCTCTCATCAGATGAGAGACTCTCTCATCTGGTGAGAGGTGTTTGGTGTGTTGAATGAGTGAGCGGGTGCCGGCCGCGGTCCCGGGGAATGTCCAGAGCGTGTTGTCGTCGTCGGTGACGCACCTGGACCCCCAGGAGGCGGTGTGGCGGGCGATGGTGCGCGGCTGGGAGTTGCAGCAGGGCGGCCGGCTGCTGAACCCGACGACGATCGATGGGCGGCTGAAGGTGGTGGCCCGTTTCATGACGTTCACCGGCGACTACCCATGGCGGTGGCAGCCCGTCGATGTCGAGGAGTGGACGGCGTCGCTGCGCGCCGGCGGCGCGCGGGCGCACTCGACGTTGCGCAGTTACCAGAACGCGGTCGCCTTGTTCTGCGACTACCTGGTCGATCCGCGGTACGGGTGGGGTGAGGAGTGTTTCGGCCGGTTCGGTGCCCTTCCGACGCAGATCTGTCACGAGTGGAACACCGCCCGGCACGTCAGCGAGTTCGAAGCCGACCCGCGGGTGCGTCCGTTCACCCGGGAGGAGTTGCAGCGGTTCTTCGACTACTGCGACGACCGCGTTGACCGGGCCCGGGACCTGGGCCGGAAGGGCTGGCAGGCCGCCTACCGGGACGCGACCTTGTTCAAGGTCGCCTACGCGTTCGGGTTGCGCCGCCGTGAAGTGGTCATGTTGGACGTGGCCGATTTCCACCGCAACGCCAAAGCCCCCGAGTTCGGCCGCTACGGCCTGTGCACCATCCGGTACGGCAAGGCGGTGAAGGGCTCCCCGCCACGCCGACGCACGGTGCTGTCGGTGTTCGGCTGGATCACCGACGTGCTCGCCGAGTACATCGACGATGTGCGGCCCTCCTACCAGCCGGGGCAGCGGACCATGTTGTGGCCGACCGAACGGGACGGCCGGTTGTCGGTCGGCTATGTGAACACGCGGTTCCGTGAGTACGCCGACGACCTCGGGCTACCTCCCGAGCTCCACCCGCACTGCCTGCGGCACTCGTATGTGACGCACCTGATCGAGGACGGCTGGGACAGTTTCTTCGTGCAACAGCAGGTGGGCCACGCGTGGGGTTCCACGACCGCTCTGTACGCAGGCGTGTCCAGCGACTACAAGAACACGATGCTGCGGGCGGCCCTCGACCAGGCGTTCAGCAAGAAGGAGGAGGGCTCGTGAAGACGCTCAAGTACCACTGGCACCTGCGGCAGGTGATGGCCAACCGCGGCCTGTTCGCGACCACCCAACTGGCGCCGCTGCTGGCCGAGCGGGGCATCGAACTGTCCCCGGCGCAGGTCCACCGGCTCGTCACCCAGGTCCCTGAACGCCTCAGCCTGCCCATCCTGGTCGCCTTGTGTGACGCGTTGGACTGCACCAGCGAGGACCTGATCGAACGCTACGCGGTCACCGCTGCGGGACGGGGCCGCAAGACCGCCGGCGCGCCCGCTCCGGACGAGCCGGTGACCGGCACGCCGAAGCGGCCCCAACGCGCCCGCATCGTGCCCACCACCGAATGAGCCCACTGGCACCGCCTGCGGCGTGGCGGTGAGCCGGCCGGCACTGCTCTGGGCGGGTGCCACCGACGCCGAACGGGTCCAGACGCGGATCGGGTTCATCGTCGACACCCTGCGCGACGTCGACCCCGCGATGGACGTCGACCTGGTCCGGGGCATCGTCGTGACGGTCGCCCACAACCGGGTGCTGGTGTACCGGGTCGCCGCCCACCTACGCGCCTCACCCGACGACCTGACCAGCGGCCGCTCCGGGACGCCGGGCATGGTCGCCGACCTGATCCGGCTCGCCACGCAGGCGGGCGGACGTGGTCTGGTCACCCCGCGGTGCGCCCAGTGCCAACGCAGCAACGCCCCCATGAACCAACGCGTCGGCGACGGCAAGATCTGCAAACGCTGCTACGACGCGAACCACCGCACCCGCTGCGCGCGCTGCGGCAACACCCGCCGGGTCACCCACCGCCAAAGCGATGGCCACGGGTGCTGCGACGTGTGCCTACGGGCGGAGCGGGACGACGTCCAGGACTGCGCCGGGTGCGGACGGCGTCGGCAGGTCCGCGGCCACCTGCCCGACGGGAGGGCCTTGTGCGCCCGCTGCATGCGCCGCGGCGCCCACGTCGAGGTCTGCACCGGCTGCCACCTCGACACGACCACCACCAGCACCCCGACCGGTCAGCTGTGTGAACCCTGCCGTAGCCTGCGCGCCGCAGTGGGGGACGCCCGCGCCCGCCAAGCCGGCCGCACCACGGTGATCATCACCGCCGTCCAGGCGGCCGTCCCGGACGCCCCCGCCCAACTGATCGAGCAGGCGATCGGCCACGCAGCCCAGGCGCCCATCAAACGGGCTCGACTCGCCGAGTACCTGACCGGGCACCCGGACGCGTTGACCTCAGGGGACTCCAGTTCCCCGAAAGCGGTCGGGCACCTGATCGCCGCGCTCGACGCCGTCGGCGTGACCGGTCTGGCCGTACCCCGGTGCGCCGCCTGCAGGCAGCCGGCCGAGCTGGAGCACACCGCCGACGGCGGGCTGCGGATCTGCGGCGCCTGCTACCAGCGTCGGCACGTCGAAGCGTGCGGCGGCTGCGGTCGGGAACGCCCCGTCACCGCCCGCCACCTCGACGGCACCCCGCGGTGTGGCCGCTGCCACAGCCGGGCCGGCGCCCAAGCATGCGGGGAGTGTGGACACGTCAAACAGGTCGCCCGCCGGTCAGCCGACGGCACCGCCCGCTGCTCCGCCTGCGTGGCCCGCGACCCCACCACGTGGGACACCTGCTCGGGCTGCGGTGCGCGCCGGCGCGTCAACGCGCGCAGCGTCGACGGCACCGCCGTGTGCCACGCCTGCTACGCCGCCCCCCTCGCCACCTGCGACCTGTGCGGCCGGCTGGCGCCGGTCAGTTCCCGGCGCGGCGGCACCATCATCTGCCGGTACTGCTACCGCGGCCGGATCGACCACTGCCAGCGCTGCGGGCGCCACGCCGTGTGCCGCGCCAACCCCGACGGTGTCGGCGGGCCGTGGTGCCTGCACTGCCTGCTCGCGCACCGGGTCGACGAACTCCTCACCCGCGCCGATGGCACCATCGACCCGGCGTGGGACCTGCTCCGAGCCACGATCGGCCACGTCGGCTATCCGCGCACCACCCTCGGTTGGCTGCACCGCAGCCCCGCCGTCGCCGTCCTCCAGGCGATGGGCGCCGGTACCGCACCCGTCACCCACGCCACCCTTGATCACGCCACCGGCGGCCGGCGCCGGCCCAGCATCGAACACGTCCGCGGCCTCCTGGTCGGGGTGGACCTGCTCCCCGAGCGGGACAACCACCTCGTCCGCCTCGAGCACCGCCTCGACCGGGTGATCGCCGCAGCCGACCCCGACGACCGAACCGTGCTGCGGCTGTACGCCAGGTGGCGGCTCATCGCCCGCGTGCGCCGCGCCTCCCACGCCGGCCGGTACACCGCAGGACGGGCCGACGCCGCCCAGTCCCAGCTGCGCCAATCCGCCGACTTCCTGGCCTGGCTCCGCCACCACGGCGTCGCCCTGACAGACACCACCCAAACACATCTGGATGAGTGGGCCAGCGAGCATCCCGGCCACATCGGCACCATCAAGACGTTCCTGTCGTGGGCCGCGGCCAGTGGTCGAGCGCCCCGGCTCGACCTGCCGATCGTCCGCGGCAGCTACCCCACCGTGGTCGGCACCGACGAACAGCGCTGGATGCTGGCCCGGCAAGCCCTCAACGACGGCACGTGGACCGCCAGCGATCGGGTCGCCGCCGCCTTGAACCTGCTGTACGCCCAAACCCCCCACCAGATCGCCAGGCTCACCCGCCGGCACGTCCACGCCGACGACGGGCAGGTCCGGCTACGCCTGGGCACCGACCCCGTCAACATCCCCGAACCGCTGGCCCAGCTGCTGCTCAGCCTGCCCGAACCCCGACGCCGTGGGCTCGCCGCCGCCGTCGAAGACCCCACCGATTGGCTGTTCCCCGGCGACCGGCCCGGCCAACACGTCCACCCCAGCACCATCGCCCGCCGACTCCGCCACCACGACATCCGACCGCGAGCCGCCCGAAACACCGCGCTGCTCGACCTGGTCACAGTCGCCCCCACCCCCGTGCTGGCCGACCTGCTCGGACTCCACCCGGCCACCGCCGAACACTGGCGCCAAGCAGCCGGCGCCCGCTGGAGCGCCTACCCCGCACGGCGGCCGCCCAACGGCCGCTGACGCCCCCTCCTCTAGCATCACGGCATGCCCCAAGCGAGGTTCCCCGCTCCGGCGGCGCATCGTCGGGTGCGCGCCTCCACCCTCCCGGCCGGGTCCGTCCGGTGAACGCCCTCACCCATCGGGGAGTGCAAGCGGCCCTGCTGTCGGCCGTGCTGTTCGGCGCGGCCACCCCCCTGGCGAAACTCCTCCTCGGCGATGTCACCCCGTGGCTGCTGGCCGGCCTGCTGTACTGCGGGTCCGGGATCGGGCTCGCCGTGTGGCGGCTCGCCCGCCGCGCACCCCGCGTCCACCTGGCCCGCCACGAGTGGGCTCCGCTGGCCGGCGCCATCGTGTTCGGCGGCCTGATCGCCCCCGTCCTGATGATGATCGGCCTGACCGGCATGCCCGCCTCCGGGGCGTCGCTGCTCCTCAACGCCGAAGGGGTGTTCACCGCCACCCTCGCCTGGTTCGTGTTCCGCGAAAACCTCGACCGCCGGATCCTGCTCGGCCTGATCGCCATCGTCGCTGGCGCCGTCGTCCTCAGCGTGCCCACCGGCGCCACCCTCGGCAGTATCTGGCCGTCCCTGGCCATCCTGGGCGCCTGCCTCGCCTGGGGCCTGGACAACAACCTCACCCGCAAGGTCGCCCTCACCGACGCCACCTGGCTGGCCGCTATCAAGGGCAGCGTCGCAGGACCGGTCAACCTGGCCCTCGCGTTCGCGCTCGGCGCCACCTGGCCCCCCGCCCCAGCGATCGGGGCCGCCCTCATCGTCGGGTTCTTCGCCTACGGCGTCAGCCTTGCCCTGTTCATCATCGGCATGCGCCACGTCGGCACAGCCCGAGCCGGCGCCTACTTCTCGATCGCCCCCTTCTTCGGTGCCCTCGTCGCCCTCGCCCTCGGCGAACCCCTCACCTGGCCCCTGGTCGTCGCCGGCGTCCTCATGGCCATCGGGGTCTGGCTCCACCTCACCGAACGGCACTCACACCGCCACCGCCACGAGCCCCTCACCCACGACCACTGGCACACCCACGACGAACACCACCAGCACGACCACGACCAGCCCGTACCCCCAGGCACGCGGCACCAGCACGAACACACCCACCAACCCATCGAACACGCCCACGACCACTACCCCGACGCCCACCACCGACACCACGAGTAGCACCCACTCACAGCATTCGAATATTGGATCCTGCCAGCACTAGGTCTAGGCATTATTCCGTTTGGCGGTACGCCAGCACTGGGCGCCCTGGACGGAACCCGTGTGTATGCGTGGCACGCCCGCCAGAAGCCGGCCAGTGGTCCTGCATGTGAGAGAGTGGCCAGATGGCCGTCAAGTCCGAGTCCGGGCGCGCCGACGGAGTCCGTTGCCTCGGCGCGAAGGTCAGAGACCAGCACATGGGGACACTGCTGGGCTCTGCGTCAAAGTGGGCCCAAGCGTCTCTCGGCAGTTGGGCAGAGGACGATTTCGCTGCCGTTGCACTGTTGGCTCCAATAGCAGTCGAGCATCTGGGTAAGGCAGCCCTGTGGGAACTCAGCCCGGCGCTGCTCACACCGATGGCTCAGAACGCGGAGGCGTCTCTGTTGGCGCTGGCCACGGCTCCTGACTTGAACAACCCCAAACTCCGGACGGTTGGCCTGGGCGTTCTACTTGAAAGACTGTCCGTGGTGTTTCCTGGTTTGCCCGCCGATAGAGAGATCAGACAACTGCTGGCTTCAGTGCGAAATGGTTCTGTGCATGTTGGATCCGCCCGCCTCACTATAGAGGTGCTGACCGATGCGCTTACGATATGCGGCTTCCTCCTCGATGAACTGCAGGTGACACCCCTCCGCTTCTATGGAGATCATGCCACTCTCGCGTCTGAGCTCCTGGACAAGAGAAAGAGTGAGACAGGGCGCCGAGTCGCAGGCAAGCGAGCGCGAGCCCGCAGTCATGTTGCGATGCTTCTGGAAAAGCTCGGGCGCGATCTGTTCGAAGAGACACGAGTCGTGCTCGAAGACGCATTCGACCCAGAGAACTACGGCGCCAGCTTTGTGGCGGTACGACGCAAGTGCCCAGTGTGTGAATCAAGCGGACACCTGATGGGCCCCCTGGATGTGGTCGCCGAGGCTGAAATGGAGGAGATTCCCTCAACGGACGGTGAGCCCGAGTACTTCGCCCATGGCTACTGGCTGCTCACTCTCTTCGCCCATCAGTTTCGCTGCAGGGTTTGTGATTTCAGCTTGGAATCGCCAGGAGAACTTGCTGAGGCGGAATTGCCAGTCGGGCGCCTAGAAGTCCAAGAGTATGAGCTTGGAAGCGACTTTGACGTGGAAGCGTACGTCCATGGCCGAGGCGACTACTGGGAGGCAACACCATCTTGAGAGCTGTAGGCCTCGTTCTCAGAGGTCGGGGCCAGTCAGTCTCCAGTATCACGACGCACCCTTTCCGCTGCTTCGCGGGCCACAAGGCGCACTCACTCTCATGCCGCTGGGGGTCTGTGGGCGCCCGCATCTTCAGTCAAATGAGGGAGCCGTCCAGTCTTCCGCCAAGTCGCTAGGAAGTGTCAGACCGAGCTTCTGAGCTAGCCTCTTGACCCAGTAATTCACTCCCGCGTCGTTCACCCAGCGCTGCTTATCATCGTCATTCTGGGTTGCCCCGTTTCCCTTCGACCATGCCGTGACTGCACGCCCGTCTGTGTAGCCCGCCTTAATTGCGAAGTGGCGCACCTCAGCCCGGGTCGCTCCGCGGTTGTACCGCTTGTTGATCGCATATATGCCTCCCAAGTATGTCAAGGAACACCAGTCCTGCTCCTCGCGGGTACCAACGACCCGAGGCACCACGAGCGGTGGGTCCACCTCGGGGTCCCACATCGTCCCGGCCGTGCCCGATTCATCCGGCTGGACCACGTCAGCCGGGGGCGACGCAAGACGCGTGGGGTCCGTTGCCAGCAGGATCTGGTCGAGCTTGAGTGCCAGGGAGCGCGAGGCTTCAGCGACTGCGCGCAGAGCGTTTCGAGTGGGTTCATCCATGTGTTCTATAGTACCACATCTGTACATACAGTGTAAATCTGTAACTGTGGCCGAGGGTGCGTCGCCACCTCCGACGTCACAGCGTGCCGAGCCACCAACATCCGCCGCGCGTTGCGCGTGGGCGTCCGCTCAAGAGCAGGAATGCGCGGATCTCCGCAATCTAGATGTCTGCCGCTGGTCGTCGCCCGGATCGCGCCATCGGCTACCAGTCCACTCGCCGTCCTGATCTGCCCCTGGTTGGTAACCCACGGTCGCCCGCCCATGAGGCGGCGAACAGAGCGAACATCGAGGCCAACGCCAGCAGCTACAGAATCGAAGATCTGCGTCAGCGCTCTGCGGTAGAGGCGAGCCGCCGCGACGGCGTCTGCCGCACTGTGCGTGAAGACGACCCTGCGGCTGGGACCAGCACACCGGCCAGCAACTGCCGCTGGCGCGGCTCAGCCCGGTTCGCGCAGCGCTCTACGGTCGGGCTGTGAACTCTGTACGTTCCCGTATCCGGGTGAAGGCGATGCTGCTCGCTCCGAACACGGCCGGGACGGCGCATGCCGTCTCGGTGAACCAGCCCACCCTCGAGAACCCGGACGGTTACCACCGTCTGATCGGGGGCAGCGTTGAACTCGGTGAGACCCATCGTGACGCGATCCTGCGCGAGGTGGGCGAGGAACTCGGAGCGACGGTGAATCGCCTGGCCTATCTGGGCGTGGTGGAGAACATCTTCGAGATAAACGATCAGCTCGGCCACGAGATCGTGTTCCTCTACACCGGCGGTCTGGATCCTGAGCCGGCTCCGCACGGCACGACGCTCATCGAGACGGACGGGTCCGTGGTCCCCGTGGTGTGGCGACCCTTCGACGAGGCGGAGACCGATCTCCCGCTGTATCCCGCAACCGTCGCACCCTGGCTTCCCGTGGCACGCTGACGCTGCCGCCTACGACGACTCGCTCCTCACGTGGGTGAGTCGGCGCGGCCGCACCCGGGCTTCCGTCCAGGGGCCGCAATCGCCGCGGCCTTCACCAGATCCCCGGCAGGAGCCGGTGGGGCACGCGTGCGGCGTAGCCCGCGTAGCCGGGAAGGTTGTCGTGCAGGAACTGGTCCTCCAGCGCGGTGCGGGTCACGACGACCGCGGCGTACGCGGCCGCCGGGACGAGGGACCAGGCCGAATCCAGCAGCAACGGCAATCCCACCGCGGTCGCCAGCGTGCCCAGATACCCGGGATGACGCACCCACCGGTACGGTCCGCTCGAGACGACCTCGTGCCCCCGCTCGGGCTGGACGCGCACCGTCCCGGAGAACCAGGCGTTCTCGATCAACGCCCAGGACCCCAGCACATAGCCGGCGACGATGAGTCCGAGCCCCACCAGCTCGACCACGAGCGGGAAGCCGGCTGACCAGCCCCACCGGGCGTCCAGCCCCGCGACCAGGAGGATCACCAGCGTCCCGAACGCGACCACCGGGGAGAGGACTCTGTCCCACGCCGCGGTGCCTTCGTTGCGCAGGTAGCTCGCGCGCTCCTGAAGGATCCCCGGGTTCCGTCTGGCCGCCAGCGCCCGGCTCACGACGAAACCTCCCACGAACACGCCCGCGACCACCCAGGCCTGCCACCACGCCCAGCGGCCCGACACCAGCATCGGCAGCAGGGGCGACAGCACCACGATCAGGAGCAGGAGCGCGACCCGGACCAGCCGACGCATCACACCGTCACCACCGGACACGCGCCCATCATCCACCCAAGACCAGCGCCGATGACGCCCTTCCGCTGCCACACGGCGGCCCGTGATGAAGCTCGCGCGCGGTCGGTGTCCGTGGAGGGCCCTTCTCGTCACTTCTGGAAGGTGAAGGACGACGAGAAGGAGCACCTTCCATGGAACAGACCCGTGACGACTTCGTGGACCTCCAGAACCATCTGACCGACGTGCCGTTGATCCTGGAGGATCTGCTGTGCCAGATCGAGGACCTCAGGGCCGCCGGCGGTGACGAAGCCGTGATCGCGGACCTGCTGGCCCAGGTCGAGCTCCTCGAGGGTCGGTGAGCGCGATGACAACAGGACGCCGGGCGTCCGGGTATGACCGGGAGGAGGCCGAGGCGGCGCGCCAGGCGACCTTGGAGAGGATGCACGGGCAGCTGGCCGAGAAGGTGGCGGCGTTGGCGTCCGGGGAGGGGTGGGCGTCCTGGTTGCGGTTCGCGAACAGCTTCCACCGGTACAGCTTCAACAACACCCTGCTGATCTGGTCCCAGAAGCCGCAGGCGACGATGGTGGCCGGCTACCGGGCGTGGCAGGCCCGTGGCCGCCAGGTCCGGCGGGGCGAGCAGGCGATCAAGGTGTACGGACCGGTCACCCGCCGCGAACCCCGCCTCGATGCCCAGGGCAGCCCGGTGCGGGACACCGCCGGCAAGCCGGTGATGGAGACCCGGATCGTCGGGGTGAAGCCGGTCAACGTCTTCGACGTGTCCCAGACCGACGGCGACCCGCTGCCCGAGCCCCCCGAAGCGAAGCTGCTCACCGGGGAAGCGCCACCGGGCTTGTGGGATGCGCTCCAGTCGTTCGTCGAAGCCCAAGGGTACGAAGTGTCACGCGGCGACTGCGGCGGTGCGAACGGGATCACGATGTTCGACACCCGGCAGGTGCGCGTCCGCGCCGACCTCGACGACTCGGCTGCCTGTAAGACGCTCGCGCACGAGGCCGCTCACACCGTGCTCCACCATCCCGAGCAGCGCGAGCAGTTCGCCTGCCGTGGGGTCGCGGAGGTGGAGGCGGAGTCGGTCGCGTACCTGGTGACCGCTGCCCACGGTCTGGACGCCTCGCAGTACACGTTCAACTACGTGGCCGGCTGGGCGCACGACGCCGCCACTCCGGACGGCCCCTCCGTGGAGGACCTCGTCAAGGCCACCGGCCAGCGGGTGATCAGCACCGCCGACCGGATCCTGCAGACCACCCAGCCGGCCCCCACCATTGCCGACGAGGCTCTGGCTGACCTCTCGGTCCAGGTCACCCGACCACTGGACGCCGTCGCGGCATGGGTGACGATCCCGGAAGGCCGCTCGCTGGCGAACACGGAGGCCGGCGTCCGCGAGCCCGCGTCGGTGGCGGGTCTGGCCACCGATCCCGGCCTGCCCAGCGTCCGGACGCCGGCGGCCTCCGCCGTGGCGATTGCCTCAGCGTGGGAGCGGGTGGAGTCCCGGCCGTTGGACGGGGCCGCGCAGGAGCGCAAGTCCCCGGCCAGGACCGCGCCCTCCGCGGCGCACGCCGTGAGTCGCTGACAGCTCAGAAAGGACTTGGTGATGGCAGCCGACGAGACCCCGAGCCGGTACCCGTACCTGATCAGCGTGCGGGGTGGGCGTCCGGTGGCCGCCCGGAAGGACGGCAGCTACTACGTGTGCGCCTACGAGACGCAGCTGGGCCTGTGGTGGCCCCGCCGGGAGGTGAGGGTGCTGGAGTACGACCCGCACCGGGACTTCTACCGCGAACAGCGCCAGGCGTACCTCGCCGCTCACCCTGAGGCAGCGCACCACCAGGCCGCAGATGCCGTCGTGCCCCCTGAGGAGGAAGACCCGCCGGCGGCCGCGGCCGCCGCCTCGGGCATCGGGGCCCCGGCGCTGTGGGAGCGGGTCGCCCAACAACCCGTGCCCAGGCCGGTACCTCCCCTGGAGGCCGGACCCTCGGCGTCCCGACGGCTCGGGATGGGGTGGTGACCACGGACGCCGACCCCGACCGCGAGGCCGCTCCCACGCCGCGGGCGTGGTTCGTCTGCAGCGTGCACCTCGACGGCACCCAGGCCGTCCAGCGCTGCACCGCCACCCGGACGCCGTCCCTCGGCGTCGCCATGTCTCACTGAGCCTCAGGAGCCCCGTCATGCAACGCGCCCGCCGCCACAACCCGTACCCGCTCACCTGGGAGATCCCCCTCGGGATCTGCTGCGCGATCCTGCTCACCCTCGCCGTCGGCGTCCACCTCGGCGACGCGATCGCCCACCTCACCGCCGGCCAACCGTGGGCCTGGCCGCAGTCGCGGGACCTGTTCGCCACCATCCCCGCGGTGCTCACCGCCAAGACCGAGCCAGCGGCGGTCGACCCGCGAATGTGGATCGTCACCGTCGAGCTGCTGCTGATCGGCAGCCTCGGCTGGGCCGGCTACAGCACCTGGCAACGCTGGGGACCCTCCCGCCTCAAGGGCATGGCCAACCGCGAGCAGGCCGAACAGGTCCTCGGCGTCCGGCGGCTCCGCAAGGTCTCCGCCATCATCCGGCCCGACCTCCACCGTCCACGCAAGGCGGAGGCCCGGCGATGAAACCAGCCTTCGACCCCAGCCAGGTCGGGTGGCGGATCGGACAGGCGTGGGAACCCCGCGGCGGGGAGCTGTGGTGCCCCTGGGACCGCACCGCCGGCGTGATTGGCCCCCAAGGCTCCGGCAAGACCCTCGACCTGCTCACCCCCGCCCTCCTGGCCGCGCCCGGCGCCGCGCTCGTCACGTTGACCAAGGTCGACGACCTGCTCCTCACGATCACCGATCGCTCCACCGAAGGTCGGCCGTGCGTCGTGCTGGACCCCTTCGGGCTCGCCCCCGGCCTGCCCGAACTCGTCTGGGACCCCGTCGCCGGCTGCGTCGACCCGATGATCGCCGAACGCCGCGCCAAAGCGTTCACCGCCGGCACCGTCCGCGGCGCGGTCCACACCGGCACCGAGGACAGCGCCGCCCGCTTCTACGCCACCCAGGCCGCCATCGTCCTCCAGGCCTACCTGCACGCCGCCGCCCTCACCGGCCGAACCCTCCACCACGTCCTCGACTGGGTCGCCAAGGGAGACGCGGCCACCGAACCCGGGGAGATCCTTCGCGCTCACCCCCACGCCGCGCCCCACTGGAACGCGCTGCTCCACAAGGCCCTCACCGGCGACGACCGCACCACCGGCAACACCCTCAGCACCGTCCACCAGACCTTCAGCCTCTTCTTCCAGGCCGACATCAGCCGCCGCTGCATCCCCACAACGTCCCGGCCGGCGACCGACCTGACCGACATCATCCGACGCCGCGGCACCATCTACCTGCTCGGCCGCGAAGACCCCTACGCTTCGGCGTCCCCGCTCATGACCGCCCTGGCCGAACACGTCCTCGACACCGCCCTCGCACTCGCGA
>WBZS01001598.1_pt2 | contig 13427 bp, 10 predicted proteins | sample 5204201 | NCBI WGS metagenome assembly WBZS01 (sample SAMN12344357, study PRJNA552823) | activated sludge metagenome | biome: Activated sludge suspended growth; feature: Nitrification reactor; material: Wastewater; isolation source: activated sludge from nitrification reactor of wastewater...
GCTTCCCGATCCACGAGGGCCTGCTGCACGAGCGCGGCGTCGCGCTGATCTACGGACGCCTCGAGTCGATGACCGGCATGGAGATGCACGACCTGCGCGGCGGCGAGCCCTGGACGCCGTCAGGGAAGCGCTGATTTCGCTGGTCGAGCTTGTCGAGACCTCTCCGGCGAGGGGATTTCGACAAGCTCATTCTGGTCTGACCACGATCCGGGTCAGAAGCCGTCCAGGTCGCGGCTGATCGGCGGCTGGGTGTGGCCCAGATCGGCCCAGACGAAGCCGGGGACGCCGGCGAAGAACGCCACCAGGAAGTCGGCGCAGTGCATGATCTGCTCGGGCGTGTTGCCGCCGAGGGCGAACCGGACCCGCCCGGACTCGATGGCGAACGGCAGCGGGTGGGCCCGCAGCAGGAACTCCAGCTGGCGCGGATGGAAGACGTCCGAGGCGAATTTCGGCTGCGGGCTGCGCACCTTGAACGCCCGGTCGAAGTCGCTGGACTCGAACCGCACCCGGTTGCCCCAGCCGGGCCAGTTCACCGACAGGTCGCCGAAGCGCCAGGGCAGGTGGAACTCCAGGATGTCCTCGGAGTGGTTGTCGGTGACGGTGCGGGTGGTGGTGTTGCCGTTGGAGTCGGTGGTGGTCTCGGTCCGGTCGGTCTTCCAGTGGTGGGTCAGCCCGATCATCGCGATGCCCTGCACGGTGCCCAGCACGACGTCGCGCGCCTCGTGCCCGTAGCCGCCGCCGGAGGCCGCCACCTCGTTCAGGAACCGGTCGTCGGCGGGCCGGTAGATCCAGTCCGGCCGCTGGTAGATGCTCAGCTCGGCCGGCGGCGCCGGTGCCTCGTAGCCGGCCAGCGCCGGGGACGCCAGCGCCTGCGCGACCGGCGCCAGGGCGTCCAGGAAGGCGCGCATCGCCGGCGCCTCCCGCGGCACGCCCAGCGCCACCAGCCGGGCGCCGTCCACGGACAGGTCGACCCGGTGCCCACCGGCGGCCATGGCGTCCACGGCGCCCATGATCGCGGCCAGCGCCGCGTCGGCCCAGGCGGCGTCCTTGGCGGTCGCCGTCCAGGGCCCGATCGCCTTCTGCTGCCCCTCGGCGCCGGGCCGGACGGACTGGCCGAGAAAGAGCTCGGGCAGCGGCCGGGGCAGCACCAGCGCCGCCAGATAGCCCAGCGAGCCGTACTCGAAGACCGCGAAGGGCACGCCGGAGGAGGTGCTGCCGGCGATCAGGTCGTCGATCTTCCGGTTGTAGCCCAGCCCGAACGGCGGGCAGTTCAGCCCGTAGCTGCGGTCGAGGCCGGGGGAGCCCTCGAAGCTCCAGCCCTGATCGCGCAGCGACTTCACGTACCGCTGCCGGCGGACGATGAAGAACACTCCGATGCCGGCGCCGACGACGAGCAGGATCAGCAGGATCTGACCGAACGAGAGATGCACGCGGACAGGCTACTGAGGTCCGGGTGCGAGGGCGTGGACGCCGCGGCTCAGGCCAGATTGACGGTGACCGTCGAACCCACCGGCACCTTGGTGCCGGACTTCGGGTTGGTGCCGACCACCCGGTCGAAGCCGAAGTTGATCAGCCGGTTCACGCTCACCTTGAAGCCCGCCTTGGTGAGGATCTCGCGGGCCCGGTCGAGGTAGTAGCCCCGGACATTGGGGATCGCCTTCATCACCGGGCCCTTGGACACCACGAAGTTGATCGTGTCGCCCCGGTGCACCTCGCCCGGCGGCGGGCTCTGGCTGATCACGTCGCCCTTGTCGATGTCCGGGTCGTTCTCCTCGGTCTTCTTGACCGTCAGCCCCAGCGCGGTCAGCGCCTTCTTGGCGTCGGCGTAGGACTTCTTGGTCCAGTCGGTCAGAGTCACCGGCTCGGGGCCCTGCGACATCACCAGGTCGACCGCGGTGCCGCCCTTGAGCGGGGTGCCCTCGGTGTAGGAGCTGCTCACCACCGTGCCCGCGGGCGCCTTGTCGTCGTAGGCCTCGGTGACGACGCCGACCTGCAGGCCGATCCTGGTCAGCGCGTCGGTGGCCCGGGCCAGGTCGAGCCCGCGCAGGGCCGGCACGTTGAACCGCTGCGGACCCTTGGACAGGAACGCCCGGACGGTGCCGCCGTGCACGATCCGCTCGCCCGAGGCGGGGTCGGTGCGGGCCACCAGCCCGGCCGGCACGTCCTCGGAGTAGTCGCTGTCGAAGACGATCTGCAGGCCGGCCTGCTCGGCGGCGGCCTGCGCCTGGGCCTGGCTCAGCTTCGCCAGCGCCGGGGTGCTGGTGTACTGGCCGGCGAACACCCACCACAGCCCGGCACCGACCAGCAGCACCGCCAGGATGCTGGCGATCAGGGCGGGCCAGCGCCGCCGCGGCCGCTGCGGAGCGGCGGGCTGCTCGACCGGGCCGTCGTAGTACGGCATGCCGTCGGTGATCTCGGGGAAGCCGGGGCTGACCGGCGTCGACGGGGTGAACCGCAGCGTCGGCGTCCGGTCGCCCTCGGAGGGGCTGCGCAGGCTGGGCACCGGCTCGGTGATGTGGTTCTCGGGGTCGAGGGTGGTGCCGCGCATCCGCTGGGTGAGTGCCGGGTCGTCCATGACGCCCCGGGCCAGGGCCTCGCGGGCCTGCCGCAGGTGGTCGAGCAGCACCCGGGCGTCCGTCGGCCGGTCGGACGTCCGGCGCGCGGCGGCGGTGGTGACCAGGGCGTCCAGGTAGGGCGGGATGCCGTTGCGGGATTCGCGCCACGACGTCTTCACCGCGCTGGACGGCGCCGGGATCGCCTTGTGCACGTGCGCGTAGGCGACCTGGATCGGGTTCTCGCCGGTGTGCGGCTTGGAGCCGGTGAGCATCTCGTACAGCACCACGCCGAGCGCGTAGACGTCGGCGCGCGGGTCGGCCTTGCCGTGGGTGACCAGTTCCGGGGCGATGTAGCTGACGGTGCCGATCAGCATGCCGGTCGCGGTGGCGGTCTGCGCCGAGATCGCCCGGGCCAGGCCGAAGTCGGCGACCTTGATCTGCCCGCGGTCGGAGATCAGCACGTTCTCGGGCTTGATGTCGCGGTGGATCAGCCCCGATTCGTGCGCGGCGGCGACCGCGGCGGTGACGGGGATCAGCAGGTCGAGCGCCCGTTCGGGGCTGAACGAGCCCTCGCGGGTGATCATGTGCCGCAGGGTGCAGCCCTCGACGTACTCCATCACGATGTAGGGACGCCCGCGGTGCAGGCCCTGGTCGAACACCGACACCACGTTGGGGTGCGACAGCCGGGCCGCGGCCCGCGCCTCGCGGTCGAATTTGCCGATGAAGTCCTGGTCGTCGCCGAGGCCCTCGTGCATGACTTTGATCGCAACGGTCCTGGTCAGCCGTTGATCGTCAGCGAGGTAGACGGTTGCCATGCCACCCCGAGCGAGCTTGCGCTGGATGACGTAGCGACCGTCCAGCAACTCGCCCACCAAGGGGTCGCTCGCGCTCACAGTCGTCACCATCGCTCCGGACCAGTCAGGGGAAGTAGGCCGTCCAGACCTGCCGTTGAGTCTAGGTCTGCGCCGGCCGACACCCGGCAGCGACCCGCCGAGCGGGTGCGGAGATCCGCCCGCGAGGAAGCGACGAGCGGACGGCTTCCGCGGGCGGCAACACCCTAAGCTGGCGCGGTGACAGTTCTGCGTGGACTCGATGTGCGGTTGCGGCTGGCCCGGCTGTTCTGTGTCACGGACGCCCGGCTGGCGACGTCCGACCTGGCCGGCTTCGCGGCCGGGGTGCTGGACGCCGGCGTCGGCCTGATCCAGTTGCGCGACGATTCGGCGTCCGATGCCGAGAAGCTGGCCGCCCTCGACGTGCTGCGCAGGGCCGACCGGGGCCGCGGCCTGGTGTCGGTGTACGCCGACCCGGCGCTGGCCCGCGAGGCCGGCGCCGACGTCCTGCAATTGCCCAAGGGCGGTCCGGACGTGGTCCGGGCCCGCAGCGGCCTGAGCCGCTGGGCGCGGGTCGGCCGGTCCTGCTACACGGCCGCCGACGTGGACGCCGCGCTGGCCGAGGACGGAATCGACTTCCTGACCGTCGGCCCGGTCCACAACCGGCTGCCGTGGACGCCGGGGCTGCCCGGTCTCGACCTGGTGCGGCACGCGGCGCGGGTGGCGCCGCCGGCGGACCCGGCCGCCAAGCCGTGGTTCGCGATCGGCGGCATCACCCTTGAGAACCTGGGCGAGGTGCTGGACGCCGGTGCCCGCCGGGTGGCCGTCGGCCGCGCGATCACCGACGCCGACGACCCGGCCCGCGCCGCGCGGGCCCTCGCCGACCGGCTGCGGGCGGCCTGGGGGGACGAGTTCGAGGCATACACGTTCGCCGCCCTGGCCCGCGAGGGCCGCGCGGGGGCCGAAGGGTGACCCAATCCGCGCCCGCTCGGTACGACCGCCTCGCCGGGCTGAAGGAGCATGCGGCCGCGGAACTCTGCCGCCGCGCACCGGAGTTGCTCGAGTTGAGCCACGCCATCCACGCCGACCCGGAGTTGTCCTGGGATGAGCACCGGGCCGGCGCCCGGATCGCCGACCTGCTGGAGCGTTCCGGCTTCGCGGTGACCAGGGGTGCCTACGGGGTGCCCACCGCCGTCGAGGGCCGCATCGGCTCGGGTGACCTGACCGTGGTGCTGTGCGCCGAGTACGACGCGCTGCCCGGGATCGGCCACGGCTGCGGCCACAACATGATCGCCGCCGCCGGGGTGGGGGCCGCGCTCGCCCTGGCGCCGGTCGCCGACGAGGCCGGGCTCACCGTCCGGCTGCTCGGCACGCCGGCGGAGGAGCACGGCGGCGGCAAGGTGTCCCTGCTGAACGCCGGCGCCTGGGAGGGCGTCGACTTCTCGATGATGGTGCACGGCACGACCGGCGTCGACGGCCCGGCCACCAGCATGCGCAGCACCGCCGTGGAACGTTTCGAGGTGATCTTCACCGGCCACGCGGCGCACGCGGCGGCCGCGCCGGAGCAGGGCGTCAACGCCGCCGCGGCCGCCACCGTCGCGTTGACCGCGTTCGCCCTGCTGCGACAGCACGTCTCCCGGGAGACGAACATGAACGCCTTCATCTCCGAGGGTGGGCAGGCGACCAACATCATCCCGGACCGCACCGTCGTCCAGGTCGAGCTGCGGGCCTACGACCTCGCGGTGTGGCGCGACCTGAAGCGGCGGGTGCTGGCCTGCTTCGAGGGTGCGGCGATCGCGACCGGCTGCCAGTGGTCCTGGCGGCCCACCGAGCACCCCTACGCGATGGTGGTCAGCGACCCGGACCTGGCCCGGTTCTGGGACGCGAACCTGCTCGCCCGGGGCCGGACCATCGCGCCGGCCGCCGCGCTCGGCGGTGGTTCCACCGACATGGGCAACGTGTCCCAGGTGGTGCCGGCCATCCACCCGATGCTGGCCTTCCTGGGCGAGGGCGCCCCGGCACACAGCCAGGCGTTCACGGCGGCGGCGATCACCCCGGCCGCCGACGACGCGACCCTCGACGGTGCCGCGCTGCTGGCCTGGACGGCCCTCGACGCCGCGCTCGACCCCGAGCTGCGGGCGGACCTGAAACGCCGCACGGCCGAGCGGCCGGAGGGTGCCACCCGGGTGCCGTTCACGGCCTGAACTCACAGAGGGAGGACACCTCGGTTCCGTGGGAAACCAGGGTCTCGACAAGCTCGGCCGGCGGTGACCGCTATGCCGCCCGGCTGGTGGAGAGTTCGGCGAGGCGCCGCAGCGCGGTGACCGCCTCGTCCCGCAGCGGGGCGTCGGCCAGCGCCGCGAGGGCCCGGTCGAGGTCGGCGGCGATCCGCTGCTCGGTGGCCGCCAGCGCGCCCGAGCCGACGATGATCTCGCGGGCCGTCGCGACGTCGGCGGCGTCCAGTTCGGCGCTGCCGAGCAGGCCGGTGAGCCGCTCCTTCGCCGTCTCGGACGCCAGCTGCAGCGCATGCGCAACCAGCACCGTCCGCTTGCCCTCGCGCAGGTCGTCCCCGGCCGGCTTGCCGGTCACGTCCGGTTCGCCGAAGACGCCGAGCACGTCGTCGCGGAACTGGAAGGCGCGGCCCAGGGGCGAGCCGTAGGCGGCCAGCGCGGCCATCGCCTCGGGTGAGCCGCCGGCCAGGGCGGCGCCCAGCTGCAGCGGCCGGATCATCGTGTACCGGGACGTCTTGAACTCGACCACCCGCGGCACCACGTCCATCAGGTCGACGCCGGCGATCGGCTCGGCCTGCGCGACGACGTCCAGGAACTGGCCGCAGGTCACCTCGGTGCGCATCGCGTCCAGCAGAGGCAGGCCGCGGCCCAGTGCCTCACCCGGCAACCCGGACGCCGTGAACAGCTCCATCGACCAGACCAGCAGCAGGTCGCCGAGCAGGATCGCGCCGGCCCGTCCGAACGCCTCCGGCGAACCGGTCAGGCCGTGCTCGGCGTGCCAGGCCTCGAACTGGCGATGCGCCGCCGGCAGCCCCCGGCGGACGTCGGAGGCGTCCATCACGTCGTCGTGGACGAGGGCCGAGACGTGCAGTAGGTCGAGGCTGGCGGACGCCCGCAGCAGCGCCGCGGGATCGTCCGGCTCGGCCACGGCCAGGTGGCCCCACCAGCAGAAGGCCGGCCGCAGCCGCTTGCCGCCGGCGGTGAACGCGGCGGCGAGATCGCTCAGCAGCGGGGCCCGGCCGCCGATCTCGGCCAGCCGCTCCGACTGTTCGGCGATGAAGCCACGCAGCGTGTCGCCGACGGCGTCCCGGAACGATGCGCCGATCGGGTCAGCAGCTGCGAAGGTGCCCACCGGGCGAGCCTAACCGAAGCCCGACCGGGATCGTGCGCCGGGGGTGGGCGGTCCGGGGGACCCGGATGGGGCGACGGTAGGGTGAATCCCCGTGTCCGTGAACCCAACCGCCGAGACCGCGCCGGAGCTGCCCAGCATCGCCGACCTGCTGGCCGACCCCAGTCGTCCGACGTTCAGCTTCGAGTTCTTCCCGCCCGCCGACGAGGCCGGCATGGACGTGCTGCGGCAGACGATCACGGACCTCGACCACATCGGCCCCGACTGGCTGTCGGTCACCTACGGCGCGTCCGGCGCCACCCGCGACCGCACCATCACGGCGACCGAGTTCATCAAGACCCAGACCGAGGCGCAGACCGTCGGGCACCTGACCTGCGCCAGCCAGCCGGTCGACCAGCTGCTGGCCACCCTGGCCGCCTACGCCGAGGCCGACGTCCGGTACGTGCTGGCGATCCGCGGCGACATGCCGGGCGGGCCGACGGTGCCGTGGGTGCGGCACCCCCAGGGGCTGCCGAACGCCACCGAGCTGGTCCGGTTGATCGCCGACAACTTCTCCTTCGGGATCGGCGTCGCGGCCTTCCCGGACGCCCACCCCGAGAACCGCGACCCCGACCTGGACGCCCGGCTGCTGCTGGCCAAGCAGGAGGCCGGCGCCAGCTTCGCGGTCACCCAGCTGTTCTTCGACGCCGGCGCCTACTTCCGGATGGTCGACCGGGTCCGGGCGATCGGCTGCACGCTGCCGATAGTGGCCGGCATCCAGCCGGTCACCAACCTGGCCCAGATCAGCCGCTTCGCCGCACTGTCGGGCGCCGCGCTGCCCGAGCGGGTGGTGCGCCGGCTGCACGCGGTCGGCGACGATCCGGCGGCGGTGCGGCAGGTCGGGGTGGAGATCGCCACCGAGCTCAGCACGGAACTGCTCCGCGGCGGGGCGCCCGGCCTGCAGTTCTTCACCCTCAACCGGTCGCGGGCAACGTCAGCGATTCTCGCCAATCTCCGCCGGCTGGGTCTGGATCGACGCACACCAGCCGCTGTGTCGGACGGGTGAGCGCCACGTAGAGCACCCGGACGCCGCCCGGCGACTCGGCGACGATGTCGTCGGGGGCGACCACGATCACCCCGTCGTATTCGAGGCCCTTGGCCTGCAGCGGGGTGACCACCACCAGTCGTTCGGACGCCTGCGGCGCCAGCGCGGCCGTGACGGCCTCCAGCCTGGACGGCGGCGCGATCACCCCGACGGTGCCGGGCAGTTCGTCGAGCAGGACGGCGGCCCGCTCGGCCACCAGCGCGGTCAGCTCGCCGGGCGCGGTGGCCAGCAGCTCGGGTTCGATGCCGGTCCGGCGGACGGCGTCGGGCAGGTCGGCGCCCGGGAAGGCGCGACGGACGACGTCCGCGGCCAGGGTGAACACCTCGGCCGGTGACCGGTAGTTGACGCTCAGCCGGTAGGACCGGTGTGGCGCGTGCCCGATCAGCTCGGCGACCGCCCGGTCGGACTCGGCCGGGTCGGGCCAGCTGCTCTGCGCCGGGTCGCCGACGATCGTCCAGGATGCGTGGGCGCCGCGGCGGCGCAGCATCCGCCACTGCATCGGGGTGATGTCCTGCGCCTCGTCGACCAGCAGGTGGGCGTACTCCTCGTGCGCCTCGGCGTCCGGGTCGTCGGCGACCTGGCGGGACAGCAGGTCGGCGGTGGTGACCAGTTCGGCGAGCTCGCCGCCCTCGATGAAGACCGGCGCTTCGGCGTCCGGTTCGGCCGGGACGGGGCCCAGCAGGGCGGCCAGCTCGTCGAGCAGGGCGATGTCGGCGACCGACCAGGTCTCGTGCTGGAACGACTCGGTGAGGATGCGCTGCTCGTCTGCCTCCAGGAGGCCGACCGAGACCCGGCGGGTGATCGCCGGGTCGTCGAGCCGGCGCAGCACCTCGGTCGGGCTGAGCGCCGGCCACCAGGCGTTGATGAACATCCGCCACTGGGCACTGGCGGTGATCAGGTCGTCGATCGTCTCGCGGTCGAGCTCGAGCTCGTCCGGCACCTGGGCCGCCAGCTGCGCGAGCAGCGCCTTCTCGGCCGCCTCCCGGGCGCGATTCACCTTGTGCCGAGACAGCACCTCGGCGCGCAGCCGGTCGAGCGCGACGGCGTCCAGGCCGACCGGTTCGCCCTTCACGGTGAGCAGCAGCCGGGCGCCGTCCGGGCCCGGGTCGACCAGCGGCAGGTCGACCAGCCGCTTCAGCAGCGGGGCCATCCGCAGCGATCCCTTGATGGTGGCCGCGGCCGCGTCGTCGTTGCGGTCGGCCGAGAAGCCGAGCACGTCGGAGGCTACCGCGCCGATCGAGCGCAGGGTCACCGAATCCTCGCCCAGCGACGGCAGCACCCGCTCGATGTAGTTCATGAACGTCGCGGACGGCCCGACCACCAGGATGCCGCCGCGTTCGAAGCGGCGCCGGTTGGAGTACAGCAGGTAGGCGGCCCGGTGCAGCGCGACCACGGTCTTGCCGGTGCCGGGACCGCCGGAGATGGTGGTCACCCCCTGCGGGTCGGCGCGGATCGCCTCGTCCTGTTCGGCCTGGATGGTGGCGACGATGTCGCGCATGTGCCGGCCCCGGGCCCGCTGCAGGGCCGCCATCAGGGCGCCCTCGCCGATGATCACCAGGTCGCCGGCCTCGGCCGCGTCGAGCAGGTCGTCCTCGATGCCGATCACCCTGTCGTTGCGGCAGCGCAGCACCCGGCGGCGGGTGACGTCCATCGGGTTGGACGGGGTGGCCCGGTAGAACGGCTCGGCGGCGCGGGCCCGCCAGTCGATCACCAGCGGCTCGTACTCCTCGTCGCGGACGCCGATCCGGCCGATGTAGCGCAGGTCGCCGTCGGCCAGGTCGAGCCGGCCGAAGACCAGGCCCTCGTGTTCGGCGTCCAGTACGGCCAGGCGTTTCGCCGCCTGGAAGGCGAAGGCGTCCCGCTCGAACATCGCGGTGCCGTCCTCCTCGCGCATCCAGGTGCCGCGGTCGGAGGTGTAGATGGCGCGTCCGGCGTTGGCCGCCCGGCGGGCGGAGGCCGCCGCTTTCGCGAGCTGTGCGTAGACGAGGTCGACATGGGCCTGCTCGATGGCGAGTTCGCGGTCGAGGGCCGAGGCTGGCTGGGTCAAGAAACCTCCTGCTTGCCGTTTTGCCAGACGTCCCACTCTACGCCGATCGGGTGGGTCGTCCAACGAGGGCGCGGCGCCGGCGCGCGGCCGGGCGGGTCTGCCGAATCGCCTGCGGGCGCCGCCGCGGCCCTGACAGAGTTGTCCCATGCCCCTGGCGGACCGCGGTCAACTCTTCCCCGGCAAGAAGTTCATCTCCACCGTCCTGGACGCCCTGGACACCAAGACCGCGATGAGCGGCGAGATGACCCGGCGCTACCTGCAGCGGGCGGCGATGGCGGGCGTGATCATCGGCGGCTTCTACCTGATCAACTACACGGTGATCGCGGCGTTCGTCGACGTGGCGCCGGCGCTGAAGGGGATCGGGCGGCTGGTCGGCGCGCTCGCCTTCGGCTGGGCGCTGGTCTTCATCTACTACTCGCGCTCCGAGCTGCTCACCTCGAACATGATGATCGTCTCGATCGGCGCCTACCACAAGCGGACGACCTGGCCGAAGGCGATGCGTCTGCTCGGGCTGTGCTTCATCGGCAATTTCCTCGGCGGGCTGCTGATCGCGGTGCTGGTCTGGGCCAGCACGCTGGCGTCCGGGACGGTGCTGCAGGAGATGATCGCCGCCACCGACCACAAGCTGGAGTACGTCGCCGCCGGCCCGGCCGGCTGGGCCGACCTGCTGGTCCGCGCCATCCTGTGCAACTTCATGATCAACATGGCGATGCTGCTGGTCTACAACGGCCTGATCAAAGAAGACCTGACCAAATGCCTGGTGATGGTGATGGCGGTCTTCGTCTTCGCGTTCGCCGGCCTGGAGCATTCGGTGGCCAACACGGTGCTGTTCACCGTCATGAGCCTGCGCGAGGGCATCGACCTCACCCTCGCGGTGGGCAACGTTGCGCTGGCGTTGATCGGCAATTTCATCGGCGGCGGGCTGCTGATCGGGATCTACTACGCCTACGTGAACGACGACAGCAGGCGTCCCGGCGCTTCGGTGGGGGCGGCGTCCGACTGATCCGGACGCCGGCGCGAAACCTGCGAGAAAGTCACGCAACTGGCGTGCGGACTCGAGTACTTAGGCCCAATATATTGGATGGGTTGTCGCAGTCTGGACCTGGTGCCCGCTGGTTAGCGGCGTCCGCATACCTGGCCAGGACTAGCCGCGTTCACCGTAGTTCTGCTATAAATCCATCCATCGTGTCGTAAGCCGGGCAGTTCGTCGCTCCTGGCGCTTTTCTGCCTAGGAGTTTGCCCCCGTGTTGCGTTTGCCTGTTTCTGCGTCTGGTGTGCCGTTGCCGGCCTGGCTGACCTGTGTTGTTTCGGGTGTGTTGTCGATCGCGTTGTGTTTCGGTACCGAGGTTCCGGTGCGTGCGGAGACCCCTAAACCGTCGCCTGCGGAGACGGCCGAGGAGGCTGTGAAGGCGGCTGATTCTGATGGTGATGGGGTGCCGGATCGTCCGGATTTGGTGTCGGCTGGTGTGACGGCGCGGGTGCTGAATGTTGCGGTGGAGGATTTGTCGCAGCGCAGCGAAACGGTGCGGGTGTTGATCAATCCGGACGGCACCTCGGTGCAGGAGGCGCATGCCGCGCCGGTGTGGGTGAAGGATGCCGAGGGTAAGTGGCGCGATGTCGACTACACCTTGGTGGAGCGCAAGGGTGGCGGGTTCGCCCCGAAGGCGTCCCCCTCGACGGTGGTGATCGATGGTGGCGGGTCGAAGGAGTTCGCTCGACTCGATCTGCCGGGTGGCGGGTCGACGGTGTGGTCGTGGCCGGAGGCGTTGGAGACCCCGAAGGTGGACGGTGCGACCGCCACCTACTCGGTTGACAAGGGTGTCGATCTGTTGGTGACTGCCACCGCACTAGGGGTCTCGACCAGGATTCGGATCAACTCGGCTGACGCGGTGGCGCCTGAGTTCACGGTGCAGGTCCGCACCGACGGGGTGGAGTTGAACCGGACCAGCAAGGGCCAGTTGTTCTTCACCGATGGGTCGAAGCGGGCCGGGCAGACGTCGACGTTGACGGCATGGGACGGCCGGCTGGACAGGTTCGGTGACCCGCTCGAGGTGGTCCCGGTGGAGACCAGTCTGGAGGAGACGGCATCGAAGGGTGAACGGACCGATCAGGACCTGACGCTCACCACTCCACAGGTGTTGGTGGATGATCCGGAGGTGGTGTACCCGATCATCATCGATCCGGATGTGACTCCGCAGGTGGCCTCGCAAGACACCTGGGTGCGTAACGGGACGACCACGATCGACACGTTGTCGTATCGGGTGTTGGTGGGCCGCATCGGTGATCATTCGAACACCAACCCGGCCTATGGGTTCATGCAGTGGCCGAACGGGGAGATCACCGGCCGCAAGATTTTGAAAGCCGATATTCACCTGTACCAGTACCGGGCCGGGTCGTGTGCATCGCGGAAGATGAACATTCATCCTTTGGTGGGTGCGTGGGATGAGTCGACGGTTACCTATGCGACGAAGCCGTATGGGCAGACGAACACGGGCACGTCGTCGTCGTTGACGAAGAACGTCGGCGGTGACGGGTGCGCGGCGAACGGGTTCATCACCGGCGATCTGACCAAGATGGTGCAGGCCTGGGCCGACGGCCCCAGCAATGGCGGGTTCGGTAACTACGGCATTCAGATGAATGTGCCGGCCGACAACAATAATGATGTGACGTATGAGCGTGGGTTCTGCTCGATCAACTACGACCCGACCCACACCTCCTGCAACTCGGCGGCCCGGGTGCCGTATCTGACGCTGACCTACAACAGTGCCCCGCAGCAGGCCGCAATCGTGTCGGTGGACGCATCGCGCACGTTTGATGGCACCCTGTGGACCTCGACGGCGACGCCGACGTTGTCGACGTCGGCGACCGATGCCGAGGCGTCGAAGGTGACCTACAGCTTCGAGGTGCGCACCTCGACTGGTGCCGGCACGGTGACCTCGTCGTGCACCACCGGCCAGGTCGCCGCCGGCGCCACCGCGAGTTGTAAGCCGGCCACAGCGTTGACCGATGGACAGACCTATGTGGTGCGGGCCCGGGCCACCGACGAGCACGGCCTGGCGGGGGATTGGTCGTCGTGGCGCGGGGGTGTCAGATGTTCTGTGTAAGGGGTGAAGGTTTCAACCCTCGAAGGAGAACATCATGGAGACCATGGCTATCAGTGCGGAGCGGGAGGAGCGTCGCCGTCGGCAGAAGGAGTTGGCTGATCGTTTGAAGGCCTCGGGTGCGATGGATGACCTGTTCGCGCAGATCGATGCTGGTGTGCCGCTCACGGGCGATGCGGGCTTGTTGGGCGGGATGCTGAAGGCTGCGCTGGAGCGGGGGCTGGAAGCGGAGCTGACCGAGCATGTCGGTTATGACCGGGGCGATGCTGCTGCGTCATCGTTCCCGAACTCGCGTAACGGGACCTCGTCGAAGACGGTCTCGACTGAGGTTCCCCCCGGATCGTGGAGGCATCAGCTATAAGGAGTAGCTATGCCGGAGAAGCGCATGAAGTACGACGCCGAGTTCCGTGAGGGAGCGGTCCGGATCGTCGAGGAGACCAGGAAGCCGAT
>WBZS01002068.1_pt1 | contig 13423 bp, 14 predicted proteins | sample 5204201 | NCBI WGS metagenome assembly WBZS01 (sample SAMN12344357, study PRJNA552823) | activated sludge metagenome | biome: Activated sludge suspended growth; feature: Nitrification reactor; material: Wastewater; isolation source: activated sludge from nitrification reactor of wastewater...
CTCCTCGTCGGGCGCTACGAGATACGCTACGAAATTCAGGACTCCACGCTCTACGTGCTGCGGCTGTGGCATACACGCGAAGACCGCTAGCGAAGTGGGCGGCCGCGCCGCCTTGGGACGTGATCGCCAGGTGATCCCCAGGCATGCCTCGCAGCCCCGATCGGCGTACCTCGGTCGATTGCTCACAGCCATCAGAGCCGAAACACAACTTCTCTTGAATAAACGCAAGCCGCAGTTCCGGCCCTTCTGCCGCTGACACGATCCATGATTACTTCACCTATCATTACGCGCAGGAACGAATGTAAAATGACAGCGTTCCATTCACCACTTGTCGCGAGCGTTCCAGTGCGAACACTTTTTGCGTTATTGTGCCTAGACGAACATTCATGACACCCGCTTCGATCGCCTCGCACAGACACCCATTCGCCATGCTTGTGCTTTTACGAGTCGCACAGCGAGAAACCGATGACAACGTCCGCCACGGCGCAGACGATGCTTGACGAACGGCAGCCTGTCATGACGCCGGCAGCCCCGACCCGCCGGCGCAAACTCCACCTCGGCCACTTCGCCTTCATGCGCTCGGTCGTGCAGGGACTCGACACCCGCGACAGCTGGAACCGCTATCTGCGCATCGAAGGCGAACACAGCGACCTGCGCGCGGTGCGCACGACGATCGCCTGGATTCGCGACGAATTCGCCGCCGCCGCGCGACGCGAGCATCGCCACGGCCTGGCCCGCCTGGTGCAGATCGATCTGACCAGTCTCGACGGACCCGCTCCGACACTGCCGACTCTGGAAGACTTCGCTGCCGAACAAGGTCTGACGGAGTTCTCGCAAGCCGACCAGCTCAAAGCCTATGAAGACGCCCACGGCACACCCGATGCGCAAGCGCGCCGCCGCGCCCGGCTGATCGCCAAGCAACTGGAGTCGCTGCGCTGGCTCGAACAACTCGTGTCCCAGCCTCCGCTGGCTGGCGACGCGGTCGCCGCCTGGCTCAACCCGACCCTGGCCGGCCGCTTGGAAAAAGCCGGCATCATGACCCTCGCCCAGCTCATCGAACGCATCAACGGGGTCGGCTACCGTTGGAGCGGATCGATCAAGGCGATCGGGCGGGCCAAGGCCGAGCGCATCCTCGACTGGCTGGCCTTTCACGCCGGCTCGATCGGCATGACGGTCGGCCACCACGTCGCCCGCCCGCGCAGCACATTGGCGCGCGACGAACTCGATGCGGTGGTCGCCCCGGCCGCCGCCATCCGTCCCCTGGAAAAGTACCGGCCCGCCGCCGCGCTCGACGGCCGCTGCGGCGCATTCCGCCGTCCGCAGGCCGACTGCCTGATGGCCGCCGACAACGACTACGCCGCGGTACTGGCCTGGCTGCGCGCCAAGAACGGCCTGACGCCGACGCAGGTCGCGCAAAAGCACGCCCGCCGGCGCGGGGCGAAGGACACCAGAACCCCGCACAGCGCAGCCGCGCTGGCCTCGAGCGGGCAGGGCGGGGAAGGTGGCGAACGCGGCGCACCGGTTACGGAAAGCGGAGAGAATCTCGACTGGCTCAAGGATCTCTCGCATACCCAGCGTGCCTACCGCAAGGAGGCCGAGCGGCTGATCCTGTGGGCCACCCTGGAACGGGGCAAGCCCCTGTCCTCGCTCACTCACGAAGACTGTGAAGCCTACCGGCGCTTTCTGGCCGATCCGCAACCCCGCACAACCTGGTGCGGCCCGCGCGCCCGCGAGCGCTGGTCGCCGTTGTGGCGTCCATTCGAGGGACCGTTGTCGGTGTCCGCCCAGCGCCAGGCGATCACGATCCTGACCAATCTGTACACCTTCCTGGTCGATCGCAACTATCTGATCGGCAATCCCTGGCGCGGGGTGTCGATGCCCAATGCCGCCGCCCCGCGGATCGATGCCGGGCGCAGCTTCACCGGCGCGCAGTGGCTGTTCGTGGAACGTCGCCTGGATGCCTTGCCGAAGAACCCGATGACGAATCGGTTGAAGGTCGCGCTGCACCTGCTCTACGCGACCGGGCTACGCTTGTCCGAGGTGGTGGCGGCGAAGGCGGGCGATCTGACCTGGGTGAGCTTTCCGCCGGACGAGGCGGACGAGCAGACCGTCGACGGCTGGCTGCTGACCGTGGTGGGCAAGGGCAACAAGCTGCGCGAGGTGCCGGTGCCCTACGAGGTGACCAGCGAATTGTCGGCGTACTTCGAGAGCCGGGGCCTCGATAGCGACCTCGAGGAAGGCGACAATCGGGACGCCTATCTGCTGGGCAAGGTTCCCGACGACATCAAGGCGAAGGGCGCGCCCCGCCGACCGCGGCGCGCCGACCTGGTCATCGACCCGCGGGAGGGCATCGCCGCTTCGACCCTCTACGATCAGATCAAGGCGTTCTTTGCCGCGTGCGCGACGATCCTGGCCAAGCAGGGCGATGAACGTGGGGCCGAGCGCTTCGCCCAAGCCAGTACCCACTGGATGCGCCACACCCACGCGAGTCATTCGATCGCCAACGGCACGCCGATCCAGGTGGCGCAGCAAAATCTCGGGCATGCCTCGCTCGCCACCACGACGATCTATGTGACGACCGAGAAGAAGGAGCGGATAAAGAAGATGGGCGCGTTCTGGGCGCAGGCGGCGGAGCGGCGAAGGGGCAGCGTAGCGGGCCCTTCAGCGGTTGCGCCGGGGGCGGGTGAATCGGTTGATGCCCGGGGCGGCAAGACATAGCTGAGCGTAACTGAGCGTAGCGGCGTACCGCAGCCAATCTGCTGATCTTCCAAATGACAGGGAGTAGACAATGACGGATGAAGATCTGAAGGCCGAGCTGGAACGGCTGCGAAACGAGAACGCAGCGCTCAAGAAGGGGGCGTCCACCGGCATTTCCATGAAGGTCAGCGAGAAGGGCGCGCTGTCGATCTACGGGATGGGGCGTTTCCCGGTGACGCTTTACAAGGAGCAGTGGCTCAAGTTGCTGGAGATGGCGGACGACATCCGGGCGTTCATTGCGGCCAACGACGGGCAGTTGAAGACGAAGGAGTGAGGGCGCTGAGTCAGCCAAACAGAATCGGCGGTGCTCGGAAACGCGAAACCGCGCCAAATCCACGACTTCGCCTCCCACGGGCGAATCCCCCGATACTACGAATTCGCCACCCACAGGCCCCTACGCCGGTGCCACCCACCTGCCTTTTGCTCCGCGGTTTACATGTCCACTAGTGTTAGCACGTATACGTATGTCGAAGCCGATATGCTACAAAGCGTTGAGAGTTTGGCACTTTCGCATTCCGAACATGCGGCCCAATTCAAGAAATAAGAGAACCGTTATGTGGAAGTCATCAACGCCGGCCGACCTTGGCTGCCGCGCAGCGCTGTTTGCGGTGCCATACTCGGCTCAAGTGCCTCAAAGCAGATGAACACGCCACCCCAGTGGAGGTTGGACGATGCTCCATCGGGCGTTGCCGGGTGCATGCGGCAAGGCGTCTATAGGCGTGCGTGGTCGGGTATGCGTCTTGCCTTCCCCGCACGGGGCGCCTGCATGATCTGCGCCATGCGTTGCCGTGCGCCGTCTGATGCCTGAGAGAAGCGGGAGGGCATGGTACCGGAAGGCTTGGCCGGAGCCACTCGGTAGTCGGAGCGCACTTCCATGTTGATCCATCGCCTGCCGGCCAGTCGTTCCCGCTCACGCCGCATTTCCGCGGGGCTGTTAGTCGTTGGTAATGTGAAACGAGATGATTTCTTCAAGTGCATGAGTTCAAGTTTAACGGTGTACGACATATCGTTTCATATCTTAGAAATCACAGGAGGGAACAATGAGTAAGCAAATTCGTCTCATCCCAGCGTTAGCTTTTGGTATGGCTTTACTGTCAATTTCTACCCTAGCGAATGCAGAAGTCATCCTGAACGTGACACAAGCCACCCTTGTTGCCAAAGGGGCCGGTGTCGAGGTGTCAGTCGAGGTTACTTGCGATGAAACTTTGGGTGTCAGCACCGTGGCTTTCGGTGGACTGCTCACCCAACGCACAGGGAACAGTATTACAAATGCCAATCTAAGTGTTACCGAGACATTGACCTGTACCGGCCTTGCCCAGACTCTAGATTTCTTGGTAGCGGCCAATAGCCCCGGGAAACCCTTCAAGAAGGGTCCGGCCTTTATCAGCATTACAGCATCGGTTTTCACCTTTCCACCCGACTCTGGAGCTTCCCAGCAAGAAATTCAAATTCAACGTTGATAACGACGGTTTCAGTGTACCGCGCGACACGCGGAGCACGGCCATCGATGACGGCCAGCTGTGGGTGGCGAATTAACGTTCAAGCGGCGATCGGGGTCTGGAACAGTCCACGACAATGCAAGCGCCAATCGTAGTGATCAAGCGCAGCAGGAGCGGGCGAGGGCGTTCCGGCACATTGCGCGGGTGTGGAGCCGGCGAGCGAGCGATGAACGCGGTGAGCGTTGTAATAGTCCTGGAACTCCGCGAGCTTTCGCGTCAGGTCCATCGCATTCCAGAAGAATGCGCGATCGAGGTACTCACGCCTGATCGTCCCAATGAGGCGCTCGATAAACGGATGCGAAACGGGCGTGTACGGGACCGACTTGACCTCCTCGGTCGCGAGGACGCGCAGATTGGCCAGCCAACGGTGAAGGCGGAATAGCGGGTCGTGATCGGAACTGAGATGTTTCGGCAATTGCTGTTCGGCGATCGCATGATTGAACATGCGACAGACCGAGACGCCATCGATCGATGCGCGTTCGACGCCGAAACCCACCAGCCGCCGCGTGCATACGTTCATGACCAGCAGCACCCAGTGGCTACGCAGAAGAGTCGATTCGCAGCGGAACAGGTCGACAGTCCAGAGACTATCCTTCGCGCGTGCGATGAATGTCAGCCAGGAGGGGCCATCGGAGCCGGTGTCGCCAGGCCGATAGTGCTTCGCGAGCACGCGGCGAACGACATCCTTGTCGATCTGAATGCTGAACGCATGGGAGACCTGCTGGGCAATGCGCACGCAGCCGAAACGCGGATTGCGCCGCTTCATCTCCACGATGGCTGAGATGAGTTCCGCGGACGGACCTTTGGGACCGGGCTTTCGGCGATGAGACGAGGCAGAAAAGAGCAGGCGGTACTTGCGATCCACCAAAGCCTGATGGAACTTGAACAGCGTGGCAGGCTTGATGAGCGCGCCGAGCTTTGCATTCCGGCGCGGATTGACGAACAGCGTACTCAGACCGACCACGACGCGATCGAGCGTGGTCAGGTTCGGTGCGCGATGTCGGGATCGATTGGTGATCAGAAGCTGATGTTTGAGCAGAAGCGACTCCGCGGCGACCGCGCGTACGCCACCCGGGCGGAGCAGCTTCGCGAAGGTGACCAGCATGTGGATGGCGAGGATGAGGAGTTCGCGCATCGGGTGGACGCTACCAGGATCGTCAGCACGCGCAAGACTGCACCGCGCAGGCGAAATCCGTCATGCTTCGAATTCGCCACCCACAGGATGGGCGCATCGCGTGGCAGCGCAAAACAGGCTACAACCTGCGCAGCCATGTCGAGTTGGCCATGCAACGCTACAAGCGCATTTTCGGCAACCTCATGAAAGCGCGTGCGCTACCGCAGCAAAAGACCGAGGCAGGGATCAGCGCGTCCGCTCTCAACAGAATGACAAATCTTGGCATGCCGGTGTCTGTCAAAATCTGAAAAATGACCAGAAATGGGGATGCCTTTGCCATTTCTCGATTTATGCAACAACGCCGGTAAGAAGAGCGCTGTGCTATTTGTATTTGTATGGAATCGATTCCTCATTCATCCGGCCCGCGGCAGCGAACACAAGACGGAGGTCAGAGATGACAATCTATGCGACGGGTGAACAACTCGGATCGGTTTGCCGCGAGTGCTTGGATCGGCTGATTGCGTTATCCAAGCCGCACTTGCGATCGAAGCGGAAGGAATGGGTGACCCATTGCGACAGGGTGCGGCCGCTCGGTGCTGGGCGGCTTGCATCGGGAATACTCGCTCGCGCCCGCATTCGCCTGATGGAATGCTTGCTGAGCACAGGTTACGCGACCAAGTTGAGCGGCTGTTTGTCGCGCGCTCTGATAGGTGTTCGGCCGGCGCCGGCGGTGCGCGCCCGCGCTCTGGGTGCGGCCATCCTTTCGATGCTGGTTGCGGGATGCTCGCCGTATATCTACAAGTCCGAAATCAACGGCTTCGCGGCGGGTGTCGAGCAGATCGGCGCAGCCTACCAGTCGGGGCTGAAGAGCACCGGCGGCGAGCGTCTGGAACGGCAGCGCTGGGAATGGGCGACGACCCGCGCGCGCATTGCCCTGACGGAGGGCTGCGTTCCGTCGGCTCCGGGCGCTCCAGATATGGGTGGCGCATGCGCCCTGCGCGAGGTGGGCAAGGCGTCCCCGGCGCCCTCGCAGATCGAGCGTCAGGCGGTTGCGGCGGCACCGATCGTTAAGGGGCTCCGGGACTACGCCGACGCTCTCGCGGCAGTGACCAACGCGGAGGACCAGCAGACGCTGGAGGCGGCCCAGGCCCGGTTCAGAGGTTCGATCGAGAGTCTGGCAAAGCAGCGTGATCCCGCCCTCGGCACCTCGCTCGGTCCGATCGTGGACGTCTTTTCTGCGGTCACGACTGCTGTGCTGAATGCGCGACGCTTCGAAATTCTCAAGGACGGCGTCAGCGCTGCGAACGAGCCGGTGGTGCAGTTGGGCAGCGCCATGGGCGAGGTGCTGGACGCGATCCGGACCGCCCGTACCAATGAGCTGCGCCTGACCGCGGACTTCCTCGTCGCGGAACTGGGGCCGGCGTTCGGCAGCGCGGAATACGTCAGCCGCCTCGATCTGGTCGAAGGAAAGGTAGGCGCGCTGGAGGCGCTGCGGCGGTCCAATCCGAGGCAGGCCGCGCAGGATCTCGTCAGCGCGCACGAGGCGCTCGCCCGGGCACTGAAGGACGACCGGCGCCAGGCGCAGGCCGTCGTCGCCGCGGTGCGGGCGTTCGTCGACAAGGCCAAGGAGGTTCGGGAGGCATTTTCGGGCTGAGCGCCGGTGGCGTTGGCGGACCCGGCCAGCGGATGTGCTGCCACATGGTCGGTGAAGGGAGAGAAAAATGGGAATGGCAGAATGGGGGGCGTTTGCATTCGGGGCAGTTCTCGGCTGGCACGTGTATTTCACGAACCGCTACCGGAAGGGCGAAATCCAACTCAGCGATCTCACGACGCTGCTCGGAGTCATCGGCGGCGGCGCGATCACCGCGCTTTTCGGCGAGGCGAAGACAGCGCTGTTCGGAGCCTACGGCATGGGGCTGGCTGTCGGGTTCTTCGCCTACTTCGTCACCCTGCTGGTGCTGGTCAAGCGCTCGAACGGGGTGTTCACGGTCACCTGGTTCCTGGACGGCCGGCGCAAGCGCCTCGCCGACGACCAAGAAATCCTCGGGGAAACCCGGCCTACCTGGGCGCCGATGGCCATGCAGTTAGGCGGGCCGCAGCAGGCGATGGTACAGCCGGCGGCTGCTACGAGGTCCCCGCTTTCCGCCGCGGTGGAGGTGCGGGACCGTGCGATCGTGGCCATGGTCGACGCTCAGCGCCAGCTGATGCGGCGTATCGGCGATACGAAAGACGACGCCGAGCGCGCGCGGCTGAGGGAGGCGCACAAGCAGCTTACGGAGAAGTACGACGAGCTGGTGGCGCTGCGCCTGAAGGACGTGATCGAGTCGGAAGCGGTCCGTTCGGCGCTGGCCAAGCTGGACGTAATCACGGCGGATCTGGCCGCGGGTGCACAGGAGATGAAGGCGACCGCCGACGCGCTCGCGACTGCGGCCAAGATGATCGACCGGGCGACCAAAGCGATCGGGTTTCTCGGTGCGATGTTCGCGTAAGCCGGCGCGCCGCGGCTTGCGCTGCTTTGCCTGGACGATGAGATGGCCATGACAGCCGACAAGAGCCGTTCTGGTCTATAGTGGTAATTGCATATTGAACGGCACGCCGCCGGACTGACTGTTGCCGAGGCGGGCAGCATGACAAACAGTAGAATGAGTTTTTCGCTTGGACTCAGGCTCGCTGGGCAAGCCGAAAGTTGCTCAAGGAGGTGCGGACATGACAAACGGGAAAGTGAAGGAGTGGGTATGTAAGACCCTGGTCGAGGGCGCGGACGTTAGAACCAGGGGGCTTGCCGAGCAGGCTGCACTATGGACTGCCGGGCAGACGCTAACGATTGGCTTCCTCGAGGGTTCCCCTCGGCTCCAGGATCGCGTGTTCGAGACCGCACGGCGCTGGACCAACGGCAACGAAGGCGGAGCGAATCTCTCATTCAAGCAGGTGGACACTCCCACAGCAGCCGACATCCGCATTGCCTTTGACCCCAACAGCGGTTCCTGGTCCCACGTCGGTACCTACGCGAGGAAAAACGTCGCCGCGGGCAAACCCACGATGAATCTCGGCTGGGCAACGGAAACGACGCCAGATGGGGACTTCGCGAGCGTTGTGCTTCACGAGTTCGGCCATGCGCTCGGGCTGCTCCACGAGCACAACCACCCCGACGCCGATCTCAAGTGGAACAAGGACGCGGTGTACGCCGACCTGATGGGTCCGCCCAATAACTGGTCGCGACAAACCATCGACTTCAATGTCTTTGAGTCGTATCCCCGGAGCCGGGTCGTCATGTCCGCCAACCCGGACTTGGTCTCTATAATGATCTATACGATTCCGGCGCACTGGTTGATGGGTCAGCCGGCCGTCATGCCATCGGACCATTTGTCGCCTGGCGACATCGACTTCATTCGGCAGCTCTACGCCTGAGGGGCACTGGTCATGCCAGATCAGCCGAGCAACGACGTGGCTTCCGACGCTGTCGTGGTCAGCATCGCCGAGTATCCGTACTGCGGCGGTTTGCTGCGATCGTTGCCGGGTGCGGCCAAGGACAGTCAGCGGGTTCGCAACTGGCTCACGGCCCATGCGCCCGGCATCGACCTGACAGATCTATCGTGGCCGTCCTCTCAAGCAGGTGGCGGGCAGGATCCGTGGAACCGTTACAAGCTCGACGGCGTCATGCAGGATCTGTTCGTCGACGGACTGCAGAAGATGAAGGATCGCCTGTTTGTCTACATCTCGGGACACGGTCGCTCTACAGTGCAAGATCCGGCGATGCCGGCGGTTTATTGCGCGCAGTACACAAGGTTGATTCCCGATCTGTTTGCGCCGGCTGGCTGGATTCGCTTGTTCGCCGCCGCGCCGCTGTATCGAGAGTACCTTTTTTTCTTCGACTGTTGCAACGAAGCGCAGCCCGGGCAGCCACCCCCTGCGCCCGCGATTGAGATCAAGTACCGCGACGATCACCCGAGCGTGCTCGTGGTCGCGGCCTGCTCTCCGAACCAGCAGGCGCTCGAGACGGCCACGGGAGGGGTCTTTACGGAGGTGCTGCTTGAGGCGCTGAGCGGATCGGCTGGATCACCCGGTGCCGACTGGGTTACGGCAGGGGCCGTGGTCGACTACCTGAAGGAGAATGTGCCGTTCCGGGCGAATGAGAAGAAGCCGGGTCATGGCCAGACGCCGAAGGAGTGGTTCGACTCGACCCTCCACGCCGATCTCAAGAGCTTCAGACTGTTCCAACGAGAGAAGATAACTTCGATTGACGTGAGCACGGTCGTTGATGGCCATGCCCCGGCTGACATTGAAGTTCTCGGATTCGACCTCGATCCGGTGGGAACACTGTCCAGCGGTGGCGGCGGTGCGGCCTTGCTGCAGGGAGTGTTCCCTGGGAAGTATGTGCTTCGGGGTCGCAACGATGGTTGGCAGCAGGGAATTCGGGTCAAGACATCGGTTAGCGACGATGGCAGCGTCAGCCACGTCGTCGAGCGGATCGCGCTCGGTTAGGAGTATTTCATGGGCCGACCAATGCATCGTCTCAGTATCGCATCTTCTCAGCCGGGAGCCGTATTCCGAGTCACCGACGGGCGCAGCGCCCGCGTTGGGACGGGGATGTATCGGCTGGAACTCGATCTGCCGCAGGGGCTTTACACGGTGAGCACCATGCTCGGCGACTCGATTGAGTGTAAGGAGGTGCTTCTCGACCGTAGCAAGACGGTCGAGATCGGTCCGTCCTTGCCGAGCTTCGGCGATCGGGCGTTTGCAGTGGCACCGATGGTCATGACGAAGCTCCCGACTGGCTGCTTCGACGAGCCGGGAAACGCCGTCGTCGCCCTGCGCGGTCCTTGGCGCGATGGCGCCACCATCGATGATCGAGTCGCATTGGATCTGGACGGGGATGCGATCGCGTCGGTCGTCGAAGGGACCGTGTCAGATCCGGCGGGAGGGATCTGGAGCTGGCAATTTTTCCGGGTTGGGGCCGAGGCGTCCGGTGCTCCTGGAGCCGTAACGGCGATCCGTTCCGTCATCGGCGTCCGGAACAGTCATGTCGTGCCGCGGATCGGTAACTGGGTCGTCTGGGCTGCCTACCCCGCGCCGGAAGAGTCGAGCTTGGAGAACGCTGATCTTCCGTCTGCCTACTGTGTGCGTTTGCGTCTGACGCGCCCCGGGTCGGTTCCCGCGCCGTGGCTTCAGGGCCTGTCGGACCAAATCTTTACCGCGCTGGCCAGCAGGTCTACACTGCCACTATCGGAACCGGTCCTTGACATACTCTACGCAGACGAAGCCGACCCGCTGCTCGCGATGGCGGCGGCGCATGTTGCGTCGTTGACGCTCGCGGGCGAGGGTCTCCTCCCAATGTTGCCGCAGGATGCGCCGCCGTCAGGTTCTGCTGGCAACGCGCCGGAAGATCCCCAGACGGCTGTTGGAGACGACCGCGCGATCGCACCAGGGACTCTTCATCGTCGGATCAAGGCTTGGCTGGAACGTGTCCGCGGAGGAGAACTCGCCGATTGCCCTGATATGGTCGCGGTCCGGTCCCTGTTCGGGCTCGAGACTCGGATCGACCTCAGAAGGCCGCCGGTCTTGCTGCGGTCGCTAGACGCGTTGATCAAGAACACTCACTCGGTATCACCGGAGGAGCAGTCAGCGGGTACCACGCTGGAGGAGAGCGTGTGGCGGACCCGTTTCCAGGTGTCCGATTCGTTTGCGTACCTACAGTGGGAGCCTGACAGCGACAGCGAGGCGCAGCTGCTTGAACAGCTCGAGCGCTCGTTCGATCTCGCGCGGACAATCGAAGATTCCGTTCAAAAACTGCGGGCGAGGGCATCAGAGCTGATCAAAGGGAGGGCGAAGGGTTTCACATCCCGCGCGCCTGGCGCTGCGATGCAGGCGCCGATGGTAATGCCTGAGGATAACGAGTTCGAGGCGTTCCTGAAGAAGAACGCCCAGAACTTCCGCATCCCGGCGTCCGCCGTCGGAGCGCTCGCCAGTTTGATGGTCAGGTCGCGCTCCTTGAAGAAGTGACCTTCGGCAGCGAACTGCGTGGTCCATGAGTAGCCTTGGAGTTCTGTCCTGGGCCGGCCTTGAGGTCTCGTTCCAACGGATCGGTCGTGCCTCCTGGTCAGCGGAAGGCATTCTTAGGAGCTGGTCAGCGGCTCCGTGGGGTGCGGTGCCAGGCGGAGTCGCCATCGCATGCCTTCCCGTGGAGGCACTTTGGCTCGGACTCTCGAACGCGAGCGCGCCTGCAACGGTCCGACTTGAATCCCAAAACGGTCGCTGGTCACGGGAAATCGTGGTGCCCCCGAGTTGGCAGCTTGGCTGGATTGAGAGCGGAGTTCAAACGAGGCCGATCGCGCTCAGTCGTGCGTGCCAGTCGGCGCGCTTCCGGCTGCGGGCCCAGCGCGCCGCAGTGGCGACCCCGGCGACGCTCAGTATCGTGTTGCTCGCGCCTGAAGCATGGAGGAAGCGGCTCGGGCCGCTCGAACTCGAACCGGTCGTCGAGCCTGCGCCGGTCACCCGCTATTCCCGAGTCGTGCCTCCCGAACGTCCGTGAAAGTGAAGTTGGCTCTTCAGTGCTTCGTGTGACGCTGGCGTGTTCCCGGAAAATCGGATTGGCCAGTGCCGTAGAAGAAAGCAATACTGTCTGCAAAGTGACGGCAATTGTGTCTGCGCGCGGCAATTTGCACAATGCCCAGTGGATTATCGTTTAGTTTCCGATAGTTGGAATGGAAACAAAGCAATACTGTCTGCACCGTCGGAGCGCACGAATGCTCCGCAAATGTCCGATCTGCCGTACCTGGCATGCTTGACGCGTCCTCGATCCAGTGTGCATGATCGCAAGCGTGATCGCGTTCCTTCAAATCATCGCTCGATTGCTGGCCGACCTCATCGGCCTGATTGCGCTTTCGGTCAGACCTCGGCGATCCCTCGAAGTGGAGAACCTCTTCCTCCGCCGCGAGCTTGCCCTGTATGTGGAGCGCGGCATCAAACCCAGACGTGTCGATGCCGCCACACGGCTGTCGCTCGCGTTACTGTCATGGTTGTTTGATTGGCGCGATGCGCTGGTCGTGGTGCGCCCTGAAACGATGATCCGCTGGCACCGGGCAGGCTGGCACCTGTTCTGGCGATTCAAGTCACGACCAGGGCGCCCGCGTATCCCTGTGGAGTTGCACCAACTCATCCGGCGCATGGCCGATGAGAATCCACTCTGGGGCGAGGAGCGGATCGCCAATGAACTGCTGCACAAGCTGGGCCTTCGGGTCTCACCGCGCACGGTACGAAAGTACATGCCGAAGCGGCCGCCGGGTCGACCGCGGGGCGATCAACGTTGGGCCACGTTCCTGCGCAACCACGCCAAAGCGATCGTCGCCTGCGATTTCTTCGTCGCGGTCACGGCGACCTTCCGACTGCTCTACGTATTCGTGGTCATCCATCACAGCTCGCGTCGCCTGCTGCATTTCAACGTCACGGTCCACCCGACGGCAGCGTGGACACTGCAGCAGCTACGAGAAGCGCTCGATTTCGAGCAGGCCCATCGCTATCTGCTTCGTGATCGCGACAGCATCTTCGCCGGAAGCTTGGACGAATCGATCAAGCATCTCGGGCTGAGCGTGCTCAAGTCACCGCCGCACAGCCCGAAAGCGAACGCGATCTGTGAACGGGTGATCGGAACGATCCGCCGCGAGTGCCTGGATTGGGTAATTCCGTTATCGGAACTGCACTTGCGATCGATGCTGAAAGAATGGGTGACCCATTACAACGTGGCACGCCCGCACATTGCGTTGGGTCCGGGTGTTCCCGATCTGCCTGCGGGAAGCGTACTGCACCCCAATGACAAACCCCGGCATCGTCTGGGCGCACGAGCCATGGTGTGCGCCCGCTCGGTGCTGGGCGGCTTGCATCACGAGTATGTGCTCGCGCCCGCGTTTGCCTGATCGAATATTTGCGGAGCACAGGCCTAATGGAGCTCGATTTTGAATGGGATCCAGCCAAGGCACTGCTCAATTCCAAGAACCACGGGATCGCATTCGAGGAAGCAGCGAGCGTTCTTCTCGACCCTTTGGCGCTCACCGTGTTC
>WBZS01002069.1_pt1 | contig 13416 bp, 12 predicted proteins | sample 5204201 | NCBI WGS metagenome assembly WBZS01 (sample SAMN12344357, study PRJNA552823) | activated sludge metagenome | biome: Activated sludge suspended growth; feature: Nitrification reactor; material: Wastewater; isolation source: activated sludge from nitrification reactor of wastewater...
GCGGGCGCCCTGCAGCCGGTGGCTGAACTCGCCACCCAGGCCGTGATCCAGGCGGATGCCTACATCCGCACGGGCAGCACCGGCAAGCCCGAGAAGCAAACCATCGACATGGTCCTTCTGACCCCGGAGAACGCCTGTCAATACACGGGCTTCGCGCCGAACGGCAAGACGACCTGCCCGTAAGGTGGTCGGGTGAACCGCCGGAATGGGCGGTCTGAACCGAACACACGAGCGAGAGGTGGCGAGCGGCCCAGAACCGCTCGTCACCTCTCTGGTCTTGCCTCAAGAGAGGTCAAGTGCTCGGCCATCGACGGGCGCACGCTTGTCCCTAAACAAGCGCCTGATCAAGATCTTGGGCCGCCGCTCACGGCGAGTTGTCGTGATTGCGCTCGAAGCTATTCTCATGAGAGCTTCACACTGCCCGCCTCGATGGGGTAAGGTGTCGTTGTCGAGCAAACAGGCACCCGGATATCATGGCTGAGCGGCGTTGAAGCCGTCACTGGTCCCTGAGCGTCAAGGTGGGCGGACCCTTGACCGGGTCTATCGTTCGCGCCAATCCCAGGAGAGGACACATGTCACAAGCCACACAGAGCGTCGAGCAGTGGGGGTGTTTTGAGCTGAGGCTGACCGGGTCGGCCGAGGGCAACCCTTTCCTGGATACGACGTTGTCGGTTGAGTTTACGCTTGGCTCTCGAGTGATTTCGGTCGACGGCTTTTACGACGGCGACGGCGTGTACAAGGCGCGCTTTATGCCTGAGATCCAGGGCCTCTGGAAGTATCAGACGGTCAGCAATCGCTCGGAGCTTCATGGGCACACGGGAACGTGTACGTGCGTGAGGCCCGGTACCGGCAATCACGGTCCGGTGCGGGTCGTCGACCCCTATCACTTCGCCTATGCGGATGGTACGCCCTATCATCCGGTCGGGACGACCTGCTATGTCTGGAGCCTCCAGGGCGACGAGCTGGAACGACAGACTCTTGAAACACTCAAGCTCGCGCCGTTCAACAAGCTGCGGTTCTGCGTGTTTCCAAAACGGTTCATCTTCAATCAAGGCGAACCGCCCAGCTATCCTTTCCCGGGTGAGGTGCGTGGAACACCGGCGATCGTCTTCTCGCTGCGACCCAACCCGAACCCGCCGCCGGACTTTTGGGACTTCAGCCGCTTTAACCCGGCCTACTTCCAGCATCTCGAGCAGCGCGTCGGCGATCTGCAGGCGCTCGGCATCGAGGCTGACCTGATCCTGTTTCACCCGTACGACTTCGGCGCCTGGGGTTTTGATCGCATGCCGCCCGAGGTCAATGATCGCTACCTGCGTTACATCGTCGCCCGGCTGGCCGCCTATCGCAACGTCTGGTGGTCCTTCGCCAACGAGTACGAACTCCTCTTTGAGCGAACGGTGAACGACTGGGATCATTACTTTCAGCTTGTGCAGCAAACCGATCCATACGGCCACCCGCGATCGATCCACAACATCAAGGACTTCTATGATCACCGGAAGCCGTGGGTCACGCACTGCAGCGTCCAACACTCGGACACAGCCAGGGCAGTGGAGTGGCAGCGCCAGTATGGAAAACCGGTGGTCATCGACGAGTGCGGCTATGAGGGCAACATCAACATGTCCTGGGGCGACTTATCGCCGCAGGAAATGGTTCAGCGCTTTTGGCTGGGCTTCGCCAACGGGTGCTATATCGGACATGGAGAGACTTACTGGAACCCGGAGGAAGTCTTGTGGTGGTCAAAAGGCGGGACGCTGCGCGGCGAAAGCGTGGCTCGGATCGCCTTCTTGCGCGAGGTGATTGAGGCCGCGCCTGGAGCGGGGATCGTCCCACTCAGCCCTCTACGGTTCGACGCCATGAACTCCATGGCGGAGGTTCTGGCGGCGTTCGAGGCGTCGGATGACGCAGCCGCGATCGTCGGCGGATTCGCCTTTAGTATTCTGGCCGGTGGGCATAGCGGCACCGACTATTACCTGTTCTATATGGGCCCGCATCAGCCCTCGTTTCAGGAGTACGACCTACCGACCGGAAGTTTCCGGATCGATGTCCTCGACACCTGGGAGATGACGGTCACGTGCGTTGCTGAAAACGCCAGCGGCCATGTCCGGGTGACGTTGCCCACAAGACCTTATCAGGCGATCCGGATCGTGCGTCAGGAGTAGCGAATACCCTGTTCGACACGAGCGGCGATCGCTGGCCCATGCGGTCGGAACCCGGGTCTGTTTCGGCGAGACACCGCCCGGGCTCATGAGGGGATACCGGCCCTGTGTGCACCACCCGACGCCCACGGGCGGGTCTTGTTGAGCGCACGCCGGGCCAACGTCAATGGCCCAGCGAGCCCGCGCCGGACGGCGACGCCTGAACCCATACCGAATCGTGGTGGCGTGACCCCGGGTGCGGGCTTAGGTGATTGGCGCCGCAGCGCCGCATTTTTGGGCTGAACCCGGTCAACGCGACCCGCGGGCCTCGATGACCATCGGCAGCCCGTTGGCGGTGCCCAACACGCCCTTCATGACCCAGCGCGGCGTGTAACCGGCGATCAGACGCGGCGAGAATCGCCGGGCCAGCAACGCCAACAGCAGGTGCGACTCGAGCAGCGAGAAGTTGTTGCCGATGCAGATACGTTGCCCGGTCGCAAAGGGGTGATAGGCGTACGGATGCCGGGTCGCCTCCCGTTCGGGCGTCCAGCGGTCCGGATCGAATCGCAGCGGATCCTCCCAGAAGTCCGGATGACGATGCGTGTAATACGGCGACAACATCACGGCGCCGCCTGCCGGGATCGCGTATCCGTCCAGGACGTCGGCAGCGAGGGCATCCCGAACGTAGAAGGGCGCCGGAGGATACAGGCGCAGGACTTCCTTGATGACCTGCAGCGTGTAGGGCAGCCGGTGCAAGTCCTCAACGGTCGGATAGCGCTCTCCCACGACGTCATCGAGCTCTTGATGGAGCCGCTCCGCGACGTCCGGGTTGCTGGCCAGCGCGTACCAGGTCGCGCTCATCGTGCGCGCCGTGGTCTCGTGCCCGGCGAAGAACGTCGTGATCGACTCGTCGCGCAGCAGGTGCGCTTCCATCGGCTCGCCGGTCTCGTCATCGCGGGCCTGCATCAGACGCGTGAGCAGATCGTCGGGCCACTCAGTCTCGGGCAGGGCGCGACGTTTGGCGATCAGGTCATTGATGTAAGTGTGCACCTGCTGCCTGGCGGTGTTGTATTTTCGGTTGCCGGGTGTGGGCACCCAGAGCGGGAGGTGCACGGCGCCCTGGCTGGAGTTCGCAAAGCCGATCATGGTCTCCACGGCGTCCTTCATCTCCACGATGGCTTCGTCGGTCTCGGTGCTGAACATCGCTTTGAGGATGATGGCCGCCGTCACCAGCGTCATCTCTTCGCTGATCTCGATCGTTTGGCCGCTGCGAGCCAGGCCCTCCCAGCGTTCGAGCAGCCGGATACCGTCTCGGAGCATGATCTCGGCATACGCCTGCACCCCGCGTGGCGTGAAAAACGGCGACAGCAGTTTGCGCTGCCGCCGCCAGAGGTCGCCCGTGCTGGCGACCAGCCCGTCGCCCACGAGGTAGCGCCGCACCGGGTCGTAACTGGCGACCTTGTCGTAGTTCTGACGGTTGGTGATGTTGACCTGCCGAACGGCTTCGGGATGGATGGCGATGATCATCCGGCGCGGCCCCAGCTGCAGCCGAAACGTGTCGCCGTGGGACCGCCAGTGCCGGCCCACCAGGCCCAGGAAGCCTTCCTTCATGAGGCCCTGCATCGCCTCGAAGGTGCCCGGACCCGGGATCGACTTCGTTGACTCACGTGTCATCATTGCTGATTCCTATGTCTTACGACGCGTGCTCCGGATGTCGGGTGGAACCCCGATGCCCGGAGCACGCGTACGATGATCCATTATCGCTCCAAGTCAACGTCCGCAGGCATACCGGGCTTGAGCAGCCCACTGTCGTTCGGGAGCTCGATCTTGACCGCGTAGACCGTCGCCTTTCGACCCGAAACGGTCTGGACGTTGCGTGGCGTGAACTCAGCCTCGCTCGAGATCCAGCGCACCGTACCCGAAAAGGTCTGCCCAGGGAACGAATTCACGCTGATTGTCACGGTCTGTCCGAGATCGATCTGGCCATAGCGGTCTTCGATGCCCTGCGTAGCGGCGCGGCCGGGTATGTGTTGAAGGACACGCCGCCGTCGACCCGGTTCCAGGTCAGCGACCGCGACCGCGAACTCCTCAGATTGCTCGCCAGCGGTCTGAGCAATGGCGAGATCGCGCAGCAGCTGTTCTTGAGCGAAGGGACGGTGCGCAACTACGCCAGCGAACTCTTCAAGAAGCTCGGCGTATCGGATCGGACCCAGGCGGTGGTAATCGCCCTGCGGCACGGTTTGGTGAACCTGGGCGAGATCTAGGATCGTGCGAGGGCCGCAACCCCGGCGGATCGTTCGACACCCGAATTGGGCTGGACCACTTGAGATGGCAGCACACCGCGTGCTGCGCTTTGCGGCATCGACTTGTGCCTGCCATGCAGGGCAATCGCACCTCAATTGGCTTCGACGTTTTTTTGCCGCGGATTACGCGGATTTCGCAGATGGGGAGCGTGTTTCCACAATCCGCGTCATCCGCGCAATCCGCGGCAAAAACATGCATTGTTCGGTTTAGATGCGATTGCCCTGGCCTGCCATGCGGGCGCACCCGCCGGCTGTAGAATGTCGTCACTGCCGGGTTGACGGGCTCAGGAAGGGAGACCATGCTGACGCTTGCATTCATCGGTTTCGGCGTGAGTACGCGCGAATACCATATCCCTTATCTGGAAGCTCGCGATGATATCCGGGCGAAATACGTGTTCCGCAGACCGGAGGACATCGCCCAATACGGTGCGTACGAACCGTACTACCCCGAACTCCGTTTCACGTCGGATCTGGACGAGGTCCTCGGCGACGCCGAAGTTGATCTGGTCGCCGTCTGCGCGCCCGACCGGTTTCACGTCGACTATGCCAGGCGAGTGCTAAACGCCGGAAAACACTGCCTCGTGGAAAAGCCCTTCGCTCAGACGGCGGCAGAAGCTCGTGAGGTCTTTGCCCTCGCGCAGGACAAGGGCCTCGTGTGCATGACCAATCAGAATCGCCGGTTCGACGCGAATATCCTGGCCGTCAAAGACGTGCTGGCGAGCGGCAAGCTGGGACGGCTCGTGCGGTATGAATGCCACTTCGATTATTTCCGGCCACAGGGCTGGTACGATCACCTGGGGACCCTGTACAACCTGGCCGTGCACCATGTCGATCAGGTCGTCAGCCTGTTCGGGATACCCGACCGGACCCGTTTCGATGTGCGCAGCATCCAGCACCCGGGCATCGGCGACGACTACTACGATCTGGACTTCATCTACGGCAATATGAAAGCATCCGTCAGCACCAGCATGTGCGTGTTGATCGACTACCCTGCCTACACCCTGCATGGCACGAACGGCAGCTTCACGCTGCCGCCCGCTGTCCATAATTCCGCAAAGGTGAAAGCCGTGGGTCGCCCTACCGTCCGTTTCGCGGACGCGCCGGAAGACCGTTGGGGCACGCTCGTCTACGTGAAGGATGGGCAGCCCATCACGGAAAGGATCGCGGTGGGCTGTGCCCATTACGAAAGAATCTACGACAATCTGGTTGATGTGATCGGGCACGGCGGGGAGAAGTGCGTCAAAGACGAGGAGACGCTCAGCGTTTTGCATACGCTTGAAGAAGCGACCCGAGTGGCAGCGGCATACGGAGGTGGAAAGTGAAAGAAATACGGATCGGAACTATCGGTTCCGGCTCAATCGTCAAGAATGTCCTGACCGCCGTGTCAAGGACGGAGGGCATCCGCTGTGAAGCGGTGTATTCGCGCACCGAGGAAAAGGGTCGGGCACTTGCCCAGACGTTCGGCGTCGAGAAGGTCTACACCGATGTGGAAATGCTGGTGACCGATCCCGCTGTCGACTATGTCTATATCGCGTCGCCCAACAGCCTGCATTATGCGCAGGCCCGGGCCGCGCTGGAACGCGGAAAGAACGTGCTCTGTGAGAAACCGTTCACCAGCACGGTGCGAGAAGCGGACGATCTCATTCGCCTCGCGCGAGAACAACAGCTGTTTCTCTACGAGATGGTGCCGACCGCATTCCTGCCCAATTACCGCCTGCTCCAACAGCATCTGCCGGAAGTGGGGCGGGTGCGTCTCGTCCAGTGTAACTACAGCCAATACTCGAGCCGCTACGACAACCTGCTGGCCGGTGAGGTTGCCAATATCTTCGACCCCGCGTACTCGGGCGGCTGCCTCCAAGACATCAATTACTACAACGTGTATTTCGCCGTGAGCCTGTTCGGGAAGCCGGCTTCGGCACGCTACTACCCAAACCGATTCAAGAACGGCATCGACACCTCCGGCGTGGTCATGCTTCAATACGACGACTTTGTCGCGACCCTCTCGGGTGCTAAGGACACCTGGGGGGTCAATTACGCCCAGATCGAGGGCGAGAACGGCTACATCTATATCGCGAACGGAGCCAACGCCCTTGAATCGGTTCGAGTCGTCACCCGAACGTCGGACGAAACCCACAACGCGCAGCCGGACCCGGACCGCTGGCACTACGAGGTCCAGGGGCTCGTGCCGATCCTGCAGGCGGCGGACCACGACGATTGTCTGCGGCGTCTCGAACTGACCCGGGCGGTGGTCGACATCGTGGAAACGATCCGCAAGCAGGCCGGGATCCTCTTCCCGGCCGATCGATGAGGCGCGCAGCTCGACCGACGACGAAGCCGGGAAGGGCAGAGTCGAATTTGCCTCGAAGCACTCACTCCACGAAGAAAGAGGTGGCGTCAAATGACGAACCCGATCGCGCCTGATTTGAAGGCGTTTGCGACAGGGACGGGTGTCAAGCCTTCGACCCAGGTCCGCCTGACCTGGGTCGAAGAGGTCAAGGGAAAATCCGCGCTCAGGATCGAACCCACCAAGTCGGAGTTCTCGATCGCGGACGAATGGGTGGTCATTCTCAACGACATCGCGTTTACCAACGGTGTGATCGAGTTCGACGCGCTCGGGCAAAGTGATCCGCCTCAGAGTAACTTCCTGGGTGTGGCCTTTCGGCTCGTTGACGATGAGACCCACGACGTGGTCTACTTCCGTCCCTTCAACTTTCGGGCTGACGACCCGGATCGGAAGTCGCACGCCATCCAGTACGTTTCACACCCCGACCACCGATGGTGGGACCTCCGCGAGCACACGCCGGGCCGGTATGAACAGCCGATCGAGCCCGCGCCCGATGGCGATGCCTGGTTCCATGCCCGGATCGGGATTGAATGGCCCTGGGTGCGCGTCTACGTCAACGGCGCGGTCGAGCCCAGCCTGGTCGTCGAGGGACTCAGCACCCGCAGAGGCGTCGGCGTGGGCCTTTGGGTCGGGCCGGGGCGCGGGGGATACTTCGCGAACCTGGGCATCACACCGGCGCCGGTACCGTGACGGCCGACAATTCGGCAGGCGGTGCATCCGCTCAGACAGAATCGGGCCCGGAATTCAGGGGAATTCCGGGCCATTTGATTGGTTCGGCCCTGACAGTATGTCAGGGCTCGAAGAAAATGCCGGCCTGACCCGCCAGATTGACCCTTGACTTGGAGTCGACTCCAGGTGGTACGCTTGCTTCAGCGAGGTGAAAGATGAAGATCGCTGAGGTGAGTGAGCGGTTCGCGATATCGGCCGACACGCTGCGCTTTTACGAGCGAAGCGGTCTGGTGCGGCCCGTGACCCGAGACCGGAGCGGTATCCGGGATTACGGCGACGCCGATCTGATGCGGATCGAGTTCATCCTGTGCATGCGCAAGGCCGGACTGCCGATCGACGTACTCAAAGAGTACGTGGACCTGGTTGACGCGGGCGAGCACACGGTGGACGATCGCCTCCAGATCCTCGTCGAACAGCGCGAAGGTCTCCTGGCGCGCATGCGGGATATGCAACAGACGTTGGACTTGCTCAATTACAAGATCGAACTCTATAAGGGCAAGTCGCGAGAGGCGGCCAAGCAGACGCGACGACGATCGAAAGACGGCGTCAACGCCCAGGAGATCGCCTACGCCGCTCCTCTCCCCACTCCGTGAAGAGGGCGCAGCTCGTCGGCGGCTGAAGCGCAGGCGCCGGCACATCGTCAGCATCGAAGAAATGACACACAGCGCAGCAGGGTTGCAGGCCGTCAGGGTCGCCTGAGGGTGAGTCCTGCATGCGCGCGGATAGGGCACTCACGATGGACTACATCCGGCAGCTGATCCAAGTTCCGGCGGAAGTGATCCGGTTCCGGGAAGAACCCTACCACCCCGGGCCGGGGACGGGTCATGCGTGACACGATGGACATCGTGAACACGTCGACGCTCCCGGTGGATCAAGCGGCCAGGCGAAAGGCCGCCCTCGGCTTGTGGGCCATCTTCATCACTCAGTTCGTCAGCTTTCTCTTCATCTACGCGCGCAACATCGCCACGCCCGGCATCATCGCCGAGATGGATGGCATGGCGCTATTCTCCTGGTTGATCGCGTTGCCCGCGCTCAGCGGATCCGTATCGACGCTGCTTTTCGGGAAGCTCTCGGACATCTATGGCCGGCGCGCGATCCTGCTGGTCTCAATCGGGCTCTTCCTGTTGGGTCTTGGGCTGGCGACCACGGTATCGACGATGACGGGTTTTGTCGCGTCGGCGGCCTTCATGAGCATCGGGCATTTCCCGATCATCCCGCTGTGCTTTACGGCGATCGGCGATCTCTTCCCGCCTGCGGAACGTGCCAAATGGACGGGTCTGCTCAATCTGCCGACCGGCGTGGCGGCGCTCATCGGGCCGATGTTGGGCGGGCTTGTCGCCGAGAGTTTCCTGGGATGGCGCTGGCTGTATTGGGGGACCATCCCGTTGATGCTCATCGCCAGCGCCTTGCTGGTGTTCGGATTGCCTGACACCGCGCAGCACACGAAACCCAAGATCGACGTGATCGGCACGGTGGTGATGATCATCGCGACAACGACTCTTATTCTGGGGTTCTCCTGGCTTGGAACACCCGAACGGCGCGGAACGGGCATGATCCTGGCGGCGATCTCCGTGGTGGCCTGGATCGGCTTTATCTTGATCGAAAAGCGGGCTGAAGCGCCCATCCTCGATCCACATGTGTTTCAGAATCGCACGTTCATGACGGTGGCCGGGACGTCGGTGCTCTCCTTGTTCGGCTCACTCGGCATCATGGCTTACTCGCCGATCTTTGCGCAACAGGTGATGAAGGTGAGCCCAAGCCTCAATGGGTCGATGCTGACTCCGTACAGCCTTCTGACGGCGTTTCTCGGTATCCCGGCCGGTTTCTGGCTGGCCCGGACCAGGAGATACAAGGGGCTATACATGCTGGGCTACGCCGTTGTCACGATCGCGATGGCGACGATGTGGAGCTTCACGGCGGACACGCCGATCTGGCTCTATGTCTTCGCCACGTCGATCGCCGGGATCGGCATCGGTGCGATCCCGACGATCAACACCGTGGTCGCGCAATCCGCGGTGCCCAGACGATTGTTGGGTGTTGCGGTGGGCGCCATTTACTTCTTCCAGATGGTCGGGATGGCCGCCGCGCCCGCCTTTATCGGGCTGGCGCTGAACAGCGCTCCGGATCTGGAGAGCGGCCTGAAGCTTGTCTTCCTGATCGGCGCGGTCTGCACACTGGCATCGCTGCTCCTGGTCTTCACCATCCCGGGACTGTCGATGGAGAAAGACCAGCCCGGTTGATTTCGGAGCACACGGCGTCTCTGTCTGCGCCGACCACGGCCATAAGGCACTTCGCCATCATCGAGCGATTCGACGGGCCGGACTTGACCGAGACCGAGCCCGTCAGCGACCCACAATGTCAAGCCGCCGTTGAGGCGGAATAGAGGAAGGGACACACATGCGCGCCACAATCATGTACGGGGCCGGGGACGTTCGCGTCGAGCAGGTTCCCGATGCTCGTCTGATCCAGCCCACCGACGCCCTGGTGGTCGTGACCCGGGCGGCCATCTGCGGCAGCGATCTCTGGCCCTACAAGAAGATGCCGCAGACCGAAGGTGGTCGACGGATGGGTCATGAGTTCATCGGTCGGGTCGAGGCCGTCGGGTCCGAGGTCAACACAGTCAAGGTCGGCGATCTCGTCGCCGCGCCGTTCGCCTGGTCCGACGGCACCTGCATTTTCTGCCAGCAGGGGCTGCACACGTCGTGTCTACACGGCGGCTTCTGGGGCGGCACCGAACTCGACGGCGGCCAGGGCGAGGCGGTCCGCGTCCCGCAGGCCGACGGCACGCTCGTCGCCCTGCCGGTCGGGCCGGATCATGCCCTGATGCCGTCGCTGCTGACGCTCACGGATGTCATGGCCACCGGCCACCACGCCGCCCGCTCGGCCCAGGTCGGCAAGGGCCGGATCGCGGCCGTCGTCGGCGACGGCGCGGTCGGGCTATGCGGCGTGATCGCGGCCAAACGCCTCGGCGCCGAGCAGATCATCCTGCTGGGCCGTCATCCGGCCCGCATCGCGCTGGCGAAGGCGTTCGGCGCGACCGACATCGTCAGCGAGCGCGGCGACGACGCGATCGCGCGGGTGATGGCGTTGACCGGCGGCCTCGGCGCGCACTCGGTGCTTGAATGCGTCGGCACCGACCAGGCCACGGCGACCGCGATCAGCGTCGCGCGGCCGGGCGGGGCGGTGGGCCGCGTCGGGGTTCCGCAGGACGCGTTGATGCCCGCGGCGCTGCCGTCATTCTTCAAGAACGTCACGATCGCGGGCGGACCGGCTCCGGCGCGCGCCTACATCGCAGAGCTGCTGCCGGATGTCCTCGAGGGCCGGATCGAGCCGGGCCGTGTCTTCGACTGGACGGGCGGGCTCGAGCAGGTGCCGACCGGCTACAAGGCCATGAACGATCGCGAGGCGATCAAGGCCATGATCTCGTTCTAGAAGGAGGACGACTGTGAGCACCTGGACACGTGAAGAACTCCAACGCGTGGGCGACGCCGACGAACTCGAGATCGCGTCGCTCCGTGACGACGGAAGCCTGCGCAAGTTCGTGATCATCTGGGTCGTCCGGCTCGGCGACGACGTTTATGTGCGGTCCGTCAAGGGTCGGGGGTCGTGGTGGTTCCACGGCGTGCAAACGCGCCACGCGGGACGCATCAAGGCCGGCGGCGTCGAGAAGGACGTCGCCTTCGTCGAGATCGGGCGCGAGCTCGACGCCGAGCTCGACGCCGCCTATCGCGCCAAGTACAGCTACTCGCCTTCGTCGGTCGCCCATATCAACGACCCGAAGGCCCAGGCCGCGACGATCAGGCTCGAGCCGCGATAGACAGGCGAGGATGGGTCGACGTCACGCAACAGTAACGGCGACAACGGCATCGAGAGGAGCGATCCGGCCCTCCCGACCGGCCCGGGTTCGCCCGACTATCTTCGAATACGACAGGGCATTGGGAGACAGACATCATGCACAAACGAATGCTGGGCCACACCGGGCTGGAAGCCTCGGCGATCGGGCTGGGCTGTATGCGGATGAGCTTCGGCGATACGCCGACCGAAAAGCAGGAGATGATCGATTTCCTCCATGCCGCGGTCGACCGGGGCGTCACCTTCTTCGACACCGCCGAAGTGTACGGCCCCTTCACCAATGAGGACCTCGTTGGAGAGGCGCTCGAGCCCTTCAAGGGCAGGGTCGTGATCGCGACCAAGTTCGGCTTCAAGCACGGCCCGCAGGGCCCGCACCCCTCGGTCGGCGTCGACAGCCGCCCCGAACAGATCAAGCAGGTCGCCGACGCCTCGCTCAAGCGTCTGCGCGTGGATGCCATCGACCTGTTCTACCAGCACCGGCCGGATCCGAGCGTGCCGGTCGAAGACGTCGCCGGCGCGGTGAAGGACCTGATCCAGGCCGGCAAGGTCAAACACTTCGGACTGTCCGAGTCGGACGCCGACATGATCCGCCGTGCGCATGCCGTGCAGCCGGTCGCCGCCCTGCAAAGCGAATATTCCATCTGGTGGCGCGCGATCGAGGAGAACGGCGTCCTGGCGACCTGCGAAGAACTCGGCATCGGCCTGGTGCCCTACAGCCCGCTCGGCCGAGGCTATCTGACGGGCAAGATCGACGAGCGCACCACCTTCGACAAGACCGACATCCGCAGCCGAAACCCGCGCTTCACCCAGGAGGCGATCAAAGCCAACCGGGCCGTGATCGACCTGCTCGAGCGGATCGGCGCCGAGCACAACGCCACCCCGGCCCAGATCGCGCTGGCCTGGCTGCTGGCCCAGAAGCCCTGGATCGTGCCCATCCCGGGCTCGCGCAAACTCGAGCGGCTCGACGAAAACCTCGGAGCCGCAAACATCGGCCTGACTGCCAAGGACCTCGGCGACATCGCCACGGCCATGGCGGACATCGCCGTCGTCGGCGGCCGATATTGAGACCGGGTCTTGACCTCGAGTCGGCGCGAAGTGATAGGCTTATCTTGGCGATGGTCACGGGATCATCGCTAAGCCGCGTCAACAGGCCTCGACCTGGACGCACGGCATAATCGACGGCCCTGAAAGTAAGGAGATCAACGATGCACATCGGACTTCAAATTCCCTCGTTCAAGTATCCGGGCGGCACGGCGTCGATCCGGCCGACCCTGAAGCAGATCGTCACCACGGCCGAGGAGGCGGGCATCTACAGCCTCTGGGTGATGGATCATTACTATCAGATCAAGGGGCTCTTCGGTGAGGCTTATACCGACCCGATGCTGGAGAGTTACACCACGCTCGGGTATTTCGCGGGCCTGACCGAGAAGGCCTACCTTGGCGTCCTGGTCACCGGCGTGGTGTATCGCCATCCCTCGGTCTTGATGAAGATGGTCAACACGTTGGACATCCTCTCGGGCGGCCGCGCCTATCTCGGCATCGGCGCGGCGTGGTACGAAGAGGAAGCGAAGGGCTTCGGGATCCCGTATCCTTCGACGCCTGAGCGTTTCGAGCTGCTGGAGGACAATCTGAAACTGGCGAAGGCGCTCTGGGCCGGTGACGAGGCTTCGTTTCAGGGCAAGCACTTTTCGGCGCCGGCCATCACCAACAACCCCCGCCCGCTGTCGACCCCGCATCCGCGCATCATGATCGGCGGCACGGGCCCGAACAAGACCCTGCGCATGGTCGCTCAGTACGCCGACGCCTGCAACATCGGTGACTGGGTCGGCGCCGAGAACATGCAGAAGGCCCTCGACACGCTCAAGGGCCATTGTGAGGCCCTGGGGCGCGACTACGCGTCGATCGAGAAGACGTCGCTTTGCTCGGTGAACCTCTCGGGGGGCGACACGCCGGAGAGCATCATCAGCCGGATCAAGGCGCTTGCGCGCATGGGCTTCACCCACGCCATCTTCAATATGCCGGATGTGTCCAACCTGACGTCGCTCAGGACGTT
>WBZS01002070.1_pt1 | contig 13411 bp, 16 predicted proteins | sample 5204201 | NCBI WGS metagenome assembly WBZS01 (sample SAMN12344357, study PRJNA552823) | activated sludge metagenome | biome: Activated sludge suspended growth; feature: Nitrification reactor; material: Wastewater; isolation source: activated sludge from nitrification reactor of wastewater...
CGACACACCGACGCGCATCATCGACCGCGCCGATGCGGCGCTCTACTGGGCCAAGCGGAACGGTCGCAACCGGGTAGCCTGCTACGATACGCTGGCAGCCGCAGGTGCACTGGTTGCGCACCGCCAATAGTCCGGCCGCCAATCAGGCGATGCTGGCGAGTTTGGCCTTGGGCCCCGGCGGATTCTTGACGAAATACTGACGGATACCGCGCACGATGGCATCGGCCAGTTTGTCCTGGTAAGCGTCATCGTTCAGCCGGCGCTCCTCATCCGGATTGGAGATGAAGGCCGTCTCGATCAGCGCGGAGGGAATGTCCGGCGCCTTGAGCACCGCGAAGCTGGCCTGCTCGACGTTATTCTTGTGCAGCGTATTGACCGACCCCAGCTCACCAAGCAGGTATTTGCCCAGTTTGAGACTGTCGTTGATCGTTGCCGTTTGCGACAGATCGAGCAGCGTTCGCGCGAGGAAAAGATCCTTGGCGCTGAGATTGACGCCACCGATCAGGTCGGCTTCGTTTTCGCGCTGGGCCAGCAGCCGGGCCTGGGTGCTCGATGCGCCGCGCTCGGAAAGCACGAACACCGACGAGCCACGGGCATCGGGCTTGAGCCACGCATCGGCATGGATCGACAGGAATAGATCGGACTGCACACGCCGCGCTTTCTGTACACGCATCTGCAACGGAACGAAGAAATCCGAGTCGCGGGTGAGCACCGCACGCATGTTGGGCTCGGCATCGAGCCGCGCCTTGAGGCGCTTGGCGACAGCCAGCGTGACGTTCTTTTCGTAGGTGCCGCCACGCCCGACGGCCCCCGGGTCTTCGCCGCCGTGTCCGGGGTCGAGCGTAATGGTAACCAGTCGGTCGACAACCGGCTTCCCGGATTTGCGCGTCGTTCTGACTTCCGGTGCCTCGGGCGCACTCGCCGTCTGCTCCGGTTTCCTGGGCTGCGCTTCGGGTGCCTTGTTCTCAGCCTCCAGTTTCAGGGGCTCGACAGCGTCCTTGCGCCCTTCGACCAGCGACATCAGCGGGTCCACGGGCGTCTGCGGATAAACGTCGAGCACCAGACGATGGCCGTATTCGCCGGCCGGCTTGAGTTCGAATACCTGCGGCGCCACCTTGGTCTTCAGTTCAATGACCAGACGCACGACGCCCGGCTTGTAACGCCCGGCGCGCAACAGCTTGATGTATGGATCGTCGGTCGTGATCTTGCGCGCGAGGCTGTCGATCACACTGTTGAATTCGACACCCTCGATGTCAACCACCAGGCGATCGGGGTTTTCGACAGTGAAATGCGTGAATTTGAGCGGCGCGTCGTGTTCGAGCGTGATGCGGGTGTAGTCGGTGGCCGGCCACACACGCACCGACAGGACGGACGGCAGCCGGGCGACGGCCCCGGCGATCGGCGAGACGGAGAGGATCAGTGCGGCGCCGGCTGTCTGGAGCAGGCGTCGCCGCCCAGCGCGGATTGCAGTGTGCTCAGGCATTGCGCCCCCTTCGGTGTATCTGCCACGGCTTCGAGGAGACGCCCGAAATCTGCATGATGAAGGCACAGCCGCAGATCTGGCGGCGGAACGCAGCCTTGAGCGCGCTCCGGCCATTCGACCAGGCAGACTGCAGTATCGGTAAAGTATTCATCAAAGCCCGCATCGAGAAACTCCTCGGGTGACTCGAAACGATAAAAATCAAAGTGATATAAGTATAAGCTCGAAATTACGTAAACTTCAACCAGAGAATACGTCGGACTTTTCACCGCACCGGCATGACCAAGCGCCCGAATCAGCGCGCGCACCAGTGTCGTTTTGCCGGCGCCGAGGTCGCCTTCGACAAAAATCACCATTCCCGGGCCTATCGCCGGCGCCAGCGCCTCCCCGGCGCGCTGGGTGGCCGCCTCGTCGGGCAAGGGAAAAATAGCGGTAACATCGGAGGGATGCACGATAGGGACTCCAAACTGGAAGAAGCAGCGCTGAAGGAAGAAATCCGCCAGGCCGGCAGGGAACTTGGCTTCGCCGCCGTCGGCTTCGCCCGCGCGGAAGCTGGCGCGGCAGCCGACGAACTGCGCGCATGGCTGGCGGCCGGCTTTCACGGCGAGATGGATTATATGGCCCGCCATGCCGAATTGCGCGCCCACCCCGCGCAACTCCACCCGGGCACGGTCACGGTGATATCTGTTGCGGTCGACTACCTGCAAGGGGCAAAAATGGCCGACGCCCCCGAATACGCCGCCATCTCCCGCTACGCCCTTGGCCGCGACTATCACAAGGTCGTTCGCGGCCGGCTCCAGAAACTGGCAGATGCCATCAAGGCCATGATCGGCCCTTTTGGCTACCGCGTCTTCTCGGATTCGGCGCCGGTCATGGAGGTGCATTTCGCCGAGCGTGGCGGGCTCGGCTGGCACGGCAAACATACCCTGCTGCTAACGCAACAAGGCTCGTGGCGCTTTCTCGGGGAAATCTACTGCGACCTGCCGCTACCACCCGACCCACCCGTCGCGGAACATTGCGGCACCTGCAGCGCCTGTCTGGAGGCCTGCCCGACGCGCGCCATCGTCGCCCCCTATCGCGTCGATGCCCGGCGCTGCATCTCCTATCTGACCATCGAACTGCAGGGCGCCATTCCCGAGGAGTTTCGTCCGTTGATCGGCAATCGCATCTACGGTTGTGACGACTGTCAGCTATGCTGCCCCTGGAACCGCTTCGCGCGTCTGGGCGACCCTGAATTTGCGCCCCGCCACCAGTTGAACGAGGCCCGCCTGGTCGACCTGTTCGCCTGGAGCGAAGCCAGCTTCAATGAGCGCCTGGCCGGCAGCCCTATCCGCCGCATCGGCCATGTGCGCTGGCTGCGCAATATTGCGGTGGCGCTGGGTAATGCCCCGGCCTCAGCCTCGGTTTCGGAAGCGCTGGCCAGCCGCGCGGATCACCCTTCGGCGCTGGTGCGCGAACATGTCACCTGGGCTCTCGCCCGCCAGGCAATCACCAGCTCGGGCCGTGCGCCCCGGGCATGAAGTGGATGGGCGCAATCTCGGCCTTGTCGAGTGCCAGCTTGCGTTTGATTTTCGCTTCCATCTGTTCGCGGGCCGGCACCGGGCAGGCGTACATCTCATCCAGTAGCGAGCGAAAACGCAACAGCCAGACATGCGTCAGTTCAGCCAGCGCCGCGTAGAACGGCGTATTGCAGCCTAGCGCAATGCGCTGGGCGAAGTCGGGGAACCAGTAGCCGATGTGTTCGTCGATGAAATTGGCCATTTTTTCGCCGTCGACCGCATCAGCCTGCAGCAAGTGTCGTAAATAGTGCAGTTGCATCACCAGATGGTCGTCGTAGCGACTGCGCCAATCGGCGGCCTTGAAACCCGATGCAGCATAGATTTCGCGCAGTTCGAACATCGGCCGCTGGCAGGCCAGGTGGTCATCGTCGAGCCAGACCGATTCATAGGTCGACGCGCCAAAACTGTTGTTGAGATAGATGGCGGCGTAGTCGGCCGCAAGTTCGTCGAGCACCTTCGTATCGGCCACAGCCGGCAGTGCCACCAGCGCCGCCTGGGCATTGGCGTAGGCCTGCGCTGCCAAGTCATCGGCCGGCGCCAGCGCAAGACCCGCGGGAAATTCGGTCGCCTTCAGCGCGGCGAGCGTTTCGCCATCGAGTTCGCGATCATTTAGACGAATCAGTTGGTCGAGATCGTCGACCAGGGCCATGCGGAGTTCTGCTTGCATATCTTCCAGACCTGCCAATCAAAATAAAACCGGCCAAGAAACCGGCCGGTTCGTTGGGAAAAATACCCGATTCATGCGGTGTCCGCATGCTCGGCAACATAATGCTTCAAAACACGCTTGAGCATGGCGACATGCTTCAGGTTGCCGTGCTCTTTCGCATGATCGATATCATCGACGATCATGCGCTTGATACGCTTTTCGCCACTCGGGGAGTGAACGAGATAATTGCCCATTTCGACGGCAAGCATCTCCGGAATATGCTCATGCTCGGCAATCGCCAGGATTTCGTCTTCACTCAATTCCGAAAGCTCGATACAGTCTTGCAGCGTCAACATGATGTCTCCTCTCATTTTTCAAATATGTCGGAAACATTAGGGCACAACGACAGGAAAACTGCATTGACCTGCGACAAGCTTTTGTAAATTAAACGCAAAACCTCCCTTGTCTCACGCGACCGGACGACCAGGATCGGCGCACCACTCGCTCCACGAACCGGCGTAGAGACGCGAACCAGGCAAGCCGGCAATCTCCATGGCCAGCATGTTGTGACAGGCCGAAACACCTGACCCGCACTGGTGCACGACCCGTTCCGGCGGCGCCCCGACCAGAACCTTCAGCCATTCACTACGCAGCTCGGCCGCCGGCTTGAAGCGGCCGTCGGCCTGCAGATTGTCGCGAAAGAAGCGGTTGACCGCACCCGGAATATGGCCGCCGACCGGGTCGATAGTCTCGTTTTCGCCGCGGAAGCGATCCGGGCTGCGCGCGTCGACCAGATGCATACGCGAAGTATGCAGGAAGGCCTGCACGTAACCGGCGTCGACCATCGCATCGACCGGCCGGGCCACAAAATTTGCCGGGCGGGGCGATGGCACCGCCGAACTCAGCGGCTGACTGGCCGCCTGCCATGCCTGCAGGCCACCATCGAGCACAGCGACCCGTTCATGGCCCAGCCAGCGCAACAACCACCAGAGACGACCGGCAATCATGCCTTGCGCGTCGTCGTAAACCACGACCTGCGTGGCTGCACTGATACCGATTGCGCCAAGGCGGGTAGCGAGTTCATCGGGCGCCGGCAGTGGGTGGCGACCGTTGCTACCGGTCGTCGGCCCGGACAGGTCGCGGTCGCAATGCAGAAAGGCCGCGCCGGGCACATGCCCTTCGGCGTAAACACGCTCGCCATAAGCGGTATCGGCCAGTTGATGGCGAACATCGACTACCAGCCAATCGGTATCATCCAAATGTCTGGCCAGCGTGGCGACGTCGACGAGCGTGGTGTAGCTCAAGCCGCCGACTCCAGCCATATCTCGGCATCGCCGGCATTGTCGAAAACTTCGACATCGGCATTGACGAAGGTCTGCGACAGCCAGGCGCTCCAGGTCACCCACTGGCTGTCGGTGACCACGGCTACGCGCTTGAAATCGTTGGCGTGTGCACGCGAGAACTTGATCTCTTCCCAAGCCACGTCGATGGTCAGATCGGCCATCTGGCTGAGATCGAAAAAGAGATCGACCGGGCCTTCGAACTGGACCTTGTAATTGACGACTTCCTCGAATTCCTTGTAATCAGCCAGCGTGAACTCGCCGAAGACGGAAACGCTGACGCGGTGAGGTTTGTGGTCGATGACGATCATTGCTTATCTCCCGTGTTGTTTGGCGCCAGTTTAATCCTGTTCCACCGGGCTGGCGCGGGAAAAATGCGTTGCCGCAATGCCCGACAGGATGATCAGCGCGATGGCGAACCAGGCCGAGGCGTCGAGCACCTCGCCCCAGAACAGCGCGCCGAACAGGCTGGAGAAGATGACTGTGCTGTAGGCCAGCGCCGCCGACATCAAGGTCTTGCCGCGCGTGTAGGCGCGCGTCATGGCAAGCTGCGCGACCGTGGCAAAGCTGGCGACGCCGATCAAAAGCAGGCCGCTACGCAGGTCGACCGCATGCAGCTCGCTGAACATGAGCCAGATGCCGGCGCAAACTGACGACACCAGTGAAAAATAGAACACCGTGCGCATTTCCGGCTCGCCGCGCGCGCCCAGTTCGCGCACGCTGAAATAGGCCATCCCGGCCAGAACGCCGGAACCAAGACCGATCAGGCCACCCAGCAGTTGATCGGCATGAAAGCTGGGCTTGAGCAGCAAAGCCACACCGAGCAAGCCGGCGATCAGCGCACCCAGGATGCCAGCGCTGATGCGCATGCCGGCCAGCGCCAGATAGAGCGCCAGGAAGATGGCCGAGGTGTAGTTCAGCGTGACGGCCGTGGCCAACGGCATCAAGGTGATCGCATAGAAATAGGCGAACAGGGCGGAAAAGCCGACCACGCCCCGGCTGATCTGCCAGCGCCAGTGCGGCGTCGCCAACTGGACGCCGTTCAGCTTTACCAGGCCGAACATCAGGATCAGCGAAACGAAGCTGCGGTAGAAGGTGATCTCGACCGCCGAATGCGTGGCGGCAGCAAACTTGACGCAGACGCCCATGCAGGCGAATAGCAGGCTGGCAACCAGCATCCAGAGGGATTGCATCGGCGGGCGACTCAAAATGAACAAGGCGCCGGATTTTACCCCGACGCCTTGTGCGAAGCAGCAATCGCTTACAGATGCGCCTGCATGATCCGCCGGTAGAACTCGTGGAAATGCTGCATGCCGTCTTCCATCGGACTCTGATAAGGCCCGACCTCGTTGCGCCCTTCCTTGAACAGCGCGTAGCGCCCACGATCCATGCGCTCGCCGATATCGTCGTCCTCGATGGCGGTTTCCATGTAGGCGGCCCGCTCGGCCTCGATGAAGTCGCGCTCGAAATCAACGATCTCCTCGGGGTAATAGAACTCGACGACGTTCAGCGTCTTATTCACGTCCTGTGGAATCAGCGTCGAGACCACCAGCACGTGCGGATACCACTCGACCATGATGTTCGGGAAGTAGGTCAGCCAGATGGCGCCGTGCTCCGGCGTCTTGCCCTCGGCACCGTAGATGTCGCGCACTGCCTTCTGCCAGCGCTCGTAAGCCCTGGAGCCGGATTTCTGCAACGAGGTAATGCCGACACGCTGCACCGAATACCAGTCGCCGAACTGCCAGGTCAGGTCATCGCAGGTAACGAAGTTGCCGAGGCCGGGGTGATACGGTGCAACGTGGTAATCCTCCAGATAGACCTCGATGAAGGTCTTCCAGTTGTAATTGCACTCGTGCATCTCGACATGATCGAGCTTGTAGCCGGTGAAATCGAGCTGGCTTGCAACCTTCATCCCGGCCAGATCGGCATTGGCCGAACGCGGCCCCTTGAACAGCAAGCCATTCCAGTTTTCCAGGCGGTGCTTGTCGAGATTCAGGCAGGGGTTCTGCGGAAAATGCGGCGCCCCGATCAGTTGACCGCCGGTGTCGTAAGTCCAGCGATGAATCGGGCAGACGATATTGCCCTGCAACTTGCCGGAGCCCTGCAGCATGATCGCCTGACGGTGGCGGCAGACGTTCGACATCTGCCAGTTGCCCGCCTGCTCGCCCGCGCTACCGCCGTTGAGCAGCAGTTGGCCGTGATCCTTCCACTCCAGCGAGCGATAGTCGCCCGCTTCGGGCACCATCAACTGGTGGCCAACATAGCCGGGCCCGGCATCGAAGATGAGTTTTTTCTCCAGCGCAAAAACTTTTTCGTCGAAATACCAGTCCACCGGCAGTTGGGAAACTGCGGGGGCCAAACGGGACAAGCTCGCCACGTCGGACATTCCACGCCTCCAGCGGGGTTAAAAGATGGATTTTACCCCGCCCAGAATTTGACCTAAAGCCCCCTGTTAGAGTATTTTTACTGGTTTTCCCGAATCTGGTTCTCATGGATCAAGCGCCCGTTGTCGACATGAAATTTGAAGCCGCGCTGGCCGAGCTCGAAAGCCTCGTCCACAGCATGGAAGACGGCAAACTGGAACTGGAAGCTTCCATCGCCGCCTACCGGCGCGGTATGGAATTGATGAAGTACTGTCAGGCGCAACTGGTCGACGCCGAACAGCAGATTCGCGTTCTTGAAAATGGCGAGTTGAAACCCGTCGACCGTGACAGCCTGGTGGCGCGATGAGCACTGGCGCCTTTGCCGAGTGGATGGCCGCCACACAGGGCCACGTCGAAGCCGCGCTCGCCAGCCACCTGCCAGCCGCCGACAGCATTCCTGCCCGCCTGCACGACGCGATGCGCTACGCCACGCTGGGCGGCGGCAAGCGCGTCCGCCCGCTACTCGCCTTCGCTGCTGGCGAACTGACCGAAGCGCCGCGCGACCGGCTGGCGATCGTCGCCTGCGCGGTCGAGCTGATCCATGCCTACTCGCTGGTACACGACGACCTGCCTTGCATGGACGACGACGTCCTGCGCCGTGGCCGCCCGACCTGCCACGTGGAATTTGATGAAGCCACCGCCTTGCTGGTCGGCGACAGCCTGCAAACATTGGCGTTCGAGCTGCTCGCCAGTCAGCCGCTGGGTGAGCCCGCCCGCCAGCTCGAAATGATCAACTTGCTCGCCCATGCCAGCGGTTCGCGCGGCATGGCCGGCGGACAGGCGATCGACATCGCCTCGGTTGGCCGCCCTTTGAGCCAACCGGAACTGGAGTTGATGCATGCGCTGAAAACCGGCGCCCTGATCCGTGCCGCCGTGCTGCTTGGCGCCTTGGCCGGCAAGCCGTTGACGGATGCCGAACGCGTCGGTCTGGATCGTTTCGCCAAACGCGCCGGTCTGCTCTTCCAGGTCATCGACGACATCCTGGATTGCACTGCCAGCACCGCCACGCTGGGCAAGACCGCCGGCAAGGACGAAGCTGCGGCCAAGCCGACCTACGTCAGCCTGCTCGGCCTCGAAGCCGCCCGCCGCTACGCCGACGACCTGCGCAGCGAGGCGCTGGCCGCCCTCGCCTGCTTTGGCGAGCGCGCTGCCCGCCTCACCCAACTGGCCGACTTCATCTGCCACCGGCAATTCTGAAATGAGCGCCTTTCCCTTGCTTGAAACAATCAGCAGCCCGGCCGACCTGCGCCGCCTGGAGCGCAAGCAATTGCCACAACTGGCGACCGAATTGCGCGCCTTCCTGATCGATTCGGTGTCACAGACCGGCGGCCACCTGTCGTCCAACCTCGGCACCGTCGAACTGACTATCGCCCTGCATGCGATCTTCAATACGCCGGAAGACCGACTGGTCTGGGATGTCGGCCACCAGTGCTACGCCCACAAGGTCTTGACCGGCCGGCGCGACGGCATGAGCCGCCTGCGCATGCATGGCGGCGTCTCCGGCTTCCCGAAACGCTGCGAAAGCCCTTACGACACCTTCGGCGTCGGCCACTCGTCGACCTCGATTTCCGCTGCACTCGGCATGGCGCTCGCCGCCAAGCAAAAAGGCGAGGATCGCAAGGCCGTCGCCATCATCGGCGACGGCGCGATGTCGGCCGGCATGGCATTCGAGGCGCTGAACAACGCCGGCGTCGCCGATGCCGACATGCTGGTCATCCTCAACGACAACGAGATGTCGATCTCGCCACCGGTCGGCGCGCTGAACAACATCCTGACCCGCCTGACCTCCAGCAAGACCTTCAATGCCGCCCGCAGTGCCGGCCGCCACATGCTCGGCTTCGCCCCGCCGCTGCTCGAACTGGCGCGTCGCGCCGAAGAGCACGTCAAGGGCATGATCGCGCCCGGCACCTTGTTCGAAGAATTTGGCTTCCATTATTACGGGCCAATTGACGGCCACGACCTCGACGCCCTGATCCCGACGCTGGAAAACCTCAAAAAGCTGAAAGGCCCGAAGTTTCTCCACGTCATCACCAAGAAGGGCCAGGGATACAAGCTGGCCGAGGCCGACCCCATCCTTTATCACGGCGTCGGCAAATTCGCCGCCTGTGACGGCATCCAGTCCGCCAAGGGGCCGGGCAAACTGACCTACACCCAGGTTTTCGGCGACTGGCTATGTGACATGGCCAAGGCCGATGCGCGCCTCGTCGGCATCACCCCGGCGATGCGCGAGGGCTCCGGCATGGTGCGCTTCTCGGCCGAGCACGCTGATCGCTACTACGATGTCGGCATCGCCGAACAACACGCCGTCACCTTCGCCGCCGGTCTCGCTTGCGAAGGGCTGAAGCCGGTCGTCGCCATCTATTCGACTTTCCTGCAGCGCGCCTACGACCAGCTGGTGCATGACGTTGCGCTGCAGAATCTGCCGGTCGTTTTCGCCGTCGACCGCGGCGGCCTGGTCGGCGCCGATGGCCCGACCCACCACGGCACGTTCGACCTCTCATTCGTCACCTGCATTCCCAACATGGTGGTGATGGCACCGGCCGACGAGGCCGAATGCCGGAAAATGCTGTCGACCGCCTTTGCGCTGGATTGCCCAAGCATGGTGCGCTACCCGCGCGGCGGCGGCGCCGGCATCGTTCCTGAAAAGAATCTCGACACCCTGCCCGTCGGCAAGGGTGAAATCCGTCGTCAGGGGCACGGCGTCGCGCTGCTCGCTTTCGGCAGCCTGGTGCCTGCCGCCCTCGCCGCCGGCGAAGAGCTCGATGCGACGGTCGTCAACATGCGTTTCGTCAAACCGCTCGACGATGCGCTGATCGTCGAACTCGCCGGGAACCATTCCCTGCTCGTCAGTATCGAAGAAAATGCAGTGATCGGTGGCGCCGGCTCGGAAATAGAGCGTGTGCTGGCGGAACGTGGACTGCAGGTTCCGGTATTGCGCCTGGGCCTGCCCGACCGCTTCATCGACCACGGCGAGCAAAGCCAGTTGCTGGCCGAACTCGGCCTCGACAAGGATGGCATTGTCGGTGCCGTGCGCGCCCGTACCATCCGACAATAATTCGTAAAGAACAGCCCATGAACAGCCCAATCCCCATTCCGGACGTCCAGAACTCCGCCGACACGCGCCAGATCGCGATCAACAAGGTCGGCATCAAGTCCATCCGCCACCCAATCAAGGTGCAGGACAAATCGGCCGGCATCCAGCACACCATCGCCGTCTTCAACATGTACGTCGGCCTGCCGCACAACTTCAAGGGCACGCACATGTCGCGCTTCGTGGAGATCCTCAACAGCCACGAGCGCGAGATTTCCGTCGAGAATTTCCCGGTCATGCTGCGCGACATGGTGGTCAAGCTCGAAGCCGAAACCGGCCACATCGAGATGAACTTTCCGTATTTCATCAACAAGACGGCACCGATTTCCGGCGTCCAGAGCCTGATGGATTACGACGTCACCTTCATCGGCGACATCTGTCACGGCGAGATCGCCACCTCGGTCAAGGTCGTCGTGCCGGTCACCAGCCTCTGCCCGTGCTCCAAGAAGATTTCCGAGTACGGCGCCCACAACCAGCGTTCGCACGTCACCGTCACCGCCCGCACCAACGATTTCGTCTGGATCGAGGAAATCGTTCAGCTTGTCGAACAGGAAGCCTCCTGCGAGTTGTTCGGCCTGCTCAAGCGCCCGGACGAAAAATTCGTCACCGAGCGCGCCTACGACAACCCCAAGTTCGTCGAAGACATGGTGCGCGACGTCGCCGCCCGGCTCAACGCCGAAAGCCGCATCGACGCCTACGTGGTGGAATCCGAGAACTTCGAGTCCATCCACAACCACTCGGCCTATGCCTTGATCGAAAAGGACAAGACGCAGGGTTGAACCAGCCTGTTGCGGTCGACGCCCAATAAAGGGCAAGAATGAAAAACGGGGCGCCGCAGCGCCCCGTTCTCATTTCGACCTCCGAGCCTGTCAGGCAGCGGCGACCGGCTTTTCCTTGCGCACCAGCTTTTCCTTGATGCGTGCGGACTTGCCGGAACGATCGCGCAGGTAGTACAGCTTGGCACGACGCACGTCGCCGCGACGCTTGACCTCAATCGCCGCCACCAGCGGAGAGTAGGTCTGGAAGGTACGCTCGACGCCTTCGCCGGACGAGATCTTGCGGACGATGAACGAGGAGTTCAGGCCACGGTTACGCTTGGCGATGACGACGCCTTCATAAGCCTGCAGACGCTCACGGTTGCCTTCCTTGACCTTCACCTGGACGACGACGGTGTCGCCAGGGGCAAATTCGGGAACGCTCTTGCCCAGGCGGGCGATTTCTTCTTGCTCGAGTTGTTGAATCAGGTTCATGTGAGATCCTTCAATTTAAAAACATCTACTCACCGCATTGCTCCTCTCCGGAAATTTCCGCGAGGAGTTGCGTCTCTTCCGCGCTCAACACGCGGTGCGCCAGTAAATCCGGCCGGCGCTTCCGGGTTCGTGCCAGCGACTGTTTCAGCCGCCAGCGGCGAATTCTTTTGTGGTCGCCGGACATCAACACCTCCGGCACCGCCTCGCCCTCGTAAACCTCCGGACGGGTGTAGTGCGGACAATCCAGCAAACCACCTGCAAACGAATCTTCCACCGCCGAAGCGGCATCTCCGAGCACTCCCGGCAACTGGCGGACGACGGCATCGATCAGCATCATCGCCGGCAACTCGCCACCGGAAAGCACAAAATCCCCGATCGAAATCTCTTCATCGACACAGCGCTCGATCAGACGCTCGTCGACTCCTTCATAACGACCGCAAAGCAGGATCAATCCTTGTTCGCCAGTCGCCAACTGCATCACCCGTTCGTGGGTGAGCGGCGCACCCTGGGGCGAAAGGTAGATGACCCGGCTCGTCGCCAGTCCTGCCTCACGCTGTCCCTGCCTGGCTGCTCCGATCGCCCTTTCCAGCGGCCCTGCCTGCATCAGCATGCCCGGTCCGCCCCCGAAGGGGCGATCATCCACTCGCCGCCAGGCATTTTCGGCAAAATCCCGCGGATTCCAAGCCTGCCACGCCCAACGTTGCTCTTCCAACGCCCGGCGCGTAATGCCACTTTGCGTCACGGCAGCAAACATCTCCGGGAAGATGGTCACGCAGTCGAACCGGAACGCCGGTTGCTGCTCGCGACTCACCAGTCGCTACCCCACTCCACGCGGATCTGCCCCGCCTCCTTCTCAACCGCCAACACCACTGCCGAAACGAACGGCACCAGCCGCTCGTTACCATTTTCACCAACCACCCGCAGCACGTCGTTGGCCCCGGTTTCGATCAACCCATCGACCCTGCCCAGGCGCTCGCCAGCGGTATTGACGACTTCCAGACCGATCAGATCGGCCCAGTAGTACTCGTCTTCAGCGGGCGTCGGCAACACCGATCGTGGCGCGCCTACCAGAAACCCTTTCAAGGCCTCGGCCGCCGTCCGGTCTTGAACCCCGTCGAACAGGACCACCAGCCCTTCGCCGTGCGCCTTGAAGCCTTTGAGCCGGGCTTCCCGCCATTCGCCACCTTCCCGGCCTATCCACCAGACGGGCATCTCGGCCCAGGCCTGTGGATCGTCGCCGAAAGGATGCAACCTGAGCCAACCCTGCAAGCCGTAAGGGTCGGCAAGCCGCCCCAGCACGACGAAATCGTTGCCGGCCAAGGCAAGAACTACTTAGGCAACCTGTTGGGCAGCGTGTTGCTTGACCAGACGGGCAACCGTCGGGGACAACTGGGCACCATTCTGCTGCCAGTAGGTCAGTCGATCGACGGCGACGCGCAGGCTCTCGGCATTGCCGGCGGCAACCGGATTGTAGAAGCCGATACGCTCGATAAAGCGGCCATCGCGGCGCGCGCGCGCGAATTGGCGGTGAAGACCTGGGCGAGGTATCAGGCATAGGGTTTGCCCGAAGCAAAACGGGCCGCGGCGAAGCCGCGGCCCGTTTTGTTTCGGGACGGATCTCG
>WBZS01002071.1_pt1 | contig 13408 bp, 11 predicted proteins | sample 5204201 | NCBI WGS metagenome assembly WBZS01 (sample SAMN12344357, study PRJNA552823) | activated sludge metagenome | biome: Activated sludge suspended growth; feature: Nitrification reactor; material: Wastewater; isolation source: activated sludge from nitrification reactor of wastewater...
AGCAGTGCGTGGGGATGCCCGAGATCCCGGAGTTCCTGCTGGCCCGCACCAAAGACGTCAACGAGATCATCAAGATCGTCGATGAAGTCGCCGCGGGGCGGCATCGCTTCTCCGACGGCCGGCCGATCCTGACCGTCGCCATCGACTCGATCTCGGTCCTTTGGGCCATCCGCAAAGACACGCGCGCGCTCGTCGCCGAACAACGCAATCAGCGTTGGGGAAAAACGGCCGAGGAGGCCACGATGACCCAGCTCGACTGGAGCATGGCCAAACGCCCGCTGCTGCGTCTGAACACCCGGCTGGCCAACTGCCCGATCAAGTACATGATCTACACCGCCCGCCTGCAGGACAAATACGCCGAAGATCCGCGTCAGAAGGACCGGATCTTCAAAGTGGGCGAAGCGCCCGACGCGATCAAGGGCCTCGAGTACGACATGAACCTGGCCTTCCGGATGCGCAACACGCCCGAGGGCGCCTGGGAGTGCCAGGTGACCAAGGTGCAGGGCGCGCTCGGGCGGGAACTGCCCAGCGGCAAGGTGTTGCGCGCCTTTCCGGCCGAGACGATCCTGGAGTACACCGGTCACCTGACCGGCGAGAGCGGTGCGCAGCAAGACGAGACGCGGTTGGCCGAAGTTGATGCGGCCCGCGAATTGCCGGCTGAGGCTCCGGGCGGGTCGGTGCGCAGCAGTGTGCGCGGGCCGTCAAGCGAGTTGGACGACTTCTACATCGAGGCACAGCAGCTTGGCTATCAGACGCCCGACGGCGCGCCTGACCGTCAGCGCATCCGCGAAGTGCTCAAGACCAACGGCTATCAGGCCTTCAACCCGGCCGAGGCAGAACGGATGCTGAAGGTGCTCAAGCAGGCCCGCGTGGAGGCCTCGTCCAGCGCGCCCACCACTTGACAGGCGCGCCACGCCTCCGGTCACGGGTGATCAGCCGGGCATCCGCCCGGTCAGCAAAGCGGCCGCCCAGTCCGGGCGGTCGTTTCGCGCAGCCTGACGGGCTGCGGCAGCATGATCGTAAGGCACGACTTGCAGCGCGACCTGCCAGGCGCCGCGCTCATCGTCCACCAACGCATAGCGGGCATGCGGCGACCCGGATTCCATCACGTGCGGTTCGGGCGTGTCGTCGGCATAGGCCGGCAGGCCAACGCTCCCCGGGTTGACGATCAGCTCCCGCTCCCTCACCACCACGGCGCGTGCGAGATGGGTGTGGCCGCACAGCCTGAGCGGCGTTGCCTGGCTACCCAGCCGGGCAACGATCTCGTCTTCGCCGGCCAGCCGCGAACGGCCGAAAGCCACGGTCTCCAACAGGTAGGTCAAATCGCTGCTCGGCGAACCATGGAACGCAAACACATCGTCCCGTGGGAACGCCTGCGCAGGCAGTGCGCGCAGCCAATCCAGCTGAGCGGATGACAGTCGCGCGTACGCATACCGGTCGGAGGCGCCGTGTCGGGCCGGGTCGAGCGTCGTCAACTGGCGCTCGTGGTTGCCCGCAATCTGCAGCCAGGGCTGACGCATCAAGAACGCCACGGTCTCTGCCGGCCAGAGCGGACCCGAAACATGATCGCCCAGGTTGACCACGGCAGAGGCGCCTTGCCGACCGATGTCGGCAAGTACGGCCTCCAGCGCAGCAAGGTTTCCATGGACGTCCGCTATGATCGCCAAACGGGTCATCGTGTTATACCTCGCGTCTTCGGGCCGCTGTTAACGATACCAAAGCCCGGTTGGAATCGGTGAGACGGATGCCTGCGGGAAGGACGAAACCGTGAGCGGAGTCGCCGACGCGAACGGGTTAAGGTTGCCTCATTTTCCCTGATTACACTGGTACTATTGTTAAGGCTAGCTGCTATTCGTAGACTGTTTGAACATGAACCAATTGAACGGTTCCTTGACCTCCAAAATACCTAAACCAAAGCGTTCATTGAAATAGGACGGCTTGCCAGACAGCTGCGGGCCGCTCGAAACCGGTTTCGTTTCTCCATTCAGTTGGTTAAATGAGGCGCAAGATCCTATGACGACCGAGACGATCACCATCGAAGCCACATTGCGTCACCACCTTGCCCAGGAGATCTTGTTTACGGGCTCAACCTACCGGCACCACGACGACGACTCGTTCCTCGAGAACGGCATCGTCGACTCGATGGGCGTGATGCAGTTGGTGATGTATGTTGAAGAGCACTTCGGCGTCAACGTAAACGACGCCGATATCGTGCCAGACAACTTCGACTCGGTCGCCCGCCTCGCCGCCTACATCCGGCGCAAGCAGGTGTGATCACCCATGCGGGGGCGCGGTGAGCACTGCCGATTACCTGTTGGAGACGTCTTCGGCCGAGCGTGCGGCCTTGATCAGTGGAAAGACGTCTCTGACCTTTGCAGACTTACGTGGGGCTGCCGGTCGCACCCTCGCTGAGTTGACGCGCCTGGGCGCCGGCCCGGGAAGCCGGGTCGGCATCCTTGGCGCCAATTCGCCGTATTGGATCGCCGCCTACCTGGCCACGCTCAAACTCGGCGCCGTCGCCGTCCCTTTCCCAAACACACGCACACCCGAAGACGTCCGGGCCATGCAGGCTGTGGCGCGCTGTGGCTATCTCTGCAGCGACGAACGCCTGCTCAGCCGGTTCCGGGCCAGCTTCAGCGACGACGTGCGTGTGCTGACCGACACGGTCCTGCGCACACCGGGCCCCAGCGATTGGCCCGCACAGACCGTCGACCTCGACGCCGATGCAGCGTTGATGTTCACCTCGGGCACCACGGCGCGACCTAAAGCCGTGCGTATCACTGGTCGCAATCTGCAAGCCAACACCGACTCGATCGTCGAGTACCTGCGCCTGACCGAAGAGGATCGCATCTTCGTCCTGTTGCCGTTCGACTACTGCTTCGGCACGTCGCTGCTCCACACGCATCTGCGCGCGGGCGGCACGATCGTGCTCGGCGGCGGTTTTCTGTATCCCGAGACCACGCTTGACTTGCTCGAATCCACGGCGGCCACGGGTCTGGCAGGTGTGCCGACGCTGTACCAAACCCTGCTGCGGCGCACGACGTTCGGCAAACGCCCCCTGACCGCGCTGCACAAGATCCAGCAGGCCGGCGGTCGGCTGTCGAGCCCGTTGATCCAGGAGTTGATCGCGGCCGTGCCGGCCGCCGAGATCTTCGTGATGTACGGCCAGACCGAGGCCACGGCCCGGCTGTCGTACCTTCCTCCGGACTTGCTCGGTACCAAGCTCGGCTCGATCGGGCGCGGCATCCCGGGCGTCAGGCTGAGCGTGCTGACGCCTTCCGGCGCGCCGGCGCAGCCGGGCGAAGTCGGCGAGATCTGGGCCGAAGGCGACAACATCTCGCCCGGCTATCTCGACGACCCGGAGGCCACGGCTGCCAAGTTCCCGGGCGGCCGGCTGCGCACCGGCGACCTTGCCACGATCGACGCCGAGGGCTTCCTGTACATCCACAGCCGCGAGAGCGACTTCATCAAGTCGTCGGGCCACCGGGTCGGCGCGCAGCAGATCGAGGATTGCGTGCTCGAACTGCAAGAGGTCGTCAGCGCCGCCGCGATCGGGGTCGAGGACCCTCAGCTCGGCGAGGCCATCCGCGTCTATGTGACCGTGCGCGACTCGGCGGCGTTCGACACGCACTCGGTCGTGCGCCACTGCGCCCAACGGCTGGCGCGCTACATGGTGCCGCGCGACGTGGTCGTGCTCGAGCGGATGCCCGTCAACACGAACGGCAAGATCGATAAGGGGGAATTGCGGCGATGTGCGGCATAGCCGGCGTGCTCAACCTGCGCGCGGCCGCGCCGCCGTCGCTGGAAACCGGCCAGGCGATGCTGGCGGCGCTGCGTCACCGCGGCCCTGACGGCTTTGGCCTGTACCGCGATCCCGACGTGCTGCTCGGCAATGCCCGCCTGAGCATCGTCGATCTTGCCGGCGGCGACCAGCCGATCAGTAACGAAGACGGCTCGATCTGGATCGTGTTCAACGGCGAGATCTTCAACCACGTCGAGCTGCGCCCGGCGCTCGAGGCGCGCGGTCATCGTTTCAGCACCCACTGCGACACCGAAGTCGTCGTCCACCTCTACGAAGAGTACGGCGCCGACTGCCTGCAGCACCTCAACGGCCAGTTCGCGATCGCGATCTGGGATCGGCGCACGCGCGCGCTGTTCCTGGCGCGGGATCGGCTGGGGGTGCGCCCGGTGTATTACACCCTGAACGCCGGTCGGCTGGTCTTCGGCTCCGAAGTGAAGTCCCTGCTGACGGCCCCCGGTGTGGAGGCCGCGATCGATCCGGCCGCGCTCGACGAGACCTTCGTGTACTGGAGCGTGCAACCGCCGCGCACGATCTTCAAAGACATCGCCCAGATCCCGGCCGGCCATTACCTGCTGGCACAGGACGGCGCGATCGAGGTTCGACCGTACTGGACCCCCGATTTCGCGGTCGAAACACCCCAGCGCCCCACCGGCGAACACCTCGAAGAACTCGAAGCCCTGCTCGACGACGCCGTGCGTATCCGCCTGCGCGCCGACGTGCCGGTGGGCAGCTACCTCAGCGGCGGCCTCGACTCGTCGCTGATCGCGGCCCTCGCCCGCCGCCGGGCGCCGCTGCTCGAGACCTTCTCGATCGCGTTCGAGGACGAGGCCTTCGACGAGAGCGGCTTTCAACAGCACATGGCGCGCGAGCTCGGCACGCAGCACCGCGTCGTGCACGCCACCGACGCCGATATCAGCCGCGTGTTCCCCGACGTGATCTGGCACACCGAAGCGCCCGTGTTGCGGACCGCGCCGGCGCCGATGTTCCTGCTGGCGCAACTGGTACACGGGCATGGGCTGAAGGTGGTGCTCACCGGCGAAGGCGCCGACGAGATGTTCGGCGGTTACGACATTTTCAAAGAGGCCGCGGTGCGGCGCTTCTGGTCGCGCCAGCCGGGCTCGGCCATGCGGCCCGCGCTGTTGCGCCGGTTGTATCCCGACATCGCAGGGCTGGGCCAGACCTCGGGCGCCTTTCTCAACGGGTTCTTCAGCAAAGGTCTGGCCGACACCGAGGCGGCCGACTACTCGCATGCGATCCGCTGGCGCAACACGGCCCGCTTCCGGCGCGCGTTCCTGGCCTCCGAGCCGGTCGACCCGCCGGCGCCGCCGCTGCCGGCAGGGTTCGCGACCTGGTCGCCGCTGGCGCGTGCGCAATACCTCGAGATCGCGACCTTCCTGGGCCCCTACCTGCTCTCGTCGCAAGGCGACCGCGTGGCCATGGCGCACTCGGTCGAGGGGCGTTTTCCGTTCCTGGATCACCGTGTCGTGGCCTTTGCGAATCGGTTGCCGGCCGATGAGAAGCTCCTTGGCCTGAGCGAGAAGTGGCTGCTTCGGCAACTCGGGCGCAGGCACCTGCCGGCCGAGATCTGGGCCCGGCGCAAGCGCCCTTACCGCGCGCCCATCCGGCGCAGCTTCTTCCACGCCCAGGCGCCCGATTACGTCCGCGATCTGCTCTCCGAGCGCAGCGTCGCGGACACCGGGCTCTTCAACCCGACTGCGGTGGGGCAACTCGCGCGCAAGGCCGCCGGCGCGTCGCGGCTTGGCGAGGTCGAGGAGATGATGCTGGTCGGGATCCTTTCGGCGCAGCTTTTGCATCAGGCCTTCGTCGTGGCGCGGCGCGCACCGGATCTGCGCGACCTGCCGGCGTTGAAACTGGTCGATGCGCTTGTCACCTTGTGAACCCGGGCGCCGCCGTGCGGTCTGCCCTATTCGTCGGTCGTAGCAGATCTATGTCTAACCCTTTTTCGCGTGAGAGCCTGAACCTGGATGTTGAAGCCGAGATCGAACGGATCACGGCCTGGCTGCGTCAGGAGGTCCATCAGAACCTGCGGCGTTACGGCGCGGTGGTCGGCATCAGCGGCGGCATCGACTCCTCCGTCGTCCTGGCGCTTTGCGCGCGCGCATTCGGCCCGCAGCGCGTCCTCGGCGTGATGCTGCCTGAACAGGAATCCAGCCCCGAGAGCGCGACACTGGCGCAGCAACTGGCCGATCGCTACGACGTCGAGGCGATCACGGAGAACATCAGCGGTGCGCTGGTCGGTGCCGGCTGTTATGACCGACGTGATGAGGCGATTCGACGCGTGGTGCCCGGCTATGGCCCGGGTTGGAGCGCCAAGATCGTGCTGGCCGGCAACGTCCTCGAACAGGCGACGCTCAACGTCTTCCGCCTGATCGTCACAGAACCGGGCGGGGTCGAGCACAGCCAGCGTCTGCCGGTCAAGGAATTCGCCCAGATCGTGGCGGCCTCGAACTTCAAGCAGCGCATGCGCATGTCGATGCTTTACTATCACGCCGAGGTGCGCAACTACGCCGTGATCGGCACGGCACAGAAGAACGAGCATGAGCTCGGCTTCTTCGTCAAGCACGGCGACGGCGGCGCCGATCTTCAGCCTCTGGCGCATCTCTTCAAGACCCAGGTCTATCAACTCGCCCGGGCGCTCGACGTCCCGGCCGAGATCCAGGCGCGCACGCCGACGACCGACACCTACCCGGGCGGACAGACGCAGGAGGAGTTCTTCTATCGCCTGCCGTTTGCGCTGCTCGACGCGATCTGGCTCGGCCATGAGCTCGGGGTCGCGCCGGCCGAGATCGCGGCTGCGCTCGATCTGGCCACCGACCAGGTCGAGCGCGTCGTCACGGATATCGAAAGCAAACGTCGCGCCACGGCCTATCTGCGCGCGCCGGCGCTCAGCCTGGCGGAGTGAGTTTCAGGCCCAGGAGCTTGCACGATGCGTCGAACAGTGCCGCTGCTCTCCGGGTTCGCGATCCTGGCCGTCGTCTTCAACCATGCCAACTGGCATGTCCTTGAGCGCTATGCTCCGGGCGATCCCGCCGGGCTGGCCTTCCTGATCTGCGACCAGATCGGGAAGTGCGCGATCGCGGCCTTCCTCGCGATCGCGGGCTACTTCATCGCCTACGCGACCGCAGGCGGCAAGAGCGACGTGCGCTGGTCCGTCATCCGCGCGCGCCTGCTTAACCTGCTCTGGCCGTGGTTGTTGTGGTCGCTGGTCGACTTCGCCCTGCACGTCATCCTCACTCGACGGATCGACCTCGGCGAGCTGCTGGCGACGCCGTTCGTCCACTACTACTTCATCCCGCTGTTGATGGCCTACTACCTGACGACCCCGCCCCTGGTGCGGATCGCGCGGGCCAACCCGCGCGGCCTGTTACTGGGCGCTGCGCTCGTGCAGGGGCTCGCGTTGATGTTGTTGTACGCCCGGCTGTATACGTCAATCCTGCCGTCCGTGGTCGTACCGTGGATCGAAGTCGGTCCACTGCAGTACCTGCGCTTTGCCTTCTTCTTCCCGCTCGGGCTGGTGCTCGGAATGTATCCGCAGGCCGCGCGCGACTGGCTGGCGCGGATCCGCGGGGTCCTGCCCTGGTCGACGCTCGTCCTCTTCGCGGCCTCGGTGGGTGAGGCCTGGATCGCCTACGGGCGCGGCGGCGCGTACTGGCCGTTGGGCGGCGACCAGACCAAGCTGACCTCGGCGCTGTTCTCGATCAGCCTGATCTTGACCTTTGCCGCCGCCGACCGCATGCAGTTCCGGGGCGACAAGCTGCTGATGCGCATCGGCGGCCGCACTTACGGCATGTACCTGACGCATTACATCTTTCTCGGCGCGCTGGCGCGTGTGTTCGAAGCCGCCTGGCCCGGCGGCGGCGACGTGCCGGGCTGGATCCTGCTCCCCGTCCTCTTCATCGGCACCGCCGGCGCCTCGATGGTGCTGATGGAGGTCGTCGCGCGCTCGCCCTTCCGCAAGCTGTACACCGTGTTATTCGGTTGAACCCGGCACCGGCGCGCAGACCTCGCCCTGGCCTGTGTTCGCGGAGAAGAGGCTGCCGGCGGTCGCAAGCCAGGCTCATTGCCGCAGGCAACCCCTTCTGCGTGGTGCCGGGCTCGCCGAAGGCAGACAACGCACCGGGCCAATCTCAGTGGTCATCAAGCCCGCCTGCTTCGGTGGGCTTTGATTTTTACCAGCCTGGCCGCGTTACAATAAGGAGGGAGAACACCGCCAGCGCAGGGCGCTGAGGGTCGCCTGAGAGCTTTTGAGGGCGGCCCGGCGGTACGGTGAAACTTATGCGTTCGGTAGCCATCATCGGGATCGGGATGACCACGATCTCGGAACACTGGGATCAATCGATCAAGATTCTGGCCGGCGAAGCCACGTTGGCTGCGCTGGCGGATGCCAACCGTCAGGACGTCGACGGGCTGTTCATCGGTAACATGCTCTCGGGAACCCTCAACCGCCAGGAGAACCTGGGCGCAATGCTCAGCGACTGGGTCGGTCTGCGCGGCATCGAGGCGGTCAAGGTCGAGGCGGCCTGCGGCTCGGGCGGCGCTGCCGTGCGCCAGGCCCTGATGGCCGTGGCCTCGGGCGTCATGGAGAGCGCGCTGGCGGTCGGCGTCGAGAAGATGACCGACACGGTGCCGGCCACCACTACCGGCGGCCTCGCCACAGCCGCCGACTCCGACTGGGAGGCCGCTCAGGGGGTGTCGTTCGTCGCCCTCAACGCCCTGGTCATGCAACGCTATTTGCATGAATACGGCTGGACCAAGGATGACTTCGCGCCGTTCGCCATCAACGCGCACGGCAACGCCATGCACAACCCCTACGCGCGGCTGCACGAGAAAGTCGATGCGCGCGCGTACAAGAAGGCCCGCATGGTGGCGGAGCCGATCAACCTGCTCGACGCCTCGCCCACCGGCGACGGCGCCGCCGCAGTCTTAATCGTGCCCGCCGACCAGGCGCACGCCACCGGTCGGCCGCGGATCACGATCGCCGGATCGGCCTCGGCCACCGACACGCTGGCGATCCACGACCGCACCGACCCGCTCTGGCTCTCGGCCGCCGAGCTCTCGGTGCGCAAAGCCTACGCCCAGGCCGGCGTCGGCCCGGCCGACATCGACGTCTTCGAACTCCATGATGCCTTCTCGATCATGGCTGCACTTTCGCTCGAGGCCTGCGGCTTCGCCGAGCGCGGCCAGGGCCCGCGGCTCGCGCTCGACGGCGAGATCGTGCCCACGGGACGGGTGCCGATCGCGACGCGCGGCGGCCTGAAGGCACGCGGGCATCCGGTAGGCGCCACCGGCGTGTACCAGGTCTGCGAGCTGGTCGAACAGCTGCGCGGCACCGCCACGGGCACCCAGGTCGACGGCGCCCGCATCGGCATGGCGCAGAACATCGGCGGCTCCGGCGCCACGATCGTCACGCACATTTTGCGGCGCGAGTAGTTGGGCGCTTCAGCGATGGCTTGATAGCCGCCCGGCCAGTGTGCCGGGCGGTTTGCTTTCCCGACGCAACCGGCCCCGGAGCGCTCGCGTAAACCCCTGTGACGGCTCACTTCACGAAATGAGGAACTCCATGTGGAACACATTCTTGTGGGGCACCCAGATCGTGCTTGCGATCAAGTTCACGTCTGTGGCTGTGACGCACGGCCTGTTGCCGGACCAGACCAAGCTGCGGCCGGGCCGGGAGCGTTGGGGGACACGCACCCGGCCCATGTTGGTCGCGATCGCAGTCGGAGCCGTCTGCGGCGCGCTGGGTCTGATCGCGCCTGCGGTGTTGAGCAGCCTGAGCTGGGTCACGCCCTTTGCAGCCGGCGCTCTGGCGGCGATGCTTCTGGCAGCCGTAGCGCTGCACCGCGGCTGCCGCGCGCAGCCTAACGATTGGGTCAACCTGATCCTCTTCGCGCTGGCGGTTTTCGTGTTGGCGGGGCGCCTGACCATCGCGCCCTTGTGAGCTGATGAGCAGGCGCTCCAGAACCGACAACATCCGGAAGAAAACCCGGTCTGCTCACGCGTTTCGCTGCCAGGTTGCGCCGTCGGGTGTGTCGTTGATGCGATAGCCCAGGGCTGTCAGCCCATCGCGCAGCTGATCGGCGAGCGCCCATTGTTTCGCGCCGCGCAGTTGCGCGCGCATCGCGAGCATGAGGTCCATCAGCGCGGGCGCATGATCCTCACCGGCCTCGGGTTTCAGCTGGGCCAGGCGCGGCAGCAGCGTCGCGAGCGCCTGGGCGGCGCGGTCGGCGCGGTCGAGCACGCCCTGCTCGAGACCGGCCTGCGCGATCAGGCTGAGCCCGACCAGGGCCTCCACGGCCTCCGAAAAATCGTTGGTGCGCAAGGCCGTGGCCGTGCGGTCGCGCAGCGCTGTGATGTCGTCGGCCTCCGGTGGAGGCGCCGGCTCGGAGGAAGTAGCCGTACCGACGACGGCGTCGATCTCGGGCATCGGGGCGGCAACGCTGTTCAGACCGCGCCACGTATCCAGCGTGAAGGGCTCACCGCGACTGAACGCGTGGGCGGCGCCATGGGCAAGGACCGCCACCGTTCCGACGCCGAGCACATCCCCACTGTCGGCGCCGGGTCGGATCCGCGCCGCTGTGTATTCGTCGACGCCGATCAACACGGCCTCGGCGGGCAGCAACGCCTCGAGCTGCCGCAACCGCGGGGCGCCCATAAAACAGAAACGCGTGTCGTGCTGATCGCCGCTGCGATTGTTCCAATGCGGCACGACGGCCGCCGGCAACCCGAGCTCGCCCAGCACATCCAGGCCCGGCAGCCAGTGCACGTCGGCGCCGACCTTGTAGATCTCGTAGACCGGGATCGTGTGGGCGCCAAGCGTCAGCGCGGCGGCTGACGAGAAGATCAACGTCGCGCCCTCGCGCCATCGTTCGAGCACGGCCGCAAACACCGGGCTGTTGCGCCAGACCCGAAGCGCGTAGCTCGGGCTGCCCGGCCCGGCAAAGAGGTAGTTGCCCGTACGGATCGTGGTCAAAGCCGCCGCGATCTCGGCCGGTGTGCCCTGTGGTCCCGGGAAGTCGGCTACCGCCAACGGCAGGCCAAAATTGCGCTCGAAGTAACCGATTGCCTTGTGGTTGATGTACTCGAGGTTGAGTTCAAAACCGGCCGGGCTGTTCAGAAAGACGGGGCGCGGGTCGGGGTGTGATGCCAGCAGAGCCCGATGAACTTCGGCCATCGAGTCGGCCAGTTCACCGGAGCCCATGATCACAAGCTCGCCATAGTGGGTCATCGAGATCGCTGACGCGAAAACAGGCGCGACAGTGCTCCGTTTCGCGGCTCCTCCTTTGGATCGCGCGTGATATGCTCTTGGGAAATCATGAACAGCAGCGCACAACAACTATACCGCGTGAACGTGGGTGAGATCGACTTGTCGATCCGTGATTGGCCCGGGCAGGAGCCGGCCTTCTTGTTGCTCCATGGTCTGGCCAGCAACAGCCTGCTCTGGGCGGGCGTCGCCGAGCGGCTGGCTGCGGCGGGTCATCGCGCGATCGCGATCGATCAACGCGGCCACGGTCTGAGCGACAAACCCGACGGCGACTATGACTTTCCGACATTCGTGGCCGACCTCCTGCACCTGATCGAAGCACTCGGCCTGACCGAACCGCCGATCATCGCCGGCCAGTCCTGGGGCGGCAACGTCGTGCTGGCCTTCGGCGCCGAACACCCTACCGCCGCCCGCGGCCTCGTCTTCGTCGACGGCGGTTTCCTCAACGTGCGCGCCAACCTGGGCGACGATTGGGAGGCCGTGGCCGACCGCCTCCGGCCGCCCCAGCTGTACGGGATCCGACCCGAGCATCTGTTGCAGCGGCTCCGAGCCGGCCATCCCGACTGGAGCCCGGAATCGACCGAGTCCATCCTCGGCAACTTCGCGACGTTGCCCGACGGCGGCCTTCGCGCCAACCTGACCCTCGAACGGCACATGCAGATCGTGCGCGCGATGTGGGAGCAGGATCCTGCCGCGCTGTACCCACGCGTGAGCGCGCCTGTGCTGATCTGTCCGGCCGAGCGCGGTGCACCCGAAGAGCAGGCGCGAGCGGAGCGGATGGTCGCCGCGGCGGCGAGCGCCCTGCCCCGCAGCCGGACGGTCTGGTTTCGCGAGACCGACCACGACATCCATGCGCACCGCCCGGCCGAGCTGGCGGACCTTTTCCTGCGCGAACTCTCCCAGGGTCTTTGGGCCCGACCATGACGGCCCGTCCGTGACGGCCCGATCCAACCTGTGCCAGGCGCAGTGTTGCGGCGGTGCAGAATGTGGTCTATAACTGGATTTGAACAAACGCGGCTTGGTGTAAGGGTTTTGCCAACAAGGGGGTTGCTCCCTGGTGGAGCGCGCCAGGGTTTTGCCGCGCCCGATTTCCTGGGCGTATGACCCTTAAGAAGCCAAGCTGCCGAGCTTGAATACGCTCAAGGAGGGTTGAATGATGAAACGTCACAGCCTGATGGCCTGGCTGCTCACCGCCGCGCTCACGCTGACGGCCTGTGCCCGCGCCGCCAGCACGCCGATCCCGACCGACGCTCTGGACGGCGGACTGAACGTCAACGGCGACGTCCCTAAGAACGGCGATCCCACCATCGAGGCGCTGAGCACCGCGATCGCGTTGACCCAGACGGCCGCGGCCGGCGGCGGCCAGCCGGTCGTCGCTACGCCCGTACCGACGACCGACCCGAACGCGCTGCCCACCCCGCTGCCTACGGCTCAGGTGGTGGTGCCGACCATCGCCCCGACCGCGGCGCCCGGCGTGATCGCCGGCGCGACCTGCCCGAGCCCGTACACGGTTCAGGGCGGCGATTGGGCCCTGCGCATCGCGCAGAAATGCGGGATCACGCTGGATGCGTTACAGGCCGCCAACCCGGGCGTTAATCTGACCGACCTGGCCGTCGGCCAACAGCTCGCCATGCCCGGCGCGACCGTCGGGCAACCGCCGGCGGCGACGCCCGTGCCGACCGCTGTCGTGGCAGGCTCGGCGTGCTCCGGGCAATACACGGTGCGCACCGGCGACAATCTGTTCCGGCTGGCCTATAACTGCGGGATCACCACCGAACAACTGGCCGCCGCCAACAACATCGCCTGGCCGTACCAGATCCAGGTGGGCCAGGTCATCCGATTCCCCTGAGCCAATCCGCAGGACTTTCCGGGACACGGGCGACGCATGCGTCGCCCGTGTCCATTTCGCAGGAGCCCTATGACCCCACCGCGTGTGCATGCCACCGAAACCAGGTTCACGGGCCGCGCCTTCGGCGTGCGAGTCGATGAAGTCGAATACGCGCCCGGTCGCCGCCATCGGATCGAGACCGTCACGCATGGCGCCGCCGTGACGATGTTGCCGGTCGAGGACGGCCAGATCTGGTTTGTGCGCCAGTACCGGCACTCGGCCGGCGCGATGCTGCTCGAACTTCCGGCCGGCACGCTCAACGCCGGCGAGGACCCAGCGCTTGCGGCTGGCCGAGAACTTCAAGAGGAGATCGGCCAACGCGCGGCCAAGCTGGTGCCTTTGGGCACGTTCTGGTTGGCCCCCGGTTACTCGACCGAGAAGATGCACGTCTTCCTGGCCAGCGGGTTCACGCCCGATGCCCTCGAGCAGGACGAAG
>WBZS01002072.1_pt1 | contig 13408 bp, 8 predicted proteins | sample 5204201 | NCBI WGS metagenome assembly WBZS01 (sample SAMN12344357, study PRJNA552823) | activated sludge metagenome | biome: Activated sludge suspended growth; feature: Nitrification reactor; material: Wastewater; isolation source: activated sludge from nitrification reactor of wastewater treatment...
CGAGGGCGGTGCCGGCGATGACATCATCAACGCAGGCAACGGCAATGACGTAGCCTTCGGCGACGCTGGCAACGACAACCTTCAAGGCGGCTGGGGGGCGGATGAACTCCACGGCGGGACCGGAAATGACACCATCGTCGGCGATCCACCGCTCGTCATTCTCCCCACGCCACTCCCAGCGGAAATTCAAACGGAAGTCGTCAAAATCGCCATACCGATCGACGTCGAGGTCAATCCCGCGGAAGATCCGGCCGCTGTCGAGACGCTCACCATCGCTCCCCGAAACAACGACCGAATCTTCGGCGAAGATGGCGATGACCGACTTTCCGGCGTTCACGACAACGACACGATCCACGGTGGCGCGGGAAATGACCGTATCGACGGTGGTGCCGGAAATGACACACTCGACGGCGGAATCGGTAACGATTACGCAGTCGGCGGTACTGGAAATGACTATATTCAAGGAGGCTGGGGAAGTGACACCCTTTACGGTGGCAGTGGCAATGACATCATCGTGGGCGATCCACGTCGCCGTGTCACTCCCACCGATCCCGTCGCCCTCACGCCCGATTCTGATTTCGACGCGGAAATCCTTGAGGCGGATCTCTTGCCCGTGCCGGTCCTCGCCAACAACGACGCAATTTATGGCGAAGACGGCAACGATCGGCTTCTCGGCGTGTACGACGGCGACAAAATCTCCGGCGGAAACGGCGATGACCTGCTTGCGGGTGGGTCAGGGAACGATGGCCTCGATGCGGGCTTCGGCGACGACACTGCCTACGGCGACGCCGGAGACGATTCGATTCAAGGCGGATGGGGTTCCGATATTCTGTGGGGGGGAAGTGGCAACGATCTCATCCATGGCGATCCGAGTTCTCCCATCACCGTGGCACCCACCGCAACCAAGGTGGAAAAAGTAACCGTGGCCGCCACGCTGGATGACTCGGCCGACGCCGTCGTCCTCGTGGGCGGTAACGACGCCATCCACGGTGAAGATGGCGACGATCGCCTCTTCGGCATGGGCGGCGACGATCGCATCCATGCAGGCAACGGCAACGATTTCGCTTCCGGCGGAGACGGGCAAGACGGCGTCGAAGGGGGCGCCGGCAATGACACCCTTCAAGGAGACGACGGCCACGACAAGGTCCTCGGTGGCGACGGCGATGATTCGGTTTCCGGGGGCACTGGCGACGACAGCATCTCAGGCGATGCAGGCAACGATAAAGTCAAAGGCGATGCCGGCAACGACTTCGCGTTTGGCGGCGATGGAAACGATGCCGTGTCCGGTGGTGACGGTGATGATGTCGTCGAAGGCGGCGCGGGCAACGATCGCCTTTTCGGCGACACCGGCGATGACCGTATCTCCGCAGGTGAAGGCAACGACTTCGCATCGGGCGGCGACGGGAAAGACGGCATCGGTGGCGGTGCCGGCGATGACACCCTCAACGGCGACAACGGCAACGATCAGATCGTCGGCGGTGATGGAGACGACATCCTTTCCGGCGGAGAGGGCAGTGATTCCGCCAGCGGCGGCGCAGGTAACGACTCGATTTCCGGCGGATCAGGCGATGATACGCTCTCCGGCGATCTGGGTAATGACGTTATCGACGGTGGGGATGGAAATGACTCCCTCGACGGCGGCAGCGGCAACGATTCATTGAACGGAGGTGCGGGCGGAGATAAAGTCGTCGGTGGCGACGGCGACGATGTGCTCGTCGGTGGTTCAGGCCGGGATTATCTGGAAGGCGGCACAGGTGCGGATGCAATCTTCGCCATCGATGGCGAATCCGATCACATCAAGTACGACATCTACGACACCCTACACATCGACGGCATCGATGTTCTGGAATTGGGTTAGTGGAAAACAAATCCGGGGGCCAAAAGGCCCCCGGATTGTGGTTTGTAAAATAGGTTGCACATAAATGTTGCATCACCCGCCCTCCTTTCGGAGGGCGGCTTTTGAAATGAACCGCACTATTTCAGCAAGCTTCGCTCCACCACTTCCTTGGCCTGGTCGAATTCGGGTTGCCAAGTAATTTCCGGTTGTCCCGTCGCCAAACAATCACGAATTTTTTCCAGCGTGTTCAGGGCCATGTGCGGGCACTTGTTGCACGCGCAGGAAATTCCCGGAACCGGATGGTAGCGGTGCTGCGGAAATTTCGATTGCAGTTGCCACATCATGTTGGCTTCGGTCGCCACCAGAAAATCCGTGGGCTCCTTGAAGGTACCCACGTGCCGGATCATGGCTTCTGTGCCGCCGACGAAATCGCTGTGTTCCCGGATGTTCGCGGGACATTCCGGATGGGCGAGCGTGAGCGATCCAGGAACTTTTTTCTTCATCACCAATAGATCGCCAACGCTAAAAATCTCATGCACCATGCACGAGCCATTCCAAAGGATCATCTTCCGCCCGGTGACTTCTTCCAGGTATTGGCCTAAGTGCCGATCGGGTGCGAAAAGAATCTCGTATTCGGCTGGAACTCGGCGAATAATCTCCTCGGCGTTGCCGGACGTCACGATCCAATCCGAAAGCGCTTTCACCGCCGCCGAACTGTTGATGTAAGTGACTGTTTGGAATTTGCGGCCATTTTCGCGCAACATTTCCTGAAATCGATGCAGTTTGTTCGCGGGACAACTATCCGCCAACGAACATCCAGCTTTCAGATCGGGCATCAAGACTCTTTTTGCGGGATTCAGCATCTTCGCTGTCTCGGCCATGAAATGCACCCCGCAAAAGACGATGGTATCCGTTTGAACATCGCGGGCGGCACGAGCGAGCTTCAGGCTATCGCCTGTGAAATCCGCCAAATCCTGGATTTCGCCTTCTTGATAGTAATGGGCGAGGATGGTGGCGTTCTTTTGTTTTTTGAGGTCGGCAATTTCTTGAATAAGGTCGGACATGCTTGGTTCCTTGTTTTTTATGTGGCGGAGGACGAACCCACATCCAGCATTTTTGACGGACGGCCTTGCGTCCGTGTTACTATTCTAGAAGCTTTTCGATCGATCTCGCTCAAAATTTGAAGAATCTGTGTGTTTTCTGTTTCGTCGTGGGCGGATGCCCCAGAGAACGAATAAAGCCCAGGAAGAACGTTCCTGGGCTGGATCGATGGGTGGGATGGCGATTAATTTCCGCCGCCGCCACCACCGCCATTTCCACCACCGCCGCCACCAGCACCGCCCCCGCCGGAGCTTCCGCCAGAATCTGGGGCGGGCCCACCACCGGAAGCGTAGGGATCGCCGCCCCCTGGGCTGCCACCACCGCCCCCGCTGGTGCTGTTGCCACCACCCACGGAAGTGCTGAGGAAGCCGTTGCCGCGGAACGTGTTTTCGTAGCCGGGAATCGCTCCATTGACACGCAAGCCGGTGGTAGGCAGCGTACCGCCCATCCCACGACCGGTGATGGAAGGCGTCGCGACATCGACGACGGCGACCTGGAACGGTGCATTGGCATTGGTGCTCAGCGTTGCCAGGAACCGTTGGATGGCATCCAGTCGACGGTTGTTGAGTTCATTCCGTTGCTGGACCACGTTCGCGGGTTCTGCTGCCGGGGCGTATGGAATGTCATTCGCCGTTTGCAGGAAGACTTGGCAATCCGGCATCGGTTGGCGCCGTGCCAGATACTGGAGTTGGTCGCGTCCCGCTTGGTTCAAGCGGTCCGTGGGGACCCGATTGCTATAGTCGTATTCGAAATGCCAATTGAATATGGTTTGGTCAAGCGCGTGGCCGTTGGCCGCTTGGGCGTTGAACGTGTCGCGGACGCTTTTGCGTGCGACGGCGTTCCACCGTTCAGGCCAACAGGGATCGACAAGGTCCCGATAACCCGCGCACCCGCTCGAAATCGCCACGCCGGTGGAAAGAATGGCGCCACCCAGCGCGGAACGGATGAATCCTTTCATCACGATACACTCCTGAAAAACCTAGGCCGACAAGGCATCCCTGTCGGCAGGACCTAGCGTCGGGAACTTTGCCCAGGTCGATAAAGACCTGGGCCTTCCTTGACCATGAATCACGCATCAGACTTATTTCATGTTCTCCATGATGTTGATCGCCGCGGGACCTACCAGCACCACGAAGATCCCCGGGAAGATGAACATGATGAGCGGAATCAAGAGCTGAACCGCAGTCTTGGCGGCTTTTTCTTCCGCCATCTGTTTTCGCCGGGTTCGCATTGAATCCGACTGGACCCGAAGCGCCTGGGCGATGCTCGAGCCGAATCGGTCCGCTTGGATCAAAATCGCCGCCAGCGCTTTCACATCGTCCACACCGGTCCGAATACCGAGGTCGTGGAGCACTTCGCGCCGCGGCCGGCCCATCTGAAGCTGAAAGTTCGCGAGCGAAAATTCTTCACAAATCGTCTTGGCGTGCGTTCCCATTTCGTCGCACACTTTGCGCATCGCCGCGTCCAAACCAAGGCCACTTTCCACGCACACCACGAGCAAGTCGAGTGCGTCTGGCAAAGTGAGGAAGACGTCTTCTTTACGGCGTTTCACTAAATACCAAAGCACCATCGACGGCAAATAGAACCCTAAGCCGGTGGTGATGACGATCCCTTGCGCTGCCTTGAACCCACCCACGGGAAGGAAGACCGCGACGGAAAGGAGCAGAAAGAAGATCAAACATACGATGCGAAGCCCCGAGTAGACCATGGGAGCGGCATCGCTGCGGAAACCCGCGTTTGCCAACTGCACCTTCAACTTGCTAGCTTCAAGTTCGGTTTGAGGCATCATCGGCGCGGAGAACTTTTTCGCCGTGTCCATCAAACCTTTGTATTTTTCATTCGACTTCGAAAATGCCGACTCGTCTAATTCCGCCAGGGAAGGCGGTCGACTCAAGCGGTTCAAACGGTCGACGGCTCGGCTATTTCGGCTCGAGATCATGGACAAGACCGCCCAGATCCCAAGCACGATCCCCGCGAAGACCAATAACGGAATCAGATCGGCGATGCCTAACATGGTGCGGTTCCTTTAGGTGCGAATTCGAGCGTGGGCCTGGCTTTCGATCTAAAACTTATTTTCGTCAGAATCGGTATGCCTTCTTTACTTGGTCCGACTCGTATTCTCGGTTTCTTTGGTCGTTTTTGGCTTTCCTGGTTTGTCCAATTTCACGTCAGCGACGGGCGTTACACCTTGATATTCACGATCTTGCGAATCACGATCGCACCGATCAATTGCATGATGAGCGCGACCACGGCCATCTGAATCCCAAACGGATGCGTCCACAAACGTTCAACGTAGTCGTACTTGATGTGGAGCATCAGCAGAAACAGGCAGAAGGGTAGGGCCATCAGAATGACGCCGGACAGTCGACCTTCGGCTGTCAGTGCCTTTACCTGACCCAAGATGCGGTAACGTTCACGAATGACGTAGCCGATCTTGTCGAGGATTTCCGCCAAGTCACCCCCGGTTTGACGTTGCACCAGCACGCTGGTGACGAAAAAGCGAAGGTCGAGGTTGGGCATCCGCTCGGTCAAATTCCTCAAAGCATCGTCAATGGGAATACCCAGGTTTTGTTCTTCGTACACGCGATTGAATTCATCCGAGATGGGCGCGGGCATTTCCTCGGCCACGACATGCATGCCGGCGGCGAGCGAGTGTCCTGCTCGCAGAGCACGAGCCACCAATTCCAAAGCATCGGAAAGCTGGGCCGCGAATTTTCCGAGGCGTGCGGAACGCATGTACCATAACCAACCGAAGGGAGCGGCGCTCAATACCAATCCCAAAAGGGGAGCGAAGAGTTTCACGCCCAAGAACCAGCTCACACTCGTCCCCGCAAGGAACAAACCCGCGGAGATGCCAAACAAGGTACTGGGATTAATATGGACGTCTGCTTGATCGATGATTTTTTGCAGTGACGGAATGTTCGGGACGAATGCCGACATCAAAGATTTGCGGTCTTGTTCCAGCGCCGTCTTTTTGAGGATGTTGGTCGTTTCGTCATCCTTCTTCCGTTTACCGGTGAGGAGATCCAACCGCTCCTGGACTTTTCCCGTGCCGTTCTCGAAAAGGAAGAGGACGGCCCCCATCACGGCGGAGACGGCGAGGAAAACGAAGGATGCGACAATAACGGGAGTCATGGGACTACTCGAGAAAAAATCCTGCGACCTGCCTTATTAAAAACCCATCTCGATCGACCGTGGTTTACGGAGATCGCCGCCTTGGAAGCTCCGCTTCGTTTAGCGTCTTTGAAACTGCCTAAGTTATTCGAGAGTTCCGGCCTTAGCGGAGCCTTGCATTCCGAACGAATGCTCTGTCACGGCCCAGATTTTGGGTCATGCGTTGCCGAGCCTGAGCGCCAAGCGAGGGCTCAAGCGTCCCCTCGCTTGGCGCTCGGGTTCGGACGACCCCACAATCATTTGGTGACAAAGCATTAGGGCTCTAATCTCGAATCAACACGCGTTCTTGGAATAAGTTCGACGGGAGCTTGATGCCCGCCGCCTCAAGCCTGGTCACGAACGTCGGTCTTACACCGGTCGCTTCGAACTGCCCGTAGGCACGACCATTTTGATCGATGCCCAATTGTTTGAAGCGGAAGATTTCCTGCATGATGATGACGTCTTGTTCCATGCCCATCACTTCGGTAAGCGAAGTGACTTTACGTGGCCCGCCTTGAAGGCGGTTGGCTTGAATGATCAAGTCGACGGCGGAAGAAATCTGTTGCCGCATGGCTTTGATGGGGAGTTCCATCCCCGCCATCATGATCATGGTTTCAAGCCGCGCCTGGGCGTCGCGCGGCGTGTTGGCGTGTAGCGTCGTCATCGAACCGCTATGGCCAGTGTTCATGGCTTGCAGCATGTCCAGCGTTTCCGCGCCACGGCATTCGCCGATGATGATGCGTTCAGGCCGCATACGTAGAGCGTTTTTCACGAGGTCGCGGGTGAGCACCGCACCCTTGCCTTCGATGTTCGCGGGCCGCGTTTCCAACCGAACCACGTGGTCTTGCTGCAATTGAAGTTCAGCGGCGTCTTCGATCGTAACCACGCGCTCATCGTGGGGAATGAAGCTCGAAAGCGTGTTCAAAAGCGTGGTTTTACCGCAACCCGTACCGCCGGAAATCACGATGTTGAGTCGAGCCTTGATACAGGCTTCCATCAACATGGCCATTTCCGGAGCGAACGCTTTGAAATTGAGAAGATCTTCCAGCTTCAAAGGGTTGGAGCCGAAACGGCGAATCGACATGGAGGGCCCGTCGAGCGCCAAAGGCGGAATGATGGCGTTGACGCGGGAGCCATCGGGAAGGCGTGCGTCGACCATGGGACTGGTTTCGTCGACACGTCGGCCAACTTTGGAAACGATACGGTCGATGATTTGCAACAGGTGTTCGTTGTCGCGAAATTTGACATCCGTTTTTTCAAGTTTCCCGCGGCGCTCCACATAAATCTTGTGTGGACCGTTGATCAGAATATCGCTGATGGTCGGATCCTTCAGGAGGATTTCGAGCGGCCCAAATCCGAACGTTTCGTCGAGGACTTCGTCGATTAAACGTTCACGTTCCATCCGGTTGAGCAGCGGATTCTCGGTGTCGCACAATCGTTCGACGACGAGGCGAATTTCACGCCGAAGGGTATCTCCCGCTAGATCGCTCACCCGCGACAGATCGAGTTTGTCCACCAACTTGGCGTGGATCACGCGTTTCAGTTCCTCGAAGCTCTTGTTCGAGCGATCGGCGTTCGGATTGACTCCGTGAAGCGACCGATTGCCGATGTTTTGGCTTCCAGGTCCCATGGAATTGGGGAGGCCGCGTTGCAGACGAGACATAGCCAAGTTCCTTCGTCAAGGGTGCGAATCAAGGGTGTTTCTAACGCGTCGATATTCCTATCACGCGGAAGCTCATGCGCCGATTTGTCCCGAACATCCTGACGAGATTCGCGAAATGCGAAAGAATCGGCTCGATCTCACGATTCGAGAGCGTGCGATTGCACGCCGGTGGATCAACCTATCGAAACGAAAAGAATCCTTTGCGTTCCTTTTTCACGGGCTCTGCCGCGGTTTTTCCCGTCAACAGATTGGCGAGGCCCATCAGGCTCAGTTGTGCTTTGCACTTAGGAGCATGCATGAGCAGAGGAACGCCTGAATTACGCGCGACCGACATTGTTTTGAAATCGTTTGGAATCTGCCAATAGATCGGTTGCCCGATGGTTTCCTCGGCTTTGGCCAATGTGATGTCTTCGTCGGTGCCTCCGACGCGATTCATCACCACACGCACCTTTCCCGCCATCGCTTCGTCTTGATTCATCGTGTGGAGAATTCGCACGACGTTTCGCAAGCTCGAAAGGTCGAGCTGGGCGATCAGGAGGACCACGTCGCTAAGCCTCATCGCGGTAAGGTCCGTGGGCGTGAATCGTTTGCTCAAATCGAAGACGAGGTGGGTGTAGCTGGCCCGCAGCAATCCGATGACGCGCCCAAGATGATCTTCGTGAATGATATTCACGTCTTCGAGTTGCACCGGGTGCGGCAACAACGACAATCCGGTCGCGTGCTTACACAACGATCTTCGGAGAAACTGCATGTCTAAACGGTCGATGTTGAGGGCAACATCCGCGAGGGTATAGTCCGGAATCAAATCGAGTGCGACGTCTGCATCTCCCAGGGCGAGGTCGAGGTCGACCAGCGCGGTGTTGATGTTTTTGTCTTGAGCGAGATTGGCGCAAAGGTTGACTGCGATGCTGGTGCAGCCGATCCCCCCACGTGAGCCGATCACGGAGATGACCATGGAATCGCCGCGCGTCGTGTTGGCGACGGAGTGGCCAGCGCTTCCTTCTGAGACGTTTCGATTGCCCCTCAAACGTTGGATCGCCAGGAGGAGTTCTTCGAGCACGACCGGTGCGGTCAAGAATTCCTTTGCCCCCGCACGGAGGGCGAGCAGGATCGATTGTCCGTCGCCACGCCCACTAATGGCGAGGATTGGCATCATGGGGAATTCAACGGTCAATTGCTGAATCAGCTGCAGGGCTTTGTTCTTGTCCGAGTCGAGTGATACGACGGCGAGATCCGGCGACGATTGGCGGATGACGTCGGTGAAGAATTCATAACGTGAACATTCGGCTTCCAGCCAGATCGATTCGACGCCTAGCAATAAGTTCCGAAATGGCTCGCGGGTCGAATCGGAGGGGTCGACGATCGCGATACGTTGCACGTCCATCATGTTGCACTACCTACGCCAAGGCCAAGGGGATTACGAGAGCCCTCGCATGGGCGATCCGTGCGAACGAGGGCGGGTCCGTCCAAAAAACGCGAAGGGGTGAGTGATTCCGAACCGGTCAGGTTTCGGAACCGCTCACCCCAAGATTCCGTTCCGTGGGGAAGGAGCCTAGCTTTTCATCGATCCGCAAAGTCTCCGCTTAGCGGTTGTCGTTCATGACGGGCCCGAAGGTGACCGGGGGAAGGACCGGTCGGCTTTCAAGCTCACGAGCCGTCTCAAATCGCGCGGGAATCACCGCGGAGATCGGGCCGGTGGTGGTCGAATCCTTGACCTGGGGTAGTTTTCGCACGCCTTCGGTTTCACCGGGTGCCAAGGGCGGCACTGGGACCGAGGGGGCTGATTCAGGCATCACCGCTGGCACCACGGGCGCCCCGCCTGCCGGAGCGAACGGTTGAGGCTGAACCGGTTGCGGGACTGCTGGCGGCGCCACGGGTTGAGATCGAGCCGATACGGGTTCCACCGCTTGAGCCGGCGTCTCGCAACGTCCGATCGCACTTCGGTGCGACACGCCGACGTGGGTCGGGCCGGGTCGAGCACAACGTCCCTGGTCACCGCACGGGTATTCCCCGAGGTTGGGAGCCACCTTATAGGCGGGTTCGTACGTGTGCGGATGCATACCGACGACCCGTTGTCCGCGGGGAGCTTCCAAGATCCCTTCCAAGAATAGCTCAAAATCGTCGGCCGTGCGGGTTTCCCGTCCAGGTAAATATTGAGGAATTTGCGTGCAATTCATGGGATCGATCAAGCGAGGGGTCACCAGCATGATCAATTCCTCTTCTTCTTCCGTGTAAGCCTTGGACGTAAAAGCCACGCCAAGGAACGGAAGATCGCCGAGAACAGGCAGCTTTTGGACGCTGGCGTTGACAGAGCTTTGGATCAATCCGCCGATGGCAACGGTTTGTCCATCTTCCAGCTGCACGTTCACTTGCGACATGCGAGTCTTGAAGCCGGGGACGATCGTCGGAACGATCCCCGGAATCGTGATACCGGCCGCATCGTCGCGAGCGCTCAATTCGCTGGCAATTTCCAGGTTGATTTTGCCTTCGCCGAGCACCAACGGCAGGCATTGAATCACCGTGCCGAATCGTTTGTAGGAGATTTGCGGGGCACCTTGGCCGCTGGACGCGATCACGGGAGTTTCACCACCGCTCACGAAGATGGCGGCTTTGCCACTCGTGGTCGTGACACGTGGTTCGGAAAGCGTTTTCGCCAAACGTTCTTGCGTAAGCGCTTCAAGGAAGCCGGTGAAGGTGGTGCTGTTACGCAGGACGCCAAAGACGATGTTCGGAGTCGCGGTCAACGTGCCGGAGGTGTTCGACAGGGTGCTCGCGTAGTTCAAGGGCGAGCCAAGTACGCTTCCGAGGAAGGAGCTTCGTTGTACGCTTACCCAGCTGAAAGTCATGTTTCGGAGCTGAGAACGGTTCACGGAGCAGACTTTGACCTCCAGCTGCACTTGCTGGACTCCGCCGACTCGGAGGCCGTGGATCACATTGGGCGCGCTTCGAGGATCACCGCCGCGTCCCTGGAAGATGGCTCGTGCGATTTCCAAAGCGAGCGGGATCGATTCAGCTTGCGCCACGGTGCCGGTCAGTAGGACCGTATTGTTGGGCATCAGCGTGGATTCGATCTGCGAGTTGCCGATTTGCTCGCGGAGAAGCCTTTGCAGGAGTTCGCGACGTTTTTCCAGATCTTCGTCGGGAACTTTGATGTCGATGTATTCGGTTCGTTTGGCGTCATCGATCAGCGTGATGCGGGTCACGCCGGGAAGCAAGCCGGTCACGAGGATGGCGTTGGCGTTCCCTTCGATGGGTGAGATGCGAGCGACCTTGGGATTTTCGTTGCGAGCTTCCTTGATGATCTGTTTTTTGCTCATCTCGACCTGTTTGGTCTGATTGACGGGCACGGTGATCACCGGGATTTCGCCTTCACGACGTACGATGCTGCCTGCCGGGGGTTGGCCAAAGGCGGTCAAGCCGGCGAGATGGAGCGCCCCGAATACCAAAAAGCTCCAGCGGAGAACACAGGGCACGAGGTACGTGCGGTGCATCCTTGTCACCTCTTCCAAAAAAAAAGCCAAGCGAGATTCAGGGCTCGCCCAATCAAATCGTTCAGGGGACTGAACCAGGCCCCGTTAGATGTTTTTCGCGGCGCCATCGTGCTGGCAGTGAACCATTTCGACACTTCGATCTTGCATTCGCGGAAAAAGCGGGGTCAAGGATTCCTTCCTCGCCCCGCGACCCTTCTCCCCCTACGGAGAAAACGCACGTTGATTTAGTCATTTCGTCCGAACGCCAGCCATTCTCGTTGCTTTACCTGTGTTTCATCAGGGGCAAGCTTCGTGAGTGACAGGTTTCAGCGGTCTATAGGTCGTCGTCATTCGCCTTGGGCTGCCCTTGGATTCGTGGAGGTTGCCCAGGTCGAGGCGGTGCAAGTTCACCTGAAACCACGTTTCCGGCCTTATCGATCGAGTACGTCACCGAGCTTTGATGACTTCCATTGCGAACCAAGAGCGTGTGCTGCTTCAGAGGATCCGGAGCCTTTTCCGCCGATCCCGCGGGCACGGGTGGTGTCTGGGTAGGCGTCGGAACGACCTTAGGTGCTTCGGCGATCACGGAGGGTGTCGCGGGCCTTGGTGCGGTAGAAGGATCGACATCCACGATATTTCCACCATCTCGCGACCCGGTGCTCAAACCTTCGGCCGTCACCTTGTCGTTTTCCGAAGCCGACGGATCATTCACTCGGCGAAGCGCGAGTTTCAGAGTTCCAAGTTCGCTCGCGAGTGTCAGTTTCATGGCATCTTCCGGCTTGACGGCGACGGTTACGACGTTCGCGGGCATCGCGGAACCGTTTTCAGCACGTTGCGATTTCGTATCAGCCGCGACCACCAAGACATTTTCCAGCAATGTTTGAGCGTACGTGTCTTTGTCGCTGGTACCACGCCGGGTCATGATGACGTCGACGCGAGAAAGAGGCAGCGCGGCAAACCCGCCGGCGATGCTTTCCATCGTCACCCGAATGCCGACCGCACGGTAGCCTTCCGGCAACGCGCCCGCGACCGACATCGAGGAGGTATCAATGTCTTCTTGCGTGATATGGTCGCCCTTTCGCAAGGACCGACTGAGCACTTTTCCCTTGAGCGGTTCGAATTTTTCCAACGCGCCTGGGGGCTGATCGCCCTTCGTGAAGGACTTCATTTCGAACAAATCTTCTGGATTCTTCATCGTGTCGCCCATCGTCAAGCTTCGCTTGGCGACGAGCACGTCAATTTTTTCGACTTCCTCGGGTTGGCGTTCCGCCAGCAACCGGGTGGTCATGTAGCTTGCCGCCAAGCCGCATGTGACGGCGACGGCCATGAGAATGATGGTTTTCTGTTTCATGGGTGCAGACCTCAACGATGCGAAGGGTGTGCGGAAAAACTCCGCGAAAACGACCTAAGTCATCCGCATCGGCGGCCTTGCCCAGTGCGGAGAATGAACGAAAACTATAGATCCAATCCGTTCGGTTCATCCGCTCCGAATCTAGTTTCGGTTAAACGGCGCGGATAACTTCAACTTTTACGGGTTTGCCGTGGAAGCCGATTGCGTGGAAAAGGCTGGTGATGCGGATTGTGCCGGCGCTGGCCAGTTATCCGTCGCGTCTAGGTAAGCGAGGTAACTTAAGAAGCCAATGCACAACGGCACGCCATACGGAAGCATATGCCAGCGTGACTTGCGACCTTGGGCACGCGCGTGGATTTCGGCAATGCTGGAAGATTCGTTAAAATCTTTGGCAATTTCTTGCAGATGTTGCACATTCTTGCCGAATTGGCGGCGAACGATCATCATGCCGGCGCCGATGAAGCCTCCCACGACGACGCCCACCACGAAGGCGTACCACAAAACGCCCGCGCCGTTATACAAGCCAAAAAACGCTCCCAACCACGAACCAAAGCCCATGGTCATCTTGACGTCGCCCGCACCCATCCCGCCGATGATGTAAATGGGGAGCAACAACCCAAGGCCCAGGAACGTACCGGCAAGCGCAGCTCCGAATCCGCCGTCGCCCGCGCCGAGTCCGAAATCGTTTGCCAAGCCTAGCGCCCACCCGGCGATGATGAGTGGATACGTAAGCCAATTGGGAACTTTAAATTTCCACCAGTCGATGATCGCCGCCGCAAGCATTCCAATGCTGATGGCGATGATCGGCCAATTTGCGAGGTTGATATGGGTCA
>WBZS01002073.1_pt1 | contig 13402 bp, 9 predicted proteins | sample 5204201 | NCBI WGS metagenome assembly WBZS01 (sample SAMN12344357, study PRJNA552823) | activated sludge metagenome | biome: Activated sludge suspended growth; feature: Nitrification reactor; material: Wastewater; isolation source: activated sludge from nitrification reactor of wastewater treatment...
TGTAAACGTACGACGAGTTCGTTTGACGGTCTTACGCTGCTTTTTGGCCATCGTGGCACTCCTAAGGTTCGGCTTCCAAGCCTACAATCTTAGAGGTTAGCGCGCCCGTCAACCGTGGGCCGCCTCACGGAAACAGGACAATGTGGATTGCACTTTTCATGCCAGATTAAATGCGGGCCACTGTAAATAGTGGGAATTCGTGCGGATGCATTTCTTTACGACCTTTGCCGATGCGATTTAAATTGTCCAGTAAAAAAAGCATGTCCCAATTATGAAAACGAGACATGCTGGTATTCCTTATTCAGGTTCTTCGCTACGACGTGAACCGATTCACCAGAAGTCGCAGCGACGCCGGAACAAAAGAATCAACATGATAGGCAGCGGCAATCCAACCATCATCCTCCTCCAATGCAAGGCTATCGGTTTTCAAGGACCCACACACGCAATCTTGAAGGACCACAAAAACCCCGCTCATTGCCATGCAGCTGGTTTTGAGCAGGGTTGGGGGAACTTGACGGGTTCAAATATGCGGGGACTATTTGTTCTCGATTGAATAGGTCTGGAGTGATCCAAAGCTATTCCCACTTTGAGTCAAGGTGTCAGTACCTCCGCCACCATACAACGTTACATCATCCGCCGAGGTAGTTTCATAGGTAAATTGGTCGTTACCAGATGATCCGAAACCTAAGATGCTGAGGAAATCAGCTCCGGAAACCCGCAGCGTATCGCTGCCAGATCCCAATTCTGTTCGCAGAAAATCTCCGAAGAAACCGTCTACCATAACTCGATCGCTTCCAACTCCGGCATTAATCAACAGGTCGGTGGCATCAGCCGTGTAAATGTTAATAGCGTCATTACCATCCGATCCATTCACGGTGAGATCATTCAAGACCGAGACGTTCGAAATTTCTACATAGTCTGCGACGGTCGAACCGTTTACTGTCAAGTGATTATTGATCCACGAATCGCTAATGATCAGGTTAAGCCGACCGTTTCCATCATCGATATTTAGGTTGTCATAGGCATCGATGCCAAAGATGATGACGTCATCGCGATCAGCTCCCGCAATGACTGACAATGGAGAACCGAATTCAGTCGGGGTGTTAGATGTGGGTTCAATCATCGGGTTCTGGCCTATCGTCAGCGAATCGATGCCGGATCCTAAGTTGATTGTAGTGCGACCAGCAACGGAAACACCATTAATTTCTACGAAGTCATTTCCCCCCACGCCGAGAACACGCAATGCTGAGTTCATCTGAACTTCACCTGTATAAAAGGCAACCGGAAGCCCCGAAGCGAGGATTGAATCCATCGCCGAAAACGTTTGCCCCACGTGCATTCCGTCATTGCCGTTCCCGAGATCGAAGTGAGCGACACCTTGAACGGTGGCGTCATGGATAGTAACGTCGTCGTTACCATCGTACATGTAAGCATAAATGCCTCCATTCCAGCCGTTCAACACGACGGAGCCGTTAGATTGGCCATTCACCCAAGTCGGTTGATTCGCTGAATTCGAGGAGCCGACGACCCGAATTTGACCAGGTCCGGTCGAAAAGATGCTAATTCGGTTATCGTTTGAGTCGCCGTAGACGTACAGATGTCCGCCGCTGACATAGGCGTCGACTTCATTAGCGAACAACACATTCGGCAAGTTTAGGAACAAAAACGCAATTAGAAATTTCCATTTCATGAGAAGACCCTCGGTAATTTTGGATGCAAAAATTAGACGAACACGAACCGGTGACGCAAGTCGCATGCCAACCCTGCGCAGCTTCTCAGATCCGCTAATAACAAAAAAAGCAAGCATTTGCGCCCGCTACGTCATTCCCTTGAAAATGCCGTGGGCTTACTGCAATCAAAGTGGTAGAAAAACGGTCACCGCAAAACCATTGCGACATTGGGAAATTAACTGGGTCGGACTGCAAAGAAAAATGGCTCCGCACATTTCAATTTGAAGCATGCAGAGCCATCGTTGTACAGACAGGTTTGTTCGTCCAACAATGCTATTCTTGGTAGGCGTCGCGAATATCTCGCACACGATCATGAGCCTTCTTCACGACGGCGTATTGGCGATTCAAGACATCTGTAACAGGACTGCCAGTGCAGCACTTAAGAGCTTCTTCGTATTTCGCTTTGATATGATCTTCACCCCGCTCAGCTTCATTCAGCACTACTTGGTTACCGCTGCCCAATGCCGTACGCAGGTTCATCCAGCCCCGATGAATAGCACCTGCAATCGATCCGGACTCATCGGGAGCCTCACGATTTTGAATGATCAGCGATTGCAACTCCATCGCTTGTTGCGAACGTTGCGTTGATAATTCCCGGAACATGTTTGAAATATTAAGGTCTTGAATTTCATTGGCTGCTTCGTCAAAGCCTTTTTGTGCGTCGATATTCACTTGAATCAAGTCGTTCAAAGTGGCAATCGTATTCTCAGTCAAATTAGTTTTGGTTTCAAAAACCATAGAGGATCCTTTCAATCTCGTTTCATAGCTGCGGTTGATCCACATTTGGATCGTGCCGGATTTTTGTAGAACCGCAGTGCAGCAATTTGCGTGCCAGCGGGCATTGGAGGATTCAGACCAAATGCTCCAACGGTTTTCAGTTTTCGTTATGAGGCTGGCATAAAATCTGCCAACATGGTCGATTTTTTGCCAGTTCTCGAACAGGGAAAGGTCGAAATGAGATTTTCGCGTTCTGAGGAACGGCACGGCTTATGCTCCTATGAAACTCGTTTATTGAGATCGGAAGTGTCATGGGGAGAAAAAACATGTCTGCAACAAGTACAACCGACCGTTCCATCGAAGCCTTGATTGCGGTCTTCGCCTCTCGAGATGAAGCCACAAAAGCCATTCGGGCTTTGCATCATCTAGGGTTGGAATTCGTTGAAATCTCTGAAGAACCATCGCCGTCCGCCAGCGAGATCGTTCATGAATTGCGGAATGTTTTTTATTCCCGAAAACAAAATGTGAATTCCACCGACGTAGCAGACGGAATCGCCAAGGGTGCTGCTATCGGTGCAGCCAGCGGACTGTTGTTCATTCCAGTTCCCATTTTAGGAATTCTGACGACCATTGGCGGTTTTCTCGGTGGTGCGTTAATTGGCGGAATGGTCGGCGTTGATGAAGCGTTGCGTGAAACCAGGCTACCGGATTTGAACAACTACCGGGACCTGCTCGCGCAAGGAAAAGGCTTGGTGGTTTTTCCCGGAGACGAAGCATTCCGTAAACGAGTTGGAAACGAATTGAAGGCCATGGGAGCTGAATCGGTCTACCAACATCCGCCTACGGCTCATGATTTCCGACATCCCGCGACCGATATCCCACAACCGCTTGCTGTTACAACTGCAGCTAACGGGGAACTCCCTGCCAAAAACTAATTGCAGTTGACGCAAATATCAAATTGACAATCGATCTCCAGGAAAAAGGCCCAAGCCAAACATGTTCGTGTGTGAACAAACATGGGATTCGCTTGGGCTTTTGCTGTGCTTGTTCCACAAAGTTTCATTAACGCGGTCGCTTGCGCTCAATTTTCAATTTTTCGATCGGCGAGACGTTGAACTGGCGGCTCGTTCGTAGGCGTCGCGGGCTGCTTGTTTGGCGTCTTCCCAAGTCAATTTCGATGCTCCACCTTCATTTTCCCAACGACTAAGATCGTTCCATTTTTTTTGAACGTCGGCTTCACGTTGCTCCCACGCCAGGACGCGGCCATCGTAGGATTCCCATCCGCTTTGGTACGCCGCGCGATAATCCTCAAATTGGGTTCCGGGACGATAATATGGTCGCAAAGCGTAATTTTCCCGCCAATACTCCAGTTCCAAAGTTGGATTCACAAATTCGGCAGCAGCTTTTCCGGCCATCCCCCCCATGACACCTCCAACGATTGCGCCAGCTACAGTCCCCAAAGGACCTCCAACTGCACCGGCCATCGCGCCAACACCTGCAGATCCGAGTGCAGCACCAACCCCGGCACCGACCAGATGGGAACCAGCTTTGCCAGTAATCGGATCGGCATTCAGAGTTTCCTGTTCAGATGACAAAGGCACTGGAAGAGTTACAAAATCCGAGTCAACAGGTGCCGGTATTTGACCGATTTTCTGGTGAGAGTCCATGAGCGATTCTTTCTGAAAATATGTGTAAGTCTCGATTCACAGAAAAAGTGCCGCAAACGATATGCCAACGAGCGCGGAAAGCCCGCGCCAAGAAAAAAAATATTTTTCGGAGTTTGTTTTTGACTCGATCGCTCGACGATCGATGCCCACAGCGCAAACAGACCGAAAACGCGATCCGATCGCTGTTAATACTAGAAGGCCAAGGTGGCGAGTTCGTTCAAACCGAGCTTGGTCGATTGAATGGCGAACTGAATCCGCTCAACAATGCCATTGTTGAAATCGAAAACGCAAGTCCTAGCTCGCCAGCAACACCGATCGAACTCAACGAAGTTTCCATTGCACTTCAGCGTCTCGATCCGATCTGGGAGATGCTGATTCCGGAGGAGCAGCGGCGCGTGATGGAGCTGTTCGTCGAGCGTGTCATTGTTGCCAAAGACTCCGTCAACGTTCATTTCCGTGCCGACGGCATCGAGCAGATTGTCAACGATCTTTCGCCAATCTGAACTACAACTAAGAAGAGAAAGGCAAAATGTGCAAAACACTTTTGAAGAAAAATATCCCGGTCGAACCGTACGCCGCGACGGGAATCAAATCGTCGTCACCGTCCCCGTCAAATTTTACCACCGTAACGGACGGCAGATGGTTGAGGCCCAACCGGATTCGGAAGAACAGAGTGATCCCAGCTAGACTGCAACACAACGCTCGCGGCAGTGATCGCCAAGGCGAACGCATGGCAGGATGAACTTGAGTCGGGGTATTATGACACGATCGAAGAACTAGCCGACGCCAAGAAAGTCGGTCGGACCTACGCCAGTCGCGTCATGCGTCTGACATCCCTTTGCCCAGAAATCGTTGAATCAATCCTCATTGGCGACGAATCGCACGGGTTAAGTCTACGGAAGCCGTACAAAGGCATTCCAGATTGTTGGAAGGAGCAACTGGCATTGTCTAGCAAGTGACTTATTGCGAAGGTCTGCCCGGCTGCCATGCCAAAGTAAATGTTGAATGAAGTGTCACTCAGGTTTTCCGTCGGAGACAATAAATAGGTCGCGACTAAATCTTGCGACAGGATCCTTGGCCCGACAGAGAATACTGTCGGGCCTGTTATTTAGCCGCGGGAAAGGCCTCGTAATCAATTGAGCATTCCCAAGAGTTCTTTGCAGGTTGCCTGGTTTTCGGCGTGGGTCGCTGAGGGCTGGCTAGCAGCAACGACGTCCAGTAAGGCCGATAGAAACTCGCTCCGCGCTTTGGAGTACTCATGGTGAAGCCACCCAGCGTCCACGCTCCAACGCTGGGCAATCTCGCGGATCGGCAGGCCATCCGTAAACCTCGTGCGCAACAGCTCAACGCGGCGGATAGCGACATCACCTAGCGATTCAGCATTCCGGAGTTGCAGTTGCGAAGCCTCTTTCATGATTGCACGGGCATACTCTCGGTCAAAGACTTCGCCGACCGTGGCCTCGTCGGCGACAAAGTCCTCCCGGTCAAGTTGCCCTGCCACTAGCCGCGACTCGTACCGCAGCATCACGTTGCGTGTGACACCGAACAGATAGGCGCGAAAACCGCCCGAAAACTTACTGTCTGCTTTCGACAAAGCACCGCCTGGACGAATGCACTCGACAAACACCTCCTGAACCGCATCGTCGATCCAGTCAATTCGTCGCGAACGACTCCAGCGCGCGACCAGAGTTTTCCGGACTGTAGCCTGATATCGCTCGGCAAATTGGCTGAGTGCAGTCGGTGAACCGTCGGCCGCTGCATGGATCAACGTCCAGCACGTCTCGTTTTCGGACGCCCCGGATTGACCCGAGAGTGGCATTTTCTTTCCCAGTTGTTGCATTTGCCAGTTTCGTTTACTTGTCCAGTTTCCTGGTGCCCTTCAAATCATCCACGATTAGTTTGAATTCCTTGCGATCGAAGAGGACTTTGTTATTGGTCGCTTTCGTTTCCTGCAGAAACGGACTTTGCCTGTTCAAGAATCTCGGCGACTGATTGCCAGAGTGATTTCCATTTTGCTCGTTCGGCTTCCGGTAGTTTATTGATGGCTTCGCCACGGACGCCGGAGAGGTCGGGAACGGATTGCCATTTTTGCAGTCTAAAAACGGCAATTTGTCGCTGCTCGGCGGTCGCAATTTCGAGGTGCTTTTTCCAGGTCTCCAATTCGGATTGCAGCCAGTGAAGTGCTTGTCCACGGAGTTTAGCTTTGGCCTCGTCGCTTGTCGGCGAGTCTTCCACGCCCTCTCCGCAACCTACAAGCGCGGCAGCACATGCAGCGTTATAGGCATGTTTGGACTGGCGGCTTTCGGCCAATAACGGTTCGGCCTCCAAGGCTTGATTCCAAAACCGCGCTGCCAAAGCAAATCGCCGCGTGTCGGAGCAACGCTGGGCCAAGGCAAGTAATTCCTCGACACCTTTTGTCGCCGCACCAGCAAGGACCTCCTTGATCCGCTCGTCAATTTCCTTGAATGCCGGATCGCTCGCCGCCAATTCCGCCAATTCCGCCAACCCGCGCTGGGCTTCAAGTCTCAGGTCATTGTCCGAAAGCCCAATCGCCGTCGCGAGCAGATGCCTGTAATGGCCTTTTAGAAATTCTAGATACGTTGGATGCGCTGGGTTTGAAGTCAACGCTTGTTTCTGCGACTTGATCGCGTCAAGCAGATGCGTTCGGGCTTTGTCAAACTGAGAATTATCGATTTCGATCATAGCGATGTTATTCAGAGTTCCACCCAAATCGCTTTGGAACTCGGGGATCGTCGGGTTCGTTTGAACCAACCGCTCCCGAATCTCAAGTGCCTTTTCATACGCCGCCAGCGCTTTGGCAGGCTTGCTGGTTTGGTCGAGCAGAATGCCGATGTTGTTGTGGCTGAGCGACAATTCGCTTTGGAACTTGGTGACCGTCGGGTTCGCTTGGGCCAAACGCTCCTGAATCTCAAGTGCTTTTTCATAGGCCGCCAGCGCTTTGGCCTTCTCGCCCGTTTCGCTGAGCAGCCAGCCGATGTTGTTGTGGCTCAATGCCAAACGGCTTTGGAACTCGGTGATCGTCGGGTTCGCTTGAACCAACCGCTCCCGAATTTCAAGTGCCTTTCCATACGCCGCCAGCGCTTTGGCAGGCTCCCCCGTTTCGCTGAACACCACGCCGATGCTGTTGTGGCTGCGCGCCAAATCGCTTTGGAACCCGGTGACCGTTGGATTCGCTTGAACCAACCTCACCTGAATCTCAAGTGCTTTTTCCCAGGCCGCCAGCGCTTTGGCCGGCTCGCCGGTGGTGCGTAGCAGCACGCCGATGTTGAAGTGGCTCGATGCCAATTTGTTTTGGAACTCGGTGACCGTCGGGTTCGCCCGAGCCAAACTCTTGTGAATCTCAAGTCCTTTTTCATACGCCGTCAGCGCTTTGGCCGGCTCGCCGGTGGCGGTTAGCAGCACGCCGATGTTGTTGTGGCTGCCCGCCAATATGCTTTGGAACAAGGTAACCGTCGGGTTCGCCTTGGCCAAACGCTCCTGAATCTCAAGTGCTTTTTCATAGGCCGTCAGCGCCTGCGCGGGCTTGCCGGTTGCGCTGAGCAAATTGGCGATGCTATTGTAGCTGCCCGTCAAATCGGTTTGGAACTCGGTGACCGTTGGATTTGCTTGGGCCAACGACTTCCGAATCTCGAGTGCCTTTTCATACTCCGACAGCGCTTTGGCGAGCTCACCGGTCGAACGCAGCACTAAGGCGTTGTCGTTGTGGTTCGATGCCAAATCGCTTTGGAATTCGTTAACCGTTGGATTCGCCTCAGCCAACCGCTGCTGAATCTCAATTGCCTTTTCAAAAGCCGCGAGCGCTTTGTCCGGCTCGCCGGTGGCGCTAAGCAAATTGCCGATGTTGTTGTGGCTTTGGGCCAAACCGCGTTGGAACGCAGTGTTCGTCGAATCATCGTCGACAAGTTTCTGATAGATGTCGATGGATTCGCGATACGCCTTGAGCGCGTTTTGTTTGTCTCCGATTTCATTCGTGAGACGCGCCAGATCAGAAGCCGCGGCGGCGAGGCGGGAGAGGGATTCGGGGCGGGTGTCCGGATCGAATTGCAGACGCGTTCGGAGGGACTGAAAGAAGGAAAGCGGCTCCTGAAGCAAGGTATTGCGAAGGCTTTCCAGGGAAGGGTTGTTTTTCAGTTCCGGGTTGTTGCTAACCGAGTCACCAAATCGCTTGACAGCTTCGATCGCTTCTTGCTCGCGCTGCTCGGCACGGGTTTGTTGTGTTTTTGCTTCGGCTTCTTTTTTTTCGGCGATGCGCTGCTGCGACTCCGCGCGATAGAACCCCAACGATGTCCCGATGATTCCTGCGATCAATGTTGTCAAGAAGAAGCTGGCGCCGATCGCCTGCCAACGATAACGGCGCAAGAACTTGCCAATCCGATACGCTGCCGTCGGAGGACAAGCCTCCACCGGTTCATCGCGAAGGTACCTTTCCAGGTCGCGGGCGATCGCTTGCGGGGAGTCATAACGGCGCGCCCGGTCTTTTTCCAGGGATTTCATGACGATCCAGTCAAGGTCGCCGCGCAGCTGCTTTCCCAGCGCGTCGGGTTCAATTCCCCGCAACGCCGCGATACTGGCCCGCATCTTTGAGGTCGAAAGCTTTGCGCTTGGCCGTTGAGGATCGACTTCCCGAATGACTCGCAAGACTTCGTGCAGTCCTTTTGCGGCGAGCTCAGTGCGGGGAAATGGCGGCGACCCGGCCAGTAATTCGTACATCAATACTCCGAGCGAATAGACATCGCTGCGCGTGTCGATATCGAGGTTGTTCAGCTCTGCCTGTTCCGGAGACATGTATTCGGCGGTTCCGACCACCGCTCCAAAGTCGGTATGCATCGAGACATCAGTCAATGACGGACCAATCGCCTTGGCAACGCCAAAGTCAATTACTTTGGGAACTGGTTTTCCGTCGTACAGTCCGACCATAATGTTCGATGGCTTGATGTCGCGGTGGATAATTCCTTTCTGATGTGCGTGTTGGATCGCCTGGCAGACATTGACAAAAAGCCCAATCCGCTCGTTCAGATCCAATCGCCGCTCGTCGCAAAACGCCGTCAGGGAAGTTCCCTTCACCAGCTCCATGACGAAGAAAGGGTGCCCCTGTTCTGTAATACCGCCATCAAAAACTCGAGCAATGTTTGGGTGCTCCATCATTGCCAGCGCCTGCCGTTCGGCGTCAAATCGCGCAAGGACGCTGCGCGAGTCCAGACCGGGTTTGATCAGCTTGAGAGCGACCTTACGTTTGATCGGCGCTGTTTGCTCGGCGTACCAAACGGTTCCCATTCCGCCTTCGCCGATGGTTTCGATCAGGCGGAACTTGTCGGCAATGATTGCGCCAGGTTGGTAGAAAGAACGGAGTCGATCCGGTTTGCTATCCGGCATGGTTTGTGGCCCATACGCGGCGGCCAGACCTGCTTCGATGTCCAAACCTTCGGAATGCGATTGGCCGGAACGCAGTCCGGCATCTTCATCGGGCAACTTCTGTGAAGGGTCCGCCATCAGCCTGTTCCAGTTCGACAATGAAAAAAACTAAGGTTGTCCAAAAGCCGTTCTGGATCAACCGGCATGTGGAAATTCAAACACCCCCGATTATCACCAATTACCTACGATCCAGCAAAGACTTCTCCTTTTCTAACTTTTTCGCGCGATAATTCTCCAGAAAAATGTGCTTTTTTCAGCCGTTCCCGCAAGAGACTCCGCCGAAAAAGTCGTAGAGAAAAAATTCTCAATTTTTCCAAAATCTTCCCGCGAAAATCGACTTTGACCGGAAGGACTATTACAAACCGTCCCTTCTGGACCCCAGTTGGTTGTCATGCGGTAGGGACCCGATTGTTGCGGCAATAGTTTTCGTTTTGACCCGGCAAGTCCATCCCGGGCGAATATTCCACAATCCAGAGAGGCCGAAAATGGCAAAGAACCGCTTGACGAATAAATCGACTAAGAGTCGCAACACCAAGGTCCGCCGCCGGAATTGTCGCCGGATGGATCAACATATGGAATTTGAACGCCTCGAAAACCGGGCGATGATGTCGGTAATCCTCTGGGAGAACAAAGCCGATTTCCGCTTCGGAGATGATGCGTATACCGCGCAGGCTCGGCAAGTGGTCGAGCAGGCAATAGCCACTTGGATGACGGTGATTGAGGATTTCAATTACACCGATAGCGACCATCCTGGCTACTACACGTTGAATATCAATGTGGAAGACCTGGATGGCAATACGCTAGGGAATACTTCCAATGTATCAGTCGACGATAGCGGCAAGCCGTATGAAAGCTTAATAACAATCGACCCGTTTCATCTTTGGAATGTCGACGTCACTCCTTGGGAAGATTCCGAATTCACTAACCTCCGGTCACCATTTGCTGCCGACAACGGCCCGGCTGGGACGGATCTGTACTCCGTCGTGTTACATGAACTTGGTCATGCGATGGGTATCAAAAGAGATTCCGATCTCGCCATCCATAATCGCGTCAACGCAAATCACGTCTTTACTTTTAACGATGGCAATACAGTCCAGCTCACGGAAGAACACTCGCATATCTCAAACACCACTTTCAACTTCGTACACGACCTGATGGTTCCTTCGTCTCCCCCTAATACGCGGCGAAACATCTCAGAGGTTGACGCTCGTATACTGGGTGAAGCTTACGGCTACGACATCAATTACGACCAGGTTTACTCGCGCTCATTCGTCACAACTTACAATCCAGCGTCGCGCCAGTTAACGATAAATGGCGACCTGGGTACAACCTTCTTTCCCGAGAATAGCTGGGATCAGATGTACCTGAATGTCATGGCCTTTGACATCTATGTCGATGTAAACGGTTTTCGAAAAACAATACCGGTGGGTTTGGTCAATTCAATCGAGGTGTTAGGAAAAAGGGGATCCGACACAATTTGGGTGGAAGCCACTCGGGCGGGAATGCCACTGACAATCAAACCGGGTGTCGAACAAAACAATGTGTTTTTAAGCTCCGGACTCAAGAACCTCCTTCACATTCAAGGTGATGTCACCATCATCGAAGAAGGCGGCACAACCAATGTCACTCTGCAGGACGACAAGAACCCATCTGGCAGAACTTTTACGGTAAACCCCAATGTCGTCAGTTTTTCCGGCAGCCCGGCCAAAATTACCTATGGCAGCTATGCTGACCCCACCCAAAACGTGGACAGATTGACCATTCGCGGCGGATCGGGCGCCAACGCCGCATCGGGCGGCAACACGTTTAACGTTCAAAACCAATTTGCCCCCGATACCCTTGTGAAAATTTTCGCGGGGATCGGCAACGATATCGTCAATGTCGATAGCGTCGGATTGCGCGGCGTGAATATCGACGGCGTGAATGGGGTCGATAACGTGACCGTGGGAACAAAAGCCGACAATTTGAGCGACATATTCGGCTCCGTCTGGGTCAGCAATACGTACGGCTTCACCAATCTGACCTATGATGATTCCAGCGACTATGGTACGCGTAATAATGTCCGCATGGACGCCGGCAGCATTCGGGGGTTATGTGGAAGGACAATGTATTACACTCCCGCCGGTATCAAGTCGGTCACGGTTCACGCCGGCCGTGACGCTGCCTTAAAGGGCAACTTGTTTGTCGTGAACGATACGCCGCAAAACCGGGCGGGAGATCTCTCCGTCACCCTTAATACTGGCGAATTGGCCGACAGAACGTACGTCTACGGCACACATTCCACGCTGTCGATCGAAGGGCAGAAGGGCGTGGACACCGTCATCGTCGGGGATGGAAGCCTGCAGGGAAAAATACTCGGGCGGGTTTCGGTAAACAACAATTCGAGCCGTTCGAAACTGCAGATTGATGATTCGCTTGATCCAACCTGGCGCTGGTTTTGGATGTCTGACAAGACCGTCAACCTTGCAGGGGCATCCATCAATTTCACGGAGAATGATTTATTATCGCTGGACATTTTCACCGGACCGGCAGGCAGCTATTGCGAAATTTATGATACGCCTCAAAACGGCGCAGGTACCTTAATAACCTCAATGGACTTCGGCGCTGGAGTCGATGAAACAAGGATAATCAAGACGACCGGCCCCTTGAATCTGCAAGGTGACGGCGGGCTGGACACCGTGACGGTTGGAACCGGCAAGCTCAACGATATCCAGGGTGTGATCGATATCAGGAACACCCCGGCAGGGGGCTTCACGGATTTGAGGATCGATGGTTCCCGCGATACGATCTCGCGCACCTTCACCGTCAACGCGTTGAATGTCCAATGGCTTAAGAATGGACAAACAACCCCAATGGAAGTCCGTTTCAATCAGAACGACCTCCGCGCACTGACCGTTTCCGCCGGATCAGCGGGGAACCCGTTCAACGTTCTGAACACACCTCAAAACAGCCCGTCCAACCTCGCCGTTACACTCAATACCGGAACGGGAACCGACGTGGTCAACGTGCAACGAATTCGGTCACAAACGGTGATAAATGGACAAAACGGTGCCGACATCGTCAACGTCGGCCTGAACGGCAAAATGCAGTTTATCACCAGAGATCTCAGCATCACCAATCTGAGCAGTTATTCCACAATCAATCTCGATGACTCGACCGACAATCAAGGCCGAGCCGTCACATTGGACATTGCCAGTACGCCTACTGGAGTGTTTGGTTCCGTGTCCATTCCTTCTCTGGGGCAAATCAGCTTTAAGCAAGCCGACCTGCGAGCTCTGAATATTTGGACCAGCAGCCACCTTGATTTCTTCCTTGTCAAGAACACTGCCAAAAGCAATGTCCCTGGCGGTTCGCCGACGACTATCCACGCCGGTCAGGGTGCTGATACGATTCGAGTCACGGGCACCACTGGCGCTCTGATCGTCAACCCTGAGGGGAGCAATAACTTAGTCAATCTGGGCGGCGATGGCGCCGACAGCGGCAGTCTCACCCCGTTGCGAGGAGCTGTTTCGGTCGTCGGCGAGGGCGGCGATGGGAACTACCTCGAAATCAACGATCGAGCCAGTACAGGGCGCTACATTTACTCGATGGATGGTGCCCGCGTCATCCGCAACCCCATGGCCGGAACAGCTCCGGCCGTGAACCTCGATGTCTCCGAGTACTCGATCGTCGGCATGAAGCCCGGTCGCCAGGTGCTGCAGTGGTCGCACATGCTCGGCGTGCTGCCCGAGTACCGCAACAGTGGACTCGGCCGGGCGCTGAAGCTGGCACAGCGCGACAAGGCGCTGGCGCAGGGCTACGACCTCATCGAGTGGACCTACGACCCGCTGCAGGCGATGAACGCGCACCTGAACT
>WBZS01002074.1_pt1 | contig 13401 bp, 11 predicted proteins | sample 5204201 | NCBI WGS metagenome assembly WBZS01 (sample SAMN12344357, study PRJNA552823) | activated sludge metagenome | biome: Activated sludge suspended growth; feature: Nitrification reactor; material: Wastewater; isolation source: activated sludge from nitrification reactor of wastewater...
CGAGCCGCGGGTAGCATCGGTTAGCTCCCTAAGAACGCATCTGTAGACGTTGAGTACGAGCGGTGCCGGATCTGGCCTGGAATCGCCATTCACTTCGAATCATGGCGTTAGGGTAGCGGCCCAGCTGACGAGAGCTGTAACGGAAGTTGCGCGAGCCTGCGACCGAGTCTGCACTCATCGCCGGCGCATCAAAGAACAGGACAAAGGAATCCCACCCCACCGGCTGGAAGCGAGCGAAGACGGTGGCCATCATGGAGTACGTGCGATGAGGATCCCTCGCGTCAGAAATTCACGGTAGCGCTGCGGAATCGATGCCGGATCGCCGGACGTGGCGGCGAGCGTCACTGCGCCTGCCACGCCTGCGCCTGTGAGGCCCGCGGGCGGCGGCACCGGTGGCAGATCTGCCGGCACCAGGCTCGCCCCGCTCCAGAATGCCGCCAAAGCCGCGAGGCGCGCGCCGCGGTCGTTCGCGCTCTCTACCGCCGCGGCACCTGCAGCGCGGCTATTCTCCGCGTTGGGCTCCCGCGCCCAGGTCTCCGCCGCCGCGAGTGCTTTCACCGCGGCGGCCGGAGACTGATCGCCAAGCGCTATGCGCACGCACTGGCATGCCCAAAACACTGCGTCGGCCTTCGGCAGGGCGTGTGCCAAATAGGCGACGGCGTCTGCGGTGTATGTCCTTTCGATGAGTGCGGCAAGGAACCGCGACGGCGCCGGATCGGTTGCGAGCAGCGCGCGCGAGGTTTCGTCGATCTGCAGGCTTGCGCAAACCTCCTTCGGCCTGCGTGCAGCGATGCGAACCAGCGGATCCGATTCAGGCTGCGTATGCATCAATTCACCATCACGATGGCGCCCTTCACAAACGTCATCGCATCGCCCTTCAGGGTGGTCAGCAGGCCTTTCAGATCGAGCATTGTCTGCGCCTCCACCTTCACTTGAATCGCCTTGATGGTGATCCCCGTCTGATCGATGGTGATGCTGTTCTGACCGACCTTGAGCGTAATGGACCGGAGCGCCTCGGTGGATTGCGCACCGGCTTCGATGGCGACCTCCTGGCTGCCTGTCTTCAGCGTAACGAGGTCATCGCCGCTGATCGTGGTGCTGCGGTTGCCTTGCGAGATCCGCAAGACATCGTCGCCCGCCTTTACCGTCGTGTCGCGGTTCTTGCCGACGGTGGTGGTCTGGTTGTTGTAGATCTCGATCGTCTGATTCCCGTCGCTTTTCTTATCGAAGCCGACCTTCAGCGTGTCGTTGTTTTCGACCACGCGGGTGAAGTCGCGCTCGGCATGAATGTAGATCTCTTCCTCGCCTTTCTTGTCTTCGAATCGCAGTTCGTTGAAGGCGTCGTCGTCTCCTCCGGGTGTGCTACGCGTCTTGATGGTGCTGCGCGTCTGGCCAGCGGGAAGATCGTAAGGCGGCATCTGATCGGTGTTATGCACCATGCCGGTGACGATCGGCCTGTCAGGATCGCCATCGAAGAAGTCGACGATTACCTCCTGGCCGATGCGCGGGAGAAAAAAGTGTCCCCATTTGTCGCCGGCCCAGGCTTGCGACACACGCACCCAGCATGAGGCCGTTTCGTCGCTCTTGCCCAGGCGATCCCAAGGGAACTTGACCCTGATCCGTCCGTACTTGTCGGTGTGTATCTCCTGTTTCTCCGGCCCGACGACCAGCGCAGTCTGCGGCCCGCGAATCACGGGTCTCGGCGTGATACGGGGGGGCCGAAAGGGGTGCGTGACGTCGATCGCGGTGAATCGGCTCGATATGGCGAAGCTGGACATATCCGCTGCCGTACCCAGTTCATGTTCCTCCGATAGAAGTTCATGCTCGGCACCGACAACCAAGTACTCCCTGTTGAGGCGCTCGCGCGGATGGTCGGACAGCGCAAAGGTATTGCCGACTCCCACGCCACGCGGGTTGCCGACACCAAGATAGCGCTGGACAGGAACCTGAAGCGCTTCGCGCCTAAGCTTGGCATAGAGTTCGCCGCGCTTGACCTCGGAGAACGAACCAGGGTAGTCGAACACCTCGAAGTCGCCACGCTGATGGCGCGCCCGGCCGGCGGAGTGCGCTTCGAGCTTCGCCTTCGGCTTCTTGAAGTCATAGTCGCCGAGTACGCAGGCGCCGGGGGCGACTTCCCGCGCTTCGCGCCATTCGGTGATCTCTTCGTACTGATGGCGTCCCGCGTTCTGCTCCGGTCGGTACCGAATCTTCTCGTAGCGCTCGACGCTGGCGTGGGCCTTGATCGAATCGCATAACACCAGCGTGTGCTTTTCACGCTCGTGCCGGAAGTAGTAGTAGATCCCCTCGTTCTCCATCAAACGGCTGACGAAGTCAAAGTCGCTCTCGCAATACTGGACGCAATACTCGCGCCGCTCATAACTAGCGGTAAGTTCCCTTTTGAAGTCGCTGAAGCCGTTGTCCTTGAAGGTCTGCTCGATGATCTCGGGGACCGTCTTGTTCTGGAAGATCCGGCAATCACTGGTGTGCCTCATGAACCATAGCCAAGGACGCACGCTCACCCGGTATGTCGCGGCACGCGGCGCCGCCCCAGCCAGTTCAATCTGCGCCACGAGGCCATGGAAGTGACGCTTTGCGCCCTCCGGAAGGTCGATCTGGACGTCCAACCCGGTGCCGAGCAACTTGTCGAAGTCGAGGTCGAAATCCAGACTCGACAGAATCAACTGGATCTCGAACGGCCGGCTAAGGGCGTCGGTCATGACTAGGGAGCGCAGCCGGAGCTTGCCTTTGCCCAGCGGACTGGTGACGACGACTGCTTCGTTCGCGCTCATGTCTTCTTCGCAGAGTTCGCTGCGCCGTCCTTTGCTTCAGGCCCGTCATCGCCGACATCCTGATCGTCGTCGCTGACCTTGACCTTGATCCTCTGGTTGCAGCGTTCCTGCACGAGCAAACGGATCTTCTTTGCCAGCGTTCCCTCGGTACTCTTGCTGCAATCCTGGTCGAGCTCGAAGTGATAGATGTCGCCCTCTTTCTTTACGTCTCCGGTCCACACCTTGCCGCCGTTGCTCTGCTCTTTCGCCAACTTCTTGTCCGCAGTCGAGATGCTCTTGCGCACGACCAAACCGGCCTTGCTTCCATCGACGAAGGCGAATCCATGCGGCGAGGATTTTGCATTCTTCAATGCCTCCCACAGATCCCTGTCAGCGTCAGCGTGATCGTCTTTGGTCACGTTCCGGAACGTGCCGGGCCGCACGCAAATCCCTTTGCGGTCGCGAAAGCCCCAGGAACCGACGCTGGTTAGCTTCTGCTTGGGAAAGATGCCCTCGAAATCCTTGTCCTTGATCACTTTCTGTACGACCTCACGCGCGCTGGGCGGCAAGCCGTCGACGATGTCCTCCAGGCGCGCGACGGTGTTTTCGACCCGCTTGACGGCGTTTCTGTATGCGCTCTTGTCCCCTTTCTCGTCTTTCTCCCGCTCCTTGCGTATGTCTTCGCCCAGATTCCTGATCTCTTCATTGACCAAGCCTTGGGCCTTGGCGACGTTGTCCTTCACTTCCTTCTCGATCCTCGCCAGCGCGTCCTTCTTGAGCTTCTCGTCTACGCCGTTGCCGGAGAGCGCCAGGGGAACATCGAGCTTGAATTGCAAAGGTTGAATCTCGAGCACGTCCTTTGCCTTGCTGTCCGGCACGATCATGTTCCGCACTTCTACCCGGAGCATCCGGTCCTTCGCTTCGACATCAATGTTGTTTCCTGCCATGTTCGTTCCTCGTCAGAAGGATTCAGACTTACGCCACTGCCGTTGATATCGGGGAAGCAGCCGTTCCCTGCTGCAAATGCGCCGATCCCTGGCTTCGCTGGGAGCCAGAGCTTGAAACGGCGAGCGGATTCAGATTTAGATCGGCGGCATCGGCTGTTCCGGCACGCTTCGCGAGCCAGGTAGTCCAGCCCAGGCGCACGCACTCGCCGAGCCGTAGCGCCGGAACCTCGTCCCGCTTAAGCACCAGCTTCACGTCCCAGTTCAACTCGTCGCCCAGATAGTTGCGCACTGCGGCGACCAGCCTCTGCAGCGAGCGTCCGAGCGGCAGAAAGCGCTGGTATTCCTCATAACTCATCGGGCCGAGCCGGATACGAAACTTCTGTTGCGCGCACCAAATCCGCCTGCCCACGATCACACTGAGACCCAGGCCGCTCACTTCGGCCGACTGGCCGAAACGGCACAGACTTCGCTCCGGCACGCCGATCCATTCGCCGACGAACTCCTCGATTGCCACCGGCAGGCGCAGGTACCCGGCAAGCATCGCCTCCAACCCTTCGGCATTGCGTGCCTGGGAGGCCAGCCGTCCGGCATAGTGAAGCTTGGTCAAGTCAGCGACGGAATCCCGGTTCTTGAATGGCGGACGTCCAATGCCGATCAGCGCGCCGATGTAATCTATGTAGGCGCTCGATTCCGGGCGGTCGTAGTCCGCCGCTGGCTCGCTCATTGCCCAGGCGCGATAGAGCAGGCTCAGCATGCGGTGATGGAAAACGTCCGCAAACCGCGCGAAGGTCGGGTCGTTTGCATGGCGCAAGCGCTCGTACGCGTACTCGTTGAGATGAGTCGGCAGCGGACCGTTCGGTCCGAAAAGGCCGAGGAACAGCACCTCGAGCCGTGACGGCTTGCCATCGCTTGCCTTGAAGGCCGCGAGAGTCGATGGCGCGAAGGCGAGTGCGGGTTGCTGTGCAAGCCGAATCGGGTCATCCGCAGGACGCGCGGAGGTGCCGAACTTCGGCTGATCGCGGTGCAGCCTCTCCATTCGTCGCATCACTTCGAAGAAGCCGAAGCGATGGGGGGCGCGCGCCAGCGCGTTCTCCAGAGCTAGCAGATGTGGCGCCGGCCCAACCTTGTTGGCCATCGCATTACCTCTCCACGGTCCATCGAACGCAGGACCGTCTCGGTGAATGAGTTGATCGAGACATAGCGGGCGAAGAACTGCTCCAGCACGGCGCCGATCAGGAACGCGCCGGTCCCCTCGAAGCCACGCTCATCGCACGTCAGGGTAATCTCCAGGCCGCGCCCGAAGGTGATTGGTCCGGGCGAAGGCAGCCGGCGGTTGACCGGCCGGCAGGCGACCGAACGCACACCTTCGATCTGCTTGCGCACGCTCGCTTCGCTGGCTTTGGCATACAAGGCGAGCAGGTCGCGCAATGAGGCCGCGCCCAGTTCCGCATCGCTGTCGGTCAGGCTCAGATAATTGAACGAGAGCTGATTGATCAGCCGCCAATGCGCCTCGCCCTCCGGGAAACTCGGGAAGGGCTGGGTCGGACCGGCGAGGCAGCGCACGGCGCGTATCGGTGCGCCCGACTCGACGGTGAAGTCGGAACCACTCCCGCCGATCGGCATGTGCAGCGGCAGATCGCGATTGGTGCACAACGCCTCGATCGATAGCTCGCGCAGCTCGCCGCGGTACGGCGCCTCGTCGGCATCGACCAGGGAGAGATAGACCTCGTGGCCGACGTAGCTCGATCGCGGCCCATTGCTCCGCTGCCTGCTCGACAGACTGCGCGGCAGACGGCGCAGCCCGTAGTAGCCGTAGCCGTCGTCGCAATGTGCATGATCGTCGCGCGCATAGAACGGCAGGAATGTCTGCTCGTGCGCGGCGCCGTAGCCGATGACCTTGGTCAGCGAATGAACCTCGAAATCCATGGGCCGGGTGCGATCCGGCACGACGTGGTGCTCGGCGTCCCGCTCGGACGGACGTATCCGGTCCAGGTGCTTCGGGAACAGGTTGATCGCCGGCGTACAGTGCAATGCGAACTCGCTGGTGCCGACAGCGCGCTCCAATTGCGGATCGCTGCGCGAGAGCAACACGACGACCTCGAATGCCGAATGTCCACAGCGCTCGAGCGCCGGCCGCAGCCCGCAAAGCTCTACGAACAGGAAGCGGCTGGGAAACGCGAAATACTCCTGCAGCAGGCGATGGCCGCTGAACGAACGCGGACCATGCGGAAGCAAGGCTTCGTCATCGGCGAAGCCGAGTGCTCGTATTGGATGCGCGTCGCCGACGACCTGCCAAGGTGCCCTATCGGCCGCTGGCCTTACCGCGAGACCGACGCTATTGGCCAGCAACTGCTCGTGCAAGCGTATCGACGCCTGCTTGGCACCGGGAAGAAACAGCGGCAGGCGGTCCAGTGCGATCTGATCGGCGCGCATCCCCGCGGTCACGTCGAACGTGAGCCGCACCCCCGCCTGAGCACCGCGCACATCGGATATCCCAAGTGCCGCCAAGTCGCCGCCGGTTGGAAGATACGTCGCCTCGCGCAAGTCGATTGGCCACAGCTTCAGATCGTGCGCGGTCCGGTATTCGCAGGCGGTCTGCTGATCCTGCGCTGCTCGCGCACGCAGCACCGTGCCGCGGGGTACGAGGTGGCCGCCCGCCAGACTCGGCTCGCCTAGATCCGGCTCGAACTGCACGACCGCCATAGACGGCATCGGCGCAAGGTACTGCGGGTACACCGTTTCGAGCAGATGCTGGGTGAAGCGCGAATGACCGCACTCGAACTGGAGCTGAACGCGCGCCGCGAGAAAGGCGAAGCCCTCCAACAGCCTTTCCACATACGGGTCGGCGCACTCCAGACCGTCGAGCGTGAGGCGCGAGGCGATCTTTGGGAACTCGGCAGCAAACTCGCCCCCCATCTCGCGCAGATGGCGCAGTTCGCGGTTGTAGTGATTCAGAAAGCGCGGATCCATGTTTCGTCCATATCGTGGATAACTAAGTACTTCGCCGCTCTTGGCATGCCGGGCGTCTCACGCGAACGACCGCTCGCTGACCACCACGCCGCCCGACTCGAGATCGAACGCAGTGTTGATCAAGATGCGCAGCGGTGCCGGTACCGCCCACAGTTCGCCCTCGACCCTCATCCTGAGAGTGTTGTGCGCCATGCAGTCGTGATCGATCACGGCCTCGACGACCAGGCTCTCTTGCAGCAGGCGCGGTTCGAACCTGACGATCGCCGCGCGCACCAGTCGCGCCAGATCCTTGGCGTCGACCGAAGTCGACGTATTGCCGGCCAGATCGACGATCCCATAGTTGATCACCGAGCCCGCGGCCTCCTCGTAGCTGTCGATGTCATCCCGGTGGCTCATGTTGGTCGTGTTGAGCAGCCACCCAAGGTCGCGCAGCACGCTTTCCCGCAGGCGTCGGATCGAGAAGAGTCGCCGCTCCAAGGGCTCCCTGGGATTGCCCGGCTCCTCGTCGGTCAGACGGTCCAGGAGCGACGGTTGCAGGCGTTCAAGTGGCAGCAGATTTGGCATGGCTGATCCGATAAGAGTGAAAGTCCAGGTTCCCTTCCCGGAATGCCGGGAAGGGCCATCACAAACTCTGTCAACCGGTACCTTCGCCCTTGGCCAGGTCCCACCCCTTCTTACCGCTCTTGATTGGGTTGCCTTTGGCGTCGATCGACGTATATTCCATCTCGATTTTGTTGTACATGAGTTCAATGTTTTCCGAAGGCCGCTCGTCGCCGGAACCATCGATCGACCACTTCTTGACCACCGGCCTTTCCAGCTTGATCTCCAAGAACGGCAGGTACTTATCGCCGTGGCCAGTGCTCTTGCCGGACTCGATAAAGTGAATCTCGCAGGTGGCGGGAGAAATGCCGCCGCCGGTTGCCATCTTCATCAGATCACAGGAAGCGACGTCCATTGCCTTCTTAATATTCACTGGGGCCGCCTCGGCGATACCGAAGTTGAGGTCGGCGGTCACGCCCTTGCCGCTCTCCTTCGGCTCGCGCGAGATTTCCCAGCTCACATCATCCAGCGTGATCCAGCTCGCGTAGCCGGATAGTAGGCAGTCGCCCTTGATCGGTTCCAGTTTCATGACAATCATTTCGGTTTACTCCTTGGGTGGGTTGATTCGATAGTGGCTAGCTAATTCGCATGCGCTGTCGCGCATACACGGGTGTGAATCGGCCACGCGGGTCGGCGGGAGCCGCGCCAGGGGCCGATTCCAGGTTCGCAGGTTCATGACGCCTATTTCTTCGCCGACGGCAGCTTTGCCACAAGCCGCAGCGACACCGTCAAGCCTTCCAGTTGATAGTGAGGCCGCAGGAAGAACTTCGACGCGTAGTAGCCGGGATTGGCAGGGTCTTCCTCGACCACGACTTCCGCTGCCGCGAGCGGCTTGCGCGCTTTGCCTTCCTCCGAGGCGGTTGCGGGGTTCACCTCCACATACTGGTTGATCCACCTGTTGAGCCACGCCTCCATGTCGGCGCGCTCGGCGAACGAGCCGATGCGATCGCGCACGATGCACTTCAGATAGTGCGCAAAGCGGCAGGTCGCAAACAGATAGGGCAGGCGCGCCGCCAGATTGGCATTGGCAGTGGCATCGGCGTCTTCATATTCGACGGGCTTGTGCAGAGACTGCGCGCCGATGAACGCCGCCATGTCCGAGTTCTTGCGGTGGATGAGCGGCATGAATCCGTTCTTCCCCAACTCGGCCTCGCGGCGGTCGCTGATGGCGATCTCGGTCGGGCACTTCATATCGACCCCGCCTTCGTCGGTCGGAAAGGTGTGCGTAGGCAGACCTTCGACCGAACCGCCTGACTCCACCCCGCGGATCCGCGTGCACCAGCCGTAGTGCTTGAACGAGCGGTTGATGTTCACTGCCATTGCGTAAGCCGAGTTCGCCCAGACGTAGTTCTGGTGGTCGGCGCCCTCGACATCTTCCTCGAAGTCGAATTCCGGTACCGGGTCGGTCTTGGCGCCATACGGCAGTCGTGCCAGGAAGCGCGGCATCGCAAGTCCGACGTAGCGCGAATCCTCCGAAGCACGTAGCGAGCGCCACGCCGCGTACTCGGGCGTCTGAAAGATCTTGGTCAGGTCGCGAGGATTCGCCAGTTCCTGCCAGGATTGCATCTGCATCAGCGACGGCGCGCCTGCAGCGATGAAGGGTGCATGGGCAGCCGCGGCGACCTGTGCCATCTCGCCCAGCAATTCCACGTCCTGCGGGCTGTGGTCGAAGTAGTAGTCGCCGATCAGGCAGCCGAACGGCTCGCCGCCGAACTGGCCATACTCCTCCTCGTACACTTTTTTGAAGATCGGGCTCTGGTCCCAGGCTGTGCCCTTGAACTTTCTCAGCGTGCGGTGCACTTCCTTTTTGGAGACATTCAAGACCCTGATCTTCAGCATCTCGTCGGTCTCGGTGTTGTTGACGAGATAGTGCAGGCCGCGCCATGCACCTTCGAGGGTCTGAAACTCTTTGTGGTGGAGGACCAGGTTGATCTGCTCAGTCAGCTTCTGATCCAGCGCGGAGATGAATGCCTCGATCGACTGGATCGTATCGTCCCGGATCAACGTACTTGCCTCCAGTGCCTGCGCCGCCAGGGTGTGCACAGCGTTCTCGACAGCGGAACGCGCTCCTTCGGAGGTAGGTTTGAACTCTTTTTGCAGCAGTTCCGAGAACGTGCCGGCTACTAACGTGTCCAGCGCGGGTGCTTCCTGCAATACGGCTAACGATTCGCTCATGGGATATGCCTCGTTACTTGGTTGGTTGTTGACCCTCAGATGGGGGTTGGTACCCGCTTCAAGCAGGTTGTTCGACAGATGCCTTGGCGGAAGCCGCGTCGGCCTTTGGGGCGCTTGCCAGAGACTGCAGCAGCGCCGGATCCCTTAGCACCCTGCCCAGCAGTTCCTCGGCGCCGCTCTTGCCGTCCATATACGTAAGCAGGTTGGCGAGTTGCGTGCGGGCTTCGAGCAAGCTCCGCAGTGGCTCGACATTGCGTGCGATGGCCGCCGGAGAGAAGTCATCCATGCTCTCGAAAGTAAGATCCACGCTCAGGTTGCCCTCGCCGGTCAGCGTATTCGCAACCCGGAACGCGACCCGTGGCTTCATCGACTTGAGCCGGTCATTGAAGTTGTCGACGTCGATCTCGAGCGCTTTGCGCTCGTCTATCGAAGGCAGCGGCTGCGCCGGATTGCCCGACAGATCAGCCAGAACACCCATGACGAAAGGGAGTTCGACTTTCTTGGCCGAGCCGTAGGTCTCGACGTCGTACTCGATCTGGACACGCGGCGCACGGTTGCGCGCGATGAACTTCTGACTGCTCGGCTTTGCCATGTTGTCTCTACTCCTGTTTGCTGGTTGATAAGGGCATTTCCCGTCAGGCGATGTCGAACGCTCCGCGTAGCCTTTCCGCTTCCTTCGCTGCGTCCGGCGCCATGTCCTGCAGCACTGCAATGAAATCCATCGTGACCCACCGCCTGGCTCGCGTGAGCAGAATCGGTACGGCACTCGAGGGTTCGTACTGTTCAAAGTAGCGGCAGATCTCGTCGATACTCCGCACTACGTCGTCGCGGCCGCGGATCGGACCCCTTGCCGGCACAGCCCGCTCTTGCACGGCGGCTTTCGGCACTTCGCCTGTCGTCGCCTCGTTTGCGGTCTCCACTGCCGCCCCGTCCGTCTGTGCAGGCAAGCGCCGCTCGATCCATGGCGCGAGGATTCCCCGTGTCTCACTGAGCGCATTGGCGAGCGCGCTCATGTCTACCGAGCTTGCCGAGCCCACGCGCCGCGTCAGGCCGGATTCGATCTCGCCGACCAGTACGAATGCCTGGTCCGCGGCTGCCGCCGTTTGCCGCAGCTCGGCAAAGTCGCACTCCATGGACATCGCCTCGATCTCGCCAGCGGTGGGCAGGTTTCGCTCGCCACCTGGCGGCGGCGCTTCGTTGCCCCGGATGATCGCGACGGTTCGAGCGCTGACCGGTTCCTGTCCGCGCGCGGCAACGAGCCGTGATTCGCGCAGCGGGTTGATCACACGTCCGGCATGGCACAGCGAGGCCACGGTATTGACGCGAATCGCCGGGTCGTTGCTGTCCTCGGGGTCGAGCCGCGGATACAGTGCATCCCAATAGGTGTCGAGGTAGCCTCGCACGATCGAAAGACCGTCTCGCAACCCGGCGATACCCTGCGTATGCAGCAAGGCTTGCGCAAGTCGGCATGCCACGCGCAGATCGCGTGTTCGCGCAAGCAGCGCCAGAGCGCGTGCCACAACGATGCGCCAGTCAGGCTCCTCCGCCGGAACGATCGTGTCACCGACTTGCTGCTCCGGCTTTCCGGCGGCAGCACTCTCCATCTCCAGAAACTCGCTGTCGTACTCGAGGTCGTCGCCACACGGTGAGTCCGGCGCGACAGGTTCCAGCAGTGCGGCGATATCGATGTTCATGTGTCGATCCAATCTTTGTGATGCGTTGCGAAGATGCACGCGGCTATGCTCAGCAACCGCCATGCCAGAGGCGTTTGAACGCAGATTCGCAGGCTTTATCAACGCGTTAGACCCTATCGCCAACACCTTCGGCGCGAGCGCGCCCCTGCGACAAAGGCTGACAGCACCCGCAATCGTTGGCGTCACGGAGGGACTCTCGGATACAGCGCTTGAAGGTACTTGCGAGCGTCCACATCGCGAATGTCAGCCGAGCGTCGCATCCTGTCGGCTTTCGTCGCAGGGCCATTCCGCGCAAAGCGTTCGCCCAATTCGAGCTAAGCGATTGATCGGGAATCAACAGGACAACGGCGTCCTCATGTGGCTCGGCTCTTGCTGGGCACCCTCGCGCAGGGGCACCAGTGCCGTGACGCAGATGAGAACCCCGCGTCGATTGGAGCGGTCTTGGCAAGTCCCAATTCACATACCAAGGAGTGGACGAGTGAAGAAGAACGCGAAACCGGAGCTGACCGCCGGGTGGTGGCGGACGAATCAGCCGCACGGTCTTTCGAGCGCCAAGGCACTGGAGGACGCGCTCAAAGCATACGAAGCCGCGCTAAAGCTGTTGGAGAAGTCGGGCAGCGTCAATCATCACCTGGCTTGCATGAAGACGATCGATGCGCTGAGGCAGGCGGCGAAGAAGGCGCAGGACGACGCCGAGAAGATGCTCAAGTCGCCCCCGAAGGACGCGAAGTTCGACTCGCAAGACGTCGAGAACACGGTCTCGGCGCTGAAGAAACTGCCTGGCATGTTCGACGAGGCACGCGAGGAAGCAGACGACCTCAAGGAGGAGGACGAGGGGCTGTTCGGCAACGCGGAGAAGTACCAGCTCTACCTGAAGAAGTGGCTGAAGAAAGCCAGGAGGGCGCCCCTCACCTTCGCCTTCGTTGCCGGCGCAACCTCTGCCGAGCACCGAATCATGCTGCACCGGAGCAAGGACCCCACTGCGCTGCTCACCAAGCTCAAGAGTGAAACCAAGCTGAAGAAGGGCACCTTCGGCATGGCCGGCGCGCATCCCGAGGACAATACGACGCTGGTGCTCGAGCTCTACACCAAGCCGCTGCCCGGTCTGTCCAAGAAGTTCCGTCTGCTGCTCAAACGCTTCAAGCCTCTACCCTTCAATCGCGTGCTGGTGACCATGGAGGGTAACGCGGTGACGGAAGTCCCCGATCCCGAGGACACCGAGCCGGAAGAGGACGACAGCATCGAGCAGGGCGCTGCCGCTGTGCAGCCGCAGGACTCGATCATTGCACCTGCGGCTTCGAGCACGCCCACTCGGCAGACTGCCGTCGCCGCATCGGCAGCCGCGCTAGCAACCTGGCAGGCCGCACGTGCCTCCGTCGTTGACCAACTCAAGAAGCTCGGCACATCAATTGCGGCCACCAGAGACGCAGAAGCCAGGCACGCGGTCATCATGTTGCAAGCCATCATCAAGAATCTCACCCCTGAGCCGGGCACCGAGCAGAGCGTGCTGGAACTGGAGCGCTACCTCACGACCGACGACATCATCGTCGATGTGGAGTCTCCCAACCCGTTCGGGGTGCAGATAAGCGTGCGCCAGCCTCTGCTCGATGCGCTGGCACCCCTCAAGGCCGAACTTGTCGCGTAACTGCGTAACGAGGAGAAGCGCCATGCCACACCCCACAGACAATGCAGATCCCCAGCCCTCCAAGAAAGGCTTCTTTGCCTCACTCTTCGCGAGACACAGGGCACCCGGTTCCACTTCCAAGCAGACTGCGCCACAGCCACAACTCGCGCAGCCCATTCCCGAGCCGGAGCCGCGGCCCAAGCATCCGCTCCAAGACGAGATTGAAGCGCTGCTGGCTCGGTTTTCGCAGACGTTGAGTAACGCGCGCCTTCACAGCTTCGGGAGCAAGGAGCGCGATGTTCTGGTCCATCAGTACGGCCAGGCGCTCAGGGTGTACCGGCGCGGGGGCTCGGAGAAGGATCAAGAGACCATCACATCGGTGCTGAACGAGATCCTGATACGACTCCGGAATTTGCTCAAAGCATCGGACGAGAGGACGCGTCGGATTACGCCGACGGTCTCCGAGCCGACAGGTGCTTGCGGCTTCGCCATAAAGAAGCTTGGCGACGCTTACGAGGGGGAAACCCTTGCCAGAGGTTGGCGGGAGACAGACGTGCCCCCCGAAGGAACGGTACGCCATCAGATTTGGGAACTGCTCAGGGACACCGCTATCGACAAGATCA
>WBZS01002075.1_pt1 | contig 13388 bp, 9 predicted proteins | sample 5204201 | NCBI WGS metagenome assembly WBZS01 (sample SAMN12344357, study PRJNA552823) | activated sludge metagenome | biome: Activated sludge suspended growth; feature: Nitrification reactor; material: Wastewater; isolation source: activated sludge from nitrification reactor of wastewater treatment...
GCCGAACGGAAGGTTCATGATGGCGCATTTCCACGACATCCACATCGCCAATGCCGCCACCTCGCCGAGCTCGACCGACGGATGGTAACGAATGCCGCCCTTGCTGGGGCCACTGGTAAGGCTGTGTTGCACCCGATAACCCACGAAGGTGTGGGTTCGGCCATCGTCGAGTCGAATGGGCACGCCCACGACCAACGCGCGTTTCGGTTTGCTCAGGCGTTCGCGAATATTTTGGTCAAGCTGAATGACGTCGGCGACTTCGTTGAGCTGTTGAACCGCCATCTGAAAAACCGGCGAGCGTTCGAACAGCTCACCGAAATGATTCGACTCCATGGGCATCCTTCCTTTTTCGTGCGTGAGGCAATCGTTCCCCCGTTTCTCTGAGTATAAACACGCCAAAGGGGTTCGACCAACGAACGCAGGTGTTTTACGGTACCATTTACGTACGAAGCGGATGGCTTTGAATGGCTTTCACGAGGGCTTCGATAAAGAAATGATCACCCCACGCCACCGATTCGTCCACGCCAAGTTTCTTGTGCAGGTGGTAGACGCCATGCATCAAGATTCCTTCCCATTCGGGACGATCGAATGGAACGAACTTTTCCGTGCATAGCGAATCCAGGATTTGAAACGCGGCTGCACGGTAGCGTTGTTGCGTCGGCTGGATCTCGACGGCGTTCGCCAGATCGAACAGGCCGCTTGCGGCGATGGCGGCGGCGGAACTATCGAGGATTCCACGCGTCTCGCTTGGCGCGTCGAAGTCCCAGGGCGGAACGAGATCCGCCGGTGCGCGGCGAAGGTAACAGCCCGCGCAAAGCTCGGCCGTGTCGCGGAATTCACGTAGTCCCGTCAGCCGATACACCGTGGTGTAGCCGTACAGCGCCCACGCCAAGCCCCGAGTCCAGGTGCTGTCGCCTTGATAGCCTTGGTGGGTGGTTTGCTTTTGAAACTCGCCCGTGGTGAGATCGAAAATGCCTTCGTGAGCGGTGCCCCCGTCTTCACGAACGAGGGTTTTTCGCGTGGTCCGGCAATGCTCGACGGCGATGGCGCGAAGGGCGTCGTCGTTCGTCTCGTTGGCTGCCCACAGGATGATGCCCACGTTCATCATAATGTCGATGAAGAGCGATTCGGGAGCCACGAAGGAGCGCAAATACCCGCCCATCTGCCTTCGCAACGCAAGCGTTCGGCCGGCGTCGATCAGGATGCGCCGGCAATGTTCGTCGCCGGTGAGGTGATACCAGCGCAAGTACGTGGACATGAACAGAAAGCCCAGGTCATGCACGTTGCGATCGAACCGCCGAGGCTCGAGCCGACGCGATGCTTCTTCCGCCTGCGTCCGCCAAAACGATTCGCCGGTGTGTTGGTGGAGAAGCCAATAGATGGCTGGGTAAAAGCCTTCGCACCAATGCGTCCAAAGTTCGCCCTCACGCTTCCATTTGCCGCCGACGGTATACATCGGATGGTAGCCGGGATAGGTGGAAAGAATGTGCCGGCATTTGTCGGCGGCGAGGGAGAGAACGGAGGCGTATCGAGACATGAGTTGTGTTATCCTCACGCGGCGTGGCCGCAAAGAACCAAGATCCAAGACGCCTAGAACCAATCAAGAACCAATTTGAAAAAAGCCCTAAAAGGCATCGTTCGATTTTTATTGATTTTTTTGGACCTTGGAATTTGTTTGGACCGGGGCTTCTTGGAACTTCTTCGGGAATGCGGAAGGAATTCAACAGAACATTATTAATGACTGAAGTTTTGCAAACTTGCTGGGAACAGCCAAAAAAAGGCTCATCCGACTGGAGCGTATTGTCCCAGTGCCCGAATGACGTGAACATCCGAATACACAAAAATCCGTGAAGCGAAATGCAAACCGAGGCCAATGTCGAGTTGCACCGAACGCCAGCGTTTTCAGGGCTTTTCGGCAACCCAACTCGCGAACCATGCCTGCATTTTTCTTCCAAGGAATTCTTTTGTTCACGTTTTTCAGCAAACAGCTCGGCAACAATACGCTCGATCCGGAAGAGCCAAAAAAAACAGCATAGACCAACAAAAATGGAGGTTAAACACCCGGCGCACGACCTGGGGTGTCCAGGGCTTTCGGGCCACGGAATATGCAACGGTCCGTTGCTCCTTGTGTCACTCCTATGTCAAACATTGGAAAATACGCTATTTGGACTGCATGTGACTCGATGGGATTGTCATCCCTATGTCACAAGTGGTCAAACAGCTTACTCTAACGTTTGCATGGGAAGCCACCTTTGAATGGCCCGAAAGCCTGGTTTTTATATCACAAAACCTCATTTTGCAAAACTTCAGAATAACTTACTTTCCTAAACTGGCGTTCTGCGATTCAAAATAATCGACTACCTCATCTGGTCGAACCAGATTGAAATCCCCGTGAGATGAAAGGGAACTGGTGATACCAGACATTTCTAACGCTGTTCCAATCGCGGAAGAACACGTCTCACCTGGCTCGCCCATAAAGGATGGAACATTCATGTCCCAAAACGAGTAGGTTGTCCCTGGTCCCGTGGTGGCCTGCATGTTCGCGACAAACGCTGCAGCCTGCTGAGAATCCATACTCATGACCGGAACCGCGTGAACGTAGTCATAGGAGGACGCCACTGCTGATTCCGAACCCGGAACAGCTGCGGGGGATCCCCAATTTCGCCCCCAAACATCGTCGGTAGTGGGCTGCATCTCGAGGATCATGGTATTTCCATCGGAATCCTTATAGGCTACAAAGACGTGGTCATAACCTTGCTCGCCGGGTGGAACGAGAGCACTCGCGCCTCCTTTGTGGTCACCACCAACTATGGCGATGTGTGCCGGGCTATCTTCAATCGCTTTCTCGATAGCTTCAATGTTGTTCGCGGTTTCGGTCGGCGACGCGGTTCCAGGCTTGCCACCTTCGGCATCGATCTTCTCAGGGATTGATTCGTAACTGCCCGTTTTTGGATCTTTTTTTACGCCCGCCTTTGACGGCGTGTTACCGCCCACACCGCCGCCTTTGTTCGTGCTCGGCACTTCCGGCTTCGGCGGTACATTTTCCGTTGCGGGGCCGCCGATGAAGGTTCTTGCGGCGCCTAGCAAAAAGATGCCGACCGTGGTTTCCGACGGTGCGTCTTTCCCGAAAGCTCGGCCGGCGGGCATGCTGTTCATGCTGACGGACTTCGCTCCGTTGTAAACCATGGGCGGGCCGAGAAAGCCGACGGCGTCGCCTTCGCGGGCGGCTGGCAATCCCTCGATGAAAACATTTCCCGAACCGGCAAGGATCGGCGAAAGGGTGGTGTCGACATCGCCCATACGTAATGCGGGGTTGTTCGCTGCCGGACTTGCTTTGCCCAAGCCATTCCACAACTTGCCCGCGAAGGTGCCGTTCGCCAGGTTTCCGCCCATTCCTTGAAACGAACCCGCGAAGGTAGCCTTCACCAATTCGGCCGCGATGTCGTTCACCAAACTCTCTGCCACTTTATGGGCGACCTGTTCGCCGGTGGAAGATTCATCATCCACGGCCCACATGGCGTTCAGGCCCATGGAAGCAGCCATGCCCGCGATTTGGCCGGCGATTCCTGCGCCGAGTTTTCCCAAATCGAACGAGTTGCCATCGACGATGTTTTTAATGCCGCCAGCGATCGAACCGGCTTGCTGCGTCGCCTCGGCAAGTTGACCCGCGATCATGTTGGGCAAACCTTGCAACATCGATTGGCCAACTTGCACGAAGGGATTCGGCTTTTTCGGTGACTTCTTTTCGCCTGCTTCGGTTTCGTTCGCCGGCCCGTTGAGCAACGCTTTTTTGGCCGCCTCCACTAATTGGGAATTCGAAGGATAGCCCAGATTTGGAGCGTCTTTGGCCAGGCCTTGAAGTTGGCTCCACGGCACGAATCCGCCGGCTTCGGGGCGGTTGAGCAAGTCCCCCTCCGGCGAGTCCGGCATCGGCGTCGCCACCATGCCGCGGGGCGTGGAGTGCATCAAAAACCGCTTACCCGCTTCGTCGGCGAATACGGGAGTCATCGGGGAACGCGGAGCGGGAAGCAGTCGGGGATTGATGCGATCGGCCGCAAATGCCTCTTGAAGGCGGGACGTGTCAGCAAGCATCGCTTCACGCTGTTGCGCCAGGGGCGTCATGTGGATGCCGACGAGTTGCATTTTGGAGGACATCGCTTCGATCCTAACGAAAAATTTCGTTCATCGCGGTCCGAGCCTGAGCGCCAGCGAGGGCACACGGGGTCCCTCGCTGGCGCTCAGGCTCGGACAACAGGTTGGACTCAAACAACAGGGATGGTGTTAGCAGTTGATGTTGACGGAGCCGCCGTTGATGTTGGTGACGCCGCCGAGTTGTTGGTTGAGCACGCCGCCCGTCGTGATGTTCATGGCCGCTCCCGTGCTGGTGACAACCAGACCGGAGACGGTCGTGATCGGAGCGGCCACGTTGGTCATGATCGAGCCGGCCATCGTGATGAGCGTTCCCGTGATGCTGATGATGCCTGCTTGGTTCATGAGGATGGTCGCCGCGCCGCATTGAAGGGTGATGGAGACGCCTGCTTGAAGCACGATGTTTTTGCCCACGCTCACGCTTTGATTGCCGCCAATCTGCGTGGTTTCGTCCACGCCCACGACGACCATTTTGTTGTTGGTGACCTGTTCGCTGAGGTCGTTGCCGACTTTTTGCTGAAGGTTGTTACCAACTTCCTCGGCCGAGTCGACCAAGACTTTGGCGGTGCGATTATTGCCAACCACGGTGTCTTGGTTGTACTGGGCGTTGAGGAACATGCGCTCGGCGCCTTTGGTGTCGTCGAGAGAGATTTCGTTGTTGCCGCCGCCTCCGGGGTAGGAGTTCGATTTGAAGCCGCTGATCATCTTTTTGCCGGGAAGTGAAAACGGCGGCATGTTCTTGGCGTTGAAAACACAACCCGTGATGATGGGCTGATCGGGATCGCCTTCAAGAAAATCGACGATCACTTCCTGCCCGACGCGTGGGATTTGGATGAAGCCAAACCCCTTGTCCGCCCACGTGGTCGAGACGCGGATCCAGCACGAGCTGTCGGCGTCGTTTGTCCCTTCGCGGTCCCAGTGGAATTGCACTTTCACTCGGCCATATTTGTCCGTAAAGATTTCCTCGCCCGGCGGTCCGACCACGGTCGCGGTTTGGCTCCCTTTCACGAAAGGTCGTTCGGTCTCTCGGCGTGGGCGGAACGGTTGGTGGTACGGGATGCACGTGAAGGTCGCGGAATAGGCAAACTCGTCGCTGCTGTCCGTTCGATAGCCTTGGCTTTGTGCGTCATGACGAATCTCGGTGATCAGGTAGTCGCCATTCGCATTGAAATGTCGCGTAAGCGTGAAGCGATGACCCGAAATAAGATGGCGACAATCACTGGTTGCACGAATGACCAAGCCGTCGGCGGTTTCTTCTTCGATGCGAATCTTGGCGGTGCGATCGTTGTCGCGAAAGATCTTGGAGATGTCGGCAGGCCGAGCGTCGCCGCCGGGACCGATGCCGTCGAACCGTTGAGCATACCCACCTGGATAGTCATAGATTTCAAGTTGGGTGTTGCCAGCTACCTTCTGCGAATGGGTGATTTTGCCCGCCTGCACCGACTGGGAAATCGCCGCGGTCGTATTGAGGTGTTGGCCAGGCAACTCGAAACAATGATCCCACAACGTCACTTTGCCGGAGCGAATTTCTTGCGTCTTCTTCCAGGAATCGATCCGTCCCTCGGGCCGATTGCCGCCATTGACGGTATCGAAAATCAAGGTCGAAACCACGGGCGAAGGTCGATGGCTTGACGGGTGATTGGCGATCACCATTTTCTCGCCGTCGGCGGCGTGCTCGAAAAAGTAGAAGATGCCTTCTTCTTCCATGAGCCGACACGCGAAGTCAAAATCGGTTTCGCGGTACTGGACGCAATAATCGCGAGGCTCGAAGGTGCCTTGGATTTCGTAGGACGCATCGTAGCCAGCGAAAACGATCTTCAGAATCTCAGGCACCGAGATTTGCTGGAAGATGCGACATTGCGTCCGCTTCGTCAGCAACCAGACGCGGGGCACGATTTCCAGCTCGTATTCCGTGAACGTGGAATCGCGTTCGCCCTGCGAGAATCGCTTGCAGATTCCCGTTAAATGCCTTTCATTTCCCTCGTGCATGCCGATCTTGATGGAGGTGTTTTTTCCTAGGATTTTGTCGAAGGCAATCTCGCGCCGATTCTCCGCGACGACTTGGATCTTGAATGAATAAAGCTTCGAGATACCTTCTTGGCCACTGAAGGAATTCAGCAGCAAGACATCTTCGCCCAGGGGCGTGGACAGGGTGATCGGGCGCGTACCTTGGGTGTAGCCAGTCAACATAGGTAGGCTTTCGTTAAGGGAGTCATCTGAAATCGGCCAGGCGGGGGCACGGATCGAAAGTCCATGCGAGGCGAGGCAGGATAAAAGATCGAAGGCCAATGCGATCGTTTCGCAAGCCTTGGTGCGAGTGCTAACGTCGCGACGATAGCAGGCGAGTAACTGCCAACGTCCCGTGCGAAAGCCCAAAGCGTCGCGAGCGTTCTCGCCGCCTATCGATCCGCGGGGGTCGATTTCATGAGCAACGTTTTTTTAGCGGGTTCTACCACCCTATGCGGAAACGGGTGCGGATCCGGTCACGTGGAAGAAAAATTTTTTTCGAAAATGGGATGAAACGAAAAAGCCCTGGGACTTTCGTCCCAGGGCTTGTTGGCTTTGACACGCGCCATCCGGGTCCACCTTAGCGGTCGTTGCGTTCGTCCACGATTGGAGGCAACGGCACGGTGACAGGAAGCGGTTGCGTGCCGCTGGTGGGAGTCACCGTTCCAGATGCGGTCGTGGCGATGCCGAGAATGCGGGCGCGGGGCCGAGACAGGTCATCCAGGAGAACGGGTTGCAGCGTCTCGGAGGTTGACTGGTTACCCGCCAAATCCTTCACGACCAGTTTCACGTACGCCTGAGGGCCGACCTCGGCATTCGGCGTCCAGCGGTATTGTCCGGTGTTACGCAGACCTTTCGCCAAGACCTGCCAAGGTCCTTGGCGATCTTTGGAATAGAACAGGTCGACAGGTTCGCCGGAAAGGTTTTTGTCGGTCGTTTTCCAAATGACCTGGACGGTCGATGGTTCATCATCGGCATTGCGAATGTCGACGATTTCCGCCGAGGGTCGCGTGGTGTCGACCTCGACCCACATCTCGGGCGTGTCGCCCGGATTGGGAGGAGTCCCGCCGAAGCCGCGACCGTTGGTCACGACCACGGACAAGCCAAAGATACCTTCGCCAGGCAGCGTGACTTCCAGAGGGCTTTTGCGATCGCGATCTTCGGCGATTTTTTGCCAGGATTGGCCCATGTCGCGGGTCGTCCAAACTTCGATCTTGCCGACGCCACTCGCGCCAACCTGATCGATCTGGTAATTGAGCGCGAGCCGAGGATTGCTCACGATTTTTCGAACGGTAAGTCCGTCGCGCCGCGTCGTCGTGGTGGCTCCATTTTTCGGGCGAAGCAACGAGGGCGAGGGTTCCGTCGGATGAATCGCTTCGGTTCCGCGGTTCAAATCCGGAAGATTGCGTGGCTGTGTTCGTGGTTTTTCCACGACGGGGTTCGGGGCTGAGAGCGGCTGCTGGTTCGAAAACTCGAACACCGGCGTCTCTTGCGGGGCTACGCGTGACACGGGGCGTTGCGCCGTCACTGTGGTCGGGAACTGCGTTGGCGGAGGATCCACCGCCACGATCACTTCGCCCTGCGGATTGATCACGGGGGCAGGATTCGTGGGCACGCCCGCTTGTGCCTGATTCAGCGGGTTGCCGTTGAGATTGATCTCTCGTTGCGCGGAATTCCCGGCCTGGTCGCCCGCGGAAACCCGCGCGAGTCCGGTCCACACCGCTTGTTTAGGAACGCAAAAGACGTTCTGCCGACCCGCCACCGGTTCGACGGGGCGAAACATCCGATCGCCCGATTGGAATTGAAAACGCGTTTTTGTCGGATCGATGTTTTCGTCTTGAACGGCGACTTCGAAAAGCGCCCCCTCGTCGGTTTCACCGACTGCTTGCACGGAAACCGCGGGAGGCGTCGTATCGATCACCACCACCAACCCCGGCGGCTCGTGATCGGGCGAGGGCGGAAACGCTCGGCCTTGACGATCGACCGTCACCATCGAGAACCAAAATTCACCATCCCGGGGCGCGGTGAAACGAAAACCCGACGCTTGGCCCTGGGTGAGCCGATCGCGAAGCACCCATGGATTTTGCGGGGCGTCTTTGCAGTACAACAAGACTTCTTGGATTTGGCCTCGCATGCGTTCATCGACACGCACGGGCAGGACCATGCTTCGGCGATTGAAGTAGGTGCGTGATGGCACCTCCGCGTTACTGGCTACGTTGCCACTCGCATTGGTACCGCCGTTATTGAACACGTTGGTGGGCGTGGGATTTCGCGTGGTTTGCGCGATGGCGGTGGTGGAGCTGATCATCGCCAGCCCCAGGACCGCAATTCGCAAGTTTTTTCGCAAGATCGAACGCAATGTCCAGGACTTCCTGATCAGAAACATTATTCTCCCCCTCCGCGGATTGGCCACTTCCTGCTTCCCCTGCGAGCGGAATGGATCCGTATTTGAAGTTCGAGGTGGAGGGCTATAAAGGCGATTTTCCCTCAAGTCAAGCCCGAATTTCTCCGAGAACCCGAACGGGTGTAACTAGATTCTCTTGCTGGTAAAAATACGGAAGATCTCACGCAGAGACGCGGAGACGCAGAGAGAATGGGAAGAATGAATCCTGGTTTCGTCGAGGTTTTGGTTCGCGAAACGTTGTGGCCGCTCAGCAATTCTCGGCGTCTCTGCGTGAGCTTCTTGGAACTCAGACCCCCAGAAAAATTGGCCACACCCACTCGAACGGCAACACCCTTCAAGGAATAAGCAGCCAAACACACCCATACCTTCTGAATGCGTGCACCTACCGGGGCATGGCAGGGTTTCCCTCGAAGACGCTTGAAAGTCCATGCAATCGTCCTCAAAACCGTCCTTAACGTGGGTACTTGAGATTTCCGGGCGAATTGCAGAGAAGTTCCGGGGCAGCAAAAGTAAAATGCACTGGGTACCTTCGTCCAGGGAGCGATTCGACGCATGGCGATCCCTTCATTGTTTCGCTTGAGTTTCTTCATCACATTGGCGCTGGCGTGTGTCACGCTGACCGTTGCCAATCTCTTTTTTTTGCCACTCCTTCCCATCTTTCTCGGCGGTGTCTTGGTTCTGATCGCTTACGCCTGGCATTCCGGAGAACGTTGGCAATTGAGCGAACAGGCGGCGAACCACCTGGGAATCGTCATCGCCCTGGGCACGCTGGGATGGATCCTGTTTCAGTTGCCTCGGAGTGAAGACGATTTCGTCGCGGGGGGTGTCAGTTATCCTGCCGGTTTGCTCCCTCACCTTGGCCCACTCCTGATGCTGCTTCTTTGCGTAAAAATTTTTAGGCCAATGTATTTACCTGATTTTTGGTCCTTGCAGACCATCGGCCTGATGATGGTGACGCTGGGATGCGTTCTCGCCAACGACCCTCCCTTTGGGATCGCGCTGTTTCTGTACCTTTGCAGTTTGATCTGGTGCCTAACGCTTTTTTACCATCACCGAGAGACGTTGTTCGTTCGGGGGCCCCTCACGCGCGAGCCCTTGTTCCAAGCCGTGGTCGGCCATGAAACCGCCGAGGCACGGGTCGCGTATGCGTGGAATTGGCTTGAGGCGGCCGTGATCGCTCGGCGTTTCGCGGCGGTCTTTTTCTTGGGGATGGTTTTGTTTTTCCTCGCGCCGCGGTTCAGCAATCTCCAATGGGAACCGAAAGCGCTCTCGATTGGCAAACTTCCCACGAAGGTCTTTCGAACCGGAATCGATGAGGGCTTGGATCTCAACCGTGTTGGCCGAGTCGAACTTTCAGATAGCCCTGCGTTCTTTTTCAAAGCTTTCGATCCGCAGGGGAATCCGACGCGGTTTCCGGCCGACCCACGTTGGGTTTTGCAGACGCTGGACCTGTTCGAACGAGGCCGATGGCGGGGGATTTCCGACGCGATCGAAACACCCCTCGCCGTGCCAAATGTACGTTCGCGTATGATCGTGCCTGAGAAGCCATTTGAAGGTGATTTTCTTGGAGTGGAGTTCAAGCTTCAGGTCCGCGATGCGGGAGGCCTACCGTTGCTGGATCCGCCCGATCCACGGTACGCCGGTTTTGACGCGAAGGTGGGCGATTCGCGCCCCCAGCTTGGCATGCTTTTCTTTCACTACGAAAACGCCGACACCGTCACCCAAATCCAAGCCAAGTTTCGAGGCACGTACCGCTATCAGCAGTTCGCGAATTTAGCTTCGATTTCGACAACGAGCCGAGTTGCCAACGCGGACGAAGGTTACCTACGGTACATCCTCGATCAATCGACGCCGATCCATCTACCGGCATACGCGGTTGAGTTAGCCGAACGCATTTGCGATCCCGCGCCACCCGCGCCCAACGAGGCGAATCGGGTCCAATATTCTCCGGAACATCACGAAAAGATCGCGCGCAAGCTGTGCGCCTACCTGGCCCTGTCCGGCGATTTCGAATACTCGCTCGAACTATTTCGCCAGGATATGTCCATCGATCCCGTCACCGATTTCTTGAAAAACGTCAAGAAAGGCCATTGTGAACGTTTCGCGGGTAGCTTGGCGTTGTTGCTTCGCTCGCTCGGCATCCCCAGCCGAATCGCCAAGGGATACCGCGGAGCGGATATCGACGATTCAGCGGAATGGTCGGTCGTTCGACAATCGCAGGCACATAGCTGGGTCGAAGTACTGCTGACGCATGAGCGACCGTGGCGCTGGCTGGTCCTTGATCCGACACCCAGTAACGAAAGCGCCTTGCCCGCTCAAAAATCGCTTTGGGAATGGTTACGCGACCGCACTCCAACGCCTGCCTCGTTTTGGCGGGACCATGTGATGCGCATGAATAGCGACTCGCAGTTGAATGTCGTGGAGTTTTTCGCCGGCGTAACCCGCGCCCGCCTCGACATCCTCGGCATCGGTGGCGGCGTGCTCGGATTGGCGTTGCTGGCGTGGTGGGGCAGGGGTTGGCTGCGTGGTTCCACGCGTGCCTCCTCGAAGTCGGCTCCCGCGCCTTCGCCCTTGCCCTCCTTCTACGAACGTTGGTTGGTGTGGCTCCGCTCCCACGCCAACGTGGAACCAAGTTCCGCGGAAACACCCCTCGAGTTCGCACGCCGAGTCCAAACGCTTTGGGCGCAAAACCCTGATACCGCTCCCTGGATGGATCGACCGATCCGCATGGCTGTCGCTTACAATGCGCACCGGTTCGGGGGGAGTTCCGTTCCCGAAGAGTTCCTGGCCGAAGTCGATGGCTGGTTGGTCGCGCCTCCGTGACACGCTATTTCGCTACCGCCGCGTGTTATTTCTTCGCCTGCTTTCGATCGATCTCGGCCACGAATGCTTTCAACGTTTCGAGCTCGGCGTTGGTCCACGGTTCGCGTTTCCCTGGCGGCATTTTGCGTTTGGGGTTCTTACTCGTGAGACGCCCCTCCAAGCTGCCTTCGTCCCCTGGAAGGAAAAATCCATCTTTCAGCATCTTTTGAAAATCCTTGGCTGGATCACCGCTTAGCTTGAGCGCGGTCACCATGCCACCGCGGTGGCAGCCCAAACAGCCATCTTTCCCATTCCGAGACATCAAGGGCCAAATCTCTTTCGTAAACCGTTCTTGAAGCACGGACCGGTCGGCTTTATCCAGGCGATCGAAATTCTCCTGTGCCTGCACCAGCGACGGAATCACGAAACCAACGAACATCAAGAGACTCCATACCTTCGCGTCCATCATTGCCTTCCTTTACGAAATAAGGTCGACGAAACGCCTCCTTCGAATCGAGGGGCGTAAATCGTCTGGGGAGAGAAAAAAACGACCAAGCACTCCGCGTGACGTTGCGCACTTGCTCGAATTCCTGTCGCGGTTCGTGGCATCTTGCGACATCTCTGAGATATCACGATCGCGAAACGGAACGCCGGGTTTCCGGTGGACCATCGATTGCCACTCGCCGCGAAGACTTCGACCCTCCGCGCGACTCGCCGATTCACGGAAACTCGTGCAATCCGAGTGGGTATGTTATACCATGACCCCAAAGCCTCGTTGTAATGGAGTTCCGAGGAGATGCGGATGTTCCGAATTCTACTCATCTTAGTGATCCAACTTGGCATCCTTTTCCCCGCCGAAGCGCAAACGACCCTGCGATGGAAATTCCCCGTGGGCTCGGAATGGAAATCCGAACGTACCTTCACGCAAAAGCAAATCGTGGAAACAAAGGTTCGTCAATTTACCCAGGAGAACTCGAGCCGATGGGTCGTGCGTTTTCGTGTCGTTGATGAAGCGTCCAATGGATCAAGTATCGCCGCCACGCTGGAAAAGGTGGAACACAAGGTGAAAGGCCGAATTGGTAAGGAGGGGATCGACCACCTTCTTGCCGAGAAAATGCAGGGAATGGAATTCCAACTTCGCGTGCTTGCCAATGGGACGATACGTGACTTGGCAGGATATGAAGACCTCGTTCGCAAGGTCGCGGGCGAGGATTTGGAAAGGCAAAAGGCGTTGCGAGGCAGTTTGCCAAAGTCGGGACTTCTCGAAGCATTTCAAGACTTGTTCGCGGTGCTGCCGGAAAGCCCCGTCGCGGTCAATTCAACATGGGAGCGCGAAGGCGACCATCCCATTCCTTTCTTTGGGTCGCTGCGGTCGAAGACGGTCCACCGTTTGGCGAAGGTGGAAAAAGCGTTGGCGGTGGTCACCAGCTCGACGACCAGCCGATACCAACCTCCAAAAAAGGGAGAAGAACTTTTTCGCGTGCTTCAAGGAGAAGTGAACGGGATGCCCGGTCGTGGCGATTTTTGGTTCGACACGCAAGAGGGTTACCTCGTGCGTCTTCATCGCGAGCAGTTGATCAAAGGAAGTCTCACGATCGATTCGCAAGGCGGTCGGTCCGAGATGGAGTTTCAAAGCGACGCGACGGTCGACGTTCGCCGCCTGATGCCATGACGTCGCGAAGTTTTCGGTCCTTACCCGCCAGAGCCACGAAGAACTTGGCTCGAAGAAGCCAAAACGCGCGAATTCGTTCCGAACCTGAACGCCAGCAAGCGGTGCCGTTGCAGGATCCACTTAGGCATCAGGTTCAACTTTTCGCTGGCCTTTAATGAGTCCATTGAGAATGGAGAACGAAAAAGGAAGAAGGAGCGGAATATGGGTTTCTCGTTTCCGTTCATCCTTCGTCGTTCTCGGATGGCCCATTTTTCAATCGACGGCAGGTGCAACGGCAAGATAGTGAAAATTGTCTAGGCGTTTATTTGATGGAGACTTGTTGGATGCGAATCGCTCATTTTGATTGTTTCAGTG
>WBZS01002076.1_pt1 | contig 13382 bp, 11 predicted proteins | sample 5204201 | NCBI WGS metagenome assembly WBZS01 (sample SAMN12344357, study PRJNA552823) | activated sludge metagenome | biome: Activated sludge suspended growth; feature: Nitrification reactor; material: Wastewater; isolation source: activated sludge from nitrification reactor of wastewater...
ACAGCGCTTCGTCGTAGGCGTCTGTGTGCATCGACTGCAGGCCGCTGAAGATGCCGGCCATGGCCTGCACCGTGACCCGCGCGATGTTGTTCAGCGGCTGCTGTCGGGTCAGGTCCACGCCCGAGGTCTGCGCGTGGAACTTGAAGCGCCAGCTGCGCGGATCCTTCGCGCCCAGCCGCTCGCGAGCCAGTCTGGCCCAGATGCGTCGCGCGGCGCGGAACTTGGCCACCTCTTCGAAGAAGCTGATCGAGATGTCGAAGAAGAAGGTGAATCGCGGCAGGAAGTCGTCGGGGTTCATGCCACGCGCGATGCAGTCTTCGGCGTTCTGGATCGCCGTGCAGAGCGTGAAGGCCACCGCCTCGGCGGGGCTGGCGCCGGCCTGCTGCATGTGCTGACCCACCACCGACATCGGGTTCCACTTCGGCAGATGCTGGCTGCAGAAGGCGATGTGGTCGCCCAGGACGCGGCGCGCCCCGGGCAGCGCGATGCGGAAGAACATGTGATTGGCCACGTAGTGGCTGAGGTAGTCGCTCTGGTTGCTGGTCCCGCTGATGCACGACCAGGGCGTGCCGCGCTTCTTCGCGGTGGCCAGCATGAAGGCCAGCAGCGTGAACGGGCTCGGGTCGTTCATCGCGCAGGAGGTAGCACCCAGGTCCACACCCTGCAGCGCGCGGTCCATGTGTGCGCTGGTGTTGACCACCGTGCCGCAGGTGCCTAGCAGCTCGATGTGCGACTGGTCCATGTCATGGCCGCGGAACACCGAGTTGCAGGGGATCAGCGACACCGCGGTGGCACCCTGCGTCAGCAGGCCCAGCAGGCGTTCGTTGTACTCGGCGGGCGTGCCCAGACCGATGAGCTGGCGCTGCGTCCAGGTGCGGCCGCGGTGCATGGTGGCGTAGACCCCGCGCGTGTACGGCGCCTGGCCGGGCAGGCCTTCTTCGCCTGGGCGTTCGGTCCAGTCGGCCGCGGTGTACAGCGGTTTGATGGGCAGGCCGGACCGGTTGCGCACGGCACGCTCGTTGCCGATCTGCTGCGCGTATTCCTGCTGCCATCGCGCCAGGGCGGCGCCGGCGAGTGCGGCATCAACGGGCTTGTTCATCCGGAAACCCCGCCTTCAGAGGGCGGTGGCGCGCTGCTGCCGCACGCAGGCGGCGGCAGCGCGCACGAATTCGACGATCTGCGCCAGCGCGGTGCCGGGGTGGAAGACCCGCGCCACGCCGGCATTCAGCAGCATCTGCTCGTCCTCGTCGGGCACGATGCCGCCCACGACGACCGCCACCTCGCCCAGCCCGGCATCACGCAGCGCCAGCATCAGCCTGGGCACGATGAGATGGTCGGTGGCCAGCGACGAAATGCCGATCAGGTCCACATCCTCTTCGGTGGCCAGCTTGACCACGTGGGCGATCTCCTGCCAGGGTGGGGTATAGATGACCTCCATCCCGGCGTCGCGCAGGGCGGCCACCACGACGCGGCTGCCACGGTCGTGGCCGTCGAAGCCGATCTTGGTCACCAGCACCTTCGGGATGAAGCGCGCGTCGTTCATGCGGGAGTCTCCGTGCCCAGGCGCAGCAAGGCGGTGAACTGTCGCGCGATGGCGCGCGGCGAAGAAGAGCCATCGGGCCGGTACCAGTTCTGGGCCCAGTTCAAGGCACCCAGCAGCATCAGGCGCAGCGCCTTGCGGTCGGTGCGGCGCGCCAACGGCAGATGGCGGATCAGGTCGACCCACAGGGCTTCGTAGCGGTCGCGCTCCCGTACCAGGTGCGCGCTGGCGCCGCTGACGTCCGCCGGCCGCACACGCACCACGACGCGGGCGTAGTCGTCGTCGCGCAGGATGGCCTGCAGGTGCGCCACGCAGGCGGCTTCCAGCCGGTCCCAAGGGTCACTGCGGCACGCGACGGCCGCCTGCACGGCCTGGCAGATGCGGTCCACGCCGCGCGCGTAGACGGCAGCCAGCAGCTCTTCCTTGGTGGCGAAGTGGCAGTACAGCGAACCGGGCAGGATGCCCACCGCCCGCGCGATGTCACGCACCGTGGTGCCCTGGAAGCCCTGGGCGCAGAACAGGCGCGCGGCGGCGTCCAGCAGCAGCGGCAAGCGGCTGTCGGCATGGGCGGACCGGATGCGATGCGGCGTCATCATCGGGGACGGCCTTTCAGCGGCGAGCGGATTCGACCTGGCACGCCCAGCAATTTAACAATCACTTGTTTTTAAAACAAGCGTTCCTGCGCGGCAGGGTGGAACGTTCACGCCCGCTGCAACCATCATCTAGCCGCTGGCCCGGTGACCCTGCGCGCCGCCGAAGCAGGCATGGCCGCGGGGCAGGCCCTGGTTCTGCCGCAGCAACTGTCGGCAGGACGCAACACCCGCGCCGCGGCTCTCGGCCCTGGGCGCGAAACAGCGGTTTCAGTCGTCCTACTTGTTGATTCATACGTTTCGTAGGTCTATCATGGCCCGAGCCACAACGGCGATTGGCCATGACCTGCGACGATCTCGCGCGCACCCGACACGGCTTGTGCATGGCCGCACGGACCGCAGGCGCCCGCGCACGCCCCGGCCCCCGGCGCCGACCTGCTTCGCGTCTTCGCGTGCCGCCGCCGGGCGTGGCGCGCCAGCTTTCCCTGCCCGCACCTAATCCGCTTCGCTGCCTTTCCCTGCCACTTCAATGAGGAGCTAGTCCATGGCAACACGAGTCGCAAGCCAGGTCCACCCCGTCGACGAGGTGCTACCCCTCGGTCGATTGGGTGCCCTGGGTCTACAGCACGTTCTGGTGATGTATGCCGGGGCGATCGCCGTGCCCCTGATCGTGGGGCGGGCGCTCAAGCTCAGCCCCGAGCAGGTGGCGCTGCTGATCTCGGCCGACCTGTTCTGTTGCGGCATCGTTTCGGTGATCCAGTCGCTGGGCTTCAGCCGCTGGTTCGGCATCAAGCTGCCGGTGATGATGGGCGTGACCTTCGCCGCCGTCGGCCCGATGGTGGCGATGGCCAACGCGCAGTCCGGCCCTGACGGCGCGCGCGCCATCTTCGGCGCCATCATCGGCGCGGGCATCATCAGCATGCTCATCGCGCCGGTCATGAGCAAGCTGCTGCGCTTCTTCCCACCGGTGGTCACCGGCACCATCATCGCGATCATCGGCATCAGCCTGATGCGCGTCGGGGTGGGTTGGGCGCTGGGTGGCCCGCCCCCGCTGGCGCAAAGCGTCGACGTGCCCAAGCTTGTGCAGATGGTCGACGGCGCCAAGGCCACCGCCGCGGCAGCCGCCGCTTCTGCAGCGCCCGGCGCAGCTGCGCCCGCCATCAAGCTGGCCGGACCGATACCGATGGTCAACAACGCCAACTACGGCGCGCTGGACAACCTGGCGGTGGCCGGCGTGGTGCTGGTGGTCGTGTTGCTGCTGGTGCGTTACGGCAAGGGCTTCATCTCCAACATCGCGGTGCTGCTGGGCATCATCTTCGGCTGTGTCGTCGCCGTCGCGATGGGCAAGATGGGCTTCGACAAGGTCGCCAAGGCGCACTGGTTCGATGTCGTCACGCCCTTTGCCTTCGGCATGCCGACCTTCGACGGGGTGATGATCCTGACGATGACGTTGGTGATGATCGTCGTGATGATCGAATCCACCGGCATGTTCCTGGCGCTGTCGGACATGACCGGCAAGCGCGTCAGCCAGGCCGAACTGGCTGCGGGGCTGCGCACCGACGGGCTGGGCACGTTGATCGGTGGCATCTTCAACACCTTCCCGTACACCAGCTTCTCGCAGAACGTGGGCCTGGTGGGTGTGACCGGCGTGAAGAGCCGCTGGGTGTGCGTGGCCGCCGGCGTGATCATGATCATCCTGGGCCTGCTGCCCAAGATGGCCGCGCTGGTCGAGTCCATCCCCACCTTCGTGCTGGGTGGCGCCGGCCTCGTGATGTTCGGCATGGTGGCGGCCACCGGCATCCGCATCCTCACGGCGGTGGACTTCCGCAATAACCGCTTCAACCTCTACATCGTGGCCATCAGCATCGGGGCCGGCCTGATCCCGCTGGTCGCGCCGCGCTGGACACAGCAGATGGCGCACAGCCTGAACCCGCTGCTGGAATCCGGCATCCTGCTGACCGCCATCACCGCGGTGGTGCTGAACCTGTTCTTCAACGGCGGCAAGTCCAACGAGGCCGATGCCGTCGAAGCAGCGAAGGCCGCCGAGGCCTGAACCTTGCCGCCTGGCCACGCTGCGCGTGGCCAGGCCGGAAACGGGAGCCCCAAAGCCAGAGGCCCCGCCCCCTTGAAGGGAGCGGGGCCTCTGTGTTTCAGGCGCTGGCAACGATCAGAAGACCACCCGCGCCATCGCCAGGCCGGTCACCACCGCCACGCTGGTGGCCACCAGGCCCGGGATCATGAACGAGTGGTTCAGCACGTATCTGCCGATGCGTGTCGTGCCAGACAGGTCGAAGTTGATCGCCGCGATCAGCGAGCCGTAGGTCGGGATGAAGAAGTAGCCGTTGACCGACGGGAACATCGCGATCAGGAACTGCGGCGGGATGCCCAGCGTCATGCCCAGCGGCATCAGTGCCCGCGTCGTAGCGGCCTGGCTGTACAGGAGCACCGAGGCGAAGAACAGGCCGAAAGCGAAGGTCCACGGCGCAGCCTGGGCCCATTCGCCGATGGCCGGCACGATGACCGCCTTGTTGGCCGAGATGAAGCTGTCGCCCAGCCAGGCCAGCCCGAAGATGCCGATCACCGCCACCACGCCGGCGCGCAGCGTGGCCGTCTTGGGCACGTCGTCCACTTCAACCTTCGTCGCCAGCAACATCAGCGCGGCCACCGACATCATCACGATCTCGATCACGATGGGCATGCCCAGCGCCGACTTGGCACCCGGCAGCGTGCGCAGCGACGGGAAGAAGCCGAACAGCACGACCAGCGCCACGCCGATCAGAAAGATCATGGCCGATAGCCGGGCCGAGCCCTTCAGCGGCGCGCGCGTTTCGGGCGCGGCGGGGCGCGGAATCAGCCCGGCCTTCAGGCGCGCCTGGTAGACCGCGTCATCCTTCAGGTCCTTGCCCATGAACATCGAGATGATGGCCGCCGCGATCACGCCGGTCAGCGTGGCGGGTACGCAGATCATCAGGATCTGCGCCAGGCCCCAGTCAGCCATGCCCTTCTCGGCGAAGAGCCCGATCATCGCCGCCGTGGCCGCCGCCACCGGGCTGGCGGTGATGGCCTGCTGCGAGGCGATCGTGGCCACCGCCATCGGGCGCTCGGGGCGGATGCCGTTCTGGTGCGCCGTTTCGTAGATCACCGGCAGCAGCGGGTAGACGATGTGGCCGGTGCCGGCCAGGAAGGTGAAGGTCCAGGTCGTCAGCGGCGCGACGATGGTCACGTGTTTCGGGTTGGCGCGGATGATGCGTTCGGCGATACGCACCAAGTAGTCGATGCCGCCGGCCGCGTCCATCACCGAAGCGGCCATGATCACCGCCAGGATGATCAGCATCACGTCGATGGGCGGCGAGGTGGGGTTCACGCCGAAGCCCACCACCAGCACCAGCAGGCCCACGGCGCCCCACAGGCCCAGTCCAACGCCCATCGAGCGGGCACCCATCCAGATCGCGGCGAGCACGACCAGGAATTGAAGAGCAATCGTCATCGTCATAAGGATCCTCCAGGATCAGTGTTCAAACTTCGGGTTGATGAGGTTCTCGAACGAGAAGGTCTCGTCCCATTGCGCCTGCGTCAGCAGCCGGCGTTCCTGCACCACGATCTGGTGCAGCGACTTGCCGGTTTCATATCCTTCACGCGCGATCTCGGCGCACGGCTTGTAGCCCAGCAGCGGCTTGAGCACGGTGACGATGCCCAGCGAATTCAGCACCATGTCGCGCGTGCGATCGGCATTCGCGGTGATGCCGGCGACGCAGTTCACGCGCAGGCTGTCGACCGCGTTCTCCATCGTCGAGATCGACGTGAAGAGCGCGAAGCTGATCACCGGCTCCATCACGTTGAGCTGCAACTGGCCTGCCGATGCCGCCAGCGTCACCGTCAGGTCCAGCCCGATGACCAGGAAGCCGACCTGGTTCACGACCTCGGGGATCACCGGGTTGACCTTGCCCGGCATGATCGACGAGCCCGGCTGCAGCTGCGGCAGGTTGATCTCGTTGAACCCGCAACGTGGCCCCGAGGCGAGCAGCCGCAGGTCGTTGCAGATCTTGGTCAGCTTGGCCGAGGTGCGCTTGAGCACGCCGGACAGCAGCACGTAGGCCCCGGTGTCGGAGGTCGCCTCGACCAGGTCACCGGCCAGGATGAACTTCTGCCCGGTGAGCTCGGACAGGTAGCGGGTGGCCAGCTCCGGATAGCCCGGCGCCGCGGTGACCATGGTGCCGATGGCGGTGGCGCCCAGGTTGATCTCGTGCAGAAACTGGCGCACCTCGGCAATCCGCTGTACCTCTTCGCCCAGCGTCGTACCCCAGCCGTGGAATTCCTGGCCCAGCGACATCGGCACCGCGTCCTGCAGGTGCGTTCGGCCCATCTTCAGTACACGGTCGAACTCGACCGCCTTGTCGAAGAAGGCCTGCTGCAGGCGGCGCAGTGCGTCCATGTAGCTCGCCAGGCGCAGGATCAGCGCCAGGCGGAAGGCCGTCGGATAGACGTCGTTGGTGGACTGCCCGTAGTTGACGTGGTCGTTGGGGCTGACAACGGCGTACTCGCCGCGCGCGTGGCCCAACTGCTCCAGCGCCAGATTGGCAATCACCTCGTTGGCATTCATGTTGGTCGATGTGCCCGCACCGCCCTGGATGAAGTCGGTCAGGAACTGGTCACGCAGCTCTCCCGCGATCAGCCTGTCGCAGCCAGCCACGATGGCCTCGGCGATGCGCGGCTCCAGCACACCCAGATCGCGGTTGGCCAGGGCCGCGGCCTTCTTGACGTAGCCAAAGGCGCGCACGAACTCGGGTTCGGCCGACATCGGCACGCCGGTGATGCGGAAGTTGTCCATTCCGCGCTGCGTCTGCACGCCGTAGTAGGCATCGGCCGGGATCTCGCGCGAGCCCAGGAAGTCGCGTTCGGTGCGTGTGGTCATCGGTTCCTCGTTGATGGGGATCTCAGGAGATTCTCAAAGGCCGGGTCAACCAACCCTTGAGGTCCATCAACTCCCCGGGGCCGCGGCGCAGCCGTTTGCGCATGACGCGATGCAGCCTGGACATGCAGGCCCTTGAACCTGCCTACGTTGCATGCGCCGATGCCGATTCCGCATGTAGCCCATCAGTTCATGCAACAGCCCGACCGCTCGGTGCACACCCCCGACGCACGCGCAGTCGACCCGTCCAGGCCTCGGGCAAAACCCTCGAACTGGCGGCCCCGCAGGCTGGTTCGATTGCGGGGACCCTTGTCGCCCCGGCTTCAGTCTCTATACTCGCGCCCCGTGCCGTTCGACCGCCGTCACCGCCGTCCCGTACTCTGGCTCGCCATGCTGGTGATGCTGTTCGCCGCGCTCGCGCCGGCGATCTCACATGGGCTGGCCTCCGGTGCTTCCGATTGGGTCGAACTGTGCACGGCACAAGGCTCACGTTTCGTGGCGGTGGACCAGCGCGGCGATGCAACACCGGCTGACCCAGCACCCTCTGCCGGTGGGCATTCCGAACACTGCCCCTTCTGTCACCTGGCCAGCCCCGGCATGGCACCGCCGCCGGCGATGGCCGTCGCGACGCTGCTGACCCACCTGCGCGACGGGCTGCCCGCGCGCTTCCTCTCGGCCCCGCATACCGCGCACGTCTGGCGCGCGGCCCAGCCGCGGGCCCCTCCCCTGCTCACCTGACGCACTGACCGTTCTTCGCATGCCGCCGCGGGGCTGAAGCCCCTGTCGCGGCGGTGGAGCGTCTGGATCGTGCGCCCTTGCGCGGCCCTAGCCGGGCCACGCCTGCGGTGCCCGTCAGGGGAATGACATGTCTTCGCTTCTATCGGGCAGGCTCGCCGTGACACTGCTGCCCGCCGCGGCCCTTTGGGCGATGCTCGCAGCACCCGCGGCGGCGCATGACTTCAAGCTGGGTCCACTGCGCATCGACCACCCCTACGCGACTCCGACGCCACCAGGGGTCACCACGGGAGCTGCCTACCTGCGCGGCATCCGCAACACCGGAGCGCTGCCCGACCGCCTGCTGGGCGCCAGCACGCCGGCAGCGAACCGGGTCGAGATCCACCGCAGCGTCGTCGACGCCAAGAACGTGATGCGCATGCGGGCCATCGACGGCATCGACCTGCCGCCCGGCAGCGAACTGCGGCTGCGCCACGGTGGCGAACACCACCTGATGCTGATCGAGCTGAAGTCACCCCTGAAGAACGGCGAGCGTTTCCCGATGACCCTGCGCTTCGAGAAGGCCGGCGAACGCGAGGTCGTGGTGTGGGTGCAGCAGCCGCGCGATGCGGCCGGCGAGCACGAGCACCGTCATTGACCGGCCCCCTTCCTTACCCCCTTTTCACTTCCTTTATCCCATCGAGGAGCTATCCATGGAACCCACTCTTGTTGATGCCAGCGCCCTGGCCTCCCGCCGCCTGCGTCCCACTCTGGGTCTGCTGGCCGCCGCCGCGCTGCTGACCGCCTGCGGCGGCGGAGGCAACGACGACCCGCAAGCGGTCGAGATTCGGTTCGCCACGGTCGCTGGCGGTACGCCGGTGAACTGCGGCACCGCCAGCATTCCCAGCCTGGGCAATACCAATGCCACCGGTCGCCTGAAGGACGCGCGCTTCTACATCATGAACGTCTCGCTGGTGCGTGCCGATGGAAGCGAGGAGCCCTTGAAGCTGCCGGCCAACGACAACTGGAACGCGACCAACGGCAGCGAACGCGTGACCCTGATCGATCTGGAAGACAAGACCGGCGCCTGCGACGGCACCCCGGAAACCAATCCTTCCGTCAAGGGCACGGTGCCGGCCGGCATCTACGTCGGCGTGAAGATGACCATGGGCGTGCCCTTCGTGCTGAACCACACCAACCAGGGCGCCGGCCTGGAGGTCACACCCGCAGTGGTCAACAACGCGGTCAACCCCGGCATGGCCTGGGCCTGGGCGGGCGGGCGCAAGTTCGCCAAGATCGAAGTCACCGACACGCTGGCTTCATCGCCCGCGGGCACGGCTGGCAAGTGGACCGCACCGGTGTTCAACGTACACATCGGCTCGATCGGCTGCACCGGCACCAACCCGGCCGCCGGCCAGGTGGACCGCTGCGCGGCCCCCAACCGCACGGCGGTGAACTTCGCCGCGTTCAACCCCGAGACGCAGCAGGTCAACGTCGACGTGCGCGCACTGCTGGCCGGCAACAACGTCACGACCAACGTGTCGAGCGCGATCGGCTGCATGTCGGGGGGCACGGACTTCGAGTGCCCCGGGGTCTTCAGCGCACTACAGGTCGGCTTCAACGGCGAGACTCCGGCCGGCGCGGCCTACACCGTGGGCAAGGTAGGGGACGCCAGCAGCTACGGCCTGCCCATCAACAATGGTGCGGCGCAGACCGTGTTCAAGGTGGCGGCTCGATGAAAGCCTGGCAGCGTCGCACGAGGACGCTGCTGGCTCTGGGGGCTGCCGCAGCTGCAGCCCTGGCCGGCGCGTTGCTGGGATGCGGGGGCGGCAGTGGCCTGGAGGTGCGGGACACCGGCCGCAGCAGCCAAGACTTCGCCTGGCAGCTGCCGGCCGACTTTCCGACCCCGCTCGTACCGGCCGACAACCCGTTGACCGAAGCCAAGGCCGAGCTGGGCCGGCACCTGTTCTACGACAAGCGCCTGTCGGGCAATGGCACACAAGCCTGCGCCGGTTGCCACCATCAGGACAAGGCGTTTACCGATGGGCGGGTGGTGGCAGTCGGTTCGACCGGCGAGAAGCACCCGCGCAATGCGCAGGGCCTGGCCAACGCCGTCTACCACCCCACGCTGACCTGGGTGAACCCCGCTCTGCTGAGCTTGGAGGCGCAGCTGCAGGTGCCCCTGTTCGGCGACAACCCGGTCGAGATGGGCGTCAACGAGCACAACCGGAACGAGGTACTGGACCGCATCCGTGCCGATGCCCGCTACGCCTCGCTGTTTGCAGCGGCCTACCCCGGTGCTGCCGGCCCGATCGACTGGCCGCAGGTCACCCAGGCCATCGCCAGCTTCCAGCGCACGCTGATATCGGCCAACAGCCGCTACGACCGCTACCTGCAGGGTCGCGAAACGCTATCCACCTCTGAACGGCGCGGACTGGACCTGTTCTTCGGCGAAAAGGCCGAGTGCTTCCACTGCCATGCCGGCCACAACCTGAACGACCAGGTGGTGCACGCCAGCACGCGGGTACTCGACACACCGTTCCACAACACCGGCCTCTACAACATCGGCAACACCGGCAACTTTCCCGAGCACAACCAGGGCCTGTACGAATTCACCAACAAGCCCGGTGACCGCGGCAAGTTTCGCGCGCCCAGCCTGCGCAACGTGGCCGTGACCGCGCCCTACATGCACGACGGCAGCGTCAACACGCTGGAGGCGGTGCTCGACCACTACGCGGCCGGCGGCCGTCTGATCACCGCCGGGCCCTATGCCGGCGACGGCCGAATGCACCCCAACAAGAGCGACCTGATCTCGCGCATCGATCTCGATGCACAAGAAAAGGCCGACATCGTGGCCTTCCTGAAGACCCTCACCGATGAAGAATTCCTGCGCAACCCGAAGTTCGCCGACCCCTTTACAGGGCAGTAGGCACCACACGGTCCGCAGCGGGCTGTGCTGCGTCGGCGTCCTGCTGCTGGGGCTGCACGGCGCCGCCAACGTGCAGGCGCACGGCGAGGTGGGGGATGTGCTGCCCACGGAACCCGGCCTGAGGGTCGCGACCCAGGCGGCCGTGCGCGCTCTCCAGACGCACCAGACCCTGCCCTCGACACGCATGGACGGCGTGCTGCTGCGTGGCGACGCCGGCGTCGACCCGGACGGGCTGCAGCTTCAACACGCGGCGCTCGCCGTGGCCTGGCGTCTGGCGCCGCACTGGGGCGCCTATGCCGCTGCTGGCGCGCATGGCCAGGATCCGGTGCACGTCGAAGCGGCCTGGCTGCAGTGGCGTCGGGATGGCGACGCAGGCCAGGCCTGGCTCATCACCGCTGGACGCCAGAGCCTGAGCATGGGACCGGTGCTGGCTGAGGCCGGCCCACTCGGGCCCTATGCGCTGATGCCGCTGGCACACCGCGCGGCATTCGATGACGCAGTCGCCGACGATGGTGTGCAAGGCGGCTGGCGCGCCGAGGTGGGCCCTGCCGGGCTGGCACTGGACCTGGGCATCTGGCGAGGCCATCGCTTTCCAGGCGGTGACCAGGGCAGCAGCCGCAAGCCCGGCCTCAGCCTGCATGCGGGTGCAGCCTGGCAGGCATGGGCCGCAGACCTGGTGTGGCTGCAACAGCATCCTCAGGCGCGCGCTGCCAACACCAGCCCGGCCTTGGGCCACAGCCACGGCGCGCCCGTGTGCGACAGCCGATTCTCCGATGTCATCTGCTTCGACGGACGGGCACAGTTGCTGGGCGGCAGCCTGCGCTGGGCAGGCGCCGAGTCAAGGGCCCAGTTGCCCATCACAGTGACGGCCGCTGGCTGGTGGCGAAGGGACGATGGCACGCTGGAGTCGGCCGACGGCCTGGCCAAGTACCGCGGCCGCACACGCGGCGGATGGCTCGACGCGGCCTGGCAGTGGCACACCAGCGCCACGCTGAGCTGGCGGCATGAGCGCCTGGCCACCCACCATCGGCTGCACGGCCCCGGTGCCACCCTGCTGGCCCTGGAAGCGCGTCTGCAGCACGCCAGCCCCGGCCGCCGCGACACCCTGCAGCTGGCCTGGCAGCCCTGGCCCTGGGCCCGCATCGGTATCGAGGGTGGGCAGGAGACGGTGGCCGGCCGGCGCGAGCGCTTCGCTGGGCTGCGACTGCTGCTGTCGCACGACTGGCTGATGAGTGCCCTGCCATGAGCCGATGCGCCGTCATGGCGGACGCTGCCTTGTCCACTTCGCTTCTCTGCCGATGTGCACCTGCTGCATGCACGACGGCCGCACTTCTTCCACGCAGCCAGGAGTTGACACCATGAGTTTCGGTCCAAGCGCATCCTTCGCACCCTTGACACTGGCAGCCACGGTGCTGCTGTCCGCCTGCGGCACCGCCCCCACGCCACCCGCGCCGCCTGGACCCGGCACCCAGCCCGTCACCCTGCGCTTCACCGCGCAGGTGGCCGGCCAGCCCTTCGCCTGCGGCCAGAGCTACACCGGCATCGGCAGCACGCGCTCGACCATCACGCCCAGTGACTACCGCTTCTACGTCAGCGAGCTGCACCTGATCGACACCCAGGGCCGCGCCGTGCCGCTGGCGCTGACGCAGGACGGCACCTGGCAGCTCGACAACCTGGCGCTGCTGGACTTCGAAGACGGCAGCGGGCCCTGCCGCAACGGCACCGCCGCCACCAACACCACCGTGCGCGGCAGCGTGCCCAGCGGTCACTACACGGGCCTGCGCTTCACGCTGGGCGTGCCGTTTGCGCGCAACCACGGCGACCCCACCACCGCGCCTTCGCCGCTGAACCTGACCGCGATGTTCTGGAACTGGCAAGGCGGCTACAAGTTCATCAAGTTCGACACCGCCACCAGCGGCCAGACCGCCACTACGGCACCGCCGGATCCGCGCGGAGGTGGCAATGCCTCGGGCTTTTCGGTGCACCTGGGCAGCACCGTGTGCGCTTCGGCTTCGCGCACGGAAGCGCCTGCGGCCTGTCAGAACCCCAACCGCGTGACGGTGCAGTTCGACCGCTTCGATGCCGCCAACCAGGTGGTGGTGGCCGACATCGCCGCGGTGCTGACCGGTGCCAACGTGGACGTGAACGCGCCCGGCACCTCGCCCGGCTGCATGAGCTTCCTGGGCGACGCCGACTGCCCGTCGGTGATGGGCGCGCTGGGCCTTGCCTATGGCGGCGTGGCGGCGCCAGGGCCACAGCGCCTGTTCTCGGTGCGTTGACCCCTATCCCACACCGACGACCCGCGTGAAGCACCTGCGCCGCCTTGCCTGCACGGCCACGCTGGCCGCATCCTGCGTGGTGACGCTGGCTGCGGCGGGCCAGGCCTGGCACTGGCCGCTGCCGGACTGGGTGCCGCCGCCGGCAGTGCCTGCCGACAACCCGATGACGGCCGAGAAGGTGGCACTCGGCCGGCACCTCTTCCATGACAAGCGCTTGTCGGCCGACGGCACGATGGCCTGCGCCAGCTGCCACGAGCAGGCGCGCGCCTTCACCGACGGTCAGGCGGTATCGCGGGGCGTCACCGGCCAGCTCGGCACGCGCAGCGCGATGAGCCTGGCCAACGTTGCCTACCTGCCGGTACTGACCTGGCAGAACCCGCAGCTGACCTCGCTGGAGGTGCAGGCGCTGATTCCGCTGTTC
>WBZS01001992.1_pt2 | contig 13369 bp, 13 predicted proteins | sample 5204201 | NCBI WGS metagenome assembly WBZS01 (sample SAMN12344357, study PRJNA552823) | activated sludge metagenome | biome: Activated sludge suspended growth; feature: Nitrification reactor; material: Wastewater; isolation source: activated sludge from nitrification reactor of wastewater...
GGCGAAGCGGTCCGGGCCGGGCAGATGACCGGATGCTGTCGGTCGGAGACGTCACCGTCGACACCGCAGCCCGGCGCGTCTACCTCGATGACCGCGAGATCGAGTTGCGAACGAAGGAATTCGATCTGCTCGTCGTCCTGATGCGCAACGCCGGAGCAGTCGTCAGCCGCGAGGACGTCATGGCGCTGGTCTGGGACGAACACTGGTTCGGATCAACCAAGACGCTCGACGTTCACATGGCTGCGCTCCGCCAACGCCTCGGCGAGGACGGCCCCACCGGTGGTCGGATCACAACGCTTCGCGGCGTCGGATACCGCTACGAGGTCTCCGTTCCTGCGCCGATCCCCAAGTCGCCGACGCGATGAGGCGACGCCTCCTGCGAACGATCCTGCTCATCACGATCGCCGCCGTCGCCGGGTTCGGTGTACCACTCGGTCTCTCGGTTCGGGCTCGAAACGTCGATACGGCGCTCCTCACGCTCGCGGAGGAGGCATCCCGTGCCGCTGCCGCAGTGCCAGGCTCGTACGAGAGCGAGCAGGACGTGCCCGAACTTCCCGCCTCTGACGCTGATGTGGACATCGCTCTCTATAACTCTGCAGGCAGACGGCTACTCGGCCGTGGACCCCAATCCGACACCACCGTCTCCTCGGCACTCGCAGCAAAATCAACCCGGCGCAATCGAAGCGATCTCGTCGTCGTGTACCCGATCAGCTTCGAAGAGCGCATTGTCGGAGCCGTCCGTGCTAGCACTCCGCGGTCAGTTGTCGACGCAAGAACGCATCGAACCTGGGCTGCGATGTCGGTGCTCGCCGCTGCGGTGCTGGCCGCGGCTGCGGCAGTGTCAGCGCTACGCAGCCGGAGCCTCGCTCGGCCGCTCGGAAACCTTCGAGCCGACGCCGACACCCTCGGGCAAGGGGGTGAGGTGCTACCTCGACCTCCGACAGGCATAGATGAGATCGACGTCGTGCACGATGCCCTCGTCGATGCCGCCACCAGACTCAACACGTCGATGGCCAACGAACGCGCGTTCAGTGCGGATCTTGCGCACCAGCTGAGCACGCCACTCGCTTCGCTCCGGCTCCGACTCGAGACCGCTCAGCTACAAAGCAGCGACGAGAACTCGCTGGCCTCGGGGGCGCTTCGCGACGTCGAACGACTCCAACAGACGATGACCGACATCCTCGCGCTCTCGCGCGACACACTGACCCGGCGCGATTCCCAAAACATTTCGGCGATCCTGGCTGACGTCGCTGCCGAGTGGATGCCACGGCTTCGAGCGATCGACCGTCAGCTCTCTGTACAGATCGACGCCAAGCTGCCATGGGTGAACGCCAGCCCCGAGGCCGTCCGACAGATTCTTGACGTCCTCATACACAACGCCATGGTCCACGGCGCCGGCACCGTGCAGTTGACAGCTGAGTCGGTCGGGACGGGCGTCATCGTCGCCGTCGCCGACGAAGGAACGGCCGTACTCGACAAGGCTGCGATCTTCGAACGACGCAACACCGGATCGGCCGGCACAGGAATCGGGCTAGCACTCGCACAGCGCCTCGCCCAGGCTGAGGACCTGCGACTTGTCCTCGTGAACCCCGGCCCCCACGCAACATTCCACCTGGCATTCGCAGGACGCTGAGTCGCGGCGCAGGAGAGTCTGGGCTCGTCACGCGATTCGATGAGAACCGCCGTGACCTCCCGGATGTCATCAGCGGTCAGGCGGCCGTTGGTGCCGGCGAGGTCCTACCCGGACGTGGCCCCGGCCGGGAGATCAACCTCGCCGACGATCAGGTCGTCGACGAGTTCGAGAGGCTGTTGGATACGGGCGGGTCGAGTGCTTGCCTCTCGGGCGAGGAGTACCGCAGGTGGCTCTTCGGCGCCCTAAATCTCGAGCCCTGGCTGCGCGCTGACGTCCAGAGCCTGCCGTATGGCTCCGGGAGCGGGCTTGAGAACCCCGCCGTGCACGGCAACGGCTACGTCTTCTGCGTGAAGATCGGGAACAGCCCGGAGCCCTGGTTCCGCTACGTCCCGGTCGACGGGAACTGGGATGTCCTTCACACCGAGGACGGCGAGACGGTCGTGTCGGCTGACACCCTCATCTCGTTGCGCGTGGCCGACCCGCAGCGGGCGACCGCTGAGCGTCGGCTCCCCGACGACGTGTACGAAAGCGCGTTTAACGCATGGAAGGTCGCCCAGGAAAGCGTGTTCTCGGCTTGGAAGGCGCTGACAGACCCCAACGCCTTCCAAGCCGGCTCTGCCAGCGTCGTTTCGGGATACCTACACGCTAGTGATTGCGAAAGGCGGCTACCTCGGAAGGGACGACCAGATCGCACTTGCCAGCCGTCTGCGGAGGGTGCCGTCGCCTAAGGTAAATCGCCTCGTCCGCAAGGCACTCAACGACGGCCGGACTGATGAGGAACGGCTCGCCCTGGTCATCGAGGTGCTTGATACTGCTGGCAAGACCGCTCCGCCCCCCTCGCGAACCCCTTCCCGACATCGAGGAGCACGAGGTCCGACTCGTGACCTGGATGGCAGTGAAGGGAACCCGCACTGAGGCTTCAGCTGCAGCCGTGAGCTGGCTGTTCAGCCGGTGGCCACAATGGCCTTCGGAGCCCATGGCGCTTCATGCTTGCGGGGCCAGGTCAGGCGTGTCTCCGCGGTCCAGGTGCGGAGCGGCGTCTCCGCCCGCCGGTCTCGGTCGGTCGGAGGGAGAGGCAACGGTCGGGTGGTTCGCTGCGGCGGGAGCGACTGGGTCTGCTACCGGGCAACGACCGCCAGAGGCGATGGACCACCGACCGATCGCTGGGCAGCTCGAAGGGCGTTTGGCACCGACTCACCGATTGCGAGTCGCAGATAGAGGTCGACGAGTGTGCGGCTCATCGCCCTCGAGTCGCCGTTCCAAAGGGCGACCACCACTGCTTGCGCACCGCCGAGAAGGCAGGCGGGGACAAGGCTGAACGGTGCCGGGCTTGCTTGGAGGCTTCCGGACCAGCACGCTGCCGCCACCACGACTGGCGGCAGCCGGAATCCGGCGAGCTCGATGGCGGAGAGCCGCTCGCCGTCCGGGAGGAGCAGCACGTTTTCCGTGCCAACGACTTCGCCGTGAACACCTAGCACCAACATGTCGGTGCGCCGATCGAGTTGCGCACGCAGTTCTTCAGACCCGCCGACCCGCACAACGTCACCGATTTCGTGGAGGATGTTGAGTTCATCGACGAGTCCGGCAACGCCGAGATGTGGGTCGTCTCCGATGTCAACTCCCATCGCGACGACTCGCCGGACGCTCGGAACGATCGGCGGAAGATGCTGCCAGACCCCGATGTGGGGGACGGTGATGAGCTCGACCCGATCAGCGAGACGCCCCCGAACGAGTGGAAGGAAGGAGAACGGCAGCCCGACCAGCGCATCGCCGGGAATGATCGCGAGACGTGTGAACCGGAAATCACCGCGCAGAAGCTCGTCGGGAAGCAGACACTCCGACAAGGTCGCCCAGTCGCGCTGGCGGAGTCCGACTACCGCACTCGCTCGGACAGGGAACAACCGATGGACGAGGCCATCGGGAAGACTCCCTTCCTTGATTGTCAATCCGCCGCTCGTTAGCAGCTGACTGACGACGCGGTGCGGTCGGTCCTCTCCCCGATACAGCTGGAGGATCCCTACGTCGTCGCCAAGGCTCTCGGCCAAGGGCTGCGGCCAGACCCACGTCGGCGTCCAACTTGTCGCGAATCGGGAGCGGACACTGTCCCTAGTGGACGGCTCCGACGAGGGGTGCGGCCGCGAGGCGAGAGCGTCGGCAAGCCCGTGGGCGTGAAGCCCAGCTACGACAGCGAAGAGCAGTTCCCCCGCTCGAATCTTCAGGCCGACTCGAACCAACTCGCTGGCCCACAGTTCCTGTTCGACGAAGGCCGGCCGCAAGGTCGGATCAGCGGCGGCGTTGCGCAGATCGAAGAACGAGCTGACGGCGTTCTCGTACTCGCGACGACCGGCCGCGTGGTCTCCTGACCCGTAGAGGTCCTCCGCTTGTAGCAGCTGGATGCCACCCAGCAACCACAGCTGCCCATTCTGAATCGGCCCAACGAGCCCTCGAGCGGTTTCGATGGCCCGGGCTCGGAGGCGCGAGTCTGAATCGTGGGTACATGCCTGCGCCAAGACATACCAGCCGTAGGCGACGAGCTCGGTCAGTCCTCCTGTGACTTCGAGTGCCGCAAGCAATTGCTGACGAGACGGTGTGTCGTCAGCTCGGCATGCATCGATCAACGTCGAGAGGTGATCGATCTCCCGGGCACGAGACTCTCGGGCTCGTTGGATCTCATCCGAGGACGAGATTCCGGCGAGGAACGACTCGCGGACTCGGCTCGAACCGAGAATGGTCATTTGGGAGCGGAGGGCTTCGGCGTCTTCCTCGGTGCCGAGCAGCTGCGCTACTTGCTCAAGCAGCACGAGGACCATGTCGCGACGGAGGTCGTCAATCTCAGCGCTGGTCAGTTCGCTCGACGCCAGGTGGGCGAGCCGCTTCGCGTCGTCGGGGAGCAACGCCGTTAGGTAACACAGCGCGAGATGGGCCCAGAGCACAAGCGTTCGGAAGGCGCCCAGGTGGGGGGAAGCTTCGATCCTCGACTCAACGCTTTCGAGCATCGTTCGATCGACGCTTCCGACTGCGCACCACCGTTCGAGTTCGTTCAGCGTGTCGAAGAGTTCCTGCTCCTGTGAGTTGCCTTCCGAGAACGCTCCGATGAGCGACTCGAGGCGTATGACCAACTCGCGCGGTTCCTTCGGCACCTACACAGCTTGACGCGCTGGTGAGACCCGATCGCCACCTGCGGCTCCTGTTGTGATCGAGATTCATCTGCCCGCCTAGGGGCATCGACGCCGCTCGCTTGTCGGCCGCAGCGCCCCACCGGCCCCGATCACCTCGGCTGTGGCGCCGTCGGCTCGTAGGCTCTGCAGGGTGTTGATCGATGGCCCGACCGCTGCCAGGTTTCTGGCCGACGAGCGTGTGGCCACGGCGATGATGAATGCCGCAGCGCGTCTCCTCGATGATCTAGCTGCGGACGACGCAGTTCAGGCAGCGCGGGTTGCCTTGTTGACGTCGTTCTCGGTCCGGCCGCGCGAGATCGTGGACTTCGTTCCGTATGCCGTCGTGAGCACCACCTATGAAGCGTTCAGGCTTCTGCGGGCTCGTCGTCGCGAGCGCCCTTCGAGTGACAGACTCGGCGAGGTCGAGAGTGATGACCCGGTGGAGTCACTGCAGGTGGAGATGGTCGACGAACGACTCCGCCTCGCCGCCTGTCTGGACGCACTCCCGGCCGACCGTCGGATGGCGCTGCTCATGTACGCGCAAGGGCTGTCGTGGGCTGAGATCGCGGCACAGATCAACCGGCCGCAGGCAACGGTGCGGGGCTGGCTGCCTGACACTCGGGCCAAAGTGAGAACCTGTCTGGAGCGTGGACGTGATGCCTGACGACGACGATGATCTCGAGGCGCTGCGCGCGGACTTGCCAGTCGTTGCGTCCGAGGACCTCGGCGACCGCCCGACGGTCGCCGGTCTCGATGCGGTATTGGAAATGATCGCAGGGTTGGACCTTGAGTCCGTGGGTTGGGTCGAGAACGCCGTGGTTGTGGCCTCTATCGGGACAGAACCGCGGCACCTTGACACCCGCGACGTCGCTGTTGGAGAGGAACTCGTCGATGTGGTCATGCTCGCCGACGTCCCCAGCTGGATGGATCCTCAGGTGAACGTCCGTGCTCAAGGCGACGTTGTGGAACTCGAACTTGAAGTCGACGAGTCGGTGGGTCCGCTGTGGTGCGTCGTCGATGTCCTCGGAGAAGCGGTGGGCGCCGCCCTGGCGAGCGCCCCGTTCGAGAGGCGTCTGCGCACCGTACGGTTGCCCCTGGCTCTCGTCGCAGGACATGTCGTCCAGGTTCTGTTGGAGCCACCCCGCTGAGCTGGGCCGTGTCCCTGTGACCTTTGTCACTCCGCGTTCGGAGGTAGCTGCGCGCTGAGAGGTGCATGACACCTCACGTTTCGGATCCAGCTGCCGCAACCGGCAGCACCCACCCCGTCCTCAACCAGCTGAAGCGCTATGGCCTCATGGTCCTCGCCGCGATGGCCATCGCGGCCGCAGTCCTGATCGCTGGTGCGAGCAAGAATCCGGACCCGATCACCTGCACGAAGCCGTCGGCGACGGTCGTGCTCGGCGGCGTGTCGCGCTCGCAGCGGTCCCAGGTCATCGAGACCCGCTTCCTCGCCCAGGCCCGCTCCGAGCTGTACCGCAGCGGCGTCTGCGGCGGCATCACCGTGATCGAAGTCTGGTCCACGGAGGGGTCGACGCGGGTCCTGTGGGGCAGCGACGACACGCTGCGGGTCGTCGGCGACACGCTGCAGGCCCGCAAGCTCAGCGCCACCCGCGCCCTCGACGGCGCCATGACCACCATCGCCACCCGCTACGACGACGCCGTCCGGGCGCTGCCGGCGAAGGGGTCGGGGTTCTTGGGTTGGCGCACGATCGCCGCTGACGCGCTGGGAGAGCTCACGGGCACGAAGTTCGACAAGCGGGTCGTGGTCGTCGACGACGGCGTGCAGATCGACGACACGATCAACCTGAACCGGCCGCTCACCGTCGACGAGGCGACCGCCCTCGCCAAGACCGTCAGCAACACGGCCGACCTGCACCGCGTGCACGTGACGCTGCTCGGCATCGGCCAGGTCGCCGGCCCGCCGCCCCCGGCAGGCGGCGAGTGGGTCCACGCCATCCGCGCCTTCGCCGTGCGCACCTGCACGGCCACCGGCGCCGAGTGCCGCGTCGTCGGCTCGTCGGTCCAGAGCAGCGACAGCTGAGAGGCGACGACCGTCATGAGCATGATCAAGCGCACCACCCCGGCGCCGACGCCCAACACGGCGACCGACACCCCAAGCGGCGGCAGCACCGACATCTTCGAGTCGGTCAACTACGCCGTCGACAAGGGCGTGCCCAGCCGTGACCCCGCCGACGGGCACCCCATGCACAGCCCCGCCCACACCGACACCTCCCACGTCGGGCTCCGGGCCGACGAGTACGCCACGGCCGCGGTCAACTCAGCGGAGCGGGACGGCCATCGCGAGAACCTCGAGGCCAAGGCGGACGCGGCGGCCACGGTGCCCGCCGTCCGTCACAATCGGGCCCGGCGCCGCGAAGCCCGCAAGGAGTTCGAGCGCCTCACCCGGTTGATCCGGAAGCTGACCCCCTACAGCTACCAGTCCGAGCACGTCATCCGGTACCTGTTGTTCACCGCGGCGATGGTCGTCGTCGACGTGGCGTCGGTCGTCGGTGCGTCGAACAACGCCGTCGGCGACAACGGCGTGTTGCCGTGGTTGATGGGCCTCGGCATCGGCGTGTCCATCGTCTCGGTCGGCGCCGCGGCCGGAGGGCTCAAGCGCGAGGCGCACGAGCGCGCCACACGCCGCCCGAAGCCGCCGAAGGCTCTCAAGAACTACCCGACGCTGTTCGGACCCGCTCCCGGAGCGGGACGGTGGGGCGACAACCTGCTCGCCGGCGGGTTCGTCCTGGTGGCGGTCGCCATCTTCGTGCTGCGCTCGATCGTCGCTGGTGGCCAGCTCGGCCTCGGGTACGCGGCGATGAGCGGGCTCACGCTGTTGGGCAGCTACGCCAACAGCTACGCGTTCGGGCCCTTCGACAATGCCGCCTCCACGCTGCGGAACCTCAACGCGGACCGGGCGCAGGCCAAAGCCGACCGCGACGCCGCCGAGCAGGTGATCGAGAACGCGGCGGGGCTCGTCACCCGCCCCAAGAGCATCAAGAAGATCTACCGCAGCGAGGGCAAGGCTGCCGCCGCGCTCATTAAGGCGACCGCCCACCATGGCATCGTGTTGGACCACCCCTCCAGCTTCGGCACCTTCGAGCACGACCCCTCCGGCACGCCGCCGAGGAAGGCGGCGACGATGGCGAAGGGCTCGACGAAGGCGAACGGCTCGACGAAGGCGACGCCCAGCAACGGCACCTCCGCCATGGGGAGCACCCGCTCCACGAAGGCGACCGCCGCCGTGAACGGCAGCACCAACGGCAACGGGAAGGCGCCGGCATGAACCGCCCGTCGTTCACCGTCACCAACACCAGCGTCGACGGGCGCGACGTCGGGCCACGCCCCCTCGGCGGCAGCGGTATCCGCTCCGGCCGCGGGGCCATTCAAGAGCGGGCGGCGCAGGTCGCCGTCCGCTTCGAACACGCCCGATCCTGCCCCGAGGACCCGACCATGCAGTTGTTCCTCACCGATCTCTCGCCGTCGCTCGGCTACGGCGGCAACCCCGGCAACGACCCGGCCGGGCTACGCCACCCCGCGCTCCTGGCGGCCGCTCGCCACGTCGCCCGTGCTTGCAGATGCGGGCACGAGTACCTGCAGGTCCTGAGCTTCGACCTCCACGGCGAGTTCGACATCGGCCCGCTCACCTTCAAGCGAGCCGACATGGCCGTCCTCACCGGCGCCATGGAGTCCCGCAACTACGGCTCGGGCTGCTCCACCCTCGGCCCGGCGCTGGCAGCGGCCACGAACATCCTCACGGATTGGGACGGCCCCGCCACCGTCACGGTCATGAGCGACTTCGAGCTCACCGACCCCGACTCGATCCGCTTGCTCGGCGAGCTCCCCGCTCACGTCCACGCCGTCGTCTTCACCTCCCCGGTCCACGCCGAGCTCGTGGCCGTCAGCGACGACATCGAGATCACCCACGTGGCGCCCACCGACACGGTCGAGACCGTCGCCCACGCCATCCACTCCCAGCTCATCCACCACCGTCCGACCGGTCGCCGCTCGAGGAAGGCGTCATGAACCGGCGCACCTCGAGAAGGCAGGCGGCGGGCGCTGTGTTGCTGATGTCGGTGGCGATTCTCGGCTGCGGCACCACACAGCAGATCGATGTCCCGCTGGGCGCGGACACCGAGATCGGATGGTGGGCGGCCGCCATGTCCACGACATCAACTACGCCGTCGACGCCGTCCACACCCGGCGTGGTCACCACGACCGTCGACGTCCCCGCCGACGTGCTGTTCGTTTACGGCTCGGCCGAGCTCACGCCGGCGGCGACCGCCACCCTCGACGGCATCGCCAGCGGGCTGGTCAGCGACCGCGCATACGAGATCACCGTCACCGGCCACACCGACCACCTCGGCACCCACAACGACACACTCGGCCGCACCCGCGCTCAAGGCGTCATCGACTACCTCGTCAATGCCGCGGTGCCCGGCGGTGCGTTCACCTCGGCGGCGACAGCCGGGTCGAGTGACCCCCTCTGCCGCGAGACCCGACCCGACGGCAGCGACGACGCCGACTGCCGGGCCCGCAACCGGCGCGTGACGATCACCTACACCACGACGGAGGCCCGGCGATGACCGGGTCAGGTGGCCCGCCGTTCTCCCAGCAGATCCTCAAGGCCGTCGTGGTCGTCATCGCCGTGGCGGTGGCGGCGCGCGCTGCGTGGGTGCTGCTCGCGCCGATGGTCGGCGGCCTCATCGTGTTGGCAGCGCTCACCGTCATCTACCGGGTGCTGCTGCGCCGGTTCCGGGGGTGGTGACGGTGAACGGTCGGATCCCTCGCCCTCCGCTGTGGAACGCGATCTGGGGGCGCTTCTGGGCCGTGGTGTTCGTCCTGGCGTTCTGGCCCGTGGGGCTCGTGGCGTTGAAGGTGGCGATGCCGTTGTTCACGGCGGTCACCGTGGTGATCATCGCCGTGGTCGTCGTCCGGCTCATCGTGGTGCTCATCGCTCGCAAGCGCCGGGGCTGGTGATATGGACACTCGGAACGGTCGTCGAGGTGCATCAGCGGCGGGGACTCCGCTGTTGTGGAATGCACAACGAAGCATTGACATATATCGAACATATGTTCATAGTGTCCGCCATCTCGACGGCTCTGCCCCCGGAAACGGGTGCGGCGGGCCGTCGGTGTCATCGATGCGGGTACGGGCGGTGGGCCTGGTGGGGCCGGTCCGACTCGGTGAGGTCAACCCTGTAAGCGGAGAACCTGACGATGGCAACACCATCTACTGCGGGATCTGACGCGTCCCGGGTGCGAGTGCAACCCGAACGGCGTCAACAACCGGACCTGGCCAAGTTGGCCGCGGCCCTGATCGAGCTCGCCACCGAGCAGCTCAACAACAGCAACACCACCACCACCAACACCGGCACCTCGACCGCCACGCCGTCGACGAGCAACGCCGACGACGACATGACCGTCACGCCGAAGGTCACTTCGCAGACGCCGGCGCGGTCGCGTCGACGTGGGAGGGCGGCATGAGCGTGTCCTGGCACCGGCTCGACTTCCCACCGGAACTGGACGCCAGCGCGGTGGTCGAGTTCGTGCGGTCCCTCGGGTCGCGGGGCCGTCACGGCATGTTCAAGGTGGCGCGGCCCGTGATCTTCGAGGTGACCGCGACCGCGGGCCGCTACGAATGGCGGCTGGGCATCGACGACCGCGACGCCCCGCCGGTGCTGCGCCACCTCCGCCACCACCTCCCCGACGTCGCGGTCCAGCCCGCCAGCCGAGACCTCGGCGATCTCGATCGGGGTGTCGAGCTCCGTCTGGCCGCGCCACTGCGCCACCTCCGAACCAACCTCGTCGAGGCGACCTCTGCTGGCGTGCTGGGCGCCATGGGCAGCCTCGGCAAGGACGAGTCCATCGTCTACCAGTGGGTCGTCGGGCCGTGGCTGCCACGCCGTCCCGTCCCGAATCCATCGGACCAGCCGGCGAGCCCTTGGCCGTGGTCGCTCCTCGACGGCCAACCGCACTTGGACGGCGAGTCGACCAGGGCGTTGCGCGACAAGCAGAACGATGTCGTGTTGGGCGCCATCGGGCGGATCGCGACGCGCGCCGCGACGACGACGCGGTGCCGCCAGCTCGAGGGTCGCGTGATCGGGGCGCTGGCCGTCGCTCGCGAGCCCGGCGTCGGGCTCGTTCGCCGCCTCGTCCCGCCCCGCTTCGTCCGCGGCCGCGTCGCTGCGATGTCGACGCCGATGGTGGTATGGCCGTGTCCGCTGAACGCCACCGAGTTGGCCACGGTGATGGGGTGGCCGGTCGGGTCCCCGGTACTGCGTGGCGTTGAGTACCGCGGCCACCGCCAGCTGCCCGCACCAGAACGGGTCGCTCTCCCCGCCGCCACCCTGACTGCGGCGGCCGCGGCGGGCAAGCCGCTGCGAGCGGTCGCGGACGCGACGTTCCCCGGGCGCGACGGCGTCCTGGTGCAGCGTCGCCGCGACGCGACGTTTCACACGTTGATCTTGGGGCCGACGGGGTCGGGCAAGTCGGTGCTGATGGCCAACTTGATCGCCCAGGACATCGCAGCGGGCTACGGCGTGATCGTCATCGAGAGCAAGGGCGACCTCGTGACCGACGTCCTCGCCCGCGTCCCCACCGACCGTGTCGACGACGTGGTCGTGTTGGACCCCACCGACTCGGCGCCGGTCGGCCTGAACCCCCTCGCCGGGGTGCGAGGCCACCGGGCTGATCTCGTGGTCGACCAGATGCTGGGACTGTTCCACGCGCTGTGGCGCGATTCGTGGGGGCCGCGCACCAACGACGTGCTGCACGCCGCGTTGCGCACGATCGCTGGGCACCCCGACGCCTCCCTGGTCACCGTCGCCGCGCTGCTGAGCGACGACGAGGTGCGCCGCCGCCTCACCGACGGGATCGCCTCGAAGGATCCGTTCGGGCTCGGCCCGTTCTGGGACTGGTTCGAGGCCCTCACCCCCGAGGCCAGGGCGCAGGTGTGCGGCCCGCTGAACAACAAGCTGCGCACGTTCCTGTTGCGCCCCACGTTCAGGGCGGTGCTCGGCCAGACCGATCCTCGGTTCGCGTTGCGCGATGTGTTCACCGACCGCAAGGCCCTGTTGGTGAACGGCGCGAAGGGCGCCCTCGGCCCCGAGGGCAGCACGTTGTTGGGCTCGGTGGTCCTGTCGATGCTGTGGCAGCAGATCCTCGAACGCTCAGCTATCCCGCCGGAGCGACGCCGGCCCGTCATGGTGTACGTCGACGAGTTCTTCGACTACCAGGTGCCCGGGGTCGACCTGGCCGAGATGTTCGCCCAGGCGCGAGGCATGGGCGTCGCGCTCACCGTCGCCACCCAACACCTCTCCCAACTCGACACCGCCACCCGCGACTCCGTCGTCACCAACGCCCGGTCCAAGATCGTGTTCGCCACCGGAGAACGCGACGCAAAGATCCTCACCGCCGGCCGCCGCGAGATCACCGCCGAAGACGTCGTGCGGCTCGGCCGCTACGAGATCTACGCCTCGCTCGTCGCCGACGGTGGCGCCACCCCGTTCGCGTCCGGTCGCACCACCCCGCTGCCGCCGGCCACGTCGAAACCCAAGACCGTCCGGGCACGGTCGGCCGCCAACTACGGCACCCCGGCCAAGGTGACCGACGAGCGCCTCCGCCAACAACTCACTGCCACCGACACCCCGCCGTCGCGCCGAACGAATCAGCAGGACGGTCCCGGTGGCGGGTTCGGGACACGCCGGAGGACCCCATGACCGGCGTTCGTATCGGTGTTCGCGTCGCGTCGAGCCGAGTGGTGGCCGAACACCGCCCCCGCACGGTGTTCGCCGCGGTTGTGCCGCCGAATGTTCACCCCTGTCGGAGGACGGCATGAACCCCCGGCGACCGGCCCCGAACCCGGCGATGCTCAGCGACCGTGACCTTGCCGTCTTGGACGACGTCGCGTCGTTCCGTGCGATGACCGGCGACCAGCTCCGACGCCTGCACTTCGACCACCACCACGGAGAAGGATCCGCTGCGGGTGCGCTCCGGAGTTGCCAGCGAACGCTCCGGCGACTCGTCGACCTCGGGCTCCTCGCCACTCTTGCTCGACGAGTCGGAGGTGTCCGGTCCGGTTCCGCTGGTCTGACCTACGTGGTGGGGTACCACGGTCAACGTCTCCTGCGACCGGACCGTCGTGCCCGCACACCTGAAGGTCTCGGTGACCGCTACGTCGCCCACACCCTCGCCGTCGCAGAGGCCGCCGTCGGTCTTCGTGAACTCGTCCGACGCGGTGCTGTCGACGATCTGCTGGTCGAGGTCGAACCGATCTGCTGGCGCGAGTTCACCGCCGGCCGCAAGACCGCGACGCTCAAGCCGGACCTGTTCGTCACCGTCGGCGCCGGTGACCTCGAGGCGCGCTGGTTCGTCGAAGTTGACCTCGCGACCGAGTCGCTCGTTCGCGTGCGCGCCAAGTGCCAGACCTACCTCGACTACTACGCGACGGGTATCGAGACCGACCTGCACGGCGTGTTCCCCAAGGTCGCGTGGATCACGCCCGACGAACGGCGTGAACGTCAGATCGCCGACGTCGTCGCCAAGCTGCCACCGCCCGCCCGGGACATGTTCACCGT
>WBZS01002077.1_pt1 | contig 13360 bp, 11 predicted proteins | sample 5204201 | NCBI WGS metagenome assembly WBZS01 (sample SAMN12344357, study PRJNA552823) | activated sludge metagenome | biome: Activated sludge suspended growth; feature: Nitrification reactor; material: Wastewater; isolation source: activated sludge from nitrification reactor of wastewater...
ACGCCGTCGGCGCGCATGGTGACGCCGTAGAGGGCGTCGGCGATCTCCATCGTCCGCTTCTGGTGGGTGATCACCAGCAGCTGGGAGTTCTCCCGGAGTTCCTCGTAGATCTCCAGCAGGCGGCCGAGGTTGACGTCGTCCAGGGCGGCCTCGACCTCGTCGAGGATGTAGAACGGGCTGGGCCGGGCCTTGAACAGTGCGACCAGGAAGGCCACCGCGACCAGCGAGCGTTCGCCGCCGGACAGCAGCGACAGCCGCTTCACCTTCTTGCCGGCCGGACGCGCCTCGACGTCGACGCCGGTGGTCAGCCACTGGCCCGGCTCGGTCAGCACCAGCCGGCCCTCGCCGCCGGGGAAGAGCCGGGCGAACGAGTGCTCGAACGCCTTCTCGACGTCGGCGTAGGCGGCGGCGAACACCTCCTGCACCCGGGCGTCCACCTGGTCGATGATGTCGGCCAGGTCGGAGCGGGTCTTGCGCAGGTCGTCCAGCTGCTCGGCCAGGAAGGCGTGCCGCTCCTGCAGCGCGTCGAACTCCTCCAGCGCCAGCGGGTTCACCTTGCCCAGGACGCCGAGGTTGCGTTCGGCGGCGCGCAGCCGCTTCTCCTGCTCGGCCCGGACGAACGGCACCGGCGACGGCACCTCGTCGCCGGGCCCGAGGGCGGCGCCGTCGGCCCTGGTCAGCACGGGAATCAGCTGGTCCGGGCCGTATTCGGAGACCAGCACGTCGACGTCCAGTCCGAGCTCGACCAGGGCCCGCTCGGCGAGCGCCTCGACCCGCAGCCGCTGCTCGGCCCGGGCCAGCTCGTCGCGATGGACGTGGGCGACCAGGTCCTCGAACTCCTTGGCTAGCTCGCGACCGCGGCGCCGGGCCTCGGTCAGCGTGGTCTCGGCCGCCAGCCGGGCGGCCTCGGCGGCCGCGCGTTCGGCCGCGGCCAGTGCCTGGGACGCCTCGATCCGGGTCAGCAGCCAGGTGGCCGCCGCACCGACCGCGCGGGCGTCCGCGGCCTCGCGACGCAGCTGCTCGCGGCGGGCGGCGGCCCGGGCCCGGGCCTGCCGTTCGGCGGTCGCGGCCCGGGTCAGCGAGTCGGCGCGCCCGGCCAGGGCACGGGCCCGCTCCTCGATGGTGCGCAGCGCCAGCCGGGCCTCCATCTCGGCGCCGCGGGCCGCCCGTTCGGCCTCGCTGAGCCGGTCCCGCTCGGCCGGATCGGCGTCCGTCACGGTGGTCTGGGCAGAGGCCAGTTCGAGGCGCTGCTCCAGCCCGGCCAGCGCGGCCCGGTTCTTCTCCCGGGTCGCCTTCGCCGCCTCGATGGCCGCTTCCAGCCGGGCGGCCTCGGCCTGCGCCGACCGGGTGGTCTGGCTGTGGCCGGCGAGCTCTTCGGCCAGTGCGGCGTGCTCGGCGTCCGATTCGTGCAGCCGGGCCAGGGCGGCGTCGGCCCGCTGCCGGGCCTCGGCCAGCTCGGCGTCGGCCTGGGCCAGCGCGAACCGGGCCCGCTCCAGGTCGGCCTGCACGGACGCCAGCCGCGCCTCGGCGTCGTCGACGGCGGCCTGCACCTCGATCAGCGACGGCTTCGCCGACGAGCCGCCCGCGGAGAACCACTGGCTCAGCACGTCGCCGTCGCGGGTGACGGCGGTCACGTCGGGCAGGTCGGCGACCAGCGTCCGGGCCGCGGGCAGGCCGTCGACCACGGCCACCTTGCGCAGCAACCGGGCCAGCGCGGGCCGCACCGCTTCGGTGCAGGTGACGGTGTCGATCGCCCAGAGCGCACCCGGGGGCAGCGCGGGCCACGGCTCGGCGTCCGGGTACGCCGAACCGCCCAGCAGCAGCCCCGCCCGGCCCAGGTCCTCCGCCTTGAGATGCCCGAAGGCACCGACGGCGGCGTCCAGGTCGGCGACGGCGACCGCATCCGCGGCCGAACCGAGGGCGGCCGAGATCGCCGCCTCGCAGCCGGGTTCGACACCGATCAGGGCGGCCACCGAGCCGAGCAGGCCGCCGACCGCGTCACCGGCGGCGAGCAGCGCGGCCGAGGCGTCCTTGCGTTCCAGGCCCAGCGCCAGCGCCTCCAGCCGGGCGGCCAGCGTGGCCCGCTCGGTCTGCGCCTTCGCCTCGGCCCGGCGGGTGTCCGCCAGCCCGGCCTCGATCCGCTCCACCCGCTCGGACGCCGCCTCGTAGGCGGCGTCCAGGCCGGATTCGCCGTCGCTGACGCCGGCCAGCCGGGTCTCCAGGGCGGCGAACGAACGGGTCGCGGCCGCGGCCCGGCCCAGGGCATCGTCGCGGGCCGCGGTGAGCCGCTCGATCTCGGCACCGGCGGCCTCGGTGCGGCTGCGCAGCGTGTTCACCTCGCCGGTCAGCCGGGCCAGTCCCTCGCGCCGGTCGGCGATGGCGCGCAACTGCGCGGCGTAGCTGCGTTCGGCCTGCTCATGGGCGGCCTCGGTCTGCTTCAGGGTGGTGCTGGCGTCGGTGAGTGCCTGGCCGGCCCGGGCCACCTCGGCCCGCAGCGCCTCCTCGGCCCGGCGCACCTCGGCCGCCTCGCGTTCGATCAGCTCGGGATCGCGACCCGGACGCTCCCCGTCCCCGGCCGCTTCGGCGTTGCGGACCCGTTCGCCGGCGATCGTGACGGTCGAGGCCAGCCGTTCGCGGACGCCGGCCAGCCCGTACCAGGTCTCCTGCGCCGCGTTCAGCAGCGGCAGTGCCGCACGGGCGGTCGCCTCGGCCTCGGACTCGGCCTCGCGCGCCGCCTCCAGGGACGCCTCCAGCGCGGCCCGCCGCGCCTTCAGGTCGGCCTCGACGGCCAGGTCGGATTCCAGCGCCAACGTGGCCAGCACGTAGTCGTCGGCGATCAGCCGGGCCTTCGCGTCGCGCACCTCGGCCTGGATCACCGCGGCCTTGCGGGCCACCTCGGCCTGGCGTCCGAGCGGCTTGAGCTGGCGGCGGATCTCGGCCAGCAGGTCGGTCAGCCGGTTGAGGTTGGTGCCGGTCGCCTCCAGCTTGCGCAGCGCCTTCTCCTTGCGCTTGCGGTGCTTCAGGACGCCGGCCGCCTCCTCGATGAAGCCGCGGCGGATCTCGGGGGTGGCCTGCAGGATCGAGTCCAGCTGGCCCTGGCCGACGATCACGTGCATCTCGCGGCCGATGCCCGAGTCGGAGAGCAGCTCCTGGACGTCGAGCAGCCGCGCGTAGTTGCCGTTGATCTTGTAGTCGGAGCCGCCGGTGCGGAACATCGTCCGGCTGATCGTCACCTCGGTGTACTCGATCGGCAGCGCGCCGTCGGTGTTGTCGATGGTGAGGGTTACCTCGGCGCGGCCCAGCGGGGCTCGTCCGGATGTGCCGGCGAAGATGACGTCCTCCATCTTGCCGCCGCGCAGCGATTTGGCGCCCTGCTCGCCCATCACCCAGCTGAGCGCGTCGACCACGTTCGACTTGCCGGAGCCGTTCGGCCCGACGACGCAGGTGATGCCGGGCTCGAAGGCGAGCGTGGTGGTGGACGCGAACGATTTGAAGCCGCGCAGGGTGAGCGATTTCAGGTGCATGGGCTACCGGACGGAGGTGGGGGTCTTGGCGGCGTGCCGCCGGCGGACGTGCCGGAACGTCCACACCTTGTTGACCAGGAAATTGATCGGCGTGGTGATCACGATGGTGAGCAGCTGCGCCCAGTACTCCCGGGACTGCAGCCCGGCGTTCTCGTGGAACCACGGCTCGGGCAGGTAGAACACCGAGGTCGGGTTGGTGAAGGCGATCTTGATGAAGATGCCGACCAGCGCCGCCGCGCTGCCGACCGCCAGGAACGGCATGAACTCGGTCAGCCACGGCGCCTTGTCGCGATTGCGGAACGTCCAGTGCCGGTTGAGCTGGAAGTTGAACAGGTTCGCCACCAGGAAGCCGACGATCCAGACCAGGGTGGTGAAGCGGAAGTTGAACGGGGTGCCCGGAATGCCGAACAGGATGTTCTGGGCGTTCACGGTGCCGCCGTTGGCCTTGTTCATGGCGATCGCGACCACCATGTTCACCACGACGCCGGCGCCGCCGACGACGCCGAATTTGACGAACTGCCGGCCGACGTAGGCGTATCGGCGATACCAGGGCCCGGCAGAAGTCACGAGGGGCACCCTATCTCGCCGGGCCGTGAGCCGAGGCCGGCGCCACGGGGTCGCCGGGTCCCGGCGAACCCCGGACGACGCCACCGGCGCGCGGTGCGGGCCGTCAACCCACCCGGGCGCGCGGACGGCGCTGGCACCACGGGCACCGGAACGAGGACCGGTTCATGAACGGTTCGCGCACCATCGGACGCCCGCAGCGCAGGCACGGCAGCCCCTCGCGGCCGTACGCGGCCAGCGAGCGCTCGAAGTAGCCGGAGGACCCGTTGACGTTGACGTAGAGGGTGTCGAAGGAGGTGCCACCCTGGGCCAGCGCCTCGGCCATCACGTCGCGGGCGTGGCCGAGCAACTCGCGCACCTTGGCGGCGGTGAGGGTGTCGGCCGGGCGGTCGTAGTGCAGTTTCGCCCGCCACAGCGCCTCGTCGGCGTAGATGTTGCCGATGCCCGAGACCACGGTCTGGTCGAGCAGCACCCGCTTGACGGCGCTGCGTTTGGCCCTGATCCGGCGGACCACGCCGGCGAGGTCGAACTCCGGGTCGAACGGGTCGCGTCCGATGTGGGCGAGTTCGGCGGGGAGCTCGGCGCCGCCGGGGCTGAGCGAGAGGCCGCCGAACATCCGCTGGTCGATGAACCTGAGCTGGCCGGCGTCGGCCAGGTCGAACAGCACCCGGGTGTTGGGCAGCAGGGACGCGGCGGGGGCGTCCAGCCGGAACTGGCCGCTCATGCCGAGGTGTGCCAGCAGCGCGTCGCCGTCGGCGAACGGCAGCCACAGGTATTTGCCGCGCCGGCGCGGTTCGGCGAAGGTGCGGCCCGCCAGGGTGGCGGCGAAGTCGTCCGGGCCACCGGGGTGACGGCGCACCGGCCGCGGATGCAGCACCGTCACCCGCTCGATGCGGCGTCCGGTGACGATGCCCGCCAGCCCGGCCCGGACGGTCTCCACCTCGGGCAGTTCAGGCACGGCCGGCACCGATCTTGACGGCACCGGACGCCGGGCATAGCGTCGCCGGCATGCGCCGCTGGGGTGTGGCCTGGGTCACCGGCATCCTTCTCGTCCTGTCCGCCTGCAGCCCGTCACCGCCGCAGGCACCCGTCGAGAATCCCACAGCGTCAGCAGGCGGACCAACCGCGTCCGACTCCCCCGCCGCGCCGCCCACGGGCCCCACCGCGACGAGCCCCGCCGCGTCCGGCCTGGACGGCGACTGGGTGTTGTGGACGAAGGCGCAGCCGTCCTGCCCCGACCTGAACGGACGCCGCCTGCACGTCGCCGACGGCACCGCCACCATCGCCGTCGGCATCGTCGGCTGGACCGCTCCGGTCACGCTGACCGGCCCGGTCACATCGGACGGCGGCACCGCCACGATGAGCCTGGAGCGCAGCAAGCCCACCGCCGACGCGGTGAGCCTCAAGGGTTCGCCGAAGGACGCCGACACCATCACCGGCAAGGGCAGCGCCGGGGGTGTGCATCCGGGTGGCCGGAACGGCTATTCGTGCACCTTCACCTTCACCCTGGAACGGCTCGTGGCGGACGCCGGCGACGCCTGCACCGCGCCCGCGATCCAGGCGGCCGTGCTGGCCGCCACGAAGCTCCCCGCCGTCCGGATCGACCCGGCCACGGTGAAGTGCGCGCAGGGCTGGGCCACCGCGCGGGTCGACCCGGCTCAGGCCGCGCAGGAATTCGCGGTCGCCGTCCAGTCCGAGAAGGGACGCTGGGTCCGGCGTTCGCTGTCCGACGCCTGCAACTGGAAGCACCCCGAGACGGGCACCCGGCCGCTGCCGATGGAGCTCGCGGCGTCGCTCTGCGGCGGCTGAACCACGGACGCCTCATGGCCGCCGCGTGGCGGCCGCGGGAGTCAGTATCCAGCGCACCGCGTGGTCGGGGTCGCTCTGGTACCGGCAGCCGAAGCCGGTGCGCACCCGCTCATGCAGATGCCGGGCCAGCCACGGGTCGGTCTCGGCGATCCGCGCCAAGGCCGCCACGATCGCCTTGCGGACGGCGACCCTGGCCCGCTCGGCGGACGACCCGGTGAGCCTGCGCCGCCCGCCCAGGCCGGTTCCGGTGGCCAGATACGAGGCGATCGCGGCCCGCTCGTCGGCCAGTTCGGGGTGGACGCCGTCGGCGAGTTCGGCGTCCAACCGGGCCAGCCGGGCACGCAGGAAACGGCGGCTCTCGTCGTCCAGCACCTCCAGCTCGCCCTGTTCCACCACCCCGCCGGCCAGGGTGAGGGCGTCCACGTCGCTGTCCGGATGCTCCAGCAGGACGTGGAGGTGGGCCAGGCCGCGCATCCTCGGCAGCACGAACGTGGCGCCCTCGCGTCCGACCAGCCAGAGTCCGCCGGGGTGCGGGTGCAGGTGCACCGTCACCGACCCGGAACCGGGCTCGCCGGCGGTGTCGGACGCCTCGGCGGCGGGCAGCAGCCGGAACAGGCGGTCCCGCCACCAACCCGCACCGATCCGCCGATAGGTCGCCAGCGCCGCCTCCCGGTGCCGGCGCGCGGCGTCCCGATCGCCGAGCAGCGCGTAGCCACGGGCCAGCGTGTCGTCCGTCACCCCGTGCCACATCACACCGCCGGCGTTCACCACCGAACGGCCGGCGTAGGGCGCCAACAGCGTCAGCGCCGCCCCGGCAGCGGCGGCATCGCGCAGCGCCAGCGCACCCTCCAGGACGCACTGCAGGATGAGCAGCCAGTCGCTGTCCTTGGGCAGGCCGGCGAGGACGTCCCCGGTGAGCGGGCCGATCAGTTCTGCGACCTTGTCGAGCCGTCCGGCGCCCAGCCAGATCACCGCGGCCTCCGCACGGACGGCGGGCACGCCGAACTCCACCGCGTACGCCTCGAACGCGGGCGCGCTCGCCGCACAGCCGTCGGCGTCGCCGGCGAAGTAGGCCGAGTAGCCGGCCAGTGATTGCAGCACGCCCCAGGCGTCCGGGATCACCGCGGTCTTCGCGGCCCCGGCAGCCCGCTCGATCAGGCCCTGGGTGAGGTCGAGGCGTCCGCGGAGCAGTTCGATCGGCAGCCGGCGGCTGGCGGCGAAGAACGCGGCCTTGGGCGATTCGTCGGCGAGCAGTTCGATGGCCCGCATCGACCGGTGCAGGGCGGGCAGGTCGAGCACCTCCCAGGCCACGGTGAGGGTCCAGAGTTCGGCCTGCAGCCGGGTCTCGGGATCGGCCAGGTGGGCGGCGGTGTCGGCCAGCTGCAACGCCCACTCACGGCGCATGGCCAGGTCGTCGGGCCCCCAGTGGGTGACCAGCGCGGCGTCCAGCGCCTCGGCCAGCAGCACCGGGTTCGTCCTGTTGCTGCGCCAGGTGCAGCGCCTCGATGGCGAACGGCCTGGCCCGGCGGGGCTGGTTGGCGTAGCCCCAGCAACGGGCCAGGGCCGCCGCCAGCCGCGCCCGCGGCACAGGGTCGTCGACGAGGTCGTAGGCCGCGTGCAGCCGGACGGGAAGCGAACCGGGCGTCAGGTTGTACTGCTGGCCGCGGGCCAGCCCGAGCACCGCACGGGTGCGCCGCTCGAGGTCACCCGCGGCCTCGGCGGCCTCGTCGGCCCGGCCGAACAGCGCGATCGCGGACGGACCGTCGCCGCCGGCCCAGGCCTGCTCGGCGCGGGCCAGCAGCGACTCCGCTGACGGCTCGCCGGCCATGGCACGACGCTACTCTCAGGGCCGCAGCAGCCGCACCTGGGCGGCGTGCCGTTGCTGCACGGCCTCGTCCCAGTCGCCGGTGCAGTAGACGACGAGTTCGCTGATCCGGCCGTCGGCGACCAGGCAGTGGATCAGCTCCCGGCAGTACCAGTCCTGGCCTTCGGATGGCCAGCGCTCCTCGAACTGGATCAGGAAGCCGCGATCCGTCTCGTCGAGCGCCTCCACCCGGAGCCGGCCCGGGAAGGGATGCTCGTCGGCGCGCAGCCGGTACGCCGCGTCGTCGCCGCGGGTCTGGATTCGCCAGTGCGGCAGGCTCAGGTCGGCGAACACGTCGGCGGCGAACATGCCGTCCTGGCGGGTGCCGGTCTCCAGCCAGCGCACCAACCGATCGGCGAGTTCCGGTGCGCGGGCGGTCGGCTTCGAGCCGGACGCGACGGCGGTCATGACCCGACCTCGGCCATCGCTTCGATGTGGGCGCCGATGACGGTCATCACCGGCTCCAGGTCGGCCGTGCGGCTGAACTCGACGACCGAGGTGCCGGCGGCGATCAGCGGCCGGTGGCCGGGCGCCGCCAGATAGGCGTCGCCGGCCACGTAGGTCTCCTCGCGGTCGGGCCAGCGGAAGGTGATCTGGCCGGCGGTGACGTAGCCGAGGTGTTGGCAGGTGCAGGCGTCGCCGGGAAGTCCCCGGAAGTACGGGGCGACGTCGACGTCCTGCTTGAACGTCTCGAACGACACGGTGTGGTCGTCGAGCTCCGCATAGCGGCCCTCGACGATGGGCAGGTCGATGGCGACCGGCGTGGTCGAACGGGATGCGCTGGGCATGGTGTCCTCCTCAGGATTCGGAGCGGGTGCTCACCCTGAGGGCGTGAACTCCGGCGTCACGATGTGAGGCGGCCCCTCACTGGGCGAGCGCCGCCGCGTCCGGCTCGTCGGACGCCGCCCGCATCGCCGGGCTGGCGAGGCGGATCCGGGACAGCACCAGCACCGCGGCGATCATCATGACCAGGCCGAGCCAGTACGGCATCGAGTGGCTGAGCCCGGCGTACAGGACGCCGGCCAGCACGGGGGCGAGGACGTTGATGCCGGTGTTCAGCGATTGCATGACGCCGGCGATCCAACCCTGCTCGTCGTCGCCGGCCTGGACGGACAGGAGGCCGTCCATCGCGGCCGTGGCGGGCCCCTGACCGGCGCCGAGGGCCAGCGTGCCGACGATCAGCAGCCAGGGCTGCGCCAGGATCGAGCCGACCAGGGCCAGTGCGAACAGGCCGATCGCCTGGGTGACGACACCGGCGACGATCACGCCGCGCTCCCCGATCCGGGGCAGCAGCAGCTGCATCACCCCGCCCTGGAGGATGATGTCGAGGACGCCGATCGCCGCGGTCAGCAGGCCGATCTGGGTCGCGCTCCACTGCACCTGGTCGATGGCCAGCACGCTGAAGTTGTTCACGAACATCGAGAACGGCACGCCGATCAGGACCAGCGCGATCAGCAGGCCGCGCAGCTCGGGTCGCGCGAACGCGTTGCGGAACACCTTGACCGGGTGCAGTTCCTCGAGCTGCAGCCGCGGGGTACGGTTCTCGGCCTTCAGGCTCTCGGGCAGGAACAGGAAGCTCAGGACGGCGACCAGCAGCGCGATGCCGGCGGTGACGAAGACCGGCAGGTCGACGTCCACGGCTGCCAGCAGCCCGCCCAGGGCGGGGCCGATCATGAACCCGATGCCGGACAGCGCGCCGAGCAGGCCGAACCGCTTGGCACGCTGCTCGGCCGGGGTGATGTCGGCGGCATAGGCGAACAGCGCCGGCATGTCGCCGGCGGTGACGCCCTGGATGATCCGGCCGGCCAGCAGCACCCAGATCGAGCCGCCGATGCCGAAGGTGGCGAATCCGATCGCAACACCGAAGGCGGCCAGCACGATGACCGGACGGCGTCCGAAGCGGTCGGAGAGGCCGCCGAACAGCGGGGCGACCAGGAAGGCGCAGAGCGCGTTCACCGTCTCCAGGACGCCGACCCAGATCGCCAGTTGCGATTGTTCGGGCACGTAGCGCGCGACGACGAACGGCAGAACGGGCAGCACCACGGTCATGCCGACGACGTTGAGCATGGTGATTGCGATGAGCATGGCCCAGGCGCGGCGCGGGCTGCGCGGCTCGGTGGAGCTCGGATTGGCTGAAGTCACACCGTAACTGTACCAATACCAGTTTCGATGTCAATCCAGTTCCGGAGCCGTACCGCTAAGCTGTGTCGCGTGACAGCAACCCAGTCCCCGCGCGGTAGGCGCGAACGGAAGAAGGCGGCGACGCGCAAGGCGATCTCCGACGCGGCGACCCTGCTCTTCCTGGAGCGCGGTTTCGACAACGTGAGCATCCGCGAGATCGCCGACAAGGCCGACGTCTCGCCGACTACGGTCTTCGCCCACTTCCCCCAGAAGGAGGCGCTCGTCTTCGATGAGGACGACGAACAGCGCGAGCAGCTGATGGCCGTGGTCCGCGACCGCCCCGCCGGCACCTCGATCTCGGCGGCGCTGCTCGGCTACTACGGCGCCGAGCTGCTTCCGCCCTACGACCACGACGGTGCGTTGCGCCGCGAGTTCATGGCGTTCATCGACCGGACGCCGGCGCTCGGCGACTACGCCGCCCGGATGTGGCTGCGCCATGAGGACGCCCTCGCCGCCGTCATCGCGGCGGAGTTCGGGCTGGCGGAGCCGAGCGACGAGATCCGCGCCTACGCCCGGTTCGTGCTCCAGATCCAGCTGCTGGTGACCACCAGCCCGACGCCGATCGCCACGCTCGAGGCCGGCTTCCGCGTCCTCGACCAGGGTTGGGAGAGCTACGTCGCGGGCCTGCCCGGCTGAGCCGCGATTCGGAGCGGGGCGGCCCCGTCCCCTAGACTGATCGGCGAGGGGAGTACTTCTCGTCCTATTCGGTCAATACGGCGCCGTCGGCGCCTCGGATGGGAGGCCACGGCCAAGGAGACCTCAACCGTCTAGCTGAGGACCCCTCCTATGGTCATCGACTCCATCGGCTCCCCGCTCGCCTGGGGACTCACCATCGCCGCCGTGCTGGCGCTGCTCGTGCTTGACTTCATCGTCACCCGGAAGCCGCACGAGGTCGGCATGCGCGAAGCGATCGGCTGGTCCTGCTTCTACGTCGCCCTGCCGCTCGCGTTCGGCGTCTGGGTATGGATCGCGCACGGCGGTCAGCGTGGCGTGGAGTACTACACCGGCTACCTGGTCGAGAAGACCCTGTCGGTGGACAACCTGTTCGTGTTCATGCTGCTGCTGTCGGCGTTCGCGGTGCCGAAACGGCTGCAGCAACGGGTGTTGCTGTTCGGCGTGGCCGGCGCGCTGGTGTTGCGCGGCATCTTCATCGCGCTGGGCGCCCAGCTGATCAGCAACTTCTCCTGGGCGTTCCTGCTGTTCGGCGCGGTCCTGCTGGCCACGGCCGTGAAGATGCTGACCGACGCCGTCCGCGGCGGCGAACACGCCGTCGACGTCTCGTCGCTGCGCTCGGTGCGGTTCGTCCGCCGCTTCGTGCCCGTCACCCACGACTACCGCGAGACGGCGCTGATGGTGCGCGAGCACGGACGCCGCGCGCTGACCCCGCTGGCCCTGGTCGTGATCGCGATCCTGGCCGCCGACATCGTCTTCGCCGTCGACTCGGTGCCCGCCGTCTACGGCATCACCGGCGACCCGTTCCTGGTGTTCGCCACCAACGCCTTCGCCCTGCTGGGGCTGCGGGCGCTCTACTTCCTGCTCGCCGGCGCCCTCTCGGCCCTGGTGCACCTCGGCTTCGGGCTGGCCGCGATCCTCGGCTTCATCGGCGTGAAGCTGGTGCTGCACTGGGGGCACACCGTGTGGCCTTCGGTTCCCGAGATCCCGACGCTGGCGTCCCTCGGGGTGATCGTCGGCATTCTGGGCGTCGTCATCGCCACCAGCATGTGGGCGACCCGCGACGAGCGGAGGAAGCAGCGAGCCGACGCCTGAGCCTGCCGGTCCCCGGGTCGGCAGCGCCCGGACCTGGCGGGGTTGTGGCGCAGGACATAGGACAGGCGCTTGGAGATCCCTGCGCGAGCCGACCGCGTCGGCCGGCCGGCTTCCGCACCGGAGCCGGTCACGACCTCCGTTCCCGCACCCGGATGCGCGGGCCACGGCGGACGATCATCGGTCGAGGGTCTCGAAGGCGGTCTTCGCGGCGCCCTGCTCGGCCTGCTTTTTGGAGCGGCCCGGGGCGGGCGGGAAGGTGCGTTCGCCGATCACGGCGACGGCCTCGAAGCGCTTGTCGTGGTCGGGTCCCGACTCGGTGACGGCGTAGACCGGGGCGCCGAGCTCAAGCTCGGAGCAGAGCTCCTGCAGGCTGGTCTTCCAGTCCAGGCCGGCGCCCAGCCCGTTGGCCGCCTCGACCAGCGGGTCGAACAGGGTGTGCACGAAGGCGTCCGCGGCGTCGCGCCCGGCGGACAGGTGGAGCGCGCCCAGGACGGCCTCGAAGGCGTCCGCGAGGATGGAGGACTTGTCGGCCCCGCCGGTCGCCAACTCGCCCTTGCCGAGCCGCAGCAGCGAGCCGAGTTCGAGCCCGCGGGCGACGTCGGCCAGGGCGTGCGCGTTGACCACCGCGGCCCGCAGCTTCGCCAGCCGACCCTCGGGCAGGTCGGGGAAGCGCAGGTAGAGGTGTTCGGTGATCACGACGCCCAGGACGGCGTCACCCAGAAATTCGAGCCGCTCGTTGTGCGGGATCGCGCCGTTCTCGTAGGAGTAGCTGCGGTGCACCAGGGCAAGCTCGAAGAGCTGGGGATCGATCGTGATCCCCAGCTCGACGAGTTGGTCGTGGATGCGGCTCATCGCCGCCGGTGTCAGGGCTCGAGGATCTGACGCCGGGCCGAACGCGGGCCGTACTGGCCGCACTCGGGGCACGCGGTGTGCGGCAGGTGCTTGGCCCGGCAGGCCGCGTTGGCGCAGGTGACCAGGGTGGGCACGGACGCCTTCCACTGGGAACGGCGGTGCCGGGTGTTGCTCCGGGACATCTTCCGTTTGGGAACGGCCACGGCTCACTCCTTGTTTCCGGCCATAGAGGCCTCGTCTTCATCGTCAGGGTCTGTCGCCCAGCCCGACAGGGCGGCCCAGCGCGGGTCGATCCGGTCGTCGTGCCCATGGTCGGGATCGGCGTTCAGGTTGGCCCCGCAGTCGGGGCACAGGCCTGCGCAGTCCGGCCGGCACAGTGGCGTGTACGGCAGGTCGAGCACCACCGTGTCCCGTAGCAGGGGCTCGAGGTCGACTAGGTCGTCCTCGAGGCGGCTGGCCTCGTCGTCGTCGGGCTCCTTGTCGGGGTAGAGATACAGCTCCTGGAGATCGACCTCCTCGGCGGAGGAGATGGGCTCCAGGCAGCGTGCGCACTGCCCCTGCAACGTAACCTCGGCGGTTCCGGTGACCAGCACCCCCTCCACCACCGACTCGAGCCGCAGCTCCAGTTCGACGGGGGATCCGGGTGGCACCCCGATCACGTCCGTGCCCACGCCGTCCGGTGCCTCGGCGATCCGCTGGATCTCCTTCATGGCGCCGACTCTTCGCCCGAGCTCGTGGGTGTCGAGGACGAGCCCGGAGCGGGGATCTGGATGGCGATGTGACATGGTCATGACCGAAG